>OJCR01000006.1_pt1 | contig 118179 bp, 90 predicted proteins | sample 1591611 | NCBI WGS metagenome assembly OJCR01 (sample SAMN05416815, study PRJEB24817) | seawater metagenome | isolation source: Sea water | place: Canada:Atlantic | collected 2013-07
ATGTGTATAAGAGACAGGGTAAGAGCTCCAGAACCAAGGACTCGGGAGCGCAGCGTGAGTGGCAAACCGCAGCCAGCTCGTCTGCTGAAACGAAGGTGACTGTTCACCGGGAAACTACACTGGAGCCCAAGGCAGCAGATATCCAGCCTTTGAGGTCATCATTCGCTTTGTATCTCAGGGAAATTGCTGAGGAAAACCTGCTGACTGTTAAAGAAGAGGCGGAGCTGGCTGGTCTCATCAAGCAAGGAGATGATCAGGCTCGAGAAAGGATGATACGCGCAAATCTCAGGTTGGTAGTTAAAATAGCGCGGGATTACGAAGGCTTTGGACTACCATTGCTTGACCTTATCAATGAAGGAAACATTGGTCTCATGAAGGCTGTAGATAAATTTGATCCCACTAAAGGAGCTAAATTCTCGACCTATGGTTCCTGGTGGATCAAACAAGCTATCAAGAGAAGTTTGAGTAATCAGTCTAAAACAATAAGACTTCCCATACATTTGGTAGAAAAAATAGCCAAGTTGCGTAATGTATCGATACGGCTACAGGAGGCTTTGGGGAGAGAACCATCCGACGAGGAAATAGCAGGAGAACTTGGAATCGCTCCAAGCCGTGTTGCACTTATGAGGCGGGCTTCGGCACGCCCTGTCTCTCTGGATGATACTGTGGGTGATGAAGATAGCACCCGTCTTGAAGAAAGAGTAGCAGATGAAAATGCGGATCATCCATATGAGGAGCTTGAACTTCAGACATCTTTGGGGTTGCTGACACAACTGCTATCGAAATTAAACTCACGGGAGTCCAGGATCCTACGCTACCGTTTTGGTCTGGATGGTGAAAAAGAACGAACACTTGAAGAAGTTGGACAGGAATTTGGAGTAACCCGTGAAAGAATCCGGCAGTTGCAAAATATTGCATTGAACCGTTTGAAGCGCATGATGGACAAGCAGAATGCGCCGGTGATCTTTCCTGTCGGCCAGACTGAAGTAAGAGAAAAGGTCTCTGCTTAAGAAAATGTAGTTTATTCCTCACTAAACAACGGAGTCGACGATCAGATGAAAACTTCTGTTCGCCGATTTTGTTGTGATTGGTTCTTCATAGAACATACAAATAAGCTGGGGATTATCGAGCTTCCACTTGACGCAGGCCATCAGTAACTTTAATGTTTGACCTACATTTGAACGTAGATCGGAGCAGTACCATCTTAGGTTGCTGCTTTTTTCATATGAAGCTGTGAAGAAAGGCCGATCTTTAAAGAGACTTTAACCAGGAGTCCAACGTGGATTTAAAGGATATCAAAGCAATAGTCGATTTAATGAAGAAGAATTCCATTTCGGAATTCGAAATGGAGAAGGAAGAGTTTAAAATCAAGTTGAAACGTGGCCTAGGCAACACTGGATCTACCTCAGAAGAGAGGCCTTACTTGATTTCACCTTCGGTTTCCCATGTACTACCCCCAATACAGCCGTCAGCGCAAGTAGCGACTCCAAAGGATCAGGCCGAGAATCTCGAACCAAAAACTTCCAATGATCTGGACATCTGCTCGCCTATGATCGGAACATTTTATGATTCACCCTCGCCTGACTCGCCTGCGTATGTGGAGGTAGGAACTAGGGTCAATGCGGACACCGTTGTATGCATTGTGGAAGCCATGAAGGTAATGAATGAAATCAAGGCTGAGAAGAGTGGAGTGATCACTGAGCTTTTGGTGGAAAACGCCAGGCCGGTTGAGTTCGGGCAAGCACTGTTCAAAGTTAAACCCAACTGATTTCACCCCTCCCTCAATAATACAAAAAAATTTACTTTCGGATAACTATCGAATGTAAAGCGGTAATTCCATTAACAACCACCTATGTTTGAAAAAATTCTGGTCGCTAATCGTGGAGAGATAGCTGTTCGTATTATCCGTGCCTGCAAGGAACTGAACATAAAGTCTGTCGCGGTGTATTCCGAGGCTGACCACAATTCCATGCATGTGCAAATGGCTGACGAAGCCATTTGCATCGGCCGAAGCCCAAGTCATGAGAGCTACCTCCGAATTGATCGTATCATCAGTGCCGCTGAAATAGCGGACGTTGACGCCATCCATCCAGGATACGGATTTTTATCTGAGAACGCTCACTTTGCAGAAGTCTGCGAAAGCTGCAACATTCGCTTCATCGGCCCCTCTCCTCAGGCGATGAACGCATTGGAAGACAAGGCAGTGAGTCGTAATTTAGCAAAAAAAGCCGGAGTTCAGCCACCGCCTGGCTCAGACGGCCTGGTTGACAACGAACAGGAAGCTCTGGAAATTGTCAAAAAAATCGGTTATCCCGTGCTCATCAAGGCCGTTGCTGGTGGTGGTGGAAAAGGCATGCGTGTGGTTCATAATGATATATCTCTCCTCAAGGGATATCACACAGCAAGAGCAGAAGCGGAAAAAGCATTTGGCAACTCAGGGGTTTACATAGAAAAATTCATCGAAAACCCTCGCCATATTGAGTATCAGATCCTTGGTGATGGCAGAGGAAAAATCATTCATCTCGGCGAACGTGATTGCTCAATTCAACGTCGTAATCAGAAACTGATCGAGGAAACACCATCCCCTTTTCTTGATCTGAAGCAATTCCGCGATCTTCGAAAAAAGATGAGTCGCGCAGCTGTAAAAATTGGAGAGGCAGCCAAATACACCAATGCTGGCACTGTTGAGTTTGTGGTCGATGAAAAGGGCAAGTTTTATTTTTTGGAGGTCAATAAGCGTATTCAGGTAGAACATCCAGTGACGGAGGAAGTCACTGGTATAGATCTCGTCCAGCAACAAATCCTGATTGCCATGGGTGAGCCGTTGCGCATTTCTCAGGGTGACGTTAAACTTACAGGCCATTCGGTTGAATGCAGGATCAATGCAGAGGACCCATTTGATGATTTTCGTCCATCCCCAGGTCGCATAGACATGTTTTATGCCCCTGGAGGAAGAGGAATCAGATTTGACTCTCACGTTTATGCCGGTTACACCATCCCACCTCATTACGACTCCATGATCGGAAAACTGATCGCATACGGCAAGGACCGCCGTGACGCGATGAATAAGATGAGTCGAGCACTGTCTGAATGTATGATTTCAGGCATCAAGACGACTGTCCCATTTCAGCAAGCTATTTTACAGGACCCTGATTTTCGCCGTGGTGTTTACACAACCAATTTCGTAGCACAACTCCTTGGTGGTGGTGGTCGAGAATTGATTGAGGTCAAGGCTTAGTGAAGGATAAGTAAGATTTCAGTTAATGAAGTCAAAATGAGTTTGCTTCGATGAGAAGTCTGGAAGATTGTCGTCTTTACGGCTTCATTGATGAAGCTTACAGGCAAGGCCGCAGTTATGAAACTTTGGCAAAAGCTCTTTGCAATGGCGGGGTGGATATCATCCAACTCCGAATGAAAGAGGCAAGCTCAGAAAGCATCCTAGAAGCCGCTTTAGTAATCCAACCTATCACCTCTGCTGCAGGAGTACATTTGGTGATTAATGATGAACTTGGTGTCGCCTCTCAGATTCCAGATGCCTTCTTGCATCAGGGGCAGGAAGATTTTTTTGACGCGGGGCACAAGAACGTTCGTGATCTACAAGCTTGCACCGCTGGTTCCGATCTCAGATTGGGATTGAGCACCCATGCACCGGAACAAGCCAGGAAAGCAATCAGTGCAGGAGCAGATTATATTGCCATCGGTCCAGTCTTTGCCACGCCAACAAAACCAACAGCAAATCCGGTCACTTTGGAGTATGTGAAATGGGCATCAAAGAACGTCTCTGTTCCTTGGTTTTGCATTGGTGGCATCAACTTGGATAATCTGGACGAGGTGCTTCAGGCGGGTGCTCAAAGAATCTGCGTGGTTTCTGCCATTTTGAATGCTGCAAACATTGAGAAAGAGTGTGCAAAATATCAAAGCAAGCTTGAAACTTACCTCTCTTGACTCCAATCACATTGCATCGAATTATTTATGAATAAATGCCGGATTATATTTTCCCCGCTCAGCAAAGCCTCCAAGGTGGGGGCGCATACTTGAGTATCTGGGGTAACTGTCAAACACCTGCCCCCCGTCGATAATGCGTGGATCTCTCTGGCGTTTCAGCTCACGCTCCAGAAGATGCGCCAGATGTTTACGATGTTGTTCATATCCTGGACTTGAAGCCAGGTTACGCATGCAGCCGGGATCTACCAGAATATCGAATAATTCTTCCATCGGTCGTTTTCCAACGGCAGCTTGAAAATACTTTTGAAAGCCTGGTTTGCTACTATTGTTTAAAAGCAATGACTTACTGGGACAGCCATCGATATCATGATATTCATCTCCAGCAGGCCATAAATCAGCATTGAAATTTCTGATATACAGGTATCGGTGAGTCCTTATGGCACGGGAGGGATAACCTAAATTATCCGGCCTGGCATGGGTATGCCTTTCTCTACCGGAAAGAATCCAGCGACGATACTCATCTGTGATCCCGGATCCTTGCCCTTTCAATAGCCCCAAGAGACTTTTACCTGTCATTTCTTTCCAGGGTTTCATTCCGGCAGCTTCAAGAAAGGTTGGAGCCAAATCGATGAAACTCACTAGATCGTCGATGGATCTCCCTCCTTTCACCTCATTTCCCCATCGAACGGCCATGGGCGCATGAATACCAAACTCGTAGAGGTTAGCTTTAGCTCGGGGGAATGGCATTCCATTGTCTGCCGTGACGATAATGAGAGTATTGTCAAGTTGCCCTAGACTCTCCAAAAGCCGAATCATGCGCCCTAAATGAGAGTCAAACCATTCAATCTCAACCGCATAATCGAGCAAATCATTGCGTACTACAGGATGATCCGGCAAAAAAGTGGGCACTTCCGCATCATTCAGGCGTTTACCTGATTTTACGCCAGCACCTTCCTTATAAACTCGATGCGGTTCATGGGCTCCAAACCAAAAAAAGAAAGGTTTGGTGGATGTTTGCTGATCCTTTAGAAAAGTCTCGAAATTTTTGGCGTAATCATTTCCAGAAATGCCTGCAGGGGAATCCATTTTGTGTTGATTATATGCTTTACCAACGGGGTTCTGCGACCAGCCTGTGATCGCAGAATTGCCTGGTCCCCAGGCTTTACCTGTATAACCAACCTGGTATCCCCCCTTCTGTTCCAATGCACGGGTGAAGACTTTCAAATCAGCGGGAAAATTAGAGGCATGTGTTCCCGCTTCACGGTTTTGCCATATGTTTCTGCCAGTCAGAATACTGGCCCTCGACGGAGAGCACCCGGGTGCCGCGCAAAATGCCTGCTGAAACAACACTCCCTCATTCGCAATACGATCAAAAGCGGGTGTTTTAACAAATCTAGAACCATAAACAGAGGCATGAGGAAATGATTGATCATCCGAAATGGCAAAAAGAATATTGGGGTGATTGCTACCTGCCCCTAAGTCCAATAATGAGAGACCTCCAAGAAGGAGAGTGATGAACAGATAATCATTAAGTCTTAAAGAGGGCATCAGGGAATGATATGACTCTAATCTCCTTTAATCAATGGATTAGAGGGATTGATTGAGTGGTATTCTTTGCGCACTATTTAGTCGACAACAACAGTCACGCCCGGGCTTAGATGGGCAAAAACGCCACTTGGACTATGTATCCATCGTGCCACTCGAACCATGAACCGTTGCCGCCGCGGCATGTCTTCAGGTAGAGTCCATTGGGTCGTTCCTGTTGAGAGCCTATCTAGCAGCATGTATCTGCCTTGATCTTGGTCCAATCGATAAATATAAATTCCCTCAATTTCCTTCAATTCGGGAAGACTCCAGTTCAAACGCTTTTCCGATTCCGTCAATCTCGCTTTTAAACCACTCACAGGGGAAGTGAAATAATTACCTAACGTTGGGTCCCCCAGAATAGCTAATGCTCTTGTCGCGCTATGAGGGCTCTGGTTGGCTGACTGCAAATAACCAAGCCCCAGACATTCCCCTCGCCCCAGACTCTGCAGATGCCAGGGACCAACTAAACCGCTCATGGCTGCCAAGCCTGTATCGATTGAAGCTAGACAGGCGCGCAAAAATGCATCCGAAACATTCCAATCCCCGTGCCATGAAGAATAAAGCATCATGAAAGCAGAACGTGGGTTTTTATTGGGTTGATTGAAATCGCGAGTTCGACGAATACCACTTGCAAAAGAGGCACTCCCACTGCGGCCAGCCATGAATGCCCACAAACTACGACCTGCATCCTGAAAACCGTCACCTGTCCTTATTTCCCCAGGGACAAGCGCAAACCATCTGGAAGCGTTTTCGATAGCAGATTGGTTGAAGGGTCGGCTCATATTGTCTGGCAAGTGAGATTTGATCAGTGTTTCTGGCTCGAAATGAAGCGAGCCAAACCTGAATGCATGGTTTTTGTTGAGATATTGACGAATCAACTCAACCTCCATCTTGGATTTTCTTACCGATCGATTGTGCAAAACTCCATTGTTCAAACTGGGCAGATTGGCAAAATCAATGCGGCCTATTGCTATTTCGAGCCGAGTCGGCAATTGATTTTCATCAAACTTACCATCACCCGGAATGTTCGACGCGGGAGCATGCGTTCTGTTGATGTGATCCACCGCACTATCATGCCAAATTCCATCTATATCGCCATAATAGGCATCACAGGACCAGGCGCCGCGATGATCATCCCCTCGAAGCGTGTGCCCATCTAATGCAACGTAACCAGAATAGGGAACAGCTACATGCCCTATTAAAATAGCCATTTTCAACCCCTTGACAGGTGCTCCCAAGTACTTCTGGATCAATGCTTTGACTTTGGCTATTCGCTTTACGTTAGGTGACCATCTGGAATCTGAGTGCCTGGGAGCCTTCACCATGTCAACCTGCCACCCATCCATCTGCAAATCTTCTACGAAATGATTCAGATTGGTTTCCAGTGCTCTCCAATGAGTCTGATCAACCAGTAAAAGCACTTTACCTTTGTTGTGCTTTGGGAGTGTGTATGCTGCGACTTCAATTTGACGGATCCCTCCTTGGGTTTGTTTTGGGGCTATTGAATATTCGTAAACTCGGCCATCCATCAAATCAGACGAAGAATCGACCAGTTCAATTCCTTGAACATCATCGAGCAAAGGTTCCCATAGTTCGCGGGTCGATAAACGCCGATTGACTTCATAGGTTCGATCTTTGAAGGTTGGCCATTGGAGACGGATGCTCAGAGGGTCCTTGGAGACTTGTGCACTCACCGCGAAGTGTTTGAACTGATGCTCCACCTGGCTGAGTGGGTAATTGAAAATCTCAAACCCATCAATCAAACCTTTTACTGGTTGATGACCTTCTGGCGTATTCCCCAGGGCAAACCCGGTCGATTCAAGAGCTGATTCAGGAGGAATGAACGAAACCCCTTGTCCCGGCCCATGTGCCTTTCCATCGATATAAACCCAGGTGGCATTGGCATCATATGTTAAAACAATCTCATACCAATTCTCCTTCTTGAAAGAAACCGAAGTCGCAATGAAGGTCATCCCCTTATCTTCTGATTGAGCACCAAACGCGACACGTTCGCCTTTGGGATCCAGACTGAGCCCCCAATACCCACTCATACCTGGAGGCGCTTTCCATTTCCCAAAGCTCATCAAGGTTCCGTAACCACCGGGACCTTCCCCTGAACTCCAATCAGGCTTGAACCAGAAACGCATGCTTCCGCTTGCTAGCGGCAGGGTTGCACCCTCGTCAGAAGATAAATCAAAAATTATTCCATCTGCCGGTTCCCGAGACCGCAACGCAAGCCCTTCAATGCCGGGTAAAAATTCTGGAAGCAGGACCGCCCCTTCGATTTGTGATTCTTCAGCGTTTTCTGTTTCTAATTGAAAAAGTGGCAGGTTATTCGTTGAACCAGGATTGAAATCACATTCAAACGTGCGCCCAAAGGTCATCGAGTTTGCAGCTTCCAAGAAATGAGCCCCATGGGAAATGGTCAATACAAGAAGCAGGTATGTCCAGCGCTGCCATTGTTTCAATTGCTTGATTTGGTTGGATGCTTGATATGTCATTACAATGGATTTCTGACGGATTGAGATTCACCTTGGGGTAAAACACAAGCGTCATCCTTACTAATCGGAACGCGGAGCAATTGCTTAAACTGTTTGCTATAACTAAGAAAAAATCAATGAAACATTGTTGAAACTAGCCTAAATCAGTGCAATCTATTGTGTATAACTATGAAGACTAAATTTCGTATTGCGCTTAGCTTGTTCTTAATGGTGGTGACATACGCTCAGGCTTTGGAGCTGAGCATGCGGCAAAGTGGGAAAATCACCGAGGTGGTCGGCCATATTTTGAGTCAAAGTCACCTTCGCCAAAAATGGCTAGACAATGATATTTCAAACATTTTCTTCGATAACTACCTTGATTCTCTGGACCTCAACCACCAGATATTCCTCCAATCTGACGTGGATGAATTTCGCCAGAAATATCAGGATCTTCTTGATGATTACACATTCGGTATATTGGAGAACAATCGTGTTCCCAACGCAGCACCGGCTTTCGAAATTTTCGAGCGGTTCAAAAAACGCATTCAAGAACGTCGAAAAGTGATTGGAGAATTGTTGGATCAAGAATACAAGTTCGATGTTGATGACGAAATCATGATCAAACGCTCGGAAGAGCCATGGCCAAAAACCGAAGGTGAGGCCAGAGAGCTGTGGCGATTGCGCATCAAATACGATCTTTTACAGGGACGCCTTGGCAAAGAGGACATCTCTGAAGTCAAGGAGCGCTTGTCAAAGCGCTATGACCGCTTGGTCAAGGACTTCATCACCTTGGAGCCAGATGAGGTTTTACAGATTTATCTCACAGCTTTGTCCAATGCTTATGATCCGCACTCAAACTACATGAGCCCCACAACTGCGGATGATTTCTACATCAAGAATGTCCACAACGAATTGACTGGCATTGGGGCACTACTCAGGAGCAACGAAGGTTATTGCCAGATAGTCAGTCTTGTTCCTGGCGGGCCGGCAGATAAGAGCAAGAAAATCAAGCCTGGCGACAAAATCATTGCTGTGGCTCAGGATGATGATGAGCCTGTGGATGTGGTGGAAATGAAATTGAACAAGGTTGTTCAACTCATCCGAGGTAAACTGAAGAGCAAAGTCAAACTCACCATCATTCCAGCGAAGTCAGTGGACGGGTCGGAAACACGAGAATTGACCCTCGTGCGGGAAAAAATCGAACTGAAGGAACAGTTTGCCAAAGCCCGCATCGTGGAGCTACCCACCAAGTTGGGAAAGAAAAGGCGTTTAGCCGTGCTGACTGTCCCTCAATACTACGAAAACGTGGCCGCTGATACCGCCCTCATCTTGAAGCGACTCGGCAAGGAAGACATTGAGGGCGTTGCTCTGGACCTACGAAGAAATGGTGGAGGAATATTGCCGGAAGCGGTTGAGTTGACCGGACTATTTTTCCCTGAGGGACCCGTGGTTCAGGTGCAAAATTACGTCAAGCAAAAACAAGTTCTGAAGGATGAAGATCCGTCCACTGTGTATGATGGGCCTCTTGTGGTGATGGTGAGCAATTTAAGTGCCTCTGCAGCAGAGATCACGGCTGCAGCCCTGCAGGATTACGGCAGGGCCTTGATTGTGGGAGATAAAACTACGCACGGAAAAGGTACCGTGCAGACACTGGTGGAACTCAACAAAATCCGGAATACCCCAAAAGAGAGCGGTTTACTCAAATATACAATCTCAAAATTTTATAGAGTCGAGGGAAGCACGACTCAGCGAAATGGTGTTACCCCTGACATCATCCTTCCATCCATCTACGATTATATGGAATTGGGGGAGGCCCACCTACCCCAGAGTCTGGAGCCTGATTCCATTGATCCCGCGGATTACGAAATCATGCATCGTGTGAGGCACACTGTAGATACGTTAAAGAAAACCTCGGCTGAGAGAATCAAAACCGTGACAGATTTCCAGTATATCATGGATGACATCAAGCGCTATCAGGAGACCAAGGAGCGCAAGACCGTCAGTCTCAACGAAGAAAAACGCGCTCCTGAAAAAGAAGAGGACAAGGCTAGAATTGAGAAACGTGATGCTGAGCGAAAAGCGAGGCGTTACCCAGGTCTGAAAATATTTCGTTTGACGATGGATGAGGTTCGGGGGCAAAAGCCGGCCAAGCTTCTTTTCAACGGAGACAACGAAGAGGACTACAATGTCGAAGAGGATGAAGAAGAGGAGAAACCCAAGGATGGGAGCCTTCCAGAGATAGACGAAAATTCGTATGTTGGTGATGATCAAGATGAAATGGACAAACGCCTCGATCCCTACACTCGCGAGAGTATCGAAATTTTAAAAGATTACATCGATGAATTGAATAAAGCCGATAAAACTGACAATGCACAGCTATCGGCGCAGGCCAGCAATCATTGATCAGTAAAAGTTTGCCAAATTCGCTCGATGTTAGCAGAATGGCATCGCATATGAGTAAGGTTATTACGGGATCCGTTTACGTCGTCAAAGACAACATCGACACTGATCAAATCATTCCTGCACAGTATTTGAACCTGATTCCTACCATAGAGGAGGAGTATGACAAACTGGGCAGTTACGCTTTATGCGGTTTACCGGATTCTCTGTATTCGGAACGCTATGTCGAGGATGGCGAAATGGATAGTAAATATCCCATTGTCGTCGGGGGCCGCAATTTCGGGTGTGGCAGTTCCAGAGAGCATGCCCCCATCGCAATGGGGGCAGCAGAGTGTCAACTGGTTCTAGCTGAAAGCTTTGCCCGCATTTTCTTCCGTAACTGCGTAGCAACAGGTGAGCTTTATCCTTGTGAATCTCAAGACCGTCTCTGTGATATACTGAAAACAGGAGATATTGTATCCGTAGATCTTGACTCCCTGACAGTCACAGTAGAGGCCACGGGAAAAACCTATTCTGTCAACCCTCTTGGAGATGTCAGGAATGTCATTGATGAAGGAGGGTTGTTCAATTTTGCCAGGAAGAACAACATGATTAATCCTTGAGCACATGGCCATCTGAATGCAATGAGAGCCGAACAGGAATCAGCTTCCACCAAGATCCATCAAATTTCTGTTTGAATCAAATTCCATCACCGCAGGTTCTCCCTCCAGAGTAACTTGCGGGTGCATCCTTGCATCGTTTAGTAGATGTTCCGATGCTTCCATGACATCAAGGTGGAGCGTATCCTTGATTCTTAACACCCTCGATTGACGCGTATCCGGGACCACTAAAGAACTCAGGGCCCACTGAATCACTTCCTGATCCGTTTCAAAATGAATAGGCACCTTGGCGCCATTCATGGTCATTGCGGTAACCGCATTCACAAATGAAATCTTCGGGTTCATGCTCCTTACAAGTCGGGAGGTGGTAAAGTCTGCCATACCAATGCCAATGGCATTTCCATGTGAATCTGGCGTTAAACTCCTCACCATGATTCTCTTGATTCGAGGGAAATCCTTTTGCAGTGAGAAATCAGTGGAAAAACCATGAACACCACGGCCAACAATGTTTGGATCCATGCCAGATCCACTGATATCCTTCCCAATCCAATCCACAATCAATAAATCTAGATCATCAAAGGGCAGTCGTGGCATTAAGTCCTTGGCTTTGGCGAGTAGTCTGCCTTCATCTTCAATTGCAGTTTCGACAGGCACAAAAGCGATCTGATCCGTTTCATGCAAGGCATTCTCAATGATTCCCAATCCACCTATCACAGGCATTTTATCGATCAGAATGGAAGCATACTGACGAAGAACGTTTTCGTAGCCAAATTGTATCGCAGCTCGATGAAACGCTGAGGCTCCATCACGCTTCCCCAGACCTACAACAAGCATTTTCAAGATACCACTGCCCAACTCACCCTTGAAATCTGTATGAGGTTTAATACGATTGAGCACCAGCACCCCATCCAATTGAGAAGCGGATCGACTCCAGAAAACAGGCGTCCCCCACTCCGAATCAGCCACTGCAATAGTCTCCATTGAACATTCTACAGGGATACCTAGGGATTGTGCATCGACACCATAAGTCGCGAGCACAGAAGCTTGCCCTTCGGAAGTTGCTCCTCCGTGACTTCCCATGGCAGGCAGAATCACAGGCATTGCTCCAAAAGCAATTAACTGAGTGACAACCTCTTGAACCATGACGCTGAGTCCCGATATACCTCGACTTCCAACAGCTAAACCAATGCGCATACCTGATTTGATACGAAATTGAAGTGGTTCCATGGCATTACTGACAGCCAAACTGAGGTTCAAAGGAACGGCTCTCCCCGGAAAAGCCTGTTTCAAGGGAAACATCGAAGGTAATGGGAGCTTGGGCTGATATTCGGAGAACATGATCAAATTTGACGACGAAATACCCGCAAAGTCGAATTCAAATTTTAAACGCTCAGATGCCCTAAAGCCAAGAGACCGTAAAATGTATATTCGGTATCCAGCTCATCCTCATGCCAATGACCGTGGAAAGAACCTACATTTGTCCAAAGAGTATCTATGAAATCAAGGCAACGTTCTCGCATGTCTTCACCGAGTTCATATTGAACTCCAGAGAGTGCATGCAACGCCGTCGCAGTGGAGAGCAAATCCGGAACAGGAGCCAATGGATTGGCTAGAAACCCCCCCATAGGATGACAATTTGAGGCCAGCCAATGAACTGCCTCAGAATCAGGGTTCATTCCAAATTGGCGCAGAGTGGTCATGACAGCTGCAGTTGCATTGGTTGCCGCAGAGCGTTGCTGACTATCATTTCCCCACCCCCCATCAGGTGTCCGAAGATTGTTGAGTGATGCGAGGATCCCATCCTGACAGGCACGAAGGTTCACCCCTAAATCCTGAAAGGCACCTACAGCCAGAAATGCACCATAAGCAGTACCATGCACGGCATCTTTTTCAGGTTGAAAACCTCCATCTGCGCATTGGAATTCAAGTAGTTTTTTTAGAAGTTTATCTCTGAAAGCGCCCTTCTCTGGGACAATCGATAGACATCGAATCAGACAACAAAGATGCACAAAATCTGAATCATCAATGGACAATTTTGATTCAAGAAAAGGTTGCCATCGTGATGGCTCAGGCAAGGCACCAAGGCTTTGCAGCCCATCCAATCCAAATACAGTGTAATAAAGATCCGGATGCCCCCTGCGATCAACAAAACCTCCATTATCATGAAGCTGTTTGATCATGAAGGAACGTACTAACCCTGCGGCATCACCTAAAAGCTCAGGAGCAAGTCGTGCCACCTGGATCATCTCCAATCGGATACTCATTTTTATATTTTCAGAGCACCTGGGCTCGCAATAGTCATTGAAAACGTGATCATGTGATCGCGAGACATTTACAGGGCAATAAGATGCATGATAGCTAGGCAAAGCATGATCAGATATGCTCCACCGAATTCAGTTAGAATTTGTCAATCTTTCTGCTGCTAATTACCATTTAAGACTGGTTGAAGTGATGATTCCAGCGGATAAGATCCACATCATCAACTAAAAAATCAGCATGAACCCAAAAGTAAAAACGGGTATCGATTTTGACGATCCATTGACAAGCAGAAGCTACCGGCTCAAGCCAACCAGTCATGCAGGAGTTAAACTAGGACGGATCATTGCGGATAAAATCGAGGGATTTATTTCCAAACGAGGATCTGTTGGAGATAACGCGATTTATGAATCCAGCACTTTTTCGTGGGCTCAGAAAATAGAAAAGGGGTGGAGGGACATCCGCAGCGCGTCGGATAAGGATTGGAACTCAAACCAAACACTGGGAAGAAGGCATGAGTCTTCTAATTGGTGATACCTATAATCATGAGGTATGCAAGATACGAACGGATTCAAGGTCGTCTTGTTCGTGGACTTTGCACGCCCTATGAAAACTCCTTACAACACGTTCTGAAATGACTTTTAAAGGCCGTTGCAAACACCCCGCTCCTCAAAGAGAAGCGGGGGTTAAGCAAAAAAAGCCTGATATGTCGGAGACCGTTGATGTACGAAGATATCTCCGCGGCAATCGTTTGAACTACGATCGAGCCGCTCGCTGAGCAGCTTCGGCCGCAACATTCAGGCAAGCTCGAATGTCTTCCATGGGATCCTTTGGATTTTCTTCATACTCGAGCGAAAGAGCTCCATCGGCAGGGAAACCTATTTTTTTCAATGCCTTGAACACACCTTCCACATCCAGGTGACCCCGACCAATGATAACTCCCTCCGTTTTTTTCTTTTGCTCCGCAAAATCTTTAAGATGGACGCCGTACAACCGGTCACCGAGCTGATATATCACTTCAACGGGATCAACTCCTGAGCGGATGTAATGCCCAAGATCAGCGCAAAACCCTATGCGCTTGTCATAGCCTGCAACAGCTTTCAATCCATCCAATGGAGCATCGTAAAGTGCACCTGGCCCATGATTATGGATCGCTATACGAATATCATATTCGGCAACCAAACGATTGAGACTTTCAAAGGAATCTTTTTCCGGATTCGCACTGATATTTCGGATACCTGCTTTTTTGGCAAACTCAAAAAATGCTTTATTTTTTTGATGATCCTTGGTGAATGACTGAACTCCATGAGCACTGATTGAAAGATCATGTTTTCTCAATTTGGCGTTCATTTCCCCTATTTTAAGAGGATCTGGAATGGGGGGGTAATGCATTCGGAATAATTCCACAAAGTGCAATTCCAATTCTTCTATTTTCTCAAGTGCCCCGTCGATACCAAAAGCTCGCAATGAGTAGCTCTGAATTCCCATGGGGAAACCTCCATATTTTTTAAGCGACTGCTCACGTGTATCCGCGATCACGGAAGGAACATCAAACCAGGTTGCGCCAGCACCTGCAGCAGCGATCAGGGTGCGATTTAGGAAAGTTCTACGATGCATCATAACTTTAATTTATATCTTTGTTCAGATTTATTTGACAACGATGTTAACCAATTTCCCCGGAACCACGATGAGTTTCTTGATTGATTTACCTTCGATGTTAGCTTGGATTTTTTCGGAGGCTAATGCCAGTTTTTCAATGGACTGCCGGTCTGCATCCCTTGAGACCTTGAGTCGATCTCGCAATTTCCCATTTACTTGCACGGGCAGCTCAACACTCTCTTCAATCAAAAGAGCGGGGTCGAATACAGGCCAGGGCTGGTAGGCAATCACTCTGGCATTTTCTTCCTGCAACATTCCATGAAGTTCCTCGGCAAGGTGCGGTGCGAATGGCTGCAGCAGGGTCAGGAACGTGCGCATGCATTCGACCGGCCGAACTTTCCAATTAACAGCTTCGTTGACGAAAACCATCATTGCAGAAATCGCAGTATTGAAACGCATCCCATCAAGATCCTCGGTGACCTTCTTTATGCAAGCATGCAGAGACTTGAGTTGATCCGGCGTCGGTTCAATGTCAAATTTTATCGTGGAGTTTAAAGTCAGTTTGCTCAGGTTGGCTTCGTCTTTCTGCGCATCAACAGCCATCGCTTGCTCGAAGGCTACCTCACTCTGTTCATTAACGATCATGCGCCAGACGCGACCAAGAAAACGGTAAACACCCTCAACCCCTTTGGTGTTCCATGGCTTGGACATTTCTAATGGTCCCATGAACATTTCATATAAACGAAACGCATCCGCTCCATACGCTGTGACAATTTCATCTGGATTGACCACATTCCCCCGCGATTTGGACATTTTCTGCCCGTCTTCTCCAAGAATGATCCCCTGATTGACCAGTTTATAGAAAGGTTCCGTTGTAGAAACTAATTCGAGGTCATATAGAACTTTGTGCCAGAACCGCGCGTAGAGCAGGTGCAATACTGCATGCTCTGTTCCACCAACGTAAAGGTCAACGCCGGGGTTGGCTTTTTCATCCGCAGATCCCATCCAGTAAGCCTCCGCCTCCTTACCACAAAACATACCCTTGTTTGAAGCGTCCAAGTAGCGAAGATAATACCAGCAACTACCGGCCCATTGCGGCATGGTATTGGTTTCACGAATGGAACCATCCTTCAAATTCGCCCACTCAGCGGCACGTGCCAGTGGAGGCTCACCGTCGGACGTTGGCTTGAAATCTTTCAAATCAGGCGGCATGACGGGCAGCTCATGAACACCAACAGCTCGATGCTGTCCGTCTTTCCACAGTATCGGAAACGGTTCACCCCAGAATCTTTGGCGACTGAACAACCAATCCCTGAGCTTAAAATTGGTACGACGACATCCGGCCTTGTTTTCGGAAAGCCAGTCTATCATCTTCGGCTTGGCCTCGCAGGTTGGGAGGTCATTGAGGAAATCAGAATTAACACTGACACCTTCACCGACAAAGCCGATGGAGTCCTGCCCTTCCGGCGCTTTGACTACCTTTAATACCGGGAGGTTGAATTTCTCAGCGAATTCCAAATCCCTTGAGTCGTGAGCAGGTACAGCCATGATGGCACCGGTCCCATATGTTGAAAGAACATAGTCGGCAATCCAGATGGGGATGCGTTCTTTGTTGACCGGGTTGATGGCATAGGCCCCGATGAAGATACCCGTCTTTTCCTTTGCCAATTCAGTGCGTTCAAGATCACTTTTCCGGGATGAAAAGGTTCTGTATTCCTCAACCGCATCCTTCTGTTCTTCAGTGACCAGTTGATCAACCAAAGCATGCTCGGGTGCAAGCACCATATAAGTTGCGCCAAACAGGGTATCAGGGCGAGTGGTGAACACAGTAATGATCACTTCCTCATCAGCCACCTGAAAATGAACTTCAGCTCCCTCGGATTTCCCGATCCAGTTACGCTGCATTTCTTTCAAGGAATCGCTCCACTCGATCTCATCGAGCCCATCCAATAATTTCCCTGCGAAAGCGGTAATACGAAGCATCCATTGGCGCATGGGCTTTCTGACGACCGGAAAGCCACCGACCTCACTTTTGCCATCAACAACCTCTTCATTGGCGAGAACCGTTCCAAGTTCCGGGCACCAGTTGACGGGTGCTTCTGCTACAAAGGCAAGTCGTCGTTCATCTTTGTATGAGGCCCGCGCTTCTTCTGTTTCGAGCCCGGAGGGTATCGTCAGAGTTTCGATGGATTCAGCTTTATTTGTCTCTTGGTTAAACCACGAGTGGTAAAGCTTGAGAAATATCCATTGGGTCCAGCAAAAATAATCCGAATCGGTTGTATCCACTTCTCGCGACCAATCATAGCTGAAGCCAAGTGACTTGATCTGCCTTTTGAAATTACTGATGTTGGCTTCAGTGGTGACACGCGGATGTTGCCCAGTCTTGATCGCGTATTGTTCCGCAGGAAGGCCAAAAGCATCCCACCCCATTGGATGCAGCACATTGAACCCTCTGGACCGTTTGTACCTGGCAAGAATGTCTGTTGCGGTATACCCCTCAGGGTGCCCAACATGCAGCCCGGAGCCAGAAGGGTATGGAAACATGTCGAGGATGTAGTATTTGGGAGGTAGTTGAGAAGCAGCCACTTCCCCTGCTAATCCATGACGTTCAGCGAATGGATGGTGTTTGGGGATGGTTTCGCCTGGATTCCAGGCCTTGAAGGCTGCTGTCTCATCCCAGATTCGCTGGCGCTTTGGTTCTATGATGTCAAATGGATACTGCTTTCGCATGATGCAATTACTTGGTGTCTTGAGTTCTCATCAGAGGGACAATGAAAATTGCCCCCATAAGGCAAGAATTATGTGTGAGTGAATGAAGCTACGGAGCCACAATTATCAATGACCGCAGATGTTCTGCCCAATCCCATAAACTGTGGAGCTAACGTTTGTTAAGAATCATACCCAGCACCATGCCTCCAAGAGCCGCTACGCCAAGGGACTGGTAAGGATATCGACGAATAATCTGATCGACAACTTCTACACCTGCATATGTCTGTTGATCTATGCGCAAACTTGATTTTTTCAAACGTTCGAGACGTTCCAGAAGTTCCTTTTTCGAATTCTCAGGAAGATCCTCGGCTGTATTTTTAATCAAACCCTCAGCTTCCTCGATCAAGTTCTTGATGTCCTGAAGCAACTGTTTATGCCCCCCCTCATCAGTCGTGAGATTGTTGAAATATGTTTCCATCGTTATATCCGCTCATGTTCTTGGAAATGGAGCACCTCTGACATGCAACACTCAAGCTTCATGTTTATGCTAGGAAAGCCAACATTCTTCAAGGTTTTGCTGGAACAAATAATTTCCGCAACAAACCGGACTTCGCTTGCTTGATAGGATAAAAAATTTTAGCGCACCGAAAACTGTCACTCTTCAATCAAAGCATTAGAAGATTGGATAGGATACCCCCACACAAAAGAAGTACTCATACTGATAAGATTCCATACCCAGTCAGGCAAGACATATCCGAGAGCGCTGAAAGACAACCATTGAGATCTCTTCCCATGGGAAACCCCTGACTGGCAGAGGGATCCCATGGGAAGAGATCGATTGCTATTTTATCGAACAAGAGGTGTCGCAAAAGCTAATTTGAACAAGCCAAGTCGCGCTTATTTTGAAGTTTTCCTTCGCATGGCTCGGTAAATTTGAAGTTGCAGATAAGTCACCGATTCATTCAGGGATTCTCTTACGGGAGCCAGTCGATCATCACCAAGTTCAGTGAAGGCTTTTTCCATGGTATCAGCTTCCTCCTGCGTGAACCAAGCGTGATCCCGTAATTCGAGATCTGCGATCACCGCCTTTGCCAGATGCTGTTCCACCGTTTGGATACCAATCTCTCTGGTTTGAGCAATCGAATGAAGGTCCAGCCCATCGTTGAACATCCTGACTGTTTTGAAGACGGTTTCACCAGGTCTGGAAGCATCGCGCTCACGAACAGGCTTGGAGTCCGGTTGCGGATGGTTGTAATTCTGTCGAGGGTTGACATCTAGGAATGTCTTAATCGCTTCAACAAAGGAGGGGCCGTAGGAGTCGAGTTTCACCCTACCAACACCTGAAATCTTGCTGAATGATTGGAGGTCATCAGGGTAATACGCGGCCATCTGGCGCAAGGCAACATCAGAGAATATAGTGTAGGCGGGTACTCCTTGCTCATCGGCCAACTGCTTCCTCAGGCCACGAATGGTTTCGAACAGCGCATGATCATACTCATCACCTGATGCAAGGGTCCTCGCAATGGCCGCATCTGGTTTAACCGGCGGCTCGGTCAGGGGAATGGTCTCTTTCCCTTTGAGGAACTGATTTCCCCTCTCGGTCATTTGAATGGTATTGTATTGATCAGCATCTTGGTTCAAGAGGCCTTTGCGCATGAGTTCTCGACCAAAATGCATCCATGCATCCCGTGAATATTCCTTACCTATTCCGTAAGTGCTCAAGGCCTGATGCCCCCATTGCCGTATTTTTTCCGTATTGGCTCCGGTCAAGACCTCAATCAAATGCCTCAATCCTACTGAAAAACCACTATGCTCCCTGACACGGAATACGCAGGACATCAGTTTCTGCGCAATGACTGTGCCGTCCATTTTTGCACGTGGACTGAGACAGTTGTCGCATCCGCCACAAGGAATTTCATCGAAATGTTCATCGAAATAGTTGAGTAAACCAGCACGTCGACAATCCGCACTTTCAGCGAAATGACTCATGGCAAGTAATTGGTCAATAGCTACTTTGCGCTCTTGTTCACTTGCCTTATCCTCCCAAAGACGCCGGTACTTAATTTCATCGCTCGCGCTGAAGAGCAAAACACATTCGCTAGGAAGTCCATCGCGCCCTGCCCTGCCTGTTTCCTGATAATAACCTTCGATGTTTCTGGGAAGGTGATAATGCATGACAAATCTCACATTGGGTTTATCGATTCCCATTCCAAATGCAACCGTGGCACAGATCACATCGACATTGTCTTTAATGAAATCCTCTTGTGTCTGACGACGCTCATCATCAGAGAGTCCCGCATGATACGGTTTAGAGCTGACCCCATTGTCTTTAAGAAAACGTGCGAGATTCTCAGTGGCTGCTCTACTGAAACAATAGATAATACCACTCTCGCCCTTATGTCTCCGAGTCAAAGCGAGAGCCAGACCATCTCCATCTTGTCTTGGCCTCACACTGTAGGACAGGTTTGGGCGATTGAAACTGCCAACAAATGTTTGTGGCTCACTGAAGTGCAAGCCCTTGATGATATCATCTCTGACGCGCGGCGTGGCTGTAGCTGTCAGTGCGAGGAATTGAGCTTTGGGAAATCGCTGTCTCAATGCTCCCAATTTTCGATACTCAGGGCGGAAATCATGCCCCCACTCGCTGATACAATGAGCCTCGTCAACGGCAAACCGATTCACATTCCATTGATCCAGATTACTCAGAAAATCAGGTATCATCAGGCGTTCTGGTGCTACATAAAGGAGCTTATAGGCCCCTCCCCACAAACCTCGCATGCGCTCGGCAGCTTCGGGACGAGAAAGAGATGAATTAAGAAAAGTAGCAGGAATCCCAGCCGCGTTCAAACCATCAACCTGATCTTTCATCAATGCGATGAGAGGAGAAATAACAAGAGTCAATCCCTCGTCGGTTAATGCAGGCAATTGATAGCAAAGTGACTTCCCTCCCCCTGTGGGAAGGAGGGCAAACGTTTCCTTTCCTTCAAGAACGGACCGAATAATTTCTTTTTGTAAGGGGCGGAATTGTTCAAACCCAAAATGCTCTTTGAGCAGCGCAGCCAGAGACGAATCGTTGTGAGTCATGTATACAGTTCTTCGATTAAATCAAATGTCAGGTGCACGTGAGAATAATCTAATATGTTAAAAGCGGATGATCAAGAAAATGGCAACCTCAGTTTAAAGGACGGGGTCAATGATCGAAAAAACGGCCGTTCGATGTAAAAATTTCGGAATTTTGATACCGTCCAGCACCGCATGTAGGACGCCATCGCTGAAGAGTGAATGAACCGTCTCAATCATATGAAGGCATGATACGGACAAATATTGAAGGAATAGCCCTGCTGGAAAGACTGTTTTCATTCTGCCCCCCCTTGCGTCAAAACCAAAGAAGAGTTCATTTTTAAAATAGACGGATTTACATCTCAATCTAAAGAACGACTTTATTCTACGCGAAGGCCGTTTTATGAACATGCACGGAGGAAGGTATCCAGAGGACAATTACTGACAGCGTTTGTTACCATTGAAACAGTAGGGGTCTGTCAACATTGACAGCCTCTGTATCTTGATAAATCGCCACGAAACCGAAAAGAGAAAAAGAGTCAGTTATCTTTATTTTCAACAATCAAGGACTGTGATCTCACCCCTTCAACCGCTTCCTCCAGTTGTTTGCGAAAGGCATATCGGTAACGCGGAGTGATGATCAATTCCCTGAACAATCCACGCTCACGCCTGATCACCAATTTCCGATGTTTTAAGGCCAGGGTATTTACCCAGAATTCAGCTCGAAACCTGCGGCGCTTCGAGATGGAGATCATATCCTTGAGCGCAAATTGCCTCACAGGAATACCTAGGCAATAAATGACGAGATGGCTCGAGTTCAGCCTGTAATTGACCGTTGCACAAAGTGTGATCCCAATGACCCCGCAACAGATAATAGCTCCAACTGAGTAGAGTAAATAAACCATGATCAAATCCCCAACTCACTCAGTGCCAAAGCTGCATCAAAGCACAAAAACTGTTGCTCACCACTCGATAGGGATGATGATCACGTCCCCCACTTTGATTTTTCTGGGATCAGTGATTTGTGGATTTGCTTCCAAAATCTCACTAATGGAAACATTGACACCCTCCAGCCGGTAAGCCTCAGCAATCGCCGAAATCGTGTAATTGGGCTCGATGGTGACTTCCGCTATCTTTTTGGGGACCCGCTGCGGCTTGGCAGGTTTTAAAGGTGTTGCAACTGCTTTGATGTTCAGTTTGTTCACCGCTGTGACAAGATCCTTGATCTGATCCACCAAAGCCTTGTTATCACCGGCTCGCTTTTTGTCTACTGTCTTGATGCGATCTATAAGTGCTTCCGAAAGTTTCGCTAAATCCGATTCGGAAACGGGAGATTTCGGAATCTTTGCGACTTCCCGTCTCAAAGAACGGTTTTCCTTCTCAAGCGCCTGCATCCTCTGCATGAGGGATAGATTAGCTGTCTGCGCATCATCGATTTCAGCTCGCAATTTGCGATAGCGTTCTTCAGTTTCCTGTTGAAGCAGAAAGATGGTGTTTTTGAGATTTGAATCCTGAGCTTGCAAGCCTGTCCCCACCGAAACAGTGCAAAAGTAAATCGCAAAAATGAAGGTTTTACAGTGCATGAAAAGTATCTTGCGTTAGATACCGCCTATCTTCAAGGGCTTTTAACTTCTGAGTTTTTTTTAGATATAGCCTATTCAACAAGCCACGACATAATGGCTTTCTGCGCATGCAATCGGTTCTCGGCTTGATCAAAAATAGTCGTAGAATGCTCTTCTAAAGCTTCTTCACTCACTTCTTTACCGCGATATGCTGGCAGACAATGCATTAACAAAGCATCCGGGTTCGCTTTCGCCATCAGTGGAGTATTTATCTGGTAGCCTTTAAACATTTCAAGTCGGCTTTTCGATTCTTCTTCCTTCCCCATGGAGACCCATACGTCGGTATACAAAACATCACTGCCTTCCACAGCAGCTTCAAGGTCTTGGGTAACGATCACGTTGGAACCAGTCTTCTCAATGAGACCTTTCGCCGGAAAAAAAGCTTTTGGCGAAGCAATGCGTAGCTCAAAACCTAGCTTGATTGAGGCAAACACCCAGGAGGTTGCAACATTGCAGGCACCGTCGCCAACGAATGTCACTACCTTGCCTTTGATGCAACCCAGCTTTTCTCGGATAGTCATCAGGTCGGCAACTATTTGACATGGATGCGCGTGGTCAGTCAGCGCATTGACGGTTGGGATCATGCTGTATGCGGCAAAATCAACGACATCCTGATGAGCATAGGTTCGGATGATCGCACCATGCACCATGCGGCCCAACACACGAGCAGTGTCCTTGATGGGCTCTCCCCTCCCCAACTGCATGTCATTGGCAGTAAGGAAAATAACCTGACCACCTAATTCTCTCACCCCGACTTCGAAAGAAACTCGTGTTCGCGTCGATGATTTAGAGAAAATCATGGCCCACGTTTGATTGGCCAATGGGCGGAATGTTGTATTGGTTCGTTCCGCTTTCAGTTTATCTGCTAAATCAAGGATTGCTTCGAAATCCTCGATCCTTTGTTCTTCAAGACTCAGAAAATGTTTCATGATTCAATTGATTCTAGAGTGTCGTTTAAAATGGATATTGCCTCCTTTACTTCAGATGAAGTGATGTTGAGTGCGGGCAAAAACCGCACGACCTGAATTCCCGAAGGAATGGTGAGCATTCCGCGGGCGTGAAGCCTTTCCACCATCTGAAGAGAAACAGGACGTGGGTCATCCGCCAAGGCCGATATCTCCGGATGAAAAACAATACCAATCATCAGCCCCATCCCTCGAATACCCTGAATCAAACCAGGGTATTTTTCTACCAAACCTTTTAATTTGTTCGCGAGCAAGCATCCCATTTCAACTACATTTTGCTCCAGCTGATCTCTTTCAATGATTTCCAGGATTTTCAATGCAATTGAACAACCCAGTGGGTTTCCTCCAAATGTGGTCCCGTGGGTCCCTGGCCCCAGAATGTCTTGATATGGTTCTCTTACCCAGAAAGCGCCAAAAGGAAATCCTCCTCCTATGGACTTCGCCATGGAGATCGCATCTGGTAAAAATGCAGATTCATTTTCTTCATCGCCTAGGATTGATGAATAACTTTGGAAAGCCCCTGTACGATAATGACCGCATTGAACTCCGTCCCAGAGTAACAACAAGCGGTGCTTATCACACAAAGACCGTAGCCCTATCAAATAGGAAGGATCGGCAGAACAGATACCCCCTTCACCCTGAATGCCCTCGATCATGATGGCCACGGTGGAAGGACTGATTGCCTTTTCCATGGCTTCGAGATTATTGAAGGGCACATGACGAAACCCAGGCATCATCGGGGAAAATCCCTGTTTTACTTTTTCCTGCCCGGTCGCAGCAATACACGCCATGGTTCGTCCATGAAAAGATTGCATGCAAGTCAGGATCTCGTATCTGCCTTCCTCATGGCCGTACTTTCTTGCAAGCTTGAACATACCTTCATTGGCTTCAGCACCACTGTTCGCAAAAAAGCATTTCCCTGATCCTATTCTATCCACCAGAGCACGCGCCAGTTGACCTTGCAAAGGCTGATGGTACAAATTGCAGCAGTGGATCAGGGTAGCAGCCTGATTTGAAATCGTCTCCACCAATTCAGGATGTGAATGCCCAAGAGCATTGACCGCTATGCCTCCCCCCATATCGAGGTAACGACGTCCATCAACATCCCATACCTGACTTCCTTCACCCCTTTCAATAGTCAAAGGAAATCGACCGTACGTGGGCACAACGTAATCGTTAAACAAAGATTGTACCGCATGATTTGTCTCACTGATCGATGCGGATATTGTTTTGTTATGATTCATCTTGTTTTCTTTTTTGAAAAACCTCGTTAATCCGTTGTTTCCGTTAAATTAACGCAACACTATTTCAGTCCCAACTCCTTGATCAGTAAATATTTCAAGCAAAACTGAATGATTCACTCTACCATCCACGAAGGATACTTTATCCACACCGGCTTCAATGGCCTTGGTCGCGCTATCCACTTTGGGAATCATTCCGGCCCCAATAATGCCTTTTTGTTTTAACACGGCAACATCTTGAACTCTCAGATGCGAGATCAGTGAGTCTGGATTTTCCGGGTCCTGCAAAAGACCAGGAACATCGCTCATGAATACCAAGCGCTTTGCCTTCAATGAGGTGGCCGTTACTGCCGCCGCAATATCGGCATTGCAATTGTGAATATGCCCATCCTCTCCAATCGCTGTGGGACTGATGACTGGCGTCACTCCATTGGCAATGCATTCCAGGAGCGGTTTGGTATTCACTTCTACAACCTCTCCGACGTAGCCGATGTCGATTTTATCCCCATCCGGCCCATCCACCAATTTTCGGTGACACTTGAAAATTTCGGTACCAGAGAAACCTCGAGCGACTCCACCCAGTGCATTGATAGTTTTGACTATTTCAGGGTTGATTTGATGCGATAAAACTTCGTGAACGAGTTGAACCGCTTTCTCATCGGTTACTCGATGGCCCTGCTCGAACCTGGGCAAGAGCCCCTCCGCCTTCATGGCTCTCGAAATCGCCTTGCCTCCTCCATGAACGACAACTGGGTTGATTTCAACGGCCTCTAGAAATACGACGTCACGAGCCACACCTTGACGAACCGATTCGTCTGGTGAATCCATGAAACTCCCTCCATACTTGACAACAAAAGTAGCCCCATTGAATTTTTGAATATAAGGAAGCGCTTCTAAGAGCACGGCTGCCTTGTTAATTAGATGTTCCATGACAATCGTTTTATCCCCCCAATGAAGCAGGGTCAGTCACATCCCCTTTATTGAACTCAACATATTCCTCAGTTAAATCACTCGCATACATGACGGCTTTGCCTTTCCCGAGGTTTAAATTGACATGCAAATCAAATTCAGGATCAGCCACGGCTCTACAAAGTCGCTCAAAGGTAACGCGCGTGGGTTTACCTGCCTTCAGTGAATATAGGATCTTACTTGAACCTGCTGCGCTGTAGCCGATGTCCACTTTATTTTCTTCCACGGTGGCATCCGAATAACCAAGCGCGTCGATAATCCTTCCCCAATTGGGATCTCCACCCAGCCAGCTCGTTTTTACCAGCGAGCTATTGGCCACAGAACGAACGGCTGCATCTGCTTGCTGTTTAGTTTTGGCACCTGCCACACGTACAGTGACGAACCGAGATACACCCTCGCCGTCCTTAACCAGCATTTTAGCAAGCGCAAAACAAACCAGATTCAGAGCTTGTTGAAACAAGCTTAATGAGGATTTTGAGGTAGCATCCTTTGCAGTATGCCTGATTGTCTGATTTTCGGCCAATCCGTTCGCTAAAACCAGTACCGTATCGTTCGTGCTCATATCACCATCCACTGTGATTCGGTTAAAAGTCGAAGCAACTGCCTCCGTGAGGCAGCGCTGTAAGGTTGGTTTGCTGATAGCAGCGTCCGTGGTGATGAAGGAAAGCATGGTGGCATGCAGGGGCATACTGTAAGGTCTATTACCAGTTGGACTCATCCCCGGCTGAATCATCCCTGCACCTTTGGCGACACCACCGATCGTGACTTTTTTGCCACCCAAGTTAACCTCTAGCGCATATTGTTTTGGATGTGTGTCGCTGGTCATGATAGCCTCAGCCAATTGATCCCCGCCCAAGGATTCAGTCGTCAATTCACCGCATGCGGCCTCAACACCCTGTCGAATATTTGGCATCGGAAGCGGTAGACCAATCCGCCCAGTAGAAGCCACAAAGACTTCGGACGTTTTAATGCCTAGATGCTTGGCCGTTTGACGACACATGGATTCCGCATCCTCACGCCCTTTTGATCCCGTACACGCATTGGCATTCCCTGAGTTCACAACCACAGCCCGGGCTTTGCCGATCTTTAGATGATCAACACAGACTTTAACTGGAGCAGCACAAATTTGATTGGTGGTAAACATGCCGGCAGCTGCGCAGGGAGCCTTTGAGTATATGACACCCAAATCCAATTTGCGCCCCTTGTTGGAACCCTTGCCGGTACCCATTCGTTTTACATCACAAAAAACTCCTGCCCCCAGGAAACCCTTGGGAGAAGTTACGGAACCGGAAATAATAGAAATACTCATCGCTTTGAAATACAAAGGTTGAAGCAAACGGGAGAAATGAAAGAAACGTAAATAGAGAGAATGCCGCCCGGAACTTCTAGTGAAGGCACCTGGAGCGACAATACCGATAATTTCTCTCTCTAGATTTGATGATCATTGAGAGAGGATGAAGGAGGAAAGCCACTTGGATGTCAACTCGAAAATCCCCAATGATAGACTTCGCACTGGCAATCAAAGGTCATCTCACAAGTAAGGTCACCATGGCCCCGGAAATAGCAGGGGTTTCTTTTTTGAGATGAAACCCCTGCTATTTAATCCACGCTCAGGCTTTGAGAAAGTTAAGGAATTTGAAATCATTGGGGTTGTCCAGCTGGGCGATGGAGTAACCTGGCATTAATTGATCCATCATGGCTGGATCATCTCCAAAATGCCGCTGAAAGATCTCTCCAAAAGCAGCTCTGAAGTCAGTGCGTCGTCCCAAGTAGCGGCTGCGGGCACTGAACATTGCGTTCTCTTCCCATGTTGTCTGATCGCAGTTATAAACCCCCCCCTCGACTCCTCCTCCCGCTACAAACATGACACTGGATTCAGCATGATCAGTACCGTTACTTCCGTTTTCTTTGGACGTACGACCAAATTCCGTCATGGTAACAACCAGCAAATCTTCCCATTGAGATTGTAAATCACGATGCAACGCCTGCATCCCCTGCGCTAATTCTCCCAACAAATTAGCATGACTCCCGTTGATCTGCCCTTGACGCTGATGAGTATCAAAACCGCCTCGGCGTAAGCCAATGATTTTCGCTGGAGTGCGTTTTAACAACATCGCAGCTTCGGAAAGTTTGCGCCCCATGGAAGTATCTGGATACACAGCATCGTTTTCAGGTGTATAATCTCCTTTGGACACTGCATCCTGCACCACGGTCATCGTTCTTCCCAAGGTTTGCCCAGCACCATGTACTAATCCTCCATAAGGCTTGAATGGTTTATCGGGTGACAATCCATATAGCCCCATCAATCCTTTACCGTCTTTTGAGCCAGGTGAAGATGGAGGCGTACCGAGAAACTTGTTTCCTGCAGGAAAAGTAAAGTCACGTGTCCTGCTGAAATTCGGAATCATGTTCTGGCCCTTGAGCGCAACCAATTGATTTGAACTCAACCCTGCTGCCACAAATGAGTTATCTGGATGATTCAAATCAAAATTGGCGTCGATATGGCGGTATATAAATCCTTCTTCAGTGTCCGCATCCCCTGGGATTCCGTTTTGCCAATAATGCTGACTGTCAAAGTGAGAGCGCGATTGACCATCGTAACCGACCCTGTGCAAAACGGCCATGTTCCCAGCCCCTTCCTGACCATTGAGTTTGGTATTATTGTATATTTCCATCATGGGCTCCAATGCCGGATGGAACTGCGCAAAACCATTTCCTGAATCAATGGCACGGTCTTCCGGGATATATAAACTCGGACGGTTAACGGTATTGTAATCAGCATCGCCTCGAGGAATGAGAGTGTTAAGGCCATCATTACCTCCCTGCAAAAAGATAAAAATCATCTTGCGGTCCTTTGGCAGCGCCGCAGCTTCTAGTCGGCGTTGAAAGAGTGAAGGAGTGACCATGTTGAGCCCAATCGAGGAAAAGGCAAGGGCACTGGTTCGTAAAAAATTTCGTCGGTTGAAAACTTGCATTTTAAAAATGTATTTAAAGGTTATGTCTGAGTGAAGGGATTGATAGGCTATGTGGCTTACTGATAGTGCATTTCCGGTATGGCAAGAATAAGTCCGATCAGCTCCCCTACCCTGGACAAGTAATCATTTCTTTCCGGGCTAAGTACGATTCGTCTGCCGTTCTCTGCTGTTCGAGCGAAATTAAGGATCAAATCACGTGTGTCCTTCGATAGGGAACCGTTGAATAGCAATTGATCAAAATGATCTATTATTTCTTCCGCGGTCTCTATGTCATGCAATCTTAAATACCGCCGAATTGACCAGCTTCGCAGGTATTTGTTATTGCTGTGTCGTGTTAATCGAGTGGCAAAGTTCAATCGCTCCAAAATCGCTCCCGTGTTTACCCAATCAAATCCATACTCGGACCATCCGTCAGGATCGTCGCGCGTAAAAAAATGCATTCCCATGTCCTCACTTATTTCAGGTAAATCATCCAGCATGACTCCCCACTCCATTGCCCGCCCCAGACTATTGATGTATTCAACAGGAGTCTTGACCTTTGCTTGGTAAACGGATTGCGTCCAAAATGGGTTGGAAACGTCTGACCGATCAAATATGGCAGCTAGTACGGTTCCAATATGTCCGATCGGTTCAGCCTGCTGCCATGCATCGATGGCACGATCGACAACGTCTGATAAGTGCGAGGGAGCAGAACCATCCTTGTATGTGCGGAGGGTGATTTTATCGGCCACAAATTTATTCACCAATTTGACACAGATAAACTCACGGGTGGAGGGATGATTCGCCATCATTTTGATGACATCAAGAGCATCATTCAGACCCTCGACGCCTTGCCGATCATCTGGTATGCGCATTTCCCACTCGGTGCCCTCAAAAAGTATCTTGGCAGTATAGTCATGATCAGCTGGATTGAAGCGAAAAGCCCATTGTCCATTGGGATCTCCCGGTTCGATGCTTTCCTGAGTAACACTCCTGCTCACCAAACGCGGTAGGACAGAAAAATCAGAGCTGGTAAAGTTTACATTATGCCCTTGTATGGAAAGCACATTGGTCTCTGGAAAAGGGTTGAAAAATCTCTCGTAGCGAGCAAGGCTTATATCGTCAGGTTCACCACCCGCTTCATGATTTTGAGAAGCTGTTTCATTAAATCTTGGAGGTGTTCCAGTATCGGACATGCTGGCACTTCGTCCTACCTCTTTTCCATTGATATAAGCAACAAAACCATCGTCGTAGTCGATGGACAACACCAAATCGCTGATCTCTGTGCCCGCGGGCAGAGTAAAATGACGCCTCAGGAAAACGCTGGAATACCCTTTTTGTTCATTCCTTCTGCGCATGTCTTGAAGAACGGTATTGTCGTCTTCGTCGCCATAGCCAATACCGGTTGCCCCTTTGAGCCAATTAGTGTCGTCAAAGCCAACCCGAGTCCATTCAGGTGCCAGACCTTCTCGATAACGAACAGGCTCTCGCATTCCCTTGAAGTAGCGCCAACCTGAACCTATATCGACAATTGGAAGATCAAAGAAACCATTACTTGGCTGTGTAGGAGGATTCAGGGCGGATTCTGGAAATCCCTGAGTCTTATCAGCCCTTACTTTTCGAATCTGCCAACCAGTAAAACACCGAGATAATTCCTCAATGTCTGTTTGGGTGTAACGGTTATCAACACCAAACGCGAAAAGCTCTAATATTTCACGTGCATAGTTTTCATTGGCTTCACCGACTTCATTAATAACATTATCCAAGTATATCAACATGGAAGGACTGGTCGCACTGTAAAGTAATAAGTCCCCGAAAGCATCAAAAGCGTGATCGCGGAAAAACTCATATTCTTTAAATTCAACATGTGCTGCCTCTTGCTCGGCTTGCTGCTCGAACATGGCATTGTCACCGAGCGAGTCCTCCAGGTCATCCAGATACTCAGCTGTCTTGTCGTAATCGGTCGTAAAATGATTTTCCCAGAATTCCCCCATCACCGCTTGAAGTTGTTTCTTGCTGAACATGCCTTGGGCATGGATTAACTTCTGGAGAGAATCTATGTCATTGATTCGGTCATACTCCCTGCCGGGGTAAAAATCACGGTGGATAAGCTCTGGAACAAGAATGGCATCAGAGCTTGTGATACTGGTATTATGAAGTTGAATCGCCAGAACGTTCGTACCTGCTACGAGTAGATCTTTGGATTCAGTGATTTCGAAAAGCCCGAAATCCGGGTCACCATCTGCAGACCTTACTGACTTTGAACGATAATTGGGCCGAATCAAATCTCCCATATTGGCGCGCGCCACTTCCTCTCCATTTAAGTATGCCACGAATCCATCATCATAAATCATATTGAGAAATAAACCTCCCACTTCAGATGGATCTGAAACATCAAATTCACGACGCACAAAAAAACTTAAATAGCCTGGACGAGCATCCTCTCCTTCCTCAATACGTCTCATGTCGGACAGCTCGAAGCGGAAATAATCTCTCTCGTTACCATTGTTGGAGTAACCAAAACCAGAACGTACTAATGCCCAGCCCGAGTCATCCGTGATTTTGTGTTCCAATTGATTCCAATCCGCCGGTGGAGCGATATCGCCTTTCCGCAAGTACCACATGTCCCCATCGGTTATTAATTTTGTATCAAGGCCTGGTCGGTATTCGTGAAATAGCAACCGATTTGAACCATTCAGATTTGCATTTCGCTCATCACTGATAGTCTCCGGATGCAGTTGGGCATCAATAAAAACATCCAATCCAACCTCCTCAATCCATGCCGCGTCAGAAGGGGTGGGTCCATAGGCAAGTCGATTCAGGGCGTGATTGGCTGCCTGTGATTGACTCAGTGGCCCTCCCCCGGGCAGATCCGCTTCAAAATGAAAGTAGTTTCCCCCCGTGTAGGTAGCCAAGGGAGGGTTTGTTTCAATGCCTGCTTGGATTTTAAGAAATGTTGTGTGCCCTGGTTCTGGAATGGATATCGTAGCTGTTCCAGCATAACCAAAAATCTCGCCGGAGACCAGAGGATGCAGCAATTCATCTCGTAGATCGCTTCCGGATTCAACGAGGACATGCCCGTAACCATCAGGCACATCTACCTGTATCGTTAGTTGTCCGTTTTCTAACTGAAGACCCTCTATGACCGGCCGTTCAGCAGCTGAAACACCCTGACTCAAGAATACAACCAATGCCAGCAGGCCTAGGCCGCTCTGTTCTGTTATGTATTTCATATGCGGTTCCTATTGATCAACGTTCTGCTCCCAACCATTGAAAGCAAAATTATCACAACTGATATTATGGGATTTAGAGCTTAATTCATGCCTATTTGGAGTTTTTTACCTTTTCTCGACATATTTATCATTATATCGGACAATTACACCATGCAACACGCCCCTCAACTACACGGGAGTTACCATTGGGAGAAGGCCCTGCGCGACGTTGTTGGACCTGAAGCACTGCTGACCGACCCTGAAAAACTGATGGTTTATGAATGCGATGCCTATACACTTGAGAAGAAACTTCCTCAGGCAGTGGTTCTCCCGGGTTCTGCGGATGAAGCAGCGCAAGTAATCAAGATTTGCCATGAACATCAATTACCCCTCATCCCAAGAGGTGCAGGTACCAGTTTGAGCGGTGCCGTGCTCGCAGTAGATGGCGGTATCACGATCTGCCTGTCTCGCATGCAGAAAATTCTGGAAGTGGATCAAGAAAATGGGAGAGCACTCGTCGAGGCAGGATGCGTCAATGCATGGATCAGTCGAGAAGTTGATTCAATGGGACTATTCTACGCCCCAGATCCATCCAGTCAATTTGCGTGTACAATAGGGGGAAACGTCGCCACCAACTCCGGAGGACCTCACACATTGAAATACGGTGTTACCACAAATCACGTGCTCGGTTTCGAGATGATTCTGAGCGATGGCGAAAAAATATGGCTGGGGACGTCTCTGGATGGGGGCGAGGATCACGAAGGTCTTGACCTGCGCGGCGTTGCCATTGGCAGCGAAGGAATGTTTGGTCTCGTCACTGAGGTCCTGGTCAAACTGACACCAAAGCCTGAATGCTTAGAAACATTTCTCGTTATTTTTGAAACAGTCGAATCAGCGAGTCGAACGGTGAGTGACATTATCAAGGCAGGTATTGTGCCCGGCGCTTTGGAAATGATGGATCAGTTGATCACCCAGGCTATTGAAGAAGCGTATCATTTTGGGTTTCCCTTGGATGCAGGCGCCTTGCTGATCATTGAGCTGGATGGCCCTGAAGAAGGCATGGCAAATCAGGTAGCGATGATTGAGGCTATATGCAGGCAAAACCGCGCACGCGAAATCAGACGGGCCCAATCTGAGGAGGAAAGGGCTCAGCTGTGGAAATGTCGCAAAAGAGCCTTTGGAGCAATCGGAAGGATCAGTCCCAATTACCTGACTCAGGACGGCGTGGTACCCAGATCCAAACTTCCGGAAATCATGGATTTCATACAAGCATGCTCCAAGCGGGTAAACCTAAGGATCCCCAATGTATTTCACGCAGGTGATGGAAATATACATCCCTTGATTCTATTTGATGAGAGAGAACCCGACCAAGTAAAACGAGCTATTCAAGCCGGAGAAGATATCCTTGAAAAATGTCTGGAACTTGGTGGAAGTGTATCAGGAGAACACGGCATCGGAGTTGAAAAAGTCGATTTCATGGTCAAACAATTCACTCCATCGGACCTGAAAGCCATGATCGATGTTCGAACGGTCTTTGACCCGAAGCAACGATGCAATCCTCACAAGATGTTTCCGACTTCCAAAAGATGCATAGACTTCAATGTTCGTAAACAGGCACCCGCCTAGATTAGTCTTCCACAAATCTCAAAGTGAGGTATGGTGCAGATTTCAAGCACCATATTTGAGACCATGAAATACGTTCACAACACAAGCCACCGAGCCGCATTGTTTAGCCGTGAAAAAGGATTTACATTGATCGAATTATTGGTAGTGATTGCCATTATTGCAATCTTGGCTGGAATGCTTTTACCTGCATTATCCAAAGCAAAGGGGACAGCACACGGAGCCGCCTGCCTCAACAATTTACGCCAGTTTTCAATCGCGAACATGGTTTACGCAACAGACCATGATGATCAGGCGGTCCCCTTGATCGCAGCCAATCGTAACGGAAACACTCAAATCTGGATGGCTAACCAAAGTTTCCGCGATATTATAGGTTACTCAAAAGATGCAAACTCCATTGTTCAAACACCGATTGATTATCGTTGCCCCGCCGACAAGCAGATTCGAAATCCAGCAAAATTTGCTTTTTCAAACAACCCTAATCAATCCAATGAAGAAAACCGAGGTACACTCGCCAGCTACAGTTATAACTTCGAAGACTGGTTTCCATCCGATGGTCGAGGCTGGGCATTGGCAAGCAAAAATCATGCTGGACACAAACTCGCCAGTATCAGCAGCCCATCAGAGAAACTTATTTTCCACGACGGTCAGGATTGGTGGTCGCGCTGGAAAGGTGCAGACTACAATTTGGGTTGGGATGCGCTTGGCCAGCAAGGTAGTGTCCAGAAATACAAGGATGCAGGCACCGGAGGACCTACCATGTACCGACATAATGAAGGTGCCAACATAGCTTTTTATGACGGACATGCCGAGCGCATCAGGAAAGAGAAGGTATGGATCCAGGAGAATTGGAACGGCAATCCGAAAATACCCGGGATGTGGGTCGCTGTCCCCGAAGTTTGGAATAAATATCGCTAGTTGATTTCTAGCAGTTGACGGCGGTATTTCTCAGTCTAGATTCGAACCACTGTTACTCGGGGGAATAATTTCAATACGATGCACCTTGAGGCCGGCATCACGTTTGATGGTCAATGCGTAGATATCACTCACCTCAAGTCCCTCTGGTCTTGGTGAAAGTTGAGGACTCAATGGCCAGAATGCGTCCAAGTCCAATTCTATTTCTAGAATATCACCTGCCGGACCAAGCTGCGATGGCTGGACATCTGTTTCAAACTTGCCCGCATAAACACCCCCTATGCGCTGAGTGCTGAAGCCAAATCTAACACGGTCTGGCTCATCATAACTCACATAATATCGAAGAGTCGAACCAGGCTGCAGTAAGACAGGTTGATCACTACTTCTAGAGACAGAAAGGGCGACCGCGTATAGCATGATATGCTTGTCATGACGTACCTTCCATGGCAGAGGCTCCGCCTTGATGTTAGCGAAATCGTTTTCGAAAGAAGGGAGCACTGTGCCCAGAGAAATGTCAGGACCTTTAAGGAGCTGACACTGCCAGTGATCGACGGGAAGAGGCTGTTCATTCGATTCAAAGACGGCAGCGTCATCGATATTACATTCAATTTGCTCCCCCGAACGCACTTCGCTGCGGGATTGATCCAACAGTCTCGTCACCACGGCGGTTCCATCGTTGACGCGCAGACGAGTAAAAAAACGTTCCGTGTGCAGATCAAACTGGGCGTTTTTTAATTGGATTGAGCACGTAGGGGTTTGAATGGTAAAAGATTGCATTCCCTTTTCTTGAGAAAAATCTGCCCACAAACTGCCGGTCAAAAATCGTAATTGAACGGAATCTTCCTCTTTCTCGAGGTTTTGCAGATAACTGTGACCTGCAAGGGTAATGTGGGATTTATCCCCAAGCTGCAAAACAAGCCATGAGTCGCAGGATCTGGATTCAACCGTATCCCCTTCCCTGACAAACATATTGATCTCCAGCTGATCCTCAATCTTACCCAGGGCCGTATGGAGATAAGAAGCGCTGCTTACTTTTGAAATCTTCAGAAACGGGGCAGGTTCTTTTGAAATAATCTCTTGGAGAACCACTGTTGCCAGAGTGATCAAAGCTGCGAGTGGAAGAACAAATTTAAAACTCACTCGCAGAAATCCTCGCATGAAGGCGTGCTCATCGACATCGGGCTCTCGCTGAGGTTGTCGACCAGTTTCAGCCCTCACTGCAACGCTGGTCCGTTCGAGATCCGCAACAGCGATAGCCTGCTCTGACATTTCTCGCAGTGACTCCCTTGCCGAGGTATCTTGCTCGAGTAACTGCATGAGCTCGGCTTCCTCAGATGGAGACAATGAACCATCCAAAAACCTGACAAGCAATTCTTCGTGAGATATTCCGTCTTTCATTGATTTCCAATATATCAGAGATGGCCTGAGTCCGTTCGGGTTTTCTGCTCAATGCAGACTCGTAATCCCTGATGCAGCCGCGATAACCGTTTATAGACGGTATTCAATTCAATGCCTATCTTTTCAGCAATTTCGATGCAATTATATCCCTCAAAGTATCTAAGCTTCAATAGACTTCTTGATTTGTCAGGTATTCTATCAAGGCAGCTGGAGAGTGCCTCCACACGCGCACCAGAAGATGTCTTGTCGGAATGAGCAACCCATTCCATTTCCAGAACTTTCATCAGGTCCTCGTTCAACCCCGTGGAGACCCTTTGCTGTCGCCTGATCCAGTCAATTCCCTCTCTTCTTGCAGTAATGAATGCCCAAGAGACCAAAGCAGCCTCAGCTTTGAATTCAACATTCCGGGTGATGGCTTTGATGGCTACATTTTGAAAGATGTCCTCTACCGCATGAGCATCCTTCACAACCAACCATGTCGCAGCGGAAATGCGATTCCGCCACTCCATTAACACCTTCAAGATTTGCGATTCATCTAGCTTCATCAATGAACAACGGTATGAGAGTGGGTTTGCCCATTCCCTCGAGTGAAATGGGATCGATCAAAAATATTCAGAACAAAAGAAAAGGTATCGGACTGATTTTTATCTGTGTTTTCTGACACTAAGTAAAGACGCATTCAAGTGAAAAATCCTGACCTGAAAAGCGAAATTTCCACAATTTATTACGGGTATTGAGTCCATCACTCAAGGATTACCGCAGCGATGCGTTCACTTTCAACTTGCCCTGCGTAAGGTAATACAGGAAAACATCAAACCATGAACCGCGTTGTATATTTATTATTGATCACTCTCCTTGTCCCGACACTACTCAGTGCCCGCGAGGCCAAGGAGTATGACCAGGATGTCAATTATGAGGAAAACAGACTTCCGGAATACGACCTTCCTCCCCTGCTTGTTTCCTCAGGAGGCAAGCAGATCAAAACGCCCGAGGAGTGGTTTTCCATTCGCAGACCCGAGATCCTTTCGCTCTACAGCAACCTGATTTACGGACGCATTCCAAAACCGGCTCAACCTGTCGATGTGCGATTTGAAGTGGTCAAAGAAGACCCCGATTTCATGGACGGAAAAGCCACCCGAAAAGATGTCAAAATCATATTGGAAAACGAAAAGGGCCGGGTTTCGATGCATTTTCTCGTTTTTGTTCCTAACAATGCCGACAAACCTGTTCCGGCATTTTTGAAACACAGCTTCAATAATACTCAATCAAATGATTTTGACGCATCTGAAACGCGCCCAGGATTCTTGAAAAACGGTTGGCCACTTGGAGCATTCTTCGACAGAGGGTATGGGTTCTGTGCGGTTTATCAGCAGGATCTCCTGAAGCACAATGAGGTTGAATTCCTCAAGGGCATCCACAAACTTTTTTATCCCGAGGGGCAAAGTTTTCCAAAGGCTCACGAGTGGGGAGTATTGTCAGCATGCGCTTATGGAGCCAGTCGGGGTATGGACTATCTAGAGACAGATGCCGATGTTGACCATACACGCATTGCCATCATGGGCCATTCAAAAATGGGAAAGGCAACTCTTTGGACCGCGGCACAGGATGATCGATTCGCTCTGGCCATTTCAGCTCAATCAGGTTGTGCAGGCGCCGCCCTCTGGAGACGGAAATCCGGTGAAACCCTGAAGAAAATGGTGACGCGATTTCCATACTGGCTGTGCCGCAATGCCTGGAAATTTGTAGAGCAGGAAGATGATCTCCCCATTGACCAACACATGCTACTTGCCTGCATCGCTCCAAGACCGGTGTATGTCCACAGCTCAACCGAGGACACATGGGCCGATCCGCGGGGAGAATATTTATCCGCTTACCATGCAAGTGAGGTTTATGAATTTCTCGGCAAAAAAGGCCTGACATCACCCGATTTACCAGAAATCAGAAAGCCCATCCTGACTTCCGATGTCGGCTTCCATATCAGAGAAGGCGGACACTCCATTGATCCTTATGATTGGGAACAATTTATGAAATTTGCAGACCATCATTTCAAAAGGAAGTAAGCATAAGGTATCGTTATTTCAAATTTAATGAAGCAACTCCCGCAGGGAAGGCTGACTTTCCTCGGAAGCATTAAGCGGTTTGCCTCCTTGAGGAAACAAGGAGGCAAGCACGCACAAGCAGAAGATTACCCTCAGCCGTGCTGGGTATTCCATGAACGAAGTCACTGAGAAATGTTCTATTTGACGCCGTGACTCTGGGGTGCGTCCACTCGAAAGTTGCAGATTCGATCCCTGCATTCTCCTCCTCGAAAAACCTGCAGCCGGAGTGCTCGTGCTCCACGACGATGCCTTTGTATCAAAAGGACAGACTGAGAACCGCTTGATTGACTATCAAACGGTTCCTACCGTATAAGGGATTTCAAAAATAAAGATAGGCGATAGCCAGCAAAGATTCATTGTAACGCTTCAGAAGCCTCCCTTGTATAGAGAGTATAAATGTGTCCGCTATAGCTGAGGATGACGCCGCCTGCGTGCGTTCGATCCTGGCGGGTCGCCCTGAGCGATTCCGCGAGTTGGTCGAGCGATACCAAGAACGCGTCTTTGCCATCCTTTCACGCTACGAGCGTGACCGCGGTCGTGTGGAGAACATGGCGCAGGACGTCTTTGTCAAAGCTTGGCGGCAACTGGAGAAATTCGACCCTTTGAAAGCACCTTTTGAAAACTGGTTGTCTCGCATGGCGACGAACGTGGCACTCAATCATGTGCGTGCCGAGAAACGCTTTCGCGACCAGGTGCCGTTTTCCCAACTCGGTGAAGGCGCTCTTGAATGGCTTCAACAGGAGGATAACTCTGCCCCGCTCGAGGCCATGGAAGCGCGGGAAATATTGAATCGCTGCATGGTGGACCTCACCCCGGATGAACAAGTCATTTTAACCATGGCTGAGATCGAAGGACGCACGTCGCCAGAGATCGGTCAACTCACTGGCAAAGCGGCAGGAACCATTCGCGTCACCCTCCATCGCGCCAAAAAAAAACTTACCGATAACCTGATTCGTCTTCAAGAATCCCCATGAAAGACAACGAACCTAAACTTGAGAAACTCTTCCGCACGGCTCGTGAAGCGCCCACTGTCACGCCTCCGGAGAACTTTGCGGATCAAGTCATGTCGCTGACCGCGCCGGCTTCGGCTAACAATGTGATCACGATTGATTTCCTCCTCCCGAAACTGGCTTGGGCTGCGACCTTTGTCGTTGCGGCTTTTCTAACCTCGGAGGTAATCATGTATACCAGTGGTTTCCCCAGCCTTACAGCAGGCACCGAAGAGTTGGCCAGCGCTTGGAATTCTGAATTCAATACTGTCATCACACCATGAATACAAAACAGAAACTCATTATCGCCTTTGTCATACTCTTCCTGACTGGCGTCATCACCGGTGTCACAGGGACAAGGATTACCTACCGCAATATGCTTGCCAGAGCACTCGAACGGCCATCGATTTTTTCGGAACGGCTTAATGCGAGCCTCGCCAAACTCTCCCTGCCGCCCAAACAAGACCAAAAGATCGCACAGATCCTCACAGAATTCCGGGAACAAAGACAAGGTCTTCGCGAGGAATTTCGGCCCCGCCTCTGGAAGATTCTGACAGACACCCGTCAGGACATTCTCGCCGAATTGACTGACGAGCAGCAGATAGAATTGCACAATGCCGTGCGCAATGACCTGCCACTGCTGCAGCAGGTGTTTGAGGGCCATCAGGCGGTTCACTGAAGAAATCTTCATTGCCCAGTAACGCTTTGTAACTCCCGCGGGTATGGGAGGCATGAAGATCATCACCACACTCCTTCTGCTTCTCGCCACGGTTGCTGTTGGAGACAAGAAGCCACTACCCATTGCAACGGTGCATGTCTTCCTGAAGGAAGAATGCCCCATTGCACGTTATCATACCAAGACGCTCTCTCAACTCCAAGAGCGCTACGCGAAGGAAGGCATCGCCTTTCGTGGTTACGTCTCCTCTAGCAAAGCCACGAAGCAAAGCGTGGCCGCCTTCAAGGCCAAGTTTAAGATCCCATTTGCCATCGAACCCGATTCGAGTCTAAGCAAAGCGCATCATTTGAGAGCAAAGGTGACCCCGGAAGTAGTCGTCCGTGATCGGGACAGCAAGACACTCTACCGAGGCCGCATCGACAACACCTACGCCGACTTCGGCAAACGCCGCCGGGTCACGACTTCGCACGATCTCCGCGACGTTCTTGAAGCCCTCGCCAAAGGCGAAGCCGTTGAGCCAAAAAGCACCGAAGCCATCGGTTGCTTCATTCCCTTCACTAAATTCTAACCAACGCACGTTTATGAAAAAAAAGATTATCACAGCACTGACATTGTCTTTCATTTGTCTGCCCCCCCTTGCGGGTCAAGACGCAGTTACCTACACCACGGACATCTCGCCCATCATCTACAACAACTGCACCGTTTGTCATCGCGCTGGCGAAATCGGCCCGTTTCCGCTGACAAACTTTGAAGAAGTACGTGACGAGGCTTACACCATTCTCAGCGTCACGCGCAAAGGCTACATGCCTCCATGGATGGCCGATCGCGAGTTCAGCAAGTTTTTGGGTGAGCGCGGGTTAACAGATCAAGAGGTCGAAACCATCGCCCAGTGGGTCGAAGCCGGGATGCCAGAGGGCGACCCTGCTTTGGAAGCACCCATTCCCAAGTTCGCCAAAGGTTCCGCACTGGGCAATCCCGACCTCACCTTACGTGTCGACGAACCCTATAAGATCAAGGGGAGTAATACAGATGAATACCGCGTCTTTGTGTTGCCCACCGGACTAACAGAAGACCGCGATCTCGTTGGCGTCGAGTTCCGCCCTGGCAACCGCGCCATCTTGCATCACGGCTTGCTTGCTTTCGATACCACGGGACAGGCGCGCGAGAGCGATGCGAGTGATCCGCTTGTTGGTTACGAAGTCTTTGGCGGATTTGGCATACCTATCAGTCCCCAAGCTCAGCTCCCCGGCTACACACCTGGCGCGGTTCCTCTACGTTTACCAAAAGGGGTGGGCATTAAATTACCAGCTGGTGCTGACATTCTCATGCAAACCCACTATGCCCCATGGCCGGTGAGGGATTCCGATCAATCCGGCGTCAACCTGTTCTTCGCCGATGAGCCTGTGGAGCGCTATCTCAAAACACGCCAGATGATGCCCTTCGATCTCGTTGAGGAAGACACACTAAAAACACCAACGCTTAGCTTATCAGAACGTCTCGACGTTGTCCAAGAACTCGCCGAAGAATTCGGCCAGAACGTTTCCGGCGGGCCCGGAAACAGCGGCAATATTGCTGATCGGTTAGGAGAAGGCTTCGGCGGCAGGCTCGAAGGCTGGTCACTCTTCAAACTACCTCCCGACGAAATCTCCCGCTTCCACGGCATCTGGAACGTGGAGGAAGACATCAGCCTCATCAGTATCTATCCACACTGCCATTTGCTCGGGAAAAGCTGGGAAATCTACGCTATCAATCCCGAGGGCAATCGCGAAAACCTTCTTAAAATCGATTCATGGGACTTCAATTGGCAGGGAGACTACCCCCTTCCCAAATACCTCAAACTTGACAAAGGTTCGACCATCCATGCCATCGCCACCTACGACAACACGGCTGATAATCCCATGAACCCCAGCATGCCCCCGAAGGCGAGCGGGTGGGGAGGCAAGACCACAGACGAAATGTATCTTCTGGAATTCAACTATGTCGACTACCGCGAGGGTGACGAGAACACTTCCCTGAACCATCTCGATCTTAAAGCCTCCGAACCGTTGCCTTCATTGCAGATACGTCAGAATAGCGATCTAACTTATTCTCTTATTTACGAGTCGGTTTCTGATTCGTGGAAGATCGAACGCTCAGAAGATCTTCTGGACTGGAATCCGTATTCCCCAACCGCTCATGCATCCGCAAACTACGGTTATACGGTAATGCCCATTGTGCCCAACGGAAAGCAGAAGAATTACTTCCGTGTCATCAGCGACCCTAACACCTCAAACCTAGAATGAAAATACTACTACTCTTACTTTGCACGTTGATGATTGTTGGCTGTGCCAGCCCGCAGAGCAACCGACCGTTTGCAAAGCGAAAACAAGCCATGAACGATGCCAAGAAGCGTTTCAAAGCACTGGACGTCGACGGTGATGGCGAACTCTCCCTTACCGAGTTTACCAAATCCCAAGCCGCTCAACGCTCCGCCGATCCTGACAACTTATTCAACTCAGCCGACACGAACACAGATGGAGCCCTCACCTTCGACGAACTCCGACAAGCATTAAGTGAGCATCGATCAAAGCGCAATTGATATTCTCTTCAAGAGATTCCAATCAAAAATCGCCCAAAGTTACCGCAATCGCCCAAGGGCTTACACATTTGCATTTTGATTTTGGAAACATTTGATGATGATGCTCACTTTTGAACACCTAAATTTTTGTCAGGATTATTATGATGATGCGGTATTCATGAAAGCAAACTTCAAGGGCATCGGTATCCATATTTAATTTTCATATTAACGAACAATCATGAAATATCATTTAAAATCCAAGGCTGGGTTGACTCGCGTGCAGGATGGGGCAAGATAAGTTGAGCAACTTATGAAACATTTTAACAATAGATTGATATATTCGGCCTTGCTGCTCATCGGTTGTGCTGTCCAGTGTGTATTCATCGAAAAAACGCATGCGAGAAGTTTTAGAGTGGCAATGTTACCCAACGGTAACGCACTGGGTTGCGCAAATTGCCACATCAGAAGCTCTGGAGGTGGTCCGAGGACTCCGTTTGGGGATGAGGTGCGGTCCATTGTGGGTGGGAGTAGAGCACCTTTCTGGAGTGAAGTGCTTGCTTTCATGGATTCGGACGGAGATGGTTTCTCAAATGGTCTTGAATTGGGGGACCCTGACGGCGACGGCATTGCAGAAGCGGGCGCTCAAGTGACCAACCCGGGGGATGCAGGCAGTTTCCCTGACATACCCACGCCGGAGCCTGTTTCCACGACCTTGTTCATTCAGGCAGACGGCAACGATCTGACACTGACGTGGGAGGATGGCGGGACTCTGGAATCATCTGGAAGTCCTCTGGGCCCATGGTTTCCCGTGAACAATGCCTCCAGCCCTTACCTGACAAGTGCCGACGGTCCGACGATGTTTTATCGCGTAGGTGACGGCTCAGGCGGACAGACTTTCACGGTATTCTTAAGGGGGGGGCAGGAGGTTCCTGCCGTGACAACCGAAGCGCATGGATCGGGTTCCGTTTCGCTTGATGGAAATTACCTTACGTTCAATGTGCACTTTGAAGGCTTGCAATCGGACTTCACTGCGGCTCACATCCATGGACCTGCACCCAAAGGCACTAACTCAGGCGTATTGCTTGCTCTGAGCGGAACAGACCTGCACCAGCCGAAAAGCTCCCGCTCCGGCACCTTCACGGGGGGCATGGAGGTGACGGATGCAACGGCTCAAGCCATCATGTCGGGAGAGGCATACATTAACATCCATACCACCGGCAATGGAGGGGGAGAAATCCGAGGACAAATCACACCCTGATCATTCCCGACCTGAAGCGACTGGGCCTTGGCTTATGATCTTCACCGTTTTTTTTAATTGAACAGATGATGTGCGGATTCCGCTTGCGTTTATCTCAATTAACTGACAGAAAATCGACTTCAGTTACAGTATGAAACTTATGAAGCATTCTATTCTCAATGTGATGATCGCGGTGGCAGGTTTATCTGTTGCACAAGCAGCAGACTCCCCTGTCGGTTATACGGATACACCTGAAATTCCCGGGCAAAAATGGCGCGTGCATGATGCAAACCGTCCTACTCCCAAAGTCGTCACTCCAGGAACCACGTTCAGCCACTCGGCTCCAGCCCCATCCGATGCCGTCATTCTTTTCGACGGGCACGATCTTTCCAAATGGAAAACAGGTAACAAGCCAGCGGGTTGGAAAGTCGAGAATGGTTACATGGAAGTAGCTCCTGAATCGGGATCGATCCAAACCAAGGATCACTTTGGAGATTTCCAGTTGCACATTGAGTTCGCCACCCCCCATGTGGTTGAAGGTAACAGTCAGGGTCGGGGCAACAGTGGTGTCATTATTTACGGCATGTACGAAGTGCAAGTCCTGGATTCATTCAACAACCCAACCTACGCGGACGGACAAGCTGGTGCGATGTATGGTCAGCTACCCCCATTGGTAAATGCCAGCAAAGTTCCTGGAGCCTGGCAGAGCTATGACATTATTTTTGAAACCGCACGATGGGAAGATGGAAAACTGGTCAAGAAAGCAAATGTCACCGTCATACACAATGGCGTTCTCTTGCACCACAAAAAGGAATACTCAGGCCCCAGCCTCCATCGTCAAGTTGGAACCTACAATAAACAACACCCACCTCATGGCGCCATTCACTTGCAAGACCATAACAACCCCATGCGATTCAGAAACATCTGGATTCGTAGCCTTGGGAAATATGATGAATAAGTCTCTGGGGAGATAATTTCCCCTCTCAAGCCATTTATATTGTGAAGGAACCTGATTCGTCAGGTTCCTTTTTTTATTGCCACTCGCCTTTTTATAGCAATTTGTTGATTTCCAGAAAGGAAGAATTTGCTACGAAATCTCAAGGCTAGCTTGTATGGGACTCAAGTTTTGAAAATGGATTTCAATATGATTTGGAAATCGGCCGTTATAATCTGAAACAATTCATAACATCTCGGTGTAGTTCAAGGTATAAGTAACAACTCGTTATGCTATTCAATAATTCCTTGCAACACTTCGTCAATATTCGTTGGGTAAGTCTAAATTGTTTGGTCATTTTATCCTGCACAGGCGCATGGTCACAGGAGCATCAGCATGTTAAATCGCCGAAACCGGAAGATGCGCTACCAAGCAATGCCATCGTGCACGCAAAGATCAAGAATCCGCTCGATCTGTTTTTTCAAGCCGAGACATTTACCAAGGCCACTCTTCCAGATGCATTTATCCCAAGTCCTTTTAGGGTGTTAATGGAACAAGAACACCCTTTGCTGAGTGTCCTTGGAATGTTCAATAACGGAGAAGCATTGGATACCGAAGAGCTGGAAAATCAAACAGGTCTGGATTTGAGAGGAGACATCACCCTTTCCATCTATCCAGGGGATCCTTCCAAGTTTTTCATCCTCAGTCTCGGCCTATCCGATGCGAGAACTTTCATGTCACTTGCAGGTCAAGCCGAAGGCCCTTTTCAAGCAGAAAGAGTATCCATTGGCGGTTACGACATGCTCAAAGCAGAGTTAGAAATGGGTCCTCTGAAACGTTGCTTCGGCTTGACGAGCAACGGGCGCCTTTACATTTCAGGGGAACCTTCCTTGTTATTGCTTCTGAGAGATAAAGAGGGTTATTCAAGGTTATCCGAAGATCCGCACATGTCAGATGTCATTCAGAAGGCAAAAGATCTGGATATTTTTATTTCTGTACATCCTGGCCTGGCAAAGCCTTTGCTTGATCAAATTGGCTTGTTCAAATATCTTCCTATCTCTCTTTTAAGTCAGCAAAAAGAGGCCCTGCTCAAGCAAATATCGGCAGATGAACGTAAGGCCATCGACGCCCAGATCAAAATGCAGTTACCTTTCAGTGGCATGGAGGAATTGCTGAATTATGCCGAATGCGTGGTCACTGCAGCGTATCAAACGACCTTTGAAAGTATTGCTTCAGCTACTGAATCCTTTGAAGGTTTCACTTTGGGTATTCGAGGCAAATCACTAACACCAGGACTAACGTTCATGTTACATGCAGGCCCACATGACCCGCATAAAATGGCGCGTCCAATCCCTCTCAAGGAACTTGAATCAGCACTCGAAAGATTCCCTGCCCATGCAAACCAGTGGTCAGCGCAAGGACAAACTCCCAACAAGATTCCATCCATTTGGATCACGCAGACATTGAAAAAGTTGCGACACCTATTGGAAGCCAGAGATTTGAGAACAACATGGCTGGACCAATTACAGAAGACACACAATGATCAGGTCATTTTACAACCCATGGAGTCGCAATCTGATTGGACTCTGAAGGTAGCAGCAAAAGTGAAAGACATGCCTCACCCCAGAAACTATGATTCGCTGAGGACATTTTTCACCGATTGGACAAAGGAACAATATCAACCCGCCTATCGACAAGTGTTCATCGCACCCGATAGTGGACCTGATCTGTTTACTCAACACTTGATTCAACAGAAATTTGTTCTTGAAAATAGCCGCAAGCAAGCCTTTGAAAGGCTAGAACCTTACCAACGCCAGGGGTGGATCGATCAAATTTATCGAGTGAATACTCAGAAAAAAGAGGGCGATGTGAGCGAATTAACCTGGGAAAATGTATGGCTTACCAAGAGCGGTTTATTTGGATTCAATCAACACGAGCTCATTCATCGAAAAGTCTATCTTGCGCGCAAAATTGACAATCATCTCGTTTACCATCAGGACAGTGGCAGTCAGGAATGGCTGGAAAATTTTGAGTGGCAATCTGGCTCCAGAATGCCGGGAAGTGTGAGGGCTTTGTTGAACATTGTACCTGAGGGATCCCACTCGATCTCGTTCATCAAACTGAACGATACCTTGCCTACTGCCATTCATGCTTTGTCCAGTATGGAGGCATTAGCACATCGGGATATTCACGCTTATTTGGAAAAAGCCCAGTCGGCGATTGAAAATATCGATCAGACTGATGAGACAGCCATCAAAAATACCCTTGCATCGATTCCCTTTTCACCTCTACTGGCAGCGGTGAATCAGGATCCTGCAAGCGGGAAGGTCTATGGCCTCCTACCCGGGAACATAGCATTTCCTCGCCCAAGAGTGGCCCCCCTTTTGGAAGACATCATTGAGGATTACGAGGCCATTGCAACGGATGTTGGTGGCATCATGACTTATGTAAAACAGCACGATAACACGTCAGAGTTCGGCATCCTGCATCATACTGGCGGCCTCTCTTCATTGATAAAAATAATTGGGAATTCGCTGGCTGAAAATTACCTCAGAAATCCTGAGGGAATCCAGACACTCATGTCCAGAGCCATGACTCCTCTGGACATGAACCCTGACAAAAGGAAACAAACCCTGCTCAAGAACCCTCAATGGTTATTCATGGAAAACATTAAGGAAGGCATGAACGAAACCCCTGGCCACAGCGGCCATAAAACGGCAGCAGGACCAAGGAAACCGATCCCGGCCAGGGCCGATCACACACCGGATCAATGCATTCCTCTGGATGCATACTACAACGCAGCCCTGGATGACAACTTCCACCTTGGAGGGCTGGAAGGCAACGACCTGGCATCCTTTCCAAAAGGAACAGTCGATTTGGCCGGTGTCACTTTTGATGTGCGTGGTTTGATCCATTTAAATGGGCAACAGATTGAGACTCTTTCCTCGATTGATTATCCACAGAAAGTCACCAATATCATTATCGGCAGGAAAGCTGAACATTTGCACTTCCTTCATGGTGCGGGATGGCCATCCGAAGAAGGGCAAACCATTGCCAAATGGACCATTTACTATAGCGACGGAACGGAAAATGTGATTCGAGTGCATTACGGTAAAGATGTGGCTGATTGGTGGACCGCTCCTGATGCTCCCTCACTCAGCGGATCACAGGCCGCCTGGAAAGGTGAAAACGCAGCAACCAGGGAGTCCTCCATGCAGCTGCGATTATTCAAGAAAGCCTGGAACAACCCGCATCCGGAAAAAATCATCAAAGCCATTGATTACACATCCAGCATGAAAGACAGTTCCCCTTTCATGCTGGCCATCACTGCTGACTAAATATCTTTCGCGTTGTTCGTAGCTACCACCAAACACAGAAGTCCCACCTACACCGGGGAGGCTTTTTTAATTTTACGCTGAAAAAACTATGAATCATGGGATGAAAGAATCGCCACTTGCAGCAAAACCGCATATTCCTTAGTGTTGTTTTATTACTCCAACGTTTCATCAAATTTTTCAATTGAATGACATGAAGTCCATTCTTTGCCGATTCAAACCGGTCCATTGGGACCTGTCTCTGAAAACTCATATCCTATGCCTGCTTCTTTTCATTTCAGGATCACTGATTCAGGCAAATGAAAACCAAACCATTGATTTTTCCCGAGAAATCCTGCCGTTGTTATCGGATGCATGCTTTCAATGTCATGGCCCCGATCCAAAGGCTCGCAAGGGAAATTTAAGACTAGATATTGAGGAAAGTGCCAAAAAAGATCCGGAAAACGAGATGGCTGTCATCAGTCCAGGTGATCCGTTGAACAGTGAATTAATCCGCAGGCTTACGACAGAGGATGAAGATGACCTGATGCCACCACACAAACTGGGACGCCCCTTGAACAAGGCTCAGATCAAACTGCTGGAACAATGGGTTACCGAAGGAGCGAAGTGGGGTAACCATTGGTCTCTAAACCCCATTGAAAAGCCATCACCTCCGAATTCAGGAAAGCATTCCATTGATGCGTTTGTTGAAAAGGCTCTTGAGAAAGCAGGTTTAATCGCCCAGCCAAAAGCAGACCGGAGAACATTGATCCGACGGCTGGCTCTAGATTTGACCGGCCTTCCCCCTACTCTGGAGGAATTGAACGAAATCCTCGGTGATACCACGCACACCTGGTTCGAAAAGGCCATCGACAGGTATCTTGCATCCCCTGCTTACGGCGAGCGCATGGCGTGGAATTGGCTCGACGCAGCGAGATATGCTGACTCCAATGGTTATCAAGGAGATCGAGAAAGAACCATGTGGCCATGGCGTGACTGGGTCGTAAAATCTTTCAACGATAATCTACCCTGGGACACCTTTACCACCTGGCAGTTGGCAGGCGATCTTCTGCCAGACGCAACTCATGAGCAAAAACTGGCGACCGGTTTTTGTCGCAATCACATGATCAATGGTGAAGGAGGACGCATCCCCGAGGAAAACCGTGTGGACTATGTAATGGACATGACCGAGACCATGGGCACTGTCTGGCTGGGAGCAACGCTCACTTGTGCCCGCTGCCACGATCACAAGTATGATCCCTATACTCGAAAAGAATATTATCAGTTGTTTGATTTTTTCAATCAAACCCCAGTCACAGGCGGAGGCGGCGATCCTCAGACACCCCCAATACTTTCAACACCTTCACTGGATCAATCCATAGCCATTGATCACGCAGAGATGGTAGTTCAAAGAACTCAATCTGAATTCTATCAGTTTAAGGATAAGCACATGCAGAAAATGCAAGCATGGGAACCCGTCCAGCTTAGCCAAATCGATGCGCTGATCAAGACCGAGAAAGAGGCTGAAAAAGAATCCTTGAAGGCACTTCAGCTGGCACTCAAAACCCCAGATCAAAAGCGAACAGATAAGCAGAAGAAAACCGTGATGGATGCCTTCATTACTACTGTTCCAGAGCTTGCCAACGCCCGCGACCAATGGATCAAGGCAAAAGATCGACTAAACAAGATCAAACGCTCTATTCCAAAAGTAATGGTCATGGAGGAAATCAGTAAACGCCGCCAAACTCCCATGCTCGAGCGCGGTCTTTACAATCAGAAAAGAGACACTGTTCTTGCAGCCGTTCCCGCTTCATTACCTCCTCTGGAAAATTTTCAAAATCCTCCAAACAGGTTGAATCTTGCAGAGTGGCTGATGCGAAGAGACCACCCTTTGACTGCACGCGTGACCGTAAACCGATTCTGGCAGCAGTTCTTTGGCATGGGACTGGTCAAGACGCCGGAGGATTTTGGTGTCCAGGGTGAGTTCCCCAAATATCTGGAATTGCTGGATTGGCTATCCGCCGAATTCATGGATTCAGGTTGGGATGTGAAACAACTCATCAAGATCATCTTATCCAGCCAGACCTACCAACGCAGTTCAGTTGCAACTCCCAAGCTGATTGATGCAGATCCAGAAAACCGTTTATATGCACGTGCTCCAAGATTCCGACTTCCATCATGGATGATTCGAGACCAAGCCCTGGCAGCAGCGGGCCTGCTAGATCCGTCGCTGGGGGGGGCCCCAGTGAATGGTTACCAACCCGACGGAGTCTGGGAGGACGCAACTTTTGGAAACAAGAAATACAGTCAGGATCATGGAAAAAAGCTGTTTCGCCGCAGTTTATACACTTTCTGGAGACGCATCATTGCACCAACCCTTTTATTTGACACCGCCTCGCGGCAAACCTGCAATGTGGACGCCAAACGCACCAACAGCCCCCTCCATGCCCTTGCCACACTCAATGACACGACGTTTGTTGAAGCTGCTCGTGGACTTTCAATTCAAGCAATGTCCGATGAGCTGCAAGACCATAAAATCCTAGAAAGGATTTATCTACTCACTCTGGCGCGCCCCCCCTCTGATCAGGAAAGATCAATCTGGATACAAAGCGCAGACCGGGCGCGCTCCTATTTTTCAAGTGATAGAGAGGCTATCGATGCCTGGCTGAGCCACGGAGAATCCGACATACCTGCGGGTTTGAATCGCATGAAATTAGCCGCTTGGACCACAGTGAGCCTGGGTATCTTGAACATGGATGAAACTTTGACCCGAGAGTAAAACCAACGCATGAAACCCAATCCTGACTTTCACCCAATCCTGGATCCCAGATTACGGCTCAATCGCCGACATTTCTTTGGACGCAACGCCACAGGTATCGGAACAGCTGCTCTTGCTTCTCTGTTAAATCGTGAGGGGCTTCTGGGCTCCTCTTTCAAGACAAACTCCACGGTGGGTATGCCCGGTTTGCCTGAACTTCCACACTATGCCTCCAAGGCAAAAAGGATCATATACCTCTTTCAGAATGGTGCTCCTACGCATGTTGACTTGTTTGATCATAAACCAGGCATCAAACCCATGCATGGAAAGCCGGTTCCAGAATCTTATTTCAAAGGAAAACGATTCAGCACCATGACGGGAGATCCCAGCGGAAAGCTGATGCTTTCTCCGGTGGAACCCTTTCAACAGCGCGGACAAAGCGGTGCTTGGGTCAGTGATCTTCTCCCGCACACTGCAAAAATGGCAGATGACTTGTGCTTTGTAAAAAGCATGCACACAGACGCTGTCAATCACGCACCAGCCATTTCCTTTTTTCTGAGCGGAGCTGAAGTCCCTGGCCGCCCTACATTGGGGGCCTGGATGACTTATGGCTTGGGAGTGGAGAGCGATAACTTACCTGGGTTTGTGGTCATGACCTCAGTCAGCAAAGGAACCACTTGTGGTCAGATTTTCTATGATTTTTACTGGGGATCAGGATTCCTCCCATCGCGTTACCAGGGGGTAAAGTTTCGCGGTGGCGGCAGCCCCGTTCTCTATCTGGAAAATCCCGAGGGAATGAATGCCATGTTGAAGCGAGGTTTACTTGATGATATCGGAAAAGTGAACCGCCTCAAGCATGAGCAAGTCCACGACCCTGAAATTGAAACTCGGATTGCTCAATATGAAATGGCCTACAGAATGCAAACGGGCGTACCAGAGCTCACTGACCTGAGTAAAGAACCGGACCATGTTCTGGATCTCTATGGACCTCAAGTCAAAGAGCAAGGAACCTTTGCCTACAACTGCCTGATGGCCCGTCGGCTGATTGAGAGGGGCACTCGATATGTCCAGGTCATGCACGCAGGCTGGGATCAGCATAACAGTATCACAACTGAACTTTACACTCAGTGCAAAGATACCGATCAGCCCAGCGCAGGTTTGATCATGGACCTCAAACAACGAGGATTATTGGATGACACGCTTGTGGTATGGGGGGGAGAATTTGGTAGAACCCCTTTCATTCAAGGGGATATTAATAACCGCCCAAGATGGGGGCGAGATCACCATCCATATGCGTTTACGGTTTGGATGGCTGGTGGAGGCATCAAACCCGGTATTTCTTATGGGGCATCCGATGAGTTGGCCATGAATGCAGTCGAAAAACCGGTTCATGTCCACGATTTGCAAGCCACTCTCTTGCATCAATTGGGCATCGATCACGAGCGGTTGACTTACAGGTTTCAAGGCAGGTATTATCGCCTGACGGATGTTCATGGAAACATTGTTCATGATCTTTTGGCGTGAGCAATAGCAGGTCGGGCTTGTATGAAACCATGTAGAATCCGTGCAGCACGATTCAAATTACCTGCGGAAAAACTGCTTCTCTCTATATCCAGCTGTTCAATTCAAGTGGCATTGCGCTTGGTAGATTTCTTCAGCTGCACTGTTCGCCGTGATTTCTTTTTCTTTGTACGATAACTGACTTTGGTGGGAGTCGTTGAACTGATCGCAGGAACTTCTATCCCCACACTTCGCTTCAATTCTCTTACTTGATCCCGCAATAGAGCCGCTTTTTCAAACTCAAGATTGACGGAGGCTTCTTGCATTTCAACTTCCAGTTCATTGATAGTTTCGGTCACATCTAGATTCTCGGCCGTTTCGTTAAGAATTTGATTAGCCTGTTTCTTGCCTTGCATGCGGTATACCAGGCCGCCTTCCACTGCACGGCTGACACTACGCGGAGTGATACCGTGTTTCTTATTGTGTTCACATTGCTTCTCGCGGCGATATTGCGAAATGGCAAGAAATGCCTTGATACTGCGAGTCATGACATCGGCATAAAGATACACTTTACCATTGAGATGCCGAGCCGCGCGACCAGCCGTCTGCACAAGACTAGTGGTTGAGCGCAAGTAGCCTTCTTTATCCGCATCAAGAATTGCGACCATGGAAACCTCAGGTAAATCGAGCCCTTCCCTCAATAAATTAATCCCAACCAATACATCAAATTCTCCCTGTCGCAATCCCCTCAGGATCTCTACACGCTCAATCGCATCTATCTCACTGTGAAGATAGCGCACCTCAATACCAATTTCACTGAGGTAATCCGTCAATTCCTCAGCGGTTCTTTTGGTAAGTGTGGTTACTAGAACACGTTCTTTAAGTTCAACTCGCTTGCGTGCTTCTTCAATCAAATCGTCGATTTGCCCCTTGAGCGGACGCACGGTGATTTCTGGATCGATAAGGCCTGTTGGTCGAACAATCTGCTCAACCACTTGATTCTTTGCCCATTCGAGTTCGCGATGAGCTGGCGTGGCGCTTACATAGATGGTCTGCGCTTGATGTGACTGAAACTCATCGAATCCAAGTGGCCTGTTATCCAAAGCACTTGGCAATCTGAAACCATGCTCCACGAGCACTGTTTTTCTTGAACGATCGCCAGCATACATCCCTCCCACCTGCGGAACTGTAGCGTGGGATTCATCGATGACCAAAAGGTAATCATCTGGAAAAAAGTCCAAAAGTGTATAAGGTTTTGACCCAGGAGGTCTGCCTGAAATATGGCGAGAATAATTTTCAATTCCTGAGCAGAACCCCATCTCTTCCATCATCTCCAAATCATATTCCGTTCGCATTTTGATGCGCTGAGCTTCCAGGAGCTTACCTTCCTTTTCAAATTCAGCAATTCGATCGGATAACTCTTCCCGAATTGAAAGGATGGCTTTTTTCATTTTCGCCCGAGGAGTCACGAATTGTTTACTCGGGTAAAAAGTCACGTATTCCAGAGATTCGATGCGATTGCCCGTCAGAGGGTCGAACCTGCTAATCTGATCTACCTCATCTCCGAAAAATTCCAGCCTAATTCCTTCTTCAATATAAGCAGGTGTGATTTCAACCGTGTCACCCCTTACTCTGAATTTACCAGGAATAAGTGCGACATCATTACGTTCATATTGAAGATCAACCAGACGATGGAGGAACTGATCCCTCGAGATCGATTCACCAACCTTTAAAGGAATCATCATCGCTTCGTAGTCTTCCTTGCTGCCCAATCCGTAAATACAAGAAACACTTGCTACCACAATGACATCACGCCGTGATACCAAGGAACTGGTGGTTGATAGTCTAAGCCGTTCAATTTCCTCGTTGATACTTGAGTCCTTCTCAATGAACGTATCGGTTTGAGGTAAATAGGCTTCCGGTTGGTAGTAATCAAAGTAACTTACGAAATACTCAACTGCATTCTTGGGAAAGAATGACTTAAATTCAGCATAAAGCTGAGCTGCCAATGTTTTGTTGTGAGAGATAATCAGAGTCGGTCGCTGTATCTCATCAATGACGTTGGCGATAGTGAATGTTTTCCCTGAACCAGTCACACCCAAAAGAACTTGATGCGCTTTAGAATCCTGAACTCCAAGAGTCAGTTGGCGTATCGCTTCGGGTTGATCTCCAGCAGGAGGAAAAGGTGCTTCCAGATGAAACATGATGTCAAGCTAGGTCACCAAACTTGGATCGTCAACAAGAGCCCGCTCGGTAAAAAAGAATCATGACATGTATTATATTCAAAGATGGAAAAATGATCCTTACAGTTTGTTCTGACTGAAATTTCAGTACGATGATGCCCCTCCCCCCATTAGGTAACACCTACGTCATGGAATGCCTATGATCGCAAACAATGATTCGTGAAAAAAACATGAAATCCTCATGCCTTGCCCGACTGATTTTCTGATCTGTGATTCTAAGGATTTGGTTGTTATGATTTGCGGAGAGTCAGATGAGCAGACCCACACCAGAAACAATCGATGAACGACATGTTGCCCTTGAAGGCAAGAAGTTGCTGTATTTTGGTGGGTGCGATTATTTGAGACTCAGTCATAAAGCTGAAATTCGATTATCAGCGGTTGAATCATTGAGGAATGAACCCAGTTTATCATCCAGTGCGTCCAGAACCACAACCGGTGACCGTTCCATTTACCTGCAACTTGAAAAGCAGTTGACTGCACTCAACAGAACGGAGGACACCCTACTTACAGGGGCAGGTTATTTAGCAAATCTTTCGCTGAGTTCTTATCTGAGTGAGGCCGCTGATGGACTATTGATCGATGAACAGTGCCATCCGAGTCTGAGAGATGCAGCAAAATTATCTGGGCTCCCTGTTCGGAATTACCGACATTGCGATGTAAAGTCAGCCGCAGAGATTTCATCTGAATTGCCTGATAACCAACATTGGTTCCTTCTCAGTGAAAGCATGTTTGGTCTGGATGGAAACATCATGCCCTTGAATGCATTCCGGAGGATGTTGCCAGTTGCAGTTTCCTTTGTCATCGACGACGCACATGGTTTCGGTGTGCTTGGACATAATTTCTGGAACGAGGGAGATACATCATTCGGAGATGCGAGAACCGTCATAAAAACACTTTCATTGGCCAAAACAGTTGGATGCCACGGAGGCGCCATTGCGGGACCCCTGAAAGTTACAAATAGCATTCGTAATCAAGGAGCAACCTGGGCTGGTCATACACCATTCCCCATGCACTTGGCGCATGCAGCCATCAAAAGCATCGAATGGTTGTCTACAAGGCCAGAGCTAGGTTCGCAACTGAGTCATCGTATCGATTTGATGTCAAACATACTTTCAAGTTTGGGGCTCCTGAAAAAGGCAGGTTTGATGTCACCTGTTTTCAGTTTCAGACTTGGGGAAACTCTGACTGAGGAATCAATCCAGGCATTGAAGGACTTGGTCATGGACTCGGGAATCTACCCCTCCTTCATTCGATATCCAGGAGGTCTGAACAACTTAATTTTCCGGGTTGCAATCAGTTCAAGTCATCAAAAGGGTGACCTTCAAAAACTTGGGAAAACACTGATGCAATTGAGCCAATCTTTTGGATGTGAACAATTCTTGCTCAGTGATCAGATGAGCTGAATGGATTTCGTGGTTTGCGTTCCGTAGAAGTTGGCTTTGTAATATCAACAGGGTTGGGGCCAACCTGTTTCGATTTTGCAAGGTCTTGAGTAGAGAGTGAGGAGATTTCTAGATGACGCGCAGACAAAACAACAATCATCCACCCCATTGGAAAATGAATAGCATTCGCAACCAGAAATTCCTGAAGATTGAGCTGCTCCAGACCATGCAGAATAACGGCAACTATCATGAAAAGCGCCGGAGGCATCAGGGATAACAGATTTAACCGAAAAACAATCCCGAAAGTAGGTCGCCTTCCGGAAAGGTAAGCAAGAATAAAAACAGGCGTTGTATAGATGAGAGCCAATACCCTCCATGAGAGAGAGAATCCAATCCAAAAGAAAGTAAAGGCGCCTAAATACAAAAAGAAACTCCGTGAAAGCCACCATGGATGCACTTGTTCAGAGTCTAATTCGATGATGTATCCAGCAGGATAGGGCAGTCGAAGATAACCAAAAAGAGATCCAATACGAACACCCGAAGTATCCAGAATGATCCGTAAATCAGAGGTAGAGGAGATTTCTTTCTGAGTGTCGGTCCTTATCGAAATCGAAAGAAAATGATTGCTCGCCAGATTTTTACTGACTGGAGCATTCGTCGAAAGAACTTGTTTTTCGATGATAGATCCTGCCGGGAACTGCATGATAGCAGTTTCCCAAACGAGCAACCAATTGATCCAAACGAACCATCCAACCACACCTGCAGCGACAAAGCCTGTCAACAGGGTGTTGATGAACACGCCTGTTTTTAGACGAACAGCCCAATCAGCAATTCCCCGGAATGTAAAAGGAAGACTCATGCAGACAGGGTATCAGGGCCACATTCGTGTCCTGACGGTATTCAGGCTTGCGGTGGCTGGTTCTGTGCAGGAGGTTGTTGGTCCCCTCCTCCGGGTTGCTTCTGCTGAGGAGCGAGGACCACGTTGAGGGGATAACGAAGTTTCATTACTTCATCCACCAGAACTTCGATGAAGTGAATTCCAGCCTCTTTGAACTCAACTTGCCCGAACAAGGAAACATTCGTCGCATGAGTATTCACGTCTTTCAGCGCGAACTTGACAGCACTCTTGCGAACGAGAGTGGTCTGGTCGGGAGAGAGAAGTCGCACCTCTTCGTTAAATTGCCCAAAACCCGCCGTCCAGCGATTAAAAACGCACAACTTAAGGGCAGTTACGGGCAGGCGGGGAACTCGCACTAGCCCAATGACACCGATGAGGATAAAGTTTCCGTTGGATTCCTGTTTAACGTCTTCACAAAGAAGTGAAGTCTGCAGATCCGGTAATATTCTTGATGGTTCCATAGTATAAAAATTTCTGAATCAGTCTGAGTGCTTGGCAGTCAGCGCAGGTTGATGAGTCTGAAGGATTCAACAAGTAATAAGAAGCAATTCCTTGCACAAAATTCAATGGGTTACCCATTCATGACGGGTTGTTCAGCTGCTTGAACCGTATTCTTCAGCAACATAGCAATCGTCATTGGACCGACCCCACCTGGATTGGGGGTGATCGCTTTAGCAATGGGCTGGATAGCATCAAAATCGACATCTCCTACCAAGCGTGTACCAGACTTGGTGGTCGAGTCAGGTATGCGATTGACTCCAACATCCATGATCACAACACCTTTTTTGACCATGTCAGCCTTCAGGAATTGAGGCATGCCTATTGCTGCCACAATGATGTCGGCACGTCGACAGTGCTCTGCGATGTTTCGAGTTCTGGAATGGCAAACAGTTACTGTGGCATTGGCTGTTTTGGCTTTTTGGATGAGGATGGCTGCCATGGGTTTGCCCACGATGTTACCACGTCCGAGCACGACAACTTCTGCACCTTCCATCGAAATCTCGGAACGAATCAAAAGTTCGTGAACACCCGCAGGCGTGCAGGGCATGAACCCACCGGACTGGTTGAGCATGAGCTTTCCTACATTCACCGGATGAAATCCATCGACGTCTTTGGACGGTGAAACTGCAGAGTAAATAATCGTTTCATCGATATGCCGGGGCAACGGAGCTTGGACCAAAATACCGTGAACGGATGGATCTGCGTTGTGCTGGGAAATAATTTCGAGCAGTTGATCCTGTGTGGTTTGCTCACCAAGCACCAGTGTCTGAGAGTCGATCCCAAGCTCCTGGCTCTTTTTTTCTTTCATGCCCACGTAGACGCGCGAGGCTGGATCTTCTCCAATACGTATAAAAATCAATCTGGGGTTCACACCTCTGTCTTTTAGCAAACTGACTCGGGCAGATGTTTCATCATGTATGGTCGCTGCTATTCGACGACCGTTGATTAAATTATCCATTGCCATCAGTTAATCTGCGATTTTGAGCTCTTCAATCTCAATCACAGGAATCTTGGGCCAACGAAGGTCAACAGACTCCTGCCCAGTCACTCGAATACGATACCCTTCATAGGGTTTTAGATCGGTTCGGCTCGGAGCAGTGTTTAGGTGCAATCTGCCAGTATATAGGTAATTCATGGTCTTGTGTGTCAATGGATCCTCCAAGCGGTGATAAGTGGGTGATTGAATGCTCCTGCTGCGACGCACAATTCCCTCTCTCGTGACAATTCTTCTCAATGCATCCAGTGCATCTGATGGATTTTCGGCAACGATTATTTCAGATGGCAAGCGCACTTGCGCGTCAGATCCGCTGGGCGATTCAATCGATTCAAGGGGCTTTAATCCCGAGTCTTCAAGAACTGCCTTTTCGTTGGTATTTTCAAGATTCTCGGACAATGAAGGATCATTATCAAGATCGTCGACTGGTTGACTGATGATGACTTCTGGCTGGATCTTCTCGACGGGATTCGCCTCTGGAGGAATTTCCGTTTGAACGGGAGTTGGAGGCGTGTTTTGTACTACGGGCTGAACGATGCGTGATTCATCGTTGTCAGGTTGATTTCCTTCAATCGTGCTTTTCAATACACTGTTTTCACCAGAGTTGGGATTATCCACGATGAGCAGAGGAGTTTCTTCATTGATTCCCTCACTGACTATTTCCACTTCAACAGGTGTTGTCAGTTCCGGTTCAAGGGCCGGCGGCTGTTCTGTTTCCGAAATCAGATCAATGAAACTGGTGGCCACATAAGCAAAAGAGGTTACTGGAGGCTTGATGGAAATCCAGCCTCCAGATTCTTTGATGCGTTCAACCTTATCACCACGATTCAGCCTGGCCACAACCGTGTAAGACTCACTCGGACCAGCCCGGACATTCAATCGACTCGCAGTAACCGTCTGACCGGTAGGATCAACATAATCGCCAGCCACCCATAGCACCGCACCTTCGGGTATACCAATGCGATACCACTCCCTTGGATTACCGGGGATAGGCTTGTCATGAAGAATGGTTTCGAGCACCTGAACATTGTCACCTGTGTTTACCTGAGAGACGACCTCACTGAGGATGTTGGGTTGCGTGCGCACATTAACGCGCTCGGCCTTCACTAGACCCGATTGAACTGCCCCACTGGCAGTAGGCAAGGCTATGGCAAAAACCGAAAAAACGGTAAGGATACATGCAAACTGTTTCGTCATTCCTACTAATAAAAAAGCATCGACCAACAATGTCAATCTCTGACAAGTCAAGAATGGTGTAGAAACCTGAAAAGCCCTTAATATTATTACCTTTTTTCACCTTTGAGAGAAAAAGTTGAAAGGAAGAGGGCAATTTCCTGTCCACCTTGAAGTAAACGAACCCAGATCACTCATGAGATTCCCCCTGAAAACAACTGCTGAGAGCTGCTGATCAGATGCTGCGCCATCTGATCAGCAGGTTCAATACCTCTAAGGGATCGAGGGTAGAATGCTCAAATTCATAAGCGCGGCAAAAGCTTAAAGAGCTTTGACGCTTCTAAGTCATGCCTGAAAAGGGACTAAAACAGTTTGGATTTTTAATGAAATCCCGCCTTCTTGTTGATGGATAAGTTTTATTCCATTGAAACGCGATATGTGCCGTGTCAGTGGAGGACCTGTTCAACTGGATAGACCGAGGTTGTACCTTGGTTGTAATCACAATGGGATTTCTCGCCGGTCTTGTGTATTGGCACCTTAAATGCGGGATTAAGGTGAAATATCAAAAGTCCTGGTCCGTTTCTGGAGAAACTGATAGGTGCCTCCATCGAATTCCACGCGCTTGGCTTCGTATTGAAGTTCGCGCCTGAGATATCTAATTTCATCGGTGAACAAAGAATTGTCTCCGATCTTCGTCATCATCTCCAAATAACCAAAACTTAAAATCGAAACCTTCAACCTTTCAATGCTTCAGCCATCGCAGTATCCAGGTAATCAGCAATGTGCATGACCTTTACGTGATCACGGCCAGCTTTCTTGAGTCCTGCTTGTATCTGAAGAATGCATCCAGGATTAGTTGTAACCACAATGGTAGCATGAGTACGCTCAATGTGATTTATTTTACGCTTCTGTAGCCTGGCTGCCATTTCCGGTTCAGTCAGATTGTAACTTCCTGCACTACCGCAGCAAACCTCAGATTCGGACAACTCCACATAGTGATCACCCGCCACGGCCTTGACCAGATCACGCGGTTGTTGAGTGATCCCTTGAGCATGAGCCAGGTGACATGCATCATGAAAAGTAGTGGATGTCTGAAAGAGACTTGATGGATCTCCGCTCCCATTGGATGAGGCATCGTGACGTTTTGTAATGAAGGCCTGTTCGAAGGCATTCCAGCCGACTATATCCATCCACTCCGAAAAATCTTTTACTTTGCTGACAAATTCAACTGTTTTGGGTGTGAGTTCCGAATCCTCCTCCAGAAGATGTCCATATTCCTTGAGCGTCGAACCACATCCCGCGGCGTTGATCAGGATCGTATCACAATGGGCACGATCAAAAACCTCAATATTCCTCCGAGCAACATCACGCGCCTTGTCCAATTGACCACTGTGAGCATAAAGCGCCCCACAGCAAACCTGCCCATCCGGAACGACGACATCGTATCCCATTTGATTCAAGATGCGAATGGTTGCTTGGTGTGTACCACCAAAAAGCACGGGCATGACACAACCTTTGATCAATCCAACACGACCTTTTGCCGGTTGCCGCTTGGAGGGTGAAAAGGCGGGCACTCGATCTGCTTCCAATCGATCGGGAGCCAGTTCAAGAGCATCTTTGAGAAAAGCAGGAAGCAAATGGGTCAATTCCATACGCTTCATCAAGACTGCAGGCATCATGGCGAGCCTGAATCGACCGGGAAAAGGAAACACCTTCTCAATGAAAACCCTGCGGAGCAGACGCTGAAACCATGGGCGTGTCATGTGATGCTCGATGTAGTCGCGCGTGTGTTCCAGTAATGAACCATACTGAACTCCACTGGGACATGCTGTTTCACAGGCGCGACAGCCGAGACATCGATCAATGTGTTCCACCGGAGACACGGAGGCGTCCAGGGATAGTCTTCCCTGCTGGATGGCTCGCATCAAGTAAACCCGCCCACGCGGAGAATCGTTTTCATTGCCGGTCTCGAGGTAGGTAGGACAAGAGGCGAGACAAAGCCCACAATGAACACAGGCCAAGGCTTTATCTTCGTCAAGAAAGGGATCTAATGCAGTCAATGAAGTGGACATGATTGATCAAGGGAGATCCGGTAAAATGCCATGTGGATCGAATTGTTGTTTCATACGCATTTCCAGAGATCGCGGCCTCGCACTCGGTTCAGTGATACGATGTCCTGAATGATACAAAGTCCCCTGCCCCAATCGTGCCACAAAAGGCGTTCCGGAGGGTAATCGCTCAATGAGCGCTGGCAACCGACTCCGCCGAACCGACTCAATGGTTCCCTCGCGCCACGAACGATCCGCCCAGAATTGTCGATTGTAATCCAACTCAGGAAGGCCAGCCTCCGCACCATGTCTCTCCCAGGTATTGTACGTTTCAAAACTCAATCCTGCACCCAGAGCAGCCGCTGAGGATTCCTCAACTGCTTGACGATTCCCATTGAATCCAACAAGCAGTGTTCCTACTCCGCTTTGACCCTCAGCACGATAAACATCCATGATCGCTGGCAAGGCATTTCCATGCATCGCCTGAAGCTGTTTCAGTATTGATGTTAATTCCTCGACGTTTGGAATGCGGCAGCAGCAAATCACTTCTTTTTCGGGAAGAGGAAGTAATTTGAAAGTCACTGAGGTCATGACCCCCAAGCTGCCATGGGCTCCAATGAATAATTTGCATAAATCAAATCCGGCCACGTTTTTTACAACCTGACCGCCTGATTTAATGAGCTCGCCATTGGCGCGAACCAATTCCATTCCAATCACATAATCCCGCAGTGTTCCAGAGGCACAACGACGAGGGCCCGATGGATTATCATCTATCAATCCCCGCATCGTCCAATTTTCAGCGAAGGGAGGGTCCAGGGGCAACCATTGGCCCGCATCAGCAAGGTGAGATTGCAGATCCATGAGATTCATTGCCGCCTGCACTGTCACGGTCATATCCTCTGGCGAATATTTAAGAATACGGTTCAAACTCCCGAGATCAATGGATGCGACCGGACTTCGATCTGCATTGGCCTGAGCCATGGCCCTGGCAAGGCCGTGACTGTCTTGAACTTGAATATTCATCTTGCCTTGTGTGAATCTAAATTACCGCTGGATAGGCCTATTTCAAGTATTTCAAAAGTGCAAAACCTCCAATAAGAAGGATCATGAAGCCCCAGGCACACCAATTAAAATACTTTTCGATGAAACTCTTGATCCGCGGGCCGAAGGCATACATCAATGCAGCTACCGCAAAAAACCTGAGTGACCTGCCTATGCAGGAAGCCAGCATGAATTCGGCAAAAGAAAACTTGAAGACACCTGACGAAATAGTGAAAACCTTGTAGGGAATAGGCGTCACTGCGGCTAACAAATTCCCCCAGAAACCATAGGTATCATACCAAAGCTTGATTTTATCCATCACGGCTTCGCCATGGTATGCCTTCACAATAGGCTCGCCTATGGTCTCAAAACCAAAAGCACCAATACCATAACCCAAGGCGCCTCCCAGCAATGAACCCACGGTGCATATAGCCGCAAAACGGAAGGATCTGGTCACCGCACCTACACAAAGGGCAATGAGCAATACATCAGGTGGAATGGGGAAGAACGAGGACTCGGCGAAGGCGATTAAAAACAAGGCCCAGGTTCCCTGTGGTTTTTCAGCCCAGGAAATTGTCCAATCATACAATTGACGTAACCATCGGGTCGGAGCAAATCCCGATGGATCCTTTTTTGTGTTGTGTTCTTTATCCATGGTAAGAGCGAGGAGTCGACGCAAATTTGAGGTATCCGTCAAGCATACCAAACGGTAAATTAACCAAGATCGACCTCCCCGCACAGGTAAGTTTCAATTCCAAGCGCCTGTACTGCAGATGCTTTGATCCTGCATCCTCGATGGGCTTGTTTTCGACTGGGAGCATAGACCACCTGAATGTGATTTGACTGATGACGCGCCATCATTTGATCTCGAGAGATCCCTTTAAGCACTGCATGCATGATTGGCCATTGAGGTGTTGTTTCCTGCCAGCGTCTTTCTGTTTCGGCTTGCGGCAATTTAACGATTTCCGCAACGCCCATGTCACATTGAAGTTTACCATCCATGACAAAAACGCGACTCCATACAATCCATCCGGGTTTAGAAATTCCCTTGACCGTTCCTCCGCCCAACTTGAAGTACATGGCGGGTTGACGCTCGCTGGTGGTTCCTTTGTATCCACCAATGAAATGAGCTGGAGGAGCTGCGCCACTGATCAAAAAGACCCAGACATAATCATTGATCCCCTTCCCTTTATACTGTGCACCCCAGCGCAGATCGTGAAGCGTGGTTTCGGGAGACCAACCTAAATGGGACCAGAGCCGGTGCGTCACAAGCGCATCCAGACCGGCACATTCATCCACCTCATTGAAATGTGGGAGTGCGGTGTTTGGATACAATTCACAGCCTGTTTTCGGATCTATCACTGGAGGTCGGTCCGAGTTATTGAGAAGACCTTCCACCAGATCACTAGCAGGCAGGAGGTCTTTCAATCCTTGCTGATACTGAATACCAATCGTGTCACACCCAAAATCATGGGCAATACCAAGTGCAGCAACATACATCTTGCATTGAAGCAGAACCTGAGATTCGGTGAGGTCGGTTTTCTCATTCGTTCCCAGTTGAAATTTCATCCCCTTTTTCTTGAGCCATGCGTAGACCGACTGCGCCGTTTCATCTGACACTTCCATGGTTGCAGCATAGAGGGCAGATTGACTCAAGCGCTCCTTGAACACACCAACAGGGTTCAATAATTCATCAGGGATGATGGCATTATGCATACCCATGCAACCTTCATCGAATACCCCCATGATCGCCTTACGGGCTTTCAAAGTCAGCGCGACCTCTCGACCTATGCTGACATCCTCGGCAGGCAATTTCAGCAAATTCAGCGGACGGACATGGCTTTGATCATGATCAATTGTTCCCTCATTCAGCCATTGACGCAGCCCGCCCAGGAAAAATGAATCGGTAAAGGCTTCGCTCCATAAAGTGCTGAAGTTGACTCCCATTTTCGTCAAAGAACCATTCAAGTTGAGCATTCCAACCAGACCTGGCCATGTCCCGCTCCAGTTGGCAACGGTAAGGATCGGCCCTTGGTGCGTGTAAAGCCCGGGCAGGATATGCTGGCTGTATTGCCAAACTGATTCTGCCACAATCAATGGCACCTTGGGATCCATCTGACGAAACACCTCCATACCCATTTTTTGAGAGTCGATAAATCCGTGTTTCTTGGCCGGATCGTAAAAGTGCCCACGCTGTACATCCCGCCCTTCACGACGCAGAGCACGTATCAAGGTTTTTTCCATTTGCTTTTGAGCCTTCCAACATTTCTGGTTGGCAGACAATCTCAGATCGCCATTGGCAATGAGGTAAACGGAGCGTGATTGAGATGTTGGTTTTGTCATGATCATTGATGAACTTTAATGAGTTTAGTCCCATCAACGAGAGAGACACAAGCCCGCTTTGAGGCCTGCTAGAGGCTGAATAAATCTTGTTGCTGGGGTGGAGGGGCAATGGGCTGAATGCAAGCAGGGTCATCGTTTACTGCGCTATTGACTCGGTCGGAGACTGGATGAACTTTCATTGCCTCCGCAGGATAAGGCGCAAGAAAGGGCTGAACGGAAGCAGGCATTTGAACTTTTTGATCAAGCCAGGTTTCCCAGGCTTCAGGGGGGCATATGACTGGCATGCGATCGTGAATGTCACCTACAAGTGAATTTGCAAGCGTGGTAAGAATCGTAAACGTTTCAAGCACTGCTCCGTCAGGCCGATTCCAATGATCCCATAATCCGGCCACGGCAAAAGTGGATTCATCCTTCATTAAAAACCGCCAGGGTTGCTTTTTACGTCCGGATTTCTCCCATTCAAAAAAACTATTCATTAAAACGAGACAACGTCTGTATCTCAATGGAGCCCGAAAACTGGCTGTACCTTCTACTTTTTCAGATCGAGCATTGATCGTTTTGAAACCTATGGAAGGATCCTTGGCCCAAAACGGAATCAATCCCCACTGAAGCTGGTCCAATGCCGGCCGCTGTCCTTCCAAGGCGCGGATGATCACCGCTTGTTGCCCTGGAGCCATGTTGTAACGAGGTTTGGATGGAATGGATTCAATACCCAGCCGAGTCGTCACATGGCTGGGGTTGCCCGTATAGGTGTAGCGTCCACACATATGTAAATGATACTCCATGAAAGCTTAATCTTTTTCAGTCAATTGAAAAGTCACTTTTCTGAATCCTCGGAAAGAAACACGTTCTCTGAGTACGATCGACGTTAAAAGAGAAATTCAAGGTTGCCATCAAGCCATGCAACAATGATACCTTGGCCTCATGACAGAGATTGAATCAGACATTTTGCAAAACCTCACTGGTCTGGAGGAGGCAGTGAATCAGCTGGCCACAAAGCAGGAGAAGCCAGATCTGGCTTCCATCTTTGAGAAGATTGATCAGTTAACGGCCAGTTTACCCAGGGATACCGATCCTTCATTGCTTCACTATCTACACAAAAAAAGCTATCAGAAGGCTCGCTTGTTCCTGTTGGGTCGTGAGTCGGAAAATGCAAAGGGCAATTGTCACGGCCACCGGAATTGACCAAAATATCGCTCATACTTCGAAATGGACAGGAAACTGCAGTCACTGGAAGACACGATTGCCGCCATCGCAACCCCAGCAGGTGAAGCCGGTCTGGCGGTACTACGTATTTCAGGTCAAAAAGCCTTTAATACTGTAGACAAGTGTTTTAACCCCATTGGCAAATCATCATGCAAACCAAGTAATGCGGCTTCCCACACGATCCAATATGGCCATTTCGTCCACGGCGATCGACTGATCGATGAGGTGATGGTGAGCGTGTTTCGGGCCCCGCGAACCTTCACTCGAGAAGACGTGGTCGAAATCTCCACTCATGGTGGAACATTGCCAGCTAAACTCGTCCTCGACGCATTGCTTCACCAGGGAGCTCGCCTTGCCGAACCTGGTGAATTCACGATGCGGGCTTTTCTAAATGGCCGCATTGACCTGACTCAAGCTGAGGCGGTGGCAGATGTGATTCATTCCCGCACGGAACTAGCGCTTAATGCAGCAAATGAACAACTGGCGGGGAAGTTAAGCTCCAAGATAAGAGAACTCCGCACTCAGTTGATGTCAATATTGGCACATCTGGAAGCTCACATTGATTTCCCCGACGAAGATATCTCACCCGATACAACAGATCGAATGATTCAACGGATCCAGGAAACGCACCAATTCATGGATACCTTACTCTCAACGGCAGACGAAGGCCGGATACTGCGACGAGGCATCAGAGCCGCCATCGTGGGCCGACCCAATGCAGGAAAATCAAGCCTGTTGAATCATCTACTTGGCCAGGATAGAGCCATCGTATCCCATTTGGAAGGCACGACAAGAGACACGATTGAGGAAAGTGCCAACATTCGCGGAGTGCCCATTATATTTGTCGATACCGCGGGGTTGCGTGATGCGGAAGACCTAGTGGAACAGGAAGGAATTCGGCGCAGTCGCAAGAGCATTGCGCAAGCTGAACTCGTCCTACACGTCGTCGATGGAACCACCCCTCTCCATCCTGAAGATATGGCTTTCCTGAATAATGGATCATCCAAAGCATGTCTGCATATTTTAAACAAATCCGACCTGCAAGCTCACGACTCCTACCATTCGGAAAAAAAGCATCCATGGATTCCGGTTTCCTGCGCCAACGCAGACGGAGTCGCGTCACTCAAGGATGCCATCATCAAACAGGTATGGTCAGGAAAGATCAAAGCCGAGATGCTGGAAGTCATGATCAACAGTCGCCACCAGGGAGCTCTTCTACGATCCAAATCATCATTACAGACGGTCATTGAAGGGCTCCAGAGTCATCTGGAACTGGAGCTGGTCGCAATGGATCTACGTATTGCAGTCAGCGCTGTGGGCGAAATCGTCGGGGAAACCACCACGGAAGACCTTCTCGATTCAATTTTCAGTCAATTCTGTCTCGGCAAGTAGCCTCAAGGACCACTCCCACACACCCTGCAGCATTCCAGTCATTGCTGGATGTCGGGCCCAACTTAATTGTGTATTACCCCGATGCCCTTGGCCAACACGCAGCTTACATCCGGGACGATCCGATCGATGCCCAACCATGAACAGGCATGCCAACTTGTTTTTGACATGCGAGTTTCTTGCGGTTTATTTGGACAGCGAAACGGTTGTCACCGGGGTTTAGAACTTATGAGGGAGTTTTGGTAGGAATAGCTCTCCCCGGCCGTCTGATTCAACTTGATCAAAGTCGTAACCGCATCCAAGATTCGTCACGAAAATCACATGAAAAAAGAAGCTTTAAAATTCCTGGAAATACTCGTCAACACACCCAGCCCTTTTGGACATGAAGTGCGTGGCCAACGTGTTTGGCTTGATTATGTCACCCCTTTTGCAGACGAAACCTGGAATGATGCTTACGGCAATACGGTTGCGGTCATTAACAAGGGAGGTGGGCCTCGTGTCATGCTGGCAGCCCACGCAGATGAGATTGCATTATCAGTCAACTACATAGACGACAATGGTTTTATCTACGTGCGTCGATTGGGGGGAGTAGACGCAACCGTATCCAAAGCTCAAAGAGTGGTGATTCACTCTGCCAATGGCCCTGTGACCGGTGTGATCGGCAATGTCGCCCCGCATTTGTCCAAAATGGATCAATCGGACAAAAAACCCCAGATTCACGATCTCTTTGTGGACATTGGAGTTTCATCCAAAGCAGAGGCGATGAAGTTGGTAAAGATCGGAAACCCGATCACCGTCAAAAACAACTTTGAACTTCTGAGAAACGATCTGGCCGTCGCACGCGCATTCGACAACCGGGTGGGGACTTTTGCCGTTGCGGAGGCCCTGAAACTGATTCACAAGGATCGTAAAAAGCTGAAGGCTGAGATTTGTGTGGTGTCTAATGTCATGGAGGAAGGAGGGTGTCTTGGGGCCCGACAAATCGCATATTCACTTAAGCCCGATGTCGCAATTGTCACGGATGTCACCCATGCTACTGACTACCCTACTGTCAACAAAGCCATGCATGGGGACGTCCAAATGGGCAAAGGACCAAGCCTGACTCACGGAGGACCCAATCACCCTGTCGTCGTCGAACGATTGGAGCAGATTGCCAAAAAACTGAAAATCAATGTTCAACATGAAGCCGTTTCCAGTACCAGTGGCACAGACACTGACGTGATTTTCTGGACACGAGGAGGAATCCCCAGCGCACTCATCAGTCTCCCCAACCGTTACATGCATTCTCCTGTTGAGATGGTGAATTTAAAAGATCTCGAAAAAATTCCAGCGATCATGGCTGGATTCGCTTTATCGGTCAAAAAAGGAGAATCCTTTGGTGTCCAGATCTGAATGGGCCAGGGCGTAGCGAAAAACCCCTGCCGCTTCAACTCAATGGGATCTTCGTTGTTGATAAAGTCCTTTGAAGCATGTGCGGCAAAGGTGATTCCAACGAAACCAAACCTGATTGAACAATGTCTATCTCGGATCCCAAAACAAGGCCCATCCAAGAGTCACAGGCGATTCCAGTAATATGGCCATGGCTGGCCTTTTGTCTTAGCACGATGGTGACACCGTGCACGCTCGGTGAAGATTCAATTGAGCAAGCCCTTCTAGAGGCTCGAACGCGCATCCGTGCCATCTATGAGGAAGGAGACTTCAGGGCCAAGCGATTTCAAGCAGATTGGCTACCTGACGGTTCAGGTTATGTGGTGAATGAATCATTACCGGGAACCAGTGAGAGGGTCCGAGTCAGTTATCATGCTGAAACAGGTAGGCGCACGATTCTCGAATCAGGGCAAGAGAGATCTGGTCAAAATAAAGCCAATCTTTCTCCTGATGGTAAAATGCGGTTGATTTCGGTGCGGAATAACTTGAGAGTTCGGCATTTGGAAAAGGGTCTCGAGTATGCACTCACTGAAAAGTATCCAGACAGAGACGTTTTTATAAGGAATCCAGTCTGGAGTCCGAATGGAAAAAAAATCGCTTACATACAAGTCGACCACTCAGAAGTAAGAAGAAGAACAATGCTCATTCCCGATGACCCATCTTACCCGACAGTTCGAGAGGTACATTTTGCTCGGGTAGGCGAAGTGATTCCAACTTTGAGAGTCGGAGTGATCAGTGTGCTGGAAAACGGCAACGAAGAAACACAATGGCTTGCAGTTCCAACCCCGGAGGAGGGAATTTATCTTGGTCAAGTAAGTTGGGCGGGAAATTCAAATGAGCTGTTGATCGAGAAATTCAGCCGTTTTCGTAATGAAAGAGAATGCCTGTTGTATGATGTGCGCACTGAGAAATTCGAACGGATATTCCACGAAACTGAACCTGTCTGGGTGATTGCAAGCATCGCCAAAAATACGGGATTGGAATGGATCGAAGATGGTCGCGCCTTCATCGTCTTGAGTGAACGAGATGGTTGGCGACATGCCTATGTGTGTTCAAGGGACGGACAAAAGCAGAGACTTTTGACACCAGGCAAATTCGACATCATTGAAAAAGTGAAAACCGACGAGGTCCGAGGTTGGTTTTACTTCAATGCATCTCCCGACAACGGCACTCAGAAATACCTTTACAGGGTGGCATTGAACGGCAAAACGGTTCCCGAAAAAGTCACGCCTGCCGGACAACCGGGAACACATGAATACGAATTCTCACCGGATGCAAGATGGGCCTTCCACACTTACTCCAGATTTGACGTTCCACCCATGACTGAACTGGTAGAATTCCCCCAGCATCGGACGGTTCGTGTTGTGGAGGACAATCCTTTATTGAAAAATAAAATGGAATACTTGCTGAGCAGCCCAACGGAATTTCTCCAACTGGATATAGGAGACGATGTTGTCATGGATGCCTGGATGATCAAGCCTCCGAATTTCGATCCTTCAAAAAAATACCCGATCCTTGTGTATGTCTATGGCGAACCCCATGCGCAGACCGTTCTGGATGCTTGGGGAAAAGTGCAAGCGGATTATCATCGGGCAGTTGCCGAACTTGGTTATTTGGTGGTATCGATTGACAACCGTGGTACCCCTGCACCTAAAGGTGCTGCATGGCGCCGCGCGGTGTTCAGGAGCCTTGGACCCCTATCTACAGAAGAACAGGCTGAGGGATTGATCGAACTAGCTCGCACCCGGCCTTTTGTCGATTTAACCCGCGTGGGTATCTGGGGGTGGAGCGGTGGTGGCTCCAATACTTTGAATGCCATGTTTCGTAGGCCGGACATTTATCATGTCGGCATTGCTGTTGCGCCCAAGCCCCAACCTCATCTTTACAATGCCTGGTTTCAGGAGATTTACATGGAAACCCGAGAAACGAATCCCGAGGGTTACCGAAAGGCCGCTGCTATTAATTATGCGGAGGGGCTTGAGGGAGATCTTCTGATTGTCCATGGCACGGGAGAAACCAACACACATCTGGAAATCGTAGAAGGTCTGATCGATCGTTTGGTGGAACTTGGCAAACCATTCGATTACATGACCTATCCAAACCGCGACCATGGTATTCGAAAAGGGAAAGGCACCACGGTTCATATGCGAATGCACATGATCCGTTATCTTCTGAACCACCTGAAGCCAGGGCCCCGATGATCAGCTGACTTGCTCCTGATTATCATCTTCTTTCAAGGCAAGCCCTCCCTGTGTGAAACCTGCACGACTGAGATTTCATCAACCATCGCGCAGCCTGAAAAACCTACCTGCCGGCGGGTTCAATAGTGGCCCTTCAAGATTGCTTCATATTCATCATGAAATATCTTTTAAAGAGGATTTAAAAAGCAATGAACATTCAAGGTGCCTGCATCCTTGAGTTCGCGCTCCTCAAGCACCTGAAGACACCCCATGTTCCACGACAATCCCTTGATTTTCACAGGAGGAACAAGCCATGTCCTCTTGATGGAGGTTCTCGAGTGTTACTACATATTGAGGGGCATCATCATATTCATGGATGAGTAAGTATCCCATCGTTGCTCAGGATACCTCATCGCTTTTTACTATCCATCCAAACCTATCAGCGTCTTTGTCATTAAAGGCGAAAACCGGGCCAGCTTTCAGTGCGTTGGGACTAAGAGCCAAGATTTGGAGTTTCATTTGACTGCTACCCGTTTACTGGTTCGCACTTGATGCATTGAATCTAACTCAATTACCCCCTGCTCAAGTGCCTGCCCCCCAAAGCGGCGCTTGTGTGTGGGTGATGTCCATATGTCAAATCTGTTTCGTTGGACATACCAACGAGTATCGGATGTGAACTACCGGGACACACCTGCATGTATCAGCGCTGAAGGTTGTCTGAAAAATGAATTATTGCTTCGCCTGAATGGATACTTTTCCTGTTTGAGGGTCGTATTGGACTTCCATGCCATAAGGGGCTTTGGGTTCCTGGGCCAGGAATCCGGATTCGACAAGCTCTGCGAGATCCTTGGGGTTGCGTCCTTCGGTTATCACGAATTCCTGCATGGCTTTGTTAACCTGAGCGAGTTCGATGGATTTATTGGAAAACTTATTGGCCTTATTTACTGCGCCCAAATAGTCTACCGGTGCGGTCAATGGATTTCCTTCCTCAGCGACCTGCCCTTTTGCTTCCTTTGGCTCAGCTGAATCCCCACCACATCCAGCGAGAAAACCAATAACCAGAATAGAGTAGAGGTAATTCATCATATCCGTCTGCTTTAATTGAAAGTTGTGTATTTTCATTGATCGCCTCCGCGATTGCGGAAGTTGTCCAATAGCTTCAATGGATTGACTTGCTCAAGAATCCCTGATTTTTCTTCTTTGTTATTCTTTCCCTCGTTGCCTTGTTTAGATGTTTTGGAGTCTCCAGTTAGAAAGCCACCCACATCCTTGAGAACCTTCACTGCTCCCTCCCCTACATTGAGAGGCAAAACTGCGGCTGATTTCACGAGACCGGCGCCTGATTTAACAAGCAACCCAGATAAGACAAGTTTATCAGTTTTGGTTTTCGGTGCGCCAATCGTGCCTTCCAATTTCACAAAATCAGGTAATTTGACATGGGGGGTGTCTTTGGGCGCACTGGAAGGCATCAGATTTGATTTTCTGGCAATGGACCGCTCCAGATAAAACTCTACGGGCAGATTGAGCACACTGTTGGTAAGCACATTGTCCAGAGGGATCTCTCCTGATGTATGCACCTGAAAAGCATCGGATTGCACTTTGAACGCATCCAGACCCAGAATTTGATTTTCAATCTTCAAGTTTGTTTCGATGCCATTGATGGGAGCTTTCAAAAGCTCAGGCAAGCGAAGCACTGCGGTGATAGGGGTCATCAATAGACGCATTTTAGGGCTAACAAAATTTATGTCGGCATCGGTATATTTGAGTGACATAGCCCCATTCAGGTTACGCTGCCAACCCGTCTCAGTGAGGCCAGCCCCTTTCCATTCGGCTTTACCGGAAATCATGCCTGACACTTGTCCTTTTCCACTCGGGTTCAAGGTATCCATAAATGCCTCAATCGGAATTTGGTCGGCTTCAAGTGTCATGTCATAGCCCCAATCGGGTTTGGCAAAATCCATTGCCATTTCTGCTTTGATAAGCCCCTCGTTGAGGGTCATGCCAAGCGGTCGAATGGTCAGGGTATTCGTTTGCCATAGGGCATGTGCCTGAAAAGCTTTCATGGATACGTCTCGAACGATCAGTTTTGCAATATCGAGTTTCACGTCAAACTCACCCATCGGAACATCCAGAGCACCTGATTGAGGTGCTGACGCAACATCAGGGGTGCTTATGGGCTTCGCTTCAGCTTGTGCCTCTTCCGGTTTTGCTATCAAGTCAAAATAAGAAGTCAAGTCCATGGAGGGCGAACTCACTGTCAAATGTCCTTTGGATGCCATGAATGGGAGCAAAGGAATTTGCCCACTTACTTTAATCACGTTGCCCGCTAGGCTTGTCGGCGTCAGTTTAAAAGAACTGGGACGAATTTCCAGGTGTTGCGTATTCCAAGCAAGGTCCAGATCCAATTCGGATTGCAATTCCTTGATCTGTTCGCTCTCAGGATCTTTGACCTTCAAATTGGAAAGGCTTGTATTCCCTTTGAGTGTGCTTTCTCCGTTTAGATCGAGTTGCAGTTCTGCCTCAAGATGAAGAGCAACTTCGGTAAAATCTTCCGCATTGGAAAATGGGGTCAAAAACGGACTGAGCGCGAACCGATTGATTCCGGTCGAGTTGATCATGAATGCACCGATCTCATGCTCCAGGTCCATCTCACCCTTTATACCAATGGTTCCTCCATCATTAAAATCCTCATGGAAATCTATCTGAGTCGCTCCAAGCTTGAGCTGCTCACCTCTTATCGAGAATTCGGAGTTCAAACCAACGGTGTATGATTTAAAGGACATACCGGAAAAGCTGCCTGTGTAATCACGTAACGCCATCTGTAAAACTCCAGACACATCATCATCGCTGTCACGCAGCCTGAGCGATAGCTCACCCAAACCCTGCTCAATATTCAAACCATCCATATTCACAAATGGCTTCATTAATGCCAGATCAGCTTTGGCTTCGGTATGGAGATTATACCCTTTACTCCCGAGCACATGCGATCCAGAGCTGGAAAAACTAACCAGAGAATTCCCAGAAGTATTTGACCACTCCATTGCCAATCGCTTGAGCGTAACGCGGGTGTAATCTTCAAAAACCATTTTCAGATCCAAAGATCCAGAAGTTCCACTTTCAGTGTGCCCATCGAATGCCACATCTGCATCTTTGAAACCCCCAGTAAAATCAGCCTGCATGCGTGCACCTGATTGCTGCACTTTCAAGGAAAAATCACCAAACAGTTCACCCTGATTCAGTGTATCGAAAGTGAAATCTCGCCAGTCGCCCAGATTGAAATTGGTAATATTGAAATTAAATTCAGGCTCTTGAAAACTCTCAGGCTGTCCGTTCCATGCAAAAGTGACCGGTTTCAAGAGAGCTCCGGTGATCGTAGGTGTCGCGCCGTCCGCAACGGTCAAACCAAATTGCTGAACGGTCAATTTCTCTCCATCAGCATCATAGTTGAGTATCGTATCTAATTCCAGATTCAGCGGAGGCGTCACTCCCTCCCCTGTCCCAATGGAAACATTGGAACAGGTGGTCGTGACGGCAAGGGCCAACAAGTTACCGCCATTGGTCAAGGTCATTGTCAAGGAGCCGTCCATCACGGTCTCTTTGAAATCTATACCTGCAACAGCGCCTGCCAGGTTAAGAAATTGCCTGTTCAAATTGTCAAATACCGCAACGATTCGACCTTCTGATGTTGCAAAATCAAATGGCCCCATCACTCGAATATTTCCTGCAACTTGACCATTGCGCGTCATGCTCAGTGAAACGTCGTCAATGCTACCGGGTTCCAGAGCGAGTATCAGGTCCCCGTTGACGCCAACCATATCGGCGTAGGCACCGGTAGCTGACTCGACTTTAAGCTGCCCGTTGACTGTCGATTTTTCAGGGAATAATTCGGCGTTTAAACCAAGGTCACCTTCTAGTTTCATTGATAAAGCTAATTGAGTTTCTTCTCCTGCGTCTGTGATTTTTGTCGTTTTCAGGCCAATATCCAAATTCAAGGGACCTTCCAGATCCTGACCAAGCTTCCCGATGCTGACCTTGTTCAGGAGTAGTTCCGTTACATTTTGCCCGCCACCACTTGTTTTCTGACGAAGGATCACCTTACCGTTTTCGACTGAAAGAAGGTTCAAGTCCATGACAGGAAGCGGTGCATTCGGGCTTGGAGGAAGGCTTTCAAGCCAGGAGGAGAGATTGCTTTTACCATCCTCTGCTTCAATGATGATGACTTCCGGGTTCATTAGCTGCAACTGATCCAGTTTGATGGTGCCCCCCAGTATGGTGAGAAGACTATACCTGACAAGTGCGCCTTTGGCCGAAACGAGGGTTTCACTGTTGTAGGGAGTAAAGATTAAGTCCTTGAGCTCAATCTGGAAAAAGGGACTGAGTGAAACATCCTCGACCTGAATTGTTGCCATCATGGATTTTTCAATTAATGGCAACACGACAGAGCGGAGAAAAAAGGAGCTGCCGATGAAAAAATATGCCACAACAAGCAACAGAATGAGCCCTGTAATCATGAGCTTGAGGCGTTTGAGCCATGGGCTTGGTTTCTGTGTTGCCAATTGTTCTTGGTCCAAAATTGGCTCGTCGATGGATGTATCAGTCATATTTCGATACTACTATTTTCATTGATTAATTCAGGATTCACCACTTTTCAGCAACCATTTCACATAGTCATCAATGCCATGCTCCAGATCAAAGCGTGGCTCGTAACATAGCTTCTCGCGCGAGTTTGAAATATCCGCTTGAGTGACATTTTGATAAAAAGCATATGGATTCTCAAAATATTCGGTATCAAGAGCTAGCCCGAGGGCTTTGTTGAGCCTTGAAATAACATCATTGAAAGATGATGACGCGCCCGACCCTACGTTGTAAACCCCAGGAACGGATGCTACTGAAGCCGACAATGTCACCTCTACAACGTCTTTAACGTAGACGAAATCACGCTTTTGTTCGCCATCTTTGAAAATGCGAGGTTTTTTACCAGCCTTCATCTGGAGGTATAACTGGTACACCATGCTTGCCATGTGCCGCTTGTGAGCCTCTCTTGGTCCATAAACATTGAAGTAGCGCAAACCAACAAGGTTCCATGCAGGATACTGCTTTCGGTAATACCCTGCAAGGTGATCTAACTGTATCTTACTGAATGCATAAGCGTTTTGAGGCGAAGGCTTGCATCTTTCACCCATGACAGTCTCAGTTTTGCCGTAGACTGCCGCTGATGAGGCATAGACCAATGGCGTTTGATCACTCTTCGCCCATTGCAGCAATTTACGAAAGCCCTCTACGTTGTCGTGGACCTGTCTGTATTGATGCTCTTCTGTCGTGTCTGTGATCGAAGCGAGGTGAAAGATCGCATCAAAGGCTCCTTCTTGAAATCGTTTATCAATATCAACTTCAGCGATATTTCCAGCAATAAAATCCCCCCTGAAACCCTCAAGATTTCTGAAATCACCTGATCGAAAGTCATCCATGACAACGATCCACGCTTCGGGATGCCTCCTTTGCAACTCAAGCGTTAAATTGGAACCAATGAACCCGGCTCCGCCAGTGACCAACACGCTTTGCATATGGTTAAAAATGGACTCAGCCGCAACAAAGTGCAAGCCAAGGATTAAATCGCATTGCCATAGTCATCACTCAAGCCATATTATAATAACTCATGACCGAAACGCAGATCAAAGCCACGACAATTGAAGTCAACGGAATCACTTACGATCTCCCACCAGCCCCTATTGCTGTCATTTGCCTTGATGGCTCAGCGGACGCTTATTTGGATGCCGCGCTGGCGAGGGACGCCATGCCTAACCTGAAAAAAATCAGTAATACAGGATACCGAGGTCAGGCTAGAGGGGCTTTACCTTCATTCACAAATGTTAACAATGCATCGATTGTCACCGGATGCCCCCCTTCAACGCATGGTATCTGCGGAAACTTTTTCCTGAATCCGGATACAGGAGAGGAAGTCATGATGAACTCAGCCTCCTTTCTTCGAAGCGCTACTATCATGTCGGCAGCTGCCAAGGCTGGACGAAAAGTCGGAGTTGTTACTGCCAAGGAAAAATTACGAGATATTTTTGCACACGAGCTTGAAGGGATCGCTTTCTCAACCGAAAAAGCCAATCAGGCCACCATGGAAAAACATGGTATTGATGACGTAGAGGCATTGGTTGGCAAGGAAACACCATACATCTACAGTGGGGAGGCAAGTGTGTATGTGCTTGAGGCAGGTGTTGCTCTGCTTGAATCCGGCAGGTCCGATTTTCTTTACCTATCCACTACCGACTACATGCAGCACACCTACGAGCCTGATGCCCCTGAATCAATTGAATTCTACCATCAGTTGGACAAAGCTGTGGGTAAGCTGCTCGAACTCGGGGCGCGCATCGGTATCACGGCAGACCACGGAATGAATGCAAAACAAGGACCAGACGGCTCCCCAAATGTGATCTACCTGGAAACGGAGTTGACCAAAAGATTTGGCGATGGCTTTGCCGTCATCCTCCCTATCACTGATCCTTACGTCGTGCACCACGGCGCGCTGGGTTCATTTGCAGTCATTCATTGCCCAGAGGCTGCCAACAAAAACCAGATAGCAGAGTGGTGTGCTTCACAGAAAGGTGTCACCGAGGTTTACCACAAGGCAGAGGCTGCCAGCAAACTACAGCTGCCGGAGGATCGCCTGGGTGATATTGTTGTCTTGAGTGGTCGAGACGTCGTGCTAGGTCGCACCCCAGCACACCATGACCTGAAAGCACTGAAAGTTGGCCTGAGGTCGCATGGCGGAAGGTATGAGGAAATGGTACCGTTTATTTTCTCTGCGCCTCTGAAGCCAGATTTCCACCAGAAGGGCCTTGGCGACCCAAGGAATTTTGAAGTTTTTAGTTATACCATCAACGGACTTCAGGTTTAGAAACTATCTTCTGAGACATTATGATACCTGATTACCACTGTTTGATAGCAGGCGAGCCAGTCAAATCTGATCGATTTGTCGAGGTAGAAAATCCATATGATAATACAATCGTAGGGAGGGTCTCCGAATGTAATGCAGCGCATACGGAGAAAGCGATCCAATCCGCATTGAGCAGCAATTCTCGCCTGACTCGCTATGAACGTTTTGAGGTAATCGACAAGACGCGTCGTGATTTATTGTCCAAGAAAGAAGAGTTTGCCAAACTGATTACATCCGAGGCTGGACTTTGTATGCGGGAAACGCTGTATGAAGTAGGCAGAGCGTGTGATGTTTTGCAGTTTTCAGCTATGGAAGCGCTCAAAGATGATGGTCAAATATTCAGCTGTGACGTTTCTCCGCAGGGAAAAGCACGCAAGATTTTCACAATCCGCGAGCCTCTGAACGCCGCGGTGGCAATCACCCCGTTCAATCACCCACTCAATCAGGTAGCCCATAAATTGGGACCGGCAATCGCAGCTGGCACTCCTATCATCTTAAAACCTTCAGAAAAAACCCCTCTGACTGCGATTAGACTTGCAGAACTTCTCTACAAAAACGGACTCCCGGGCTGGATGTTGAGCGTCGTCCTCGGAGCCACTGCGGAAGTTGCCGAACCACTCGTGCTGGACGAACGCGTTGAATTGGTAAGTTTCACCGGCAGCGTTGCTGTTGGAAAGCACATTTCCAAGACCGCAGGTTACAAAAAATTGGTCCTTGAACTGGGAGGGAATGATCCCTTGATCATCCTTGAGGATGCCGACATGGACCTGGCATTGCACCTTGCCTGTGAAGGATCGTTTCGAAACTCAGGCCAAAGATGCACGGCAGTTAAACGTATATTGGTTCACAAATCTTTGGTGGAATCATTCACGGAAGCATTTGTCAAAAAAGCAGAGACATATCGTTCGGGGGATCCTGCATCCATGGATACCAGAGTCGGCACTGTGATTGACGAGGCTTCAGCAAAACGACTGGAATCATCTGTCAGGGAAGCAGTAGAACAAGGAGCAAAGGTTCTTTTGGGTGGTAATCGAAATGGTGCTCTTCTCGAACCAACGGTGATATCCAATGTTCCACGTGATGCAAAAATGATCACCAGCGAATCATTTGGTCCTCTCGCTCCCATACTTGCTGTTGACGATATCGAGGATGCCATAGGATTGGCAAACTCAACACCCTACGGTTTATCATCCGGCGTCGTAACAAACAACATGGAGCACGCATTAAAGGCCGTAAGGGAGTTAAGGTGCGGCACGGTAAATATCAACGAAGTTCCCGGATATCGAATTGAATGCTCCCCTTTTGGAGGCATTAAAAACTCGGGACTGGGCATCAAGGAAGGTGTCATCGAAGCCATCAAATGCATGACCACCGTCAAAACTTTCTCTATGCCCTGGGGATAATCAGGTTCATCTGCCTGGACAAACTGCTTGCGCTGTGTCTGTTGGTAATGGCTGAGTCTGCTGCTCGATCAGGCAGCGCGGCAGACTGGAAGCACTTTACCATGTCGGACGGCCTGCCGAGCGCTGGGGTCGCAGGCATTACGTTCTCTTCCAAAGAGAAGGTTTGGCTGAGATATCAGGATTCAAATACCATCAGCGAATTTGACGGCTATGACATCGCGAGTCTTCAGGTTCCGGACCTGACGGCTAGCAAAGTCTATGAAAGCCGCTCGGGACAGATTTGGGCCATCCATCCCACGGGCCTGCATCTCTGGTCCAAAAGCGAATGGCAGTCATTCAGTGTACCTGCAATTGCAGCTGCTTATCGGAAGGTGGTTCAGCGCTTGCGCAGTCCCGTTTCACTTATCCCTCTGCAAATCAATCAATGCCTGATTCTTGCAAATGATTCTTTGCATCTTTTCAATGCAAGCCCCTACTTCGTGAAGCAAGTCCGTGATCTTAACTCAAGTGGGATGGCACCATTCTCTGAAGTCATGGAGTGTAAAAACGGAGACGTCCTTTTAGCTGGAACAGGCGGGATTATATGGTTTGGCGGCCCCGCAAAGGACATAGAACAAACAGCTCATCGCCCAGTGAACATGCCGGAGGAAATCCAGGAATATCAACTGACTACTCCATTGGAAAATGCAAATGGGGTTTTTACCTTCATAGGCAAAAAAGAGGGCCAACCCAGAATTGCGGTTCGTTTAGAGGGAAATAAGTGGTCATGGTCTCGAATCCCTCCAAAAATAAAACTGCAGACTTATTGGCATGATGCAGGCGGCTTTGGATGGGGAACTTCTTTCAATGGTCTCTACACCATCGATATAGAAAACGATTCAGTCGAATTATCGAATGCCCTCGAGGCTGGTTTGATTTTTGATGTGATATCAGACGGGGCAGGTCATTTCTGGATTGCGACAAGCGAAGGTTTGTCTCGGCAATCACCCTCATACTGGCAACCTGCACATCCTGAGTTAGGTGAAGCAACGGTTTTTGATATTGCCAGAGATCGTAAAAACCATCTGTGGATGGTCACGGAGGATGCACTGATGACTTTTGACGAAAAAGGCTCTCATGCTATCAATTGGCCTGAATCTCTGGAACGCATATTCAAAGGAAACCAAAGCCTGTTCACCTTGCCTAATGGCTGGATTGGTGTTAATTCAGGAAAAGGTCCCATTCTATTTTCTCCCGAGGCCAACTCGTTCCGTCAGATAAAATCTCCGGTCAAGAATGAAGAAGTGATCAAAATCCTGGGTAACCAGATTAATGGCGATATTGTAGTGCAGATTAGTTCTGCTCAAGGTGATTCACATGGAATTTTTTGGACTTTCAATGGTGAACATTTTGATGCACTGGAAATCGATTTTACCCCTGATATCGAGGCATCTGAATATTTCTGGACCACTGAACTACCACCTGAAATATGGTTCGGAGCAAAAGATGGTATTGCCTATGCTAATGGCAAACAGTGGGTTCAATTTGAGGCAGAGGAAGGTCTACGCACAGACGTCCCTCATTGCATGCTTGAATTAAAGGACGGTCGATTGTGGCTTGGGGCAGGTTCCTATATTTATGAACTTCAAAGCAATCGATGGGTGCAAATCTATTTCGCAAGGGAAAAGATCAATGATCTTATTGAAGCAAGGGATGGAACGATCTGGGTAGCGTCCAACAATGGAGTACATCGCTACTTTCAGAAAACATGGTTGACTCACAACACAATTGAAGGCCTTCCCAGCAACACGGTTTACATGCTGTATGAAGATGTGACAGGCAGTGTCTTTGCCGCAACAACTCGCGGTGTCTCACGCTATGCCCCGCAATCAGACATGGAAGCTCCCATTACGAATATTGAAATCCCCAAAGAAAGCAGCCAAAGGGACATAAAGCGCGGAACAGTGGTGACATTCAACAGTATCGACAAATGGGAACATACACCGAACGAGAGGCTTCTGTATTCCTACCGCCAGGACAATGAAGTCTGGCATCCATTTTCATATACAAACAATATCATTCTCGGAGACTTGCCTGCAGGAGTTCACAAAATTGAAGTGCAGGCGATGGACCGAAATGGCAATATTGAGGTTCAACCACCTATTTTCCGCTTCAATTTCACCATCCCGTGGAATGAGGACCCCCGGCTGATGACCATGACATGGGCAGCAGGTATCATCACTTTATTACTCACAGGGTTCGCCATTAATCGACATCTGCAATTGAAGCGAAGCTATGCGGAGGTCGAAAAGATTGTTGATATCCGAACAAAGGAATTGGAACAAGCCAACAAAGAGCTCCTTCAGGATCAAAAGATGAAGGCTCTTGGTACATTGGCCTCTGGTATTGCCCATGATTTCAATAGTATTCTTTCCATCATCAAAGGCTCCATACAAATCATCGAAGAGAATCCTGACGATACTGATAAAGTACGAAAACGTGTAGGTCGAATGCATTCAGTCGTGGATCAGGGAGCTGGTATTGTTCAATCCATGCTTGGATATGTAAGGCGAAAAAATGAACCCTCTCATTTATATGATTTGAATAGCGTGGTTCTGGAAGCCATACGATTTTCGAAGGACCAGCAATCGACACAACCCATTGAATACCACGTAAACCCCAAGATAGGCGAACTCAAAATGGCTCCTGATCTTGTTAAACAAATCCTGATCAATTTAATTAATAATGCCGCCGATTCCATGGATCATGATGGCGTTGTGAGCATTCATTTGAGTTTATTCAAGTCGTTCGCAGGTCACGTAGCCTTGAAGCCAAACAAAGCAGATAACTATGCTGTGCTGAGAATAATGGACAGCGGAGTTGGGATATCAGAGGAAATTGTGGGTCGAATATTTGAACCATTTTATACAACAAAGGCCTTTTCATCTAGACGCGGCACCGGTCTTGGACTGTCGATGGTCTACGAAATGGCCAGGGAAATGGGTGCTGGACTCAGTGTTGATTCCAAACCTGGGCAAGGAAGTCAGTTTTTCGTCTATTTCCCGATGGAAAAGAGTTATCAGTAACCTGATACCATCCGAACAATCTCCTGAGTTTACTTATCCGATGGAGCAGATTTACGGAAAAAGTAGATACAGCTGCTAATCAAACAAAAAGTCCCCAAAAAGGTCATGAACCAGGTAAAAGCCTTGAAAAAACCAAGTCTGGACATATCTCCCTGGGCAAGATCTTTGTAGAGTTGAATACCAACAGAGCCTGTGTAACCAATAGCATCAGCTACATAGATGGCAAACACGGCGGTTCCTATAACTTTCGTGGAGGCCATCATTCGATCGAAAAGAAGTGAACCATAGGGCACATAGGCGAGGTATGATCCAAAGCCCGTTAAAGTCAGCCACCAAAAACCGGATATGACTCCCCAATCGAACAAGAGGGTACTTCCACCAAGAAGCAATACGCCTGCGGTCATGACGACGAAAGCGCCAACGAGACCAGCGCGGTTGTGTTTGATAGTGTTTAAGAGCGCCATGGTGACCATGACTCCAAAAGCAACCAGGGTTTCAGTGCGGCTGATGATTGTTTGATTGTCATTATATGGATAGCCAAGGCCATCGAGAATCTCAACCATGTAATTGTCTCGAAAATCCCTGTAGGCAGTCAGGAAGAAATAAGCAATCATCAACAAAGCCAGACCCGGTAGAAAATGTTTCACGAAAGAAATACGTTTCTTCCCGTCCATGGGTTGCCGCGCGGTTCTGGCAGCGGTGTCCTGCACACTGGGCGGTGGCAGTTGGTTGAGCATCCATACAGATAAAAAGAAAAGGGGCAAGAAATGAGCCCCAACCACTGCCGGCATCCATGCCTCACTGACTTCTCCCAATCCCTGGGCAACCATGGGACCAAGCAAGGGAAACCAGTTCCAGGCATCGGCAACTCCTCCACTCATCATGGCTCTTCCGAAATCCTTGACAATCCCACTTGATACAATGAATGAACAACTCAAACCTGCGAGAAGAATTTCAGATGTCCGCCTTCCCTCAAGATACCAGACTACCAGGCCCCAGACCATCCCGAGAGGCAGCCCATTGAAGAAAATAGCTGCAAACCGCCAATTATCTGGAGCCAAACCAAATAAAACTAATGAGAGTTGTGCACCCAGAATCAACCACAATAAAGCTTTGGCTCGCTGGGCCGGCTGTATCTCTGAACAGACTTTGATTCCTACATATTTACTCAGGGCGTAGCCAAGTATTTGACTGATTACAAGAGCAGTTTTCAGTGTGACTTCGGTCTCAAAAAACATGAGCCCTTCAAATTTGGCTGCAGTGAATGGCTTTCGAAAGGCATACATGCAAAAGTAGGTACTGAAGGCAGCCGTGACCGCAAACAGGATAAAAATGAATTCTGGCGCCTTCGCCAGCCACTTCGAAAATCTGCTAATACGGATGGAATCAAGGGTGGGCGTGGGAGTTTCCATATGGATTAAATTTGTATCAGAACGAGCACATTAGTTCGCATCCAACGGAATGTTGAGGAAATGCATCAAAACGAACACAAGACTCCGGCGGGTTTGCACGCGCCTAGTGCACGCCAAATTAAACATCTTTGCAAGACCAATAAGGGCAAATTGGAGATATCTGTTTCCTTGGAAGATTGAATGAGAAATTTTGTTCGCTTGTCAAAAATGGACGAATTTAATGTGTATTGTGATTTAGCTAAGAGTGATTGAATCGCAATAAACCTCTGTCGTTCAGGAAAATTAAAAATTATCTGGAACCTATCCAACTAATTTTAAGATTAAATTTTACAGAGTAATCAAAAGACCCACGGATGACAGAAAGGGCTCATAAGAAGGGCTGAATGATCTGGAATATTGCAAATTAGTTTCGTTACTTTTTAAACTCAAAAGAAATCGCCTTCAGATTTTTTTTTCAACATCAATCACTTTACTATTGCAAAGGTCTAATCAAGCTCTATTTATATGGGCTGTTTTTAACTCTAAAGAGAAGAGCAAATTGAATAGCGAACTAGTCACAGAAGCATTGGACAAGGTAACCAACCCAAACATCTTGGTAAACCTTGTATCACGTCGCGTCCGACAATTGAGCATTGGAGGAGGAAACATGAGTCGCCCATTTATTGAGACGGAACAGCCACTTGGTGCCGCGGACACCGCTCTCGAAGAAATTGTTCAAGAGAAAATCCATTTTGAAAAAATAAAGGAAGAAGATTTAAGTTAGGACTCTTCCCTAACATTCCTCTGAACACTCAAAGGAAAATCCATTTGAACCATGCCGGAAGCTAACCTTCCGGCTTTTTCGTCCACAATCCGCCTTTCCCTATTCAAGATGTCCGATATCGTAAGCAACTCTAAAGCGAAAAGAGATTACCACATCCTTGAGCTATTCGAGGCAGGGATCGCGCTACGTGGCACGGAGGTAAAGTCCTTGAGAGCGGGAAGAGCACAGATCAGAGATGCATTTGCCAGAGTCGAGAATATGGAGGTTTGGCTTTATCATGCTCATATCGAAGAATATTCTTTTGGGAACTGGGTAAATCACGAACCCAAAGCCAAACGCAAACTTCTACTCAACAAGTCGGAGATCCGAAAAATATTTGGCTTGGCAGCGATCAAGGGACATGCAGTATTTCCTCTTTCGCTGTATTGGAAAAATGGAAAGGTCAAAGTGAAGTTAGCCATCGGAAAAGGCAAAGTGCAACATGACAAGCGTGAAGATCTCAAACGACGCGACTCTGACAAGGAGCTCAAAAGGGCAATGATGCACCGATTCAAGGGAAAATAAGCTACTTGACTACTTGTTTACTCTTTGAAGGCCTTTGGAGAAAGACATTTACAACTGGAATACTTGAGACTAACCGGCATTAAAGAAAATCGGCGAAGCTTTTGAAGCTTCGCCGATTTTCGTAAAGTGGGGTTGTGAGGGCTTATGCCGATTTTTTCCAAGTGCGTTTGGGAGCCTTGGTTATCATACCCTTTTTGATGGCTTTAGCGGTGACGCGCATGTATTTCACCTCACCATCAACGATCACCTTGACGCGCTGAAGATTAGGCATGAAGCGGCGTTTGGTGATACCAGTAACGTGAGTACCGATGCCGCCTTTTTTCTTGGCTTTACCGCTGCGCCAAATGTGACTTCCCTTAATGGGCCTTTTACCTGTAACCTGACAAATCCTGGACATAGAGCCGTGCTTAAATGATTGTTCCGAAAAACAAGAAATTTCAAACTACCCATAACGTAAATATGAATCAAGGTTTAAACGCTAGAAAACGAACATTTTTGAATTCCCCAGAAACTCCAACGCGCCAAGTCGATCCATACTCTGTAATCAAGAGTTCAAAGTGCCGGAAAAGACCGACGAGAAGCCTCAAGAACCCAGTTGCCAAATGACAGCTTCCTCCTTTATGATGTTGTTCTCTAATAGATACCATGAAATTGATCTCAAACCAGAACAGTAAAAATACTCTGTTGGCACTTGCCTCCCTGTTGTTGACTCCCTGCATATTGATCGCTCATCCGGGTAACGGAGACATCCACACCTTTTCCGATGGTATTCAGCATTTCTTCTCAGGGGTGGATCATCTTCTATTTTCAGCGCTTGCAGGCCTCCTGATAATTTCGAGACAAAAATTTTGGAGTGTTCCATCTGTCAGTGCTGCAGTTGCAATCCCTTTGATACTCACGGGAGCGCACCAACTCTTGTTGTTAAATGAAAATGCTCTATGGACGGCTTCACTGGGTTTGATATTCGCTTCCTTGTCTTTACTCGTTTTAAGTGCTCTGGTTACTCAAGGTCACATTTTGCAAAAAAGTCGAAATCAAATAATGAGAGTCGGATTTGGTTGTGCCCTTCTTGCTCTGGCCTTGATCCAGCTTTGATCTAATCGTTATCACCAAGGATGGCTGCTCCCATCCCCATGTAATTATTTATTCGTCGTGAGGGAAGATGATCCAATCTTCGTCAAACCAAAACCCACTTTGAGGGAATGGTGTCGCCTCATTATATTTGAAGCCGACACTCCTTTGGGAAAAGGGTTTGATGTCACACTGATTGTATTCATTCTACTGAGCGTTGCCTCTGTCATGATGGCAAGCGTCGAATCGCTGATGGATCGATTCGGGTCATTTCTCATTTGGCTTGAATGGACTTTTACGATCGCTTTTACCATTGAATACCTCCTTCGAGTTTGGACAGTCAAACAGCCTTTATTTTACATCAGGAGTTTTTATGGAATCGTCGATTTGGCTGCCCTCCTGCCGACATACCTCAGTTTATTTGTGGTTGATGCGGAATATCTGATCGTGATTCGAATGCTCCGAGTGATGAGGGTATTTCGTATTCTAAAACTCATTCAATACCTGGAAGGCTCTAGTATGATCATGAAAGCCTTGAGAGCGAGTGGGCCCAAAATTACCGTTTTCGTAATGGCCGTGGTCGTCCTGGTCGTGATCATAGGATCTTTGATGTATGTCATTGAAGGTCACAAACACGGATTTTCAAGCATTCCTATGAGTATTTACTGGGCGGTGGTGACCCTGACCACAGTTGGTTACGGTGATATTGCTCCAGTGACCCCTCTAGGAAAAATACTGGCTTCCATGGTGATGATCATGGGTTACGCCATCATTGCGGTGCCAACGGGTATTGTCACCGCCGAACTTACCCGAGCAGACAGATCAACCACAACCCTCAGTTGCCGCAATTGCTCAGCAGAGGCGCATCCTGATGGAGCGAAATTCTGCTATCAATGCGGGTATGATTTAAACTGAAACCACCCTTTTACACCCAACCGTAAAAAAGCAAACACAACACAGATACAGAGGGAGAAGGAATTGAAAATTGAGTTTGGATAAGCCATATTGATGTCAACAACCAAAACATAATGCGACATACGCCCATTCAATTAAGCATTTGCCTGTTATTGTTCCTCGGAAATTTAGAGGCGAATGAAACAGATTTTCAATTCAGCGCAAGCATCAGGCCTATTTTCAGGGACCACTGTTACCGTTGCCATGGAGCCACTCAACAAAAAGGCGGGTTGCGTTTAGATCTGGGACATACTTCTGAAATTTGGGAAGGAAGCTCCGGTCCCACCTGGATTGCAGGTAATCCTGAGGACAGCCTGTTGATTCAATTATTGAAGGGCAACCACGATTCCCTACCCAGCATGCCTTACAAGAAGGAAGCCCTCTCTGAGCTGGAAATTCAGACGATAGAACATTGGATTGACCAGGGAGCCATTATCCCCCCCTCCGTCGAGATAGACTCTCAACGTCACTGGGCATTTTCCAAACCTGATCGACCTGAAATCCCGAAGGTAAGGAACGAACAATGGACTCGCAATGCTATCGATTTTTTCATTTTGAATGAGCTGGAAAAACAGGGAATCCAGCCTTCTGAAGAAGCGGCCCCATCAACCCTGCTGCGCCGACTCTTCCTTGACCTGACAGGGCTTCCTCCTGGCCAGAAAGATTTGAAATCCATATCGGCAGGATTTACGGAGCCAAACTATCAGGATTGGGTGAACGACTTACTGGCTTCACCACATTTCGGCGAACGCTGGGGGCGTCATTGGCTGGATGTGGCACGCTATGCCGATTCAAATGGCTACAGCATTGACGGAGCCCGCACTATGTGGCGATATCGGGATTGGGTCATTCAAGCGGTGAATGGTGACATGCCTTTCGATCAGTTTACAACCGAACAAATCGCAGGGGATTTATTGCCACACGCAACCCTTGATCAAATCATTGCAACAGGATTTCATCGTAATACCCAGATCAATCAGGAAGGAGGCATCGACCCTGAACAGTTCAGAATGGAATCCATATTTGACCGCATGGCAACGACTGGAGCCGCTTTTCTGGGCTTGACGATCGGTTGTGCTCAATGTCACGACCATAAATTCGACCCTGTTTCTCAAGAAGAATACTATCGAATGTTCGCGTTCTTTAATAATCAGGATGAACCCAACATCCCGGCCCCAACTTACAAGGAGTCCATGAAATTAATTTCATGGGAACAAAAATACAACCCACTCAAATCCAAATTCGACATCTACGAAAAATCATTGCCCGACAAAATTTGGAGCTGGGAAAAATTCTTTGATGAAAAAGATACCGAAGCAGCTCCTGCAGAAATAAAAGCCATCATTGAGAAAATCCCTCAGGAAAGAAGCAAAGAGGAATCAAAACAGCTTCTTGAACATTTCAAGAAGCATGATGTCACCTACCTGGCTCTAAGCAAACAAGTCAATGCGCTACAGCGCCAACGTCCCCGCATCACTACCGCCATGGTGCTGAAAGAGCGCACTAGAATGCGTGAGACGCATTTGTTGATCAAGGGAGATTTTACCAGGCCAGATAAAACCATGTCACCGGGCGTCCCGAAGACCCTTCATCCTATGGAAACTGAAGGTGAGGCCAATCGACTGGATCTGGCAAAATGGATTACCTCACCTGAAAACCCTTTGACAGCGAGAGTGGTCATGAACCGCATGTGGCAGCAATATTTCGGCAACGGCATTGTTGAAACAGAAAATGATTTTGGAACACAAGGTAGCCTGCCCAGCAACCCTGCATTATTGGATTGGTTGGCCGTGGAATTTATGGAATCGGGATGGAGCATGAAGCAAATGCATCGTTTGATCACTCAATCCACGACCTACCGTCAATCCTCAAAGTTCAGACAGGATCTGTATGACAAAGATCCCAGAAACCTCTTACTTGGACGACAAAACCGAGTGCGTCTGGAATCTGAAATCGTAAGAGATGTGGCTTTACAGGCCTCGGGATTGCTTGAACCCAGTATTGGGGGGCCCAGCGTACATCCACCTCAACCCAAAGGAGTAATGGGATTGGGGCAAGTGCAAAGGAGCTGGAAAGCAAATCAAGACGAACGGAGGTTTCGCAGGGGTATGTATACCTTCTTCTGGCGAGCAACACCTCACCCCGCCCTCTCCGTTTTTGATAGCCCTGATGCCTTCAGTACATGTACAAGACGCATACGCTCCAACACACCATTACAAGCTTTGGCGTTACTTAATGATCCTGCTTTTCATGAAATGGCCGAGCAATTTGCCCTGCTCATGCTTGACCAAAGTGCTGAAAACGACTCGGAGCGCGTGACCTTTGGTTTTAAAAGATGCACTTCACGCTTACCCGATTCGGATGAATTGGAGGTCATGCTGGAGTTCATTTCGCAACAAAGAAAATCCACCAAATCACTGGATTCAATAAAACAACAGAAAACCGTCTGGCTGAATGTGGCTCGAGTTTTGTTGAACCTTGACGAAACCATCACTCGCGAATAGTTATGCCCTTATCACCAAAAGCAAGAGAGAACGAACTGCTGAAAGCAGCCACTCGACGTCAATTTTTCAGTCGCTGCGGATTGGGAGTGGGATCCATGGCATTAGCCTCTCTGGCAAAACAAGATGCTCTGCGAGCTTCGATTTCAGAGGATGCAACGGATAATCCCATTGCAGCGAAGCAACCTCATTTCCTGCCCAAAGCCAAAAACATTATCTACCTGTTCATGGCGGGCGGTCCATCGCAATTGGAGCTTTTCGATTACAAACCCACCCTACAACAGTACAACGGCAAGGTCATTCCTGAATCCTATCTGGAAGGCAAACGCTTTGCCTTCATGAACAGCTCGTTCAAAAATCGTTCCACTCTTCTGGGTACCCGGCGTGCATTCAAACAACACGGTCAATCTGGCATGTGGGTTTCAGAACTTTTGCCCCACACTGCAGGCATTGTGGATGAATGTACTTTCCTGCGCACCTGCAAAACCAATCTTTTCAACCACGCACCGGCCAAATTATTCATGAATACGGGATCAGGCCAATTTGGAAGACCCAGCATGGGAGCTTGGACAACCTATGGACTGGGTAGCGCCTGTGAAGATTTACCCGGATTTGTAGTATTGCAAAGCGGACCGCGTGGTCCACGCGGTGGCGCAGTCAATTGGGGGAGTGGTTTCCTTCCCACCGTGCACCAAGGTGTGCCGTTGCGTGGTCAAGGAGAACCCATACTCAATTTAACCACGCCAGACGGGATAACTGACAAAGCTCAGAAATCGGTGATTGACGCTGTCAAATCAATGAATCTCAAAAGGCTAATTGAGACCGGTGACCCGGAAATTTCCACTCGGATATCAGCATATGAGATGGCATACAAGATGCAATCAAGTGCCCCCGACTTGATTGATCTATCCAATGAATCTCAGGAAACAATGGATATGTATGGCGTCGAATCCAATGGATCGAATTTCGGCAGGAACTGCCTACTCGCTCGCAGACTGGTCGAAAAAGGGGTCCGCTTCATTCAACTTTACCATACCAATTGGGATAGCCACGGTGGCCCCGGGGAAAACCTGCAAGGAGATTTTGAAAAGGTCTGCCGTGAAATCGATCAGCCCTGCGCCGCTCTGATAAAAGATTTGAAACGTCGTGGGCTTTTAGATGACACACTGGTGATTTGGGGGGGAGAGTTTGGCCGCACACCCATGGGAGAAAACCGCAGTTCAACCGGACGGAATCATCACATCGACGCATTCACCATGTGGTTCGCGGGAGGTGGAACCAAACCGGGCAATATCGTAGGTGAAACCGACGAGCTAGGGTTTGATGCCGTTTTGGACCCAGCCCATACTCACGATATCCACGCGACCATCCTCCACTTGATGGGGATGGACCATGAAAAACTTACCTTTCGTTTTCAAGGCCGCGATTTCCGTTTGACCGATATCCATGGTGACCTTATCGATAAAATGTATGTGTAGGAAACTTTGAATCCAATGGAAGCATGAAACAATTGGTGCAGACCAGATCAGACAAGAAGCGCCGTTGGTTTGGCCTGCTTTATCTTTTGATCGCAGGCATCATGCTGGTCTGGGGAACAACTTGGCTGGAATCATACCTGTTTCAATCCAACTGGAGGTTTTTAACATACTGGTTTGTTTGTTTTGTGACGACATTGATGGCCATGTTTGTCGCTTTACTTGATATTTGGATCATCCACACCCGTGCACGTCAGCAGCGCCAAAAAGCGGTGCGTCAAACATTCAATAAAAAGCCTGAAGACAAAGAGGAAACCACGTCACATTGAACCAGTGGTTCAAATCATTCGGAATGATTACCCCTCAATTTCGGTATCCCATTTAGGGTAAACTGAGGGATCAAGTTCTCCGCGACGGATCATTTCCTGCAGATCACGGATGATGGTTCGTCTTGCCACTCGATATTCGCGCGCAAGAGCTGAAATGTTCGGTCGCTGTTTCGAATCCTCTAAACGCAAACGAATCTGGTGTTGACGACTCAACCTGTCTGTAGACCTGCTTAGAAGGGTCTCGATATCAGATCGTTTGGAACGTTCGAGTGATTCAAACTGTTTGATCACTTCTTTCTCTCCGCACTCACTCACCGCAGTCTGGATGGTCTTCTTCAACACATGGATATCCACGGGTTTTGGCAGACAATAATGGGCTCGACGAGGCCCCTGAAGTGCCTCGATTTGTTGTTGAACTTCAAGGGCACCGGAAACAACAATAATGGGCACATGAGGCATCAGTTGTTTGAAATCAGGCAAGAAATCTAACCCCAATTCTTCATTCTCCAGGACATGATCCAACACAATGACTTCAGGCACAAAATTGGATGCATATTTGATTGCCTCAGTACCGGAACGAGCCCGTTTCAGTTCAAATTGCCCCAAGCATTCTTCGTAAATTTCATATTGGAGGTCTTCATCTTCGATGATCATGACCCTGATCTTGTCCATGAGGAAAGAATGCTGCATTGCAGCTAACTTCGCAAGTCTGTATGGCCTCGTAACGAACACCTCCAGTCAGTGCACTGACTGGGTCCTGGAGTCCTTTCCTCTTTTTGAAAGTGGAACTGAAGCAAAATGCGAAATCCATAGCGGCATCCAAATGCAGCAAGTCAAGCATTGAGCCAGAGAAGATAAAACTAATGGACTTTATTTTGAGAAGTTAAGTTAAGGAACCAACTAATCACTATCAATTGAGACGTTTTTAGAAGCTTATTTTCAGTAATCGAGATGCGTTGCGATGGAAAATTTTGGAGCGGATTTCCTTATCAGCGGAAAGTTCCATGACTGTCTTGATTGTCTCTGAGCCTTGGCATCCAGGCCCTCTGCCAAGAATGTCATTGCAGTCGCTTCCATAAAGGAGTTTATCCTGATGCCGCCTCAGAAAGCCTCGAGTATGGTCTTCGTCGCGCTTAAGTGAATTCAATCCAGAGCCGGCCGATAGATCCCCAAACATATTCGGATAATCGGATAGAAGGCGATCCGTGATTCCCCCTGTTACCACCGACCCGGTTGGATACATCACCTTTTGATCATGCTTGCGATCAATATTTCCCCACCAGGTTTGGGCATGTCCTATGAAATTTGTATTGGGAAACTTCTCAAGAACTTTATGGAATCTATGAAGGCTTGTGTTGTATGCATTATGTTGAAAATGAATCAGGACGGGCACTTGATATTCACCAGCTAATTCTGCCACCATTTCAAGAGGCCTTGAATCGCATTCCAATTCGAATTTCTGCTCACCAATACCGACTGCGCCCAGCTTTAAGTACTTTTCAATGGTTTCACGGCCCATGGATAAATCGGGCACTTCATTCGCAAAAAACACGAAATCATCCGGATAAAGTTGAGCCATGCGATAAACGGTCTCATTCCCTCCGCATTTGGCCGCAAGTCCGTAGTATTTTCCTGCGGGTAACAGAACTGTTCGATGAACACCCATCGCCTTCTGATGAGTTCGCAATTGCAATTCACTGCGCCCAGAATAGTTAGTATGCTGATGCAGATCAATGATAGGAAATCCTGCATGCAATTCCCCTGACTGAGCCATCGAACATAAAGGCTTGCTCAAGGAAACTGCTAATGCACAACCCGTAGTTTTGATAAAATCTCGTTTGGTAACAGGCGTATTCATCATTCGTAATCATTAAGCAAAATTGAAGCCCGAATCAATCTAAGGCTTCTTCTTCACCGTCATAGCAGCATACCTTCCTCTTTGCTTGCTACGCTTACTAAAACGGTCACGATTGGATTGCTGAGAGAGTCCCATGAAAGACACCTGACTACGTGTTAACTTGGATTTTTTTTCGGGCAGGGCTCGAACATAACTGCCATCCGATCGCATGCTCCTGGCTTTGACGTTGTCCTCCAAGCTCAATTCAAGCACCTCATTAATCAAGCGATCACGTAAATTCCCGTCCTCGACGGGAAAGACCGTTTCAATGCGCTTGAAGAAATTACGGGGCATCCAGTCGGCACTACCCACATAAACCTCCGGCCGACATCCATTTTCGAAATAAAAAATCCGACTATGCTCAAGAAAACGATCCAGAATACTGATCACTCGGATATTTTTACTTACTCCTTTGAGGCCTGGACGCAGGCAACAGATACCACGAATGATCAGGTCAATCTGCACACCAGCTCTCGAGGCTTCATACAAAGCCGAGATGATGTCGCAATCTACGAGAGCATTCATTTTCGCAACAATTCGAGCAGGTAAACCATTTTTGGCATTCTCTGCCTCGCGTCGAATTTTACTCATCATGCCCTCATGGAGATTAAACGGTGCCACGAGCAGTTTTTCTGTTCCCTGAAACTGACAGACACCAGTCAAGAGGTTAAAAACATCACCAACATCACGTCCAATTTCAGGGCGTGCAGAGAGGAGACCAATATCAGTGTAAAGCTTTGCAGTGCTCGGATTATAATTCCCCGTGGCCAGATGCACATAACGTCGAATGCCATCCTCATCCTTTCGTACCACCATGCACATTTTGCAATGGATCTTGTATCCGGCCAAACCGTAGAGAACATGCACCCCAGCTTTCTCCAGTCTGCGAGCAGCCTTGATGTTGTTGTCTTCATCAAAGCGAGCCTTTAACTCCAATACAACCGTCACCTGTTTGTCATTGCGGACTGCGTTCATAAGCGCTTTGAAGATCCTTTGATCTGATCCAGCACGATACATGGTTTGCTTGATGGCCAACACTTTGGGATCGCTGGCAGCCTGCTCGATAAAATTCACCACGCTGTTGAAACTCTCATAAGGATGATGAAGCATGACGTCCTTTTCGCGAATAGTTTCAAACAGTGATTTTCCCTGCAGAAAAGGATAGGCCGTTGGAGCTATAAAGGCCTTGTCTCGTAATTCGGGAGAATGATCCCCCTCATAAACCTGCATAAGCTGAATTGGATTGAGAGGACCATCGATGATATAGAGGTCATCCTGAGTCAGCTGGAGTTCTTTGAGAAGTTGATTCCGGATCTGGGGAGGGCAGCCTTTGGTTACTTCCAAACGAACAGCGTCCCCTTTACGACGGTTGTCTAGTTCCTCCTCCATCGCCTTCAGCATGTCCGAAATACTTTCTTCATCGAGATAAAGCTCACTGTTCCGAGTCACCCTGAACATCCAATGCCCAACGATACGATTTCCTGGGAAAAGACTCTCCAAATGACGATAAATAATTTCACCAAGAAATAAAAAATCACGATGGGTTTTGGTCGCTTTAAATGGAACAAGTCGCGGCAAATTGCTGGGCACCTGCACAACCGCCAAACGCTTTTCTTTCCTCCCCTTGAGATCAATTTCAACTTCTACAATGATGTTGAGAGATTTGTTCAGCAACAAGGGAAATGGGTGGGAGGGATCAAAACTTAGTGGTGTGAGAACAGGATGTACCTCCTCGTCATAATATTGGTCAGCGCGTTTCAGCTGCCTTTCGCTGAGTGATTCGCACTTGTGAAGCATGATTCCAGCTTCATCTAACTGCGGTAAGATTTCCTCGCGCCAGACCAAATATTGTTCATCAATCATCCGGCGGGCGCGACGTGTTACGGCTTGAAATGTCTCTGTCGCCGTCCTTCCATCAGCCCCCCTTTCAACAACATCACTTTCGATCTGCTGCTTGAGGCCGGCAACTCTGACTTCAAAAAACTCATCCAAATTGTTACTGACAATGCAGAAAAACTTGAGTCTTTCCAAAAGCGGATTGGACGCATCTTTGGCTTCTTCAAGCACCCGGTGATTGAATTCAAGCCAGCCTAATTCTCGATTGATGTAGTGTGAGACTTCCATGAGCCGAAGGTATCTTTTCATGAATCCTTGAGAGAATGAAGGAAAATCACTTATTGTGGTTAAAACAGGTGAAGAATCATATCCTGTTTTCCATTGCCATGAGCTTGCGATCATGAATACTGGTTGGATGAGATTTGCCTACTTGATGTTTTTTATTTCGATCTGGGCCGCAGCTGAGGACATAAGAGTGGTTGTCTGGGATGAGCAACAACCACGGCAGAAGAAGGCTTATGAAAATTTCCTGGGAAACGAAATTTCCAGGCATTTAAGAGACAATCCTGGAATTTCAGTAAGATCAGTCAAACTGGACGACCCAGGCAAAGGCATGGGCCAGGACGTGATTAACGAATGCGATGTTCTCATTTGGTGGGGACATGTAAGACACCATGAAATAACACCCGAAGATTGCAGCCCCATCATTCAAAGGATTGTCGCGGGTAAAATGGCTTTTATCCCTCTCCATTCAGCACATTGGTCTACCCCGTTCATGGAAGCAATGAATCAGCGTACGCGCATGGACGCTGCCAAACGTTACCCCAGAAATTCGGATTCCCCCAAGGTGGTCTTTGATTTCATTCCACCAACAGGTCGTATTTCACCAGCCGCAAATTCGATTGTCACACCTGCTTATCTAGCTGTGAAGCGCCATAGGGTTGCTACCACTGTGCGGGTCGATCTGCCAAACTGCTGTTTTCCTGCATGGCGTAATGACGGAAAACCAAGCTCTATCGAGACCATGCTCCCTGCCCACCCCATCGCCAAAGGATTGCCCAATCATTGGTCGATTGCCTCATCCGAAATGTATGCCGAGCCATTTCATGTGCCTGAGCCTGATGAGGTGATTTTTAAAGAAACATTTTCAGAAGGCGAATGGTTCCGCAGTGGAATGGTATGGAACCTGGGCCTCGGCAAGGTATTTTACTTTCGTCCAGGCCACGAAACCTATCCTGTGTTCAAGGAAAAACTTCCTCTCATGGTTCTCGAAAATGCTGTTCGATGGCTCGCAGCAGAATTAAAGAACAATTAATTGTGCTGCAGATAATCTTTGCGATATCAGGAAGGATAAGTTTTTGAACAAAGGCATTGGCAGACTGCCTATACTCGTTAAAGTCTGTTGGATTCACCTTGTGCACGACAATCCCATCATGCTGTTTAGATCATGTTGACCTCCATAGTCATTCTGTTTACAAGCATGGGACTCGTTTTGGCTTGTATCCTGTTATTCAGGCTTCCCGCCTTTCTAGCTTTGATTGCAGCTGCCTGGCTGGCTGCCTTCATGACACCTGAGGTGGCTCTGCAAGGTTACGCTGACTCTCAAAATTTTTCTATGGAAGCGACAGAAGATTTCGTGACTCAATCTTCTGTCAAAAGGGTGATTTCTGAATTGGCTGAGACTTTTGGCAAAGTTGGGATTATCATCGCAATGGCTTCTATGATCGGAAAATGCCTGCTAACCAGTGGAGGTGCCGATCGTATTGTGAGATCGACACTCAAATCCATCGGAATCGGAAATGCGCCGTGGGCATTTACTGGCAGTAGTTTCCTGCTCGGAATTCCCGTTTTTTTTGACACTTTGTTTTACCTCATGATGCCGCTGGCCAAATCGATTGGTTTGAGAGATAAGTCCAGATATGCCCTTTTTGTCATGTCGATCATTGCAGGCGGAACAATGGCTCACTCATTGGTCCCACCGACACCTGGACCTTTGCTGGTCGCTACCCAACTGGGGGTCCCCATTGGCTTGATGATGATTGGGGGACTATTGATCGGCTGCATTACCTGTTGGGTAGGTCAGCTCTATGCACAGTGGGCAATACGACGCTGGCCTTTGCCTATCCGTGATTCAGGTGGAGTCACCTTGAAGGAACTGGAAAGGCAATCCAATATTGATGATCACAATTTACCCCCTCTGTCATGGTCACTATTGCCCATCCTGTTACCTGTCATTTTGATAAGCCTCCAGTCGCTCACTTCCACGGTGGTATTAGATCAAAATTCCAGTCAACTGGTCCTTAGCGCCTTGCCTTGGATCAATCTGCTCGGAGAGAAAAATACCGCTCTTACCATATCAGCCATATTGGCTATTTTTCTACTCTATCGATTCCCGGGAAGAGCGAAGGGACAAATTCGTGAATCACTTGAGGAGGCATTGAGCCAAGGGGGATTGATTTTGCTGATCACTTCCGCTGGGGGTGCTTTTGGCGGTGTGCTTCAACAGACGGGCATAGCCCAGCATATTCAGGCTTGGGCAAGCGGTTACCAATTTACTTTACTGCCACTCGCATTTTTCGTCACAGCGCTGATCAGGACAGCACAAGGATCAGCAACTGTTGCCATGATCACCACGGTCGGCATCTTCAGCGGCATGGCAACATCAGGTGAGCTAGCCTTTCATCCATTATATCTGGCTCTGGCCATTGGCTGCGGATCAAAACCTTTTCCATGGATGAATGACAGCGGCTTCTGGATCATCGGTAAAATGAGCGGTATGAAGGAAAAAGAAACGTTTCGATATTTTTCATTCATGATCTCCTTGATGGGGCTCGCCGGCTTAGCTGCCATTATGATCGCAGCCTTTCTGTTACCGTTGAAATGACACCTGATAGTGGACGGGTGCTTTCAGATCAGGGTAATTTGATCAAATCAGCACGACGAAAAGTTACCGGAGGTGTGAGATTACCAGATCGAACCCAGCACTCCGCCTGATCGAATTCATCTTGAGTATTGAGATTCATCGCCTCAACTTCATCTTCTTTACCCCAACGTAAAACAGTGACTTCAGGGTGATGAAATAGGGAGCGAAGGGAACGGCGTCCTTCATCTAACTCGTTTTTCACGAAGGGAAGCAAGCTGCCCGGCAAACCTAAAGGAAAGCCTCTCTTCCCGGAATCTTCCATACACGTGATTGTTTGATCATCCTGAATGACTGCAATCAAATCCTTGATAGTCAATGCAGATACGAATGGCATGTCACAACTCAAAAATAAATGAAATGCATTCGTGGAATGCATCAATCCGGTTTCTACCCCCCCCAGTGGACCATGCCCTTTTCGCAAATCTTCCTTGATGAGGTTGACATGGCAATCAAGACTTTCCACCGTCATTCGACACCAATCTGGCAAAACAACTCCCCCAAGCAGCAACTGCCGTTTATCAACGCCCATGCGTTGGCTGGAGCCACCTGCGAGTAAGTGAATAATCATTGGTGCGTTCATCGTAATGTTTATCGAGCTTATTTCGTTCACCGAAGTAGAGTCAATAAGGTCGCCCCGAAAAAAATTACTCAATGGAACCCAGTGTTTCTGATCAGAAGCCCCCTCTGACACGCAGGAAAGTACGCATACAAAATGCAATCATTGTTTACTGAGTAAAAATTTACCCAACTATGGGTATGAATCACAGGGGGCGTTTTGAATCAGGATTTTGACTCTACAATTTCATTGATTTTCAAAGTCGAATCCAGCATCAATGGTCTCCATGAACCCACGAGGATATCTGATGACATTATCGATCGTATTAGCGATCGCATCTTCAAATCTGGTCTCAGCCAATGTCTCTGTTGTCGTTGCTGACATGAAATCGACAGCTGACAACTTTCTGAATGCATTGACCGATGAGGAACGAGCAACAGCCACTTTCAAATTTGACGACGACCAGCGCATTGACTGGCATTTCATCCCCAAAGACAGAAAAGGTCTGGCCTTGAATCAAATAAGTGGCGAAAAGAAAACACTGGCCTACGCCCTCCTATCGTCAGGGTTGAGTGCCCGTGGTTTCATTCAATCCACAACCATCATGACTCTGGAGAAAATCCTTCAAGACATGGAGGGTCCCGGACGGCGTTTCCCTCGTGACCCTGAACTTTATCATGTCAGCATTTTCGGCACCCCCTCAACCGAAGGGACCTGGGGATGGAGCTTTGAAGGACATCACTTGTCAGCCAACTTCACTATTGTTGAAGGCACATTCATTTCTGCTACCCCCCACTTCATGGGCACCAATCCTGCGCTCGTCAAAGAGGGGCCACGTAAGGGAGTCCAGGTTCTTGGCCTGGAGGAAAACATGGCGAGAGAACTAATCAAATCTCTGAAACCCAACCAACGTAAGAAAGCCATCATTGGCGACAAAGCTCCTTCCGAGATATTCACAGCTGCTGAAAAATCCGTTTCTCCTTTGGAAAATAAAGGGATTGCATCTACCGATCTGAATTGGAGTCAAGTAGAAGCTTTGTTGGAGATTATTGAAACCTACTTGTTTCACGTGCGCCCAGAACTGGCAGAAATCGAACTGGAAAAAATTGAGGAAGCAGGTATCAAAAACATCAAATTTGCATGGATGGGGAGCATTCGCGTCGCGGACCCGCATTATTACCGCATTCAAGGCCCCACATTTTTGATGGAATACGATAATATCCAAAACGGTGCCAACCACGTTCACGCTGTCTGGCGTGATTTCAATAATGACTTTGGTCGTGACTTGTTAAAGCGCCACTACCAGAACAACCCTCATTGATGCGAACTTGAACTCAGATTCAACCAAATTCAACTAAATATAACCGCGGTGCGCTAGGAACAGCACACCGCGGATTTGTTTATCCATTGACACCATAACCACATGGGAAAAAGAAGACGCCGTAAACCAGCTCCACCAGCACTGGAGTCACATTTTGAATCCACAGAAGGCTTTTCCAAACAAATTGGCGATTTAGTGGACCTTGAAATCACTGATGTTGCCTTTGGAGGGGAAGGCGTTGGGCGATTTGAAGGTTTTGTCGTTTTTGTACCTTTTGTAATCACCGGTGAAAAGGTAGAAGCACGCATCACGGAAATCCACAAACAATTTGCCAGAGCGGAACTCTTTAAAATCATCAAAGCTTCCGCCCATAGGGTGAATGCGGAATGCGGTTTTTATGGGGACTGCGGCGGTTGCCAATATCAGCATATTGCCTATGAAGAGCAATTACGTGTAAAACACAAGCAAGTCAGCGATCTTTTTGAGCGCATAGGTGGTCAACCAAAAGATGTGGTCATGCAGGTGGCAGCTTGCCCAAGCCCCTTTCACTACCGGAACAGAATCATGGTGCGAACTCAATATAATCGAGACACCAAGGAGATGAACGTAGGTTTCCTGAGGCATCAGAGCCGCTTGGTGGTTGATGTACCTGAATGTGCCATCGCCGAGCCGGAGTTGAATAAAGCCATGCAGAAAGTGCGTATCGATCCTCCACGAAAGAATGGCATCAAATTCACATTGCGAGTCTATCCTGAACAATGGGATTTACCGCCGGATTCTTTCTTTCAGGTAAACTTCCATCAACTGCCTACAATGGTGAATGCCGTAGGCGATCTTCTCCTGGACGCTGGCACAAAATATCTAATCGACGCTTATTGTGGTGTGGGTTTTTTCAGCCTTTCTTTAGCTGAAAAAGTCGAATCCTATGTGGGTGTGGAGGTTGATCATCGAGCCATTTTATCCGCTCGGAAGAATGCTGAGACGATGAAAAGAAGCAATGGCTCATTCATACAGGCTCCTACAGAAGATGTCATTGATGACTTGGTTGCAAAATTTCAACCTGAAATGACCACTATCATACTGGATCCACCAAGAAAAGGATGTCACGCGTCCATTCTTGAGGTTTTGCAGCGCACAAAACCTAAACAGATTATTTATGTTTCGTGCCATCCTGCCACCTTGTCAAGAGATGTAAAATCATTGTGCAGCAGTGGATTATTCAGAGTGAACAAAGTGGCTCCATTGGACATGTTCCCCCAAACCCAGCATGTGGAATGCGTCACAGATATTCGACTCGTGACTGAGGAGTAAAAACTTTCTTACTTTTAATATTGCAAACTATCTACTCTTGCGTTAATTACCTACAAGCTCCTGATCATCCTGCAGGCTGGCTTGTATTACCGTTCGGTTGATTTGATTTACCATTATAATCAGAAAGACGAACACATTTCCATGGGCGTCTTACGTTTTTTTTTTAAAAACCTCACTGAAGCACGCCAATTCATAGATAAATAAAGTTCAATCAAAGATGAACAAACAGAGTCCCAATAAAGGTGCCAGGGGCGCCAAAAAAGTAGAACTTGAAAACGGTGAAGGTTATCTTGAGATTGCTGAAAAAGGTTTCGGATTCCTCCGTTCCAAAGAACAGCATTTCTCGCCAAAACCTATAGATATTTTCGTCACACCGGATACCATCAAGCGCAACCACCTGCGTGAAGGCTCTTTCATCAAGGCAATCACTCAGCCGCCTCATCGCGGAAACAATCCGCAACTGAAGGAGATTCTCGAAATCAACGGGATGAGCCCCAAGGATTATGGGAACACCATGCGGATCGAAAATCTGACGACGATTGACCCCATCGAGAAATTCAAATTAGAGACAACTCCAGATCAAATTGAAGCCCGAATCATCGATTTGGTAACGCCTATAGGCAAAGGAACACGTGGCCTGATAGTAGCGCCTCCGCGCACCGGCAAGACAACTGTATTGAAACAGATTGCAAATGCCATCACAGCCAACCACCCTGAGGTGGAGGTTATTGTTCTTCTGATCGATGAGCGCCCTGAGGAGGTTACAGATTTTCAGCGTTCTGTGAATGCAGAGGTAATTGCCTCCTCCAACGATCAGGAACTCGAAACCCACGTCCGACTCTCGCGTTTCGTAATCGAAAGATGCCGACGCAGGGTCGAGTCAGGCAAGGACGTTTTTGTGCTGCTGGATTCCATCACGCGAGTAGCTAGATCCTACAACAGTGTGCATGGCGGAAGCGGGCGCACGATGACGGGAGGAGTTGATGCGCGTGCCCTGGAAATCCCAAGAAAGATGTTTGCCTCTGCTCGTAAAATTGAAGAAGGGGGATCTCTGACGATTCTGGCAACGGCTCTGATTGATACTGGCTCAAGGATGGATGAACTGATCTTCCAGGAATTCAAGGGCACAGGCAACATGGAGCTGATACTGGACAGAAAACTGTCTGACAGACGTCTCTACCCAGCTTTGGACATCCCAAAAAGCGGAACCCGCAAGGAAGAGAAATTGTATGGGCAAAAGTGGATCCAGGCCATTCACAAACTACGCCGGGAAATGATTGATACCAATCCAATTGAAGCTTTGGAGACTTTGAGTTCAGCGCTGAAGAAATACAAAACCAACGAAGAATTCCTGAAGCGCTTGCTTTGATAACAGAGCTGTTGCAGGCAAGAGGTCATGACCTGTTTGCGCTGAAGTCCTCTTTGAAGATGGCATGATATCTTACGTTCCAGATCAACCTCTACTGGACTGAAACTTATGTCTCGCGCCCATCTTCATTCAAGGCCTCCGATGGAGCGGATGCTCCGCATTCATCAGGCAATTCAGTCTGGAATTTTCCCTAATGCAACGCGTCTGGCCGAACAGCTGGAAGTCAGCAAGAAGTCGATTCATCGAGATATTGATTTCATGCGAGATCGTCTGGATCTCCCGGTGGAGTATGATGCAGCCAAGTATGGCTATTTCTATACAGAGGAAGTCAGCGGATTCCCTACGTTCACGGTAACTGAAGGAGAAATGGTGGCATTGTTTGTAGCGGAAAAAGCACTTCAACAATACCGCGGCACAACTTTTGAAAAGCCGTTATTGAGCGCCTTTCAAAAAATAGAAGAAGCATTACCGGACACGATTTCGCTTAATCTATCAGCTTGGGATGATTCTATTTCATTTCGAACCAGCGCCATTCCCCAAATTGATCTCGATATTTTTGATCACCTGGCAAAAGCTGTGTCAAAACACAAGCAACTCAAACTGAATTATCGCAAACCCGGACATAAAAAGCCAGAGGCACGAAAGGTTAATCCTTATCACCTTGCCAATATCAATGGCGAATGGTTCCTGTTTGCCTATTGCCACTTAAGGAATGACCTGAGAACATTTGTACCGTCTAGGATACAGGCGATTGAAGAAACGGGTGAGACATTTCATCGACCAAAAAAATTCTCCATTGAAAACAGGTTGCAGGGTAGTTTTGGAGTACATCACGGCAAGGAGAGTTTTAAAGTTGTAATAAGGTTTTCACATTTGGTGGCCGATTACATTCGTGAAAAAACATGGCATCCATCTCAGAAACTGAAATCACTACCTGACGATGGAGTTGAGCTGTCTCTAAGCTTGAGTAGCCTGGTTGAAATTCACCGTTGGGTCCTTGGATGGGGCGAGCAGGCGACAGTCATCGAACCTCCTGTTCTCAAGGATCGCATTGTCAGGAGCGCCAAGGAAATCACGGCCACCTATTCCACCAGATCAACATGAAGTCGATGGAAGACAGTTCCAAAGGAGAAGCCTGTCAGTAACTGAGGTAACCTTGAACGCTTCTGCGATACGCATTCCCTGAACCCAAAAAATCCCCCGTCCGGGAGCTTCCGCAATGATCAATGCTCTTCGTTGCCTGATATCGATTTTTTCATTGGTAAACCAATCCTGAAGTTTAATGCTTCCAGGGGCGCCTATGGGTTGGATACGATCCCCTGCCCTCCAATGGCGCAGCAAGATTCTTTGTCCGATCCGGTCTGCGTCAAAAACCTCCTGTTCCGCTTTCAGTGATAAATGCGAAAAGTCTGCCCCCCCCCCCTTCTGAATTGTCCATTCCAAACGGCATTGAGAAAAACTCGAGTAGCCTGAAATATCATTCAGAACCCATTCGACAGATGTGTTTTCAAATTCAAGATCTGAATGATCTTTGACCTGCTCCAGCCAGGGAAACCGATCCAAGACTTTCACCAAACAACCAGAGGGTAACATTTCCAATGATCCGGACAAAGCAAGCCTGAGCCTTTCAATCCATGTAAATTCAGGTTTTACCCCTAAGCGAATGAGCGCACGGCGCATCAATTCACGTTGAAGTCCTTTATGAAGTTTTTTGAAATCAAGCGAGCTATCCACCTTTGCCTCCGATTGATCCGCTTCTTTGAGAAGAAAATCGTGCTCCACCTTGATCAATTCGGCAGATCGCAGCATGCCAGTTTTTGCACTATCCCCAAATTGACCAAGCAGGATCGGGAGCAAGGAGTGGCGGACACGATTCCTTTCGTATTTCAGGTCTTTGTTAGACTGATCTTCCCTCCATTCGAACTGACATTCGAGCGCGTATGCGACAATCGCTTCACGATCTACTCCCAAAAAGGGTCGCCATAATTTCAAGGTCTGCTGATTGGCGGACGACTGAAACGAGGACATGCCTGATAAGCCTCCAGGCCCGCTCCCGCGCATCAACCTCATCAAGATAAGTTCCCACTGATCGTCCGCATGGTGTGCGAGAACCAGAATATTACACTTGTGCAATCGAGCCTGTTCGGCAAAAAACTGATAACGAAGGTTGCGGGCAGCCATTTCAATGGACTCCCTCGATTCCCGCGCACGAGAGCGTACGTCACCCCTACCAATCACACATTCAACCCCCAGGATGCGGCACTGATTTTCCACCCAGCGTGCATCCTCCTCAGAAGCTTGATCTCTTAACTGATGATTGAAATGAACAACAACAATGGATTTCTTGTGTAATTCTTTGGTTGCAATGAGAAAATGCAACAGCACCATTGAATCCACTCCACCTGACACAGCAACCATCCAAGACTCGGCATGTGCCAGTTTCTCGTGGCGTTGAAGCGAATCAGATAAGGTCCGCTCCATTTCCATGTGAAAGGGTTTCTTTTTTTTCATATGAGAAGCCAAGTTAATTGGATCCGCCAGAATGAATCAAATTTTCTTCAAAAGGTATTGAAATCCCATGAAAGGCACAATTAAGATGTGCGCCTGCTTCCTAATTGAATCAGGGGTCGGGGCGTAGCGTAGTCTGGCTAGCGCGCCTGAATGGGGTTCAGGAGGTCGGGAGTTCGAATCTCCCCGCCCCGACCATTTTTTTGTCCATCGTGTATTCAAAACGATGAATGCTTTATTGCCACCGAGTTTTTTCACAACATTTAGTAAACCTGTTTGATATTACCTGACAGACCACTTTTTAGCTCATACCGGTCTGATTGTTTTTTCCCAAGTATGGCAATACCAACAGGAGATTCGGGAGTCACAACAGTCACTTCTCCAAAATCTAATTTCAATTCAGTACCTCCACCGTGATTCATCAGAAAGAAAAACATCGTTTCTCCATCTGAATCCACTTTCACCAAAGCCCCCACTCCAATCTGTTTCCCCACAAATGATTGTGCTTCCATGGCACGCAGTTCATCCACCTGAGCGGCGGTCTGTTTGAATTGAAGTGCGTGCCCACGCGCTAAATAGGACGCTTCCAAACCACAGGTATCCCACTTGGTTTCAGCTCTGGATTCGGCATTGGTCGCTCCATCAGATGCACTCTTGTTGGCGTTGAATTGACGACGCAAATTGGATTCCATGACCTCTAAAAGGCCTGTAATAATTTGAGATTTGTCCAGCATTTGAAGTTTCAATGCCCTTTTGAGCCCCTTTTTGTCAATACAAGATGCTGAGTATCTCTGATTTCGTAATCCAAAACTGGTCAAGAAAAACAAAACCAGCAAACGCCTTTATCATACATCGCCATCACCATAAGTCTTCTGTACCGCTTGACGCCCTACTTCCACACCTTAAAGTAGCTCTTGGGCGCAACTTTGGAGCCCCAATGTGTTCATTAGAGTTAAGGTTTATGCCACAATTTTCATATAAAGCGCGGAAGCGAAGCGGCGAATTGGTCCAAGGAGTCCTGGAAGTTCCGGACCGCTCAGCAGCCCTTTCCCAAATTGAAATGAAAGGAATGCTCCCCATTGCTCTGGATGCTGTCAAGAGTAAGGGTAAGGGCGCCAGAAAGGCACCCTCTTCATCATCACAAGCAAGCCGCAAGTCATCAAGCAACGGGGAAGGATCCGCACCTCCTATCCTCCGCGAAATCTTCGGACGGAAGCGCAAGCCCAAACTGCAGGAACTCGCGACTTACACCCAGCAATTGGCAAACCTTCTCCACTCTGGCATGCCCCTCACAGTGGCTTTGAACAGTATGACGCATCTGCAGAGCAAGGGGATCCCCAAAGAAATTAGTGAACAATTGCGTCAGGACGTCATGGAAGGTAAAGGACTCTCAGATGCAATGAGTAAACAGCCTCATATTTTTACGGATCTTTATGTCAACATGATTCGAGCAGGTGAACAGAGCGGTGCATTAGAGGAAGTACTCCATCGACTGGCGGCCCACTTTGAGCGATTCGCAGAGGTAAGGCAAAAGTTTGTTTCAGCTCTTATTTACCCTATCATCGTAGGTTCCGTTGGATTAGGCATCATCATTCTGTTCATGACGGTCATTTTGCCTAAATTCACTCAGATCTTCACCGACATGAAGGTCCCTCTGCCAGCATCTACTCAAGCTTTGATCACGATGAGTCGAATTTCGGCCTCTTACTGGTGGCTGGCTCCGCTGGTGTTCGTCGTCTTTTTGATTATTTACAAAAGGTTCAGTTCAACACCTTCCGGGCGTCATTCCATTGATAAATGGAAGTTATCCATTCCGGTCATAGGAAATGTTTTCAAACTAAACCTATTCGGGCAATTTGCGCGCACACTGGCCACCTTGCTCAAAAATGGTGTCCCTGTCCTGACCGCATTGAAAATCACCGAGAAAGTCATCCCTAATACAGTTTTGTCGGAGGCTATTGCCAAGACACGTGAAGATGTCACCGACGGTAAAACCATTTCTCAACCACTCAACCGCAGCAAAGTCTTTCCCCAGCTAATGATCGATCTAATCAAGATTGGGGAAGAAACAGGGGATGTGCCAGGTTCATTGCAAAGCGTTGCTGAAACCTATGAAAACGAACTCACCATCGCCCTTCGTGTAATGACTAATCTGGTCGAACCTGCGATGATCATTCTCATGGCAATTGGTGTGGGCGGACTGCTGTTCAGCATTCTCTCCGCCATGTTCCAAATCACTTCAACTATTGGTAGTCGATGACGTTTTCCCTGACGCAAAAAAACAAGGGGTTCACCCTCATCGAAGTCATGCTTGTAACAGGCATGATGCTTTTATTACTGGGTTGGGGCGTCCCTAACATGTTGCGAGCTCTGGAAAAACACGGGATCGCAAAAGCCAGCATGGACATCATGGACGGCTGCAAACAGGCACGCGCTTTGGCCATTCTAAAAGGAACAACAGCTGAATTTGTGATCACTGACGACGGGGAGTCTTATGTTTTATTTGTCGCTCAAACAAGCACCCCTCGCCTGATGAACACCGAAGCGGCCCAGGCGCCAGAGGACATGTATGCGCCGGACCCTTTGCCATCGACGACTTCAAGAAAGACCAAGAGCGCTCTCGAGGAGCTGGATGGCTTTAGGAGGCGCCTCGATCAAGATATTGCACTGGAAACGATTGACGTCAATTTCATTGACCAAATGGCAGGCAATGAAGCCCGTGTGCGTTTTTTTGCGAATGGAACCTCGGATGAGTTTACAACCACGGTGCTTATGAACGAGGATCGGCGCATTATCAGTCTGGACCCTATCACAGGATTACCGAGCATGGTGGATCCCAGATACCTCGACTAAATCTGAAAAAGATTACCCCATGCGCATCCCAACAGGAACTTCCAGATACAGGCAAACCTCCATCAGGTGGGCCTTCAGTCTATTGGAAGTCATGATTGCTATTGCGATCTTTTTTACATCCGTCTTTGTCATTCTTGAATTAACAAGTCAGCACCTTCGTACAGCCCGCATCCTTCAAACACTGGATGTGGATCGCACCAGTTTACCTTCCTTGCTTTCCATTACCAATTACCTGGAAATGGGCCCGTTGCCCATTGACGTTAAAATTCAGTACGAAGATGCTCACCCGGGTGTCACGGTCAATGGATTCATCGATGAAGTTGCCACGAACGGTTTATTCAGGATTGACTATTCCATTCATTGGATGTCTGAAAACAGCATGCGCCAGTCCCGCAACAGCATCTTGTTATGGCGACCTAACATGGCAGGGGCAAGGGGACCTCTCTCAAGATGAAGATTCACCTCAACACCATTGGCGTTCAATGCAGAGGCCCTGAAGCAAATCGAGCCAAAGAATCTGGAGTTCGCGCCGGATCTGCCCATGCATTCACTCTCATTGAAATCATGGTAGCAGTGGGGGTATTGGGGGGCCTGATGGTGGCAATCTTCGCTTCCTGGCACGTCATCGTTCGCAGTTCACAAATAGGTATCACCGCATCCGTGGAAGCTCATCGAACGCGTGTCGCCGTTCGATCCCTGACCGATGCCATGACTTCGGCGATTATTTATGAATTGAACATGCCCTATTACGCCTTTCTCACAGACACAACTGAATCTTTCGCTGCATTTAGTCTGGTCTCAAGATTGCCGTCCACCTTTCCTGGCAGCGGTTTATTTTTCGACCAACCTCTGCGGCGTGTGACGTTCAGTGTGGAACCTACAAATTCCATGCATCAACTCATTATGCGCCAGAACCCGATCCTTTCTCCATTGGATCAAGGGCAGGAACCCTATCCAATGGTGCTGGCGAATAATGTCGGTGAATTCAAGATGGAATTTCTTGATATTCAATCTGGTGAATGGGTGCCAGAATGGGGCTTTACCAACCAGATGCCCGCCATGATTCGATTTTCACTGGGTTTTATTTCTCCAGCTTCCGGAAAGGTCGATGAAAACAGGATCATCAAACGTATTGTGCAAATACCAGCAGGTACGGTGAGGGCTGTCTGGCAGCGACCCGTTTCACCCGCTGGGGCCTCAGGGATTTCACGTCAACTTCAGTAGATCCAATGCGAATCCCTCACTCACAACAGCCTAATTCAGCGAAAGACCAATCAGGCATTGCTCTGATTATGGTGATGGTGGTCGTACTTGCTCTGGGTATCATGGCGGCGCATTTCAGCTTTTCAATGAAAATTGAAACTCGACTGGCTATCAATACGACGAGAGATCCCGATATGGAATGGATGGGGCGCTCAGGCGTGGAACTTGCCAAATATGTCCTGTCTGAAAAGATGACCATCCCTATTGAAAACCAATTCGATTCATTGAACCAAATGTGGGCGGGAGGCCCATTCGGAACAAACGAGGTACTGGCTGCGATTTCGCTGCGAGATGTCTCTTTGGGCGATGGTGTCATCAATGTCAAAATTGAAGATTTGGAACGGAGATTTAATGTCAACGTCCATGGGCCAGAGATCATTGCCCAAGCCTTGCTTTACATGGGTGTCGAGTCATTTCAATCTTCAGTTATCATGGATTCCTTGATGGACTGGGTAGATCCTGACTTGATGGTGCGAACCAATGGTGCTGATGAGGAAGATTATCTGGCCGAGCCCAATCCTCCCTTCCCTCCTTACCTTGTCAAAAACGGCCCCATCGATGACCTCTCCGAACTTCTTTTCATCCGAGGCATCACGCCTGAGATCTATTACGGCATTCCTTCTTTAGATCCTTCAATGATGCCCATGGGGATGGGAACGGGAACATTTGGTTTGGTTGATTTATTCACCGCCGTTGGGGGGTTCCAGGTCAATATCAACACGGCTTCACCGGCCGTTTTGCAAATGATACCAGGAATGGACGAAAATCTCGCCTTTGACATTGTCATGACTCGCGCTGGATTCGATGGCATGGATGGAACGGAAGACGATTTGCCTTATGTCCGCATCCAGGACTTGCTCACCGTGCCCAGTATCACTCCTGATATCATGCAAAGTCTCCGACGCTATGTGACGAATCGCAGCAACACATTTGAAGTGATTGTCGAAGCTCAAATCGATGAGTACAGTCGTATTTACAGGGCTTTAATCGTCCGCGTGAGTGCACGGGAATTCGCAGTCCTGAACATGCGGTGGGAGTAGAGGATCTCATTAAAAGCTCCATGCAAGCGAAGTTAACTTTCATTACCGGAACGAATACGGGCACTGGAAAAACCTTACTGACATGCCTCGGATTACATTACTTGCGCCAACACAATCATGCAGCTGCCGGTTTCAAGCCATTCTGTTCTGGCTCAAGGAGTGATGCACATCATATTCATTTTCACAGCGGCAAAACCTGGAACATTGCAGAGGTGAACCCATGGCATTTCGCCCCCCCACTTTCGCCAGGCGCCATGCCCAAAGAATCTCAAATCGGCATGGCACAAGTCATCGAACAGATAAGAAGTAAACAAACACAGTGCAGCCATCTCATTGTCGAAGGTGCAGGTGGGATCATGTCACCACTCGGCGCTGATTATCATTTCGGTGATTTAATCAAACATTTTAAACCATCCTTACTTCTTGCAGCCCCCAACAAACTAGGGGTCTTGAATCAGGTTCTTTTAACATGTGATTACCTGAAACAGACAGAGGAGAATATTCAATTGAAAATCGTGTTGATGGGACAGAAAAAAGTGGATCCATCATCTCAATCCAATGCAAAGATATTGCGTGAATGGATCCCAAACAGCCCCGTGATTGAATTACCTTTCATGGGACCACAGGCTAAGTCTCGCGCATCCGTTCAAAAAAACGGGGAAAGACTGAATCTCACACTGAAAGCACTGTTTTCGACGTGACGCGCATCCTGATACCCTGCTGAAAGCAAGCGCAACGCCATCTATACGTGCTTCAGCATTGCCTCTCAAAGATTCCTTGAGGTTTTGAAAAAATCCTTTCGCCAACATTTCGGCAATTTGTGGATTCAGCCAAACCTTGGAGATCCTTCCATCAAACCCATTTCAAGGATGTCGTTTTTCCATGATCAGCCATGTTTCCCCCTGCGGCATTTAAAGTCAGATCCACACCACTATCCTTGAATCGGGCATTTATCCAGCCAACCGGTTGTGCATCATTAAAATTATAGCCCACTGCAGGTAAATTGATCAGATGCTTTCCTTCACTGAATCCATATTCATAGACATGAGAGTGACCATAAAAGATAGCTTTCACCTTTGGATGAGGTTTGAGAATTTGAAACATGCGATCAGCATCGAGTAAATCACCATCTTTATCGCCTAGAGTATGGTGCACAAAAAAAACAACAGGGCGATCATCCACCTGATTCAAAAATGTCTTTAGCCAGGTCCGCTGCGCTTTCCCAAGCAAGCCTGCAACTTTATCCACATAGAGTAGCGAATCTAATTGAACGATACGAACATTCGGGTGTTCGATGACTACCACATGCTTATTCTCTATTTCAGCGGTGTTGTCTTTGCTGGGTTGAATGACCTTGTGAAAATTTTCACGATGATCATGATTTCCCATCCCTATGAATATGGGGCACTCGGTGGCAAGTGGATTGAGCAATTGCTTTAATTCCCGGTAATCCTCCACCTCTCCTGTCAATCGAGCCGCGTCACCATTAATCAATGCCGCCTGAGGCTTGGCAGCAATGACATCAGGCATGATTCGATTCAAATTTTCCCAGGGCCTGAATCCACGATACTCATTGGATTTGTCCGCGGGGATGTGAGTGTCAGAAAGGAGTGCAAGATGAAACGAGTCATCCCCTTCCTGAGACTGAACAGGAGCCAAGCCGATCATAGCCGTTGTTAACACTCCATTTCGGATAAAGCTCCGCAGATTGGTTTCTTTACTGAATAGGGATGGCATCTGATTAACATGCAAAAAATGACACATTTCGCAAGGTTTATCATGGTTTTGCGAAGACAAATGGTTACTTGATCGTCGACGGTATTTCTGAGCGGCACTTACCCTGAATCCCCTTTCAATCAGCAAGGATGCCCTGACACCTGAGGGACAATGAAACAATTTGGAAGGAATCGTTCACATCGAATGGTGGAGCCAGCGCCCAGCAAGCCGACAGAGAGAAGACCCATTTTTGTCATGGACTTGACTTGGGATTCACCCTCCACTAATTCTTACTTTCAATGATTCCGGCACCACCAAGATATGGACTTGGCCAACTGACGAGTAACTTGACTTTTTCTATCAAGGATGTGGTTGATGACAGCATCTGCGTACAAAAAACATTCTTGTTGAGCTGACTGACCTTGAGTCCATTTATTTTGCCCCTCCTGACGACTGCAGCGACTGTGGATGCGACTCATGCAGGCAAACACGAAACAATCCCTCTGGAAATAACACATCGTTCGTCACGTACGGTTGGATTTACACAACTTCATTCGCATGAAACGGAAATTCGATTTGTGAATGAACTCAAAGGTGATGCCTTCCTTACCGATGCCGTGGCACATAATGGTTCGGGCGTTGCACTGGGAGACGTTAATGACGATGGTTGGGTGGATGCCTATTTTTGCAACCTTCAAGGCCCTAACAAACTTTATATTAACAAAGGTAATTGGACATTCTCTGAGATCAATCTAGGCCTTGCCTCCTGCGCAGATCAGCGATCAACAGCAGCCGCCTTGGTTGATGTCGATGGCGATCGATATCTGGATTTATTAGTGAATGGAATCGCGGTTGGGACCCGCCTTTTCTTGAACGAGGGCAATGGGAAATTCCGCGAGTCAAAAAAAATCAGGATTATCAAAGGCATCTTCCCCATTCTCGATGGCGTTGGCTGATATTGACGCAGATGGCGACCTTGATCTCTACTGCGCTCATTATATCGACGAAATGCATACCGCAGACCCCACCACCGACTACAAACTGACCAATCAAAATGGTCAGTATATCGTTACACATGTCAATGGAAGGCCAACCACTAATCCACGTTTAAGGAACCGCTTCATCGTTTCAAAAAAAGGTCGCCTCCGCGAACTGCCGGAGGCGGATGGTGTTTATTTGAACAACGGTGAAGGACAATTCCAGGCAGTACAATACAGAAAAGGAACTTTTAACACGGCGGATGGAAAACCAGTGCAACCCCCGAGGGATTGGAGTCTGGCAGTCATGTTGCGTGATTTGAATCAGGATGGATCTCCCGATATTTACGTCTGTACGGATAACGCCACACCGGACAGGATATGGATCAATAACGGAGATGGAACATTCAATGCTCTGGATCGTGATAAAATACGCCACACCAGTCGCTCGTCGATGGGGGTCGATATGGCGGATATTAATCGAGATGGTGTGGATAATTTTTATGTTGTGGACATGTTCGCCCGAGAAGGCACAAAGCGAATGACGCAATTGGCAAAGCAGCATTCATCTCCAGCTGTTATTCAACAAGTAAATGGCATTCCAAGATACAACCGAAACACGCTATTCAAAGGGCGAGCAGATGGATCATTCTCTGAAATTGCATTAATGGCAGAAATCGCAGCCACGGATTGGTCATGGTGCCCCGTTTTCCTGGATGTTGACTTGGATGGATATGAGGATCTTTTAGTCACTAACGGCTTCAGTTTTGATGTCATGGATCAGGACAGCCAGGATCAATTACGCACCATGCAGCTCTCCAAATTTGACAGGAAAAGGTCCCGTCAATTCCATCCCCCCTTCATTACAAAAAACGCCTCATTCCGCAATGCAGGGGACGGCTATTTCGAACCTGCTGATAATCAATGGGGATTTAATATTTCAGGCATCTCGTATGGCATGGCAGTCGGAGATCTCGATGCTGTGATCAATCAACTTAATGCTTCCGCCGTCACATTGCGAAACGATGCAACTGCTCCTAGGGTAAAAGTAACTCTGAAAGGCCCAGCGCATAACAGAAGCCGTATCGGAGCGCGCATTCGACTGCTCAATCAAACACTGATCCAAAGCCAGACTATCCATGCAGGTGGACGCTACCTATCGTCTGATGAACCTACCCGAACATTTGCCATCTCAAGCAAAGAATCCGAGCCTGTCACATTGGAAATCATCTGGCCCAACAAACGTGTGACGAGGATTCCTGATATAGTTTCTAATCAACATTACGTGGTGAGATATTCGGAGGAGCAGTCAAGCAAGGAGCAGAGTGTCATAAAAAACGTAAAACCGCTTTTTACAGATGTCAGTCATTTATTGAATTTTAGACATCGAACTAGGCCGGGCATACCCTCTTCTACAAATCCATCAAAATCACTGGTAGAACCCAATGCCCCTAGTTTGAACTGGCAGGATATCAATGAGGATGGCTGGGAAGACCTTTGAATTTCCGGAGGGGCCAATCAATCTCCAGGTATTTTTATCAATCGGGAGGGGAAGCGTTTTGAAACCTTGAAATCTGAACCTGCGCAAAGAGACGCACTGGGGATATCCGTGCCTTGGAACAATGGACAAGGAAAAAAAATATTGGGTAGCAGCTGCTTCCCACCGATTAACTCGGCCTAACCGAAGCAGTGCGGTGTTTTTCTTCAATGGCACCTCAACTCAACCTGAACTCCAAATAGATATTGGACCTGATGGCATTGGTGCTTTGTGCGTCGCAGATATCGATATGGATGGCGACCAAGACTTATTTGTCGGTTCTACATCACCCTACAATAGGTATCCAGAACCCGCGGATTCTCAAATCTGGCTGAATCAAAACGGAACACTCAAAAAAGTAGTCAATAGAGTGAGGTTTTCAAAGAAATTGGCTATGTCAATGCGGCCGTATTTTTTGACCTTGAGGGAGATGATCTCCCGGATTTGGCGATTGCTGCAGAATGGGGCCCTGTTAAGGTGTTTCAAAACTCGCCAACAGGGTTTATCGACCGAAGCAGCTCGTTGGGGCTCAACACACAAACAGGGCGATGGACGTTTGTTGCTGCTGGGGATTTTGATAATGATGGCAGGGTGGATCTTGTCGCTGGCAACAAAGGATTGAATACCTCGAGTGCGCTGCATCATCATTCCAAAGAGACAATTTAATTTAAAGATAATAGCGAGAATAGCACAGTGCAATCAATTGAATCTGTTTTGATTGATGAGAGTTGGCTACCCATGGAAGATCGCAATGTGCTATCCATGCTGTTTCCCGACATACCCCTTGTCATCAAGAGTCACCATCATTTTAGCAGGAGCTCGATAAATTCCATTCTGGAAACTCGGTTTGAACAATTCAATTACCTGGAAAACCAAATTCACGAGTCAAGTGTTGCTGAACCAAAAAGATGGTTTTAAACGTCTACCGCTACTGCAAGAAGCTCAGGAATCACCTGTTTTTATCATAAGTTTAAGTGATATAAACAAAGACCATTTCTTGGATATCTTTTTAGGGCAAAACAAGTTTCCAGATAATCCCGAAGTTACACGCAATGATAATGGCCGAGGAATTTGGTTAATGGGAGATGGAAAGGGGTCATTCGGGTATGCGAGATCAGTAAAAACAGGCATTGAAGTTTTCGGGCAAGCGCGTGGTTCATCAATCAATGATTTCAATAAGGATGGAAAGCCAGATTTGGTAGTAGTGCAAAAAAATGGAGAAGCACGCCTTTTCAAAAGGTTTTGACCCAAAATAGGCTTGGCTTTTTTATTACCGCCAAGCAGGAGCTGTGAATGGGTGTGCGAATGACCACTCCAGAAGTCCTGAGAAGTAACTACGAATATAGCACATATCCATCCAGAAATCTCACTTATTGCACTTTACTTTAAAAAATGCCCACCATAGGGTTAAATCAAACCCAAATATTGGAAGACGCTACGACGTCTGGAAATGTAAGGTACGAATAGCTAAACCAAGTTATGTTTAAATACAAAAACCTCCTGCTCACAGTAGCAGCAACCTTGACGCTTCAATGCACGGTTTCGGCCAATGACATTGAACCCGGCAAGGAATTCTACACAGCGATCAAGGCGCCTGCGCCGATCGTTTTGGATGGTGATCTCTCCGAATGGAGAGGCGCTTCACTTCTGGCAGACCCAAGATTCTCGATACCAAAAGGTTCCGGAGATGATGGTGAATTGGTATTCTTTGAACCCCACAACGGTGGATCATGGGATGGCCCTGATGATCAGACCTCAGCTGTTCAGGTCGTTTACGATGATGATAATGTTTATTTTGGATTCACCGTGACGGACGAATATCATGAAAATGCAGCCAACAATGCATGGAACGGTGATTCAATCCAGCTCATGATTGCAAACGAAGCACGTGACCAACAAGTTGCACTTTATAACTATGCCTTGGGCGGAACCGATGAGGAAATTGGTGATATCATCGTCAATCACGAGTCAAAAGCTGCAGATATGGGCGATGTAGTGACTGAAGCCGTTGTCATCAGAAATACTGAAAACGGCCGTACTGTCTATGAGATTAAATTACCGAAAGCCACTTTGGGACTCGCTGAGCTCAAGGGCGGTGTAAGATTTGGTCTTGGTATGGCCATCAATGATGGTGACAAAGATACCCCCGGGCAAAAAGGTTGGGGCGGACTGGGTGCTCACGCGATCGTTTTTGGAAAAACCCCTCAGGAAACCGCTTTGGTGACTTTGGCAACCTCCAATGACATCGAGCCAGGTAAGGAATATTACACAGCAAATCCCACTCCGGGAGATATCGCACTGGATGGTGAATTGGACGACTGGACTGGTGTTCCCGTCCTGTCAGACCCTAGGTTTTCAATTCCTAAGGGAAGCAAGCGTACAGGCGAACTCGTCCTTTTCGAGCCTCATGCTGGTGGTTCATGGAGTGGTCCGGATGATCAAACTTCAGCAGTTCAAATTGCTTACGATGCTGACAATGTTTACTTCGGCTTTGTGGTGACCGATGAATACCATGAGAACGCAGCCAACAGCGCATGGAACGGTGATTCAATCCAGCTGATGATCGCAAGCAAAAACCAGGATGAGCAAATTGCGCTTTACAATTATGCCTTGGGTGGCACCGAAATGGAGATAGGCGATATCATCGTCAATCACGAATCGGGTCCTGCCGCAGGTGCGGATCCAGTGGCGGTCACAGAAGCGGTTGTCAAACGTAATACCGAAACAAAAAGAACGACTTACGAGATTAAACTTCCAAAAGAGACACTTGGATTGGACAGTCTTGCTTTGGGAACTCAATTCGGTCTTGGTATGGCCATTAACGACGGTGACGAAGACACCCCCGGTCAAAAAGGCTGGGGCGGTTTGGGAGCTCATTCCATTGTCTTCGGAAAAACTCCTTCTGAAACAGCACTCGTCACATTGGGTATCGGTGGCGGCAGCAGCGATTCAATGTTCCTCTCTGCTATCAACGTCAGCATCAATTCATTCACTTTCCGCGCTTCGGACAAGGGAGAATCAATTGTTGCCCCGGATTCAGCGAAGTTGACGATCAACGGAAATACCGTTGCTTTGACCGCTGGAGCAAAGAACGTTGATGCAACTGACTTTGCATACACCATCGACGGAAATTTTGAGCCAAGCACAGTCATTGAGTATTTGATTGAAATTGCTGATACCAATGGAAATGTGGTTACTGACACTGGAACAATTACTTCGCCGACATTCGGATTACTGAAAGCTGCCATGCTGGCAAGCGACGTGGACACTTCCAAAAAAGGCTTCACGTATAAAGTATGGCAAAGCGATTTGTTCAGTCACGGAAACACGATTGCAGAGGTTGAAAACGTTTTGGCAGAAGCCCCCAAAGACATCGATGGAAGCACATTGGATAATGATGCCTTCAAAGATGAAAAAGGACCTGCTACTGCCTCTGGATCTGAGGATGGTCATTTGATTGCATACGAAATCCCCAGTGTGATCAACATCAACGCATTCCTCAATGGTGTTGATCTGGGTAACTTTCAGCCAGACGATCAGATGCCTGGTGTCCCCGGAAATTACGACAGCTATGACGGAGTTGCGGTGGAAATTGTCACTTATGTAGATTTCCCTGCAGGATTACTCACCATGGGTGTCAACAGTGATGACGGCTTTGAGCTGGAAATCGGTCATATTGATGACCCTCGTGCCATGGTAGCAGGCAAATTCCAAGGCGGAAGAGGTTCAGCTGACACCACCTTCCTGATGGATGTTCGCGAAGCCGGCATCTACCCACTACGACTGGTATATTTCAGTCAGGGCGGTGATGCCAGTGTGGAATTGTTCACGGTGAATGATGCAGGTGAAAAAGTGCTGGTAAATGACACCGCAAACGGTGGCTTGGCAGCTTACCGGGCAGGAACAGCACCTGATTATGTGGAACCTGCGCAACCTGCGCAACCTGCAGCAATGGTGGCATCGTCCAGCGATGCACTGACCGAACCAACGGTCGTCGATTTCGGCGCACTCGAAGGCGATTCAAGTTACTCCTTCCACTTCACTGCAGTGAAAGCCGGTGCTTCAACAGCGATTGCAGGCAACAACGCCTTCGCCATCAAGTTGGACCAGTGGAACGAGCAGGGTGTTTTCGGCACGACTGAGTTTGGTGTGGCTGACAACCTTT
>OJCR01000008.1_pt1 | contig 109273 bp, 70 predicted proteins | sample 1591611 | NCBI WGS metagenome assembly OJCR01 (sample SAMN05416815, study PRJEB24817) | seawater metagenome | isolation source: Sea water | place: Canada:Atlantic | collected 2013-07
TACACGTAAGGAGTCGTCGGCAGCGTCAGATGTGTATAAGAGACAGACCAAGCACGCCATTACCGGCCTGACCAAGTCGACGGGACTGGACGGACGGAAGTATGACATTGCATGCGGCCAGATCGACATTGGCAACGCCTCCATGGCCATGGCCAGGAAAATGAAGGAAGGCGTGAAGCAGGCCGATGGCAGTATCTCCACCGAGCCTACCATCGACGTGGAGCATGTCGTGCGTGCCGTCCTCTACATGACGAACCTTCCCCTGGATGCCAACGTCCCTTTCCTCACCGTCATGGCCACCAAGATGCCACTCGTCGGACGCGGTTAGGTCGGTTCGGGCTCATGATTCCTTGGATCGGCATCTTTAAGGGGCAAGTGATCACCAGCATGGATCCCGAGCGCAGGCGTATGGTCTAGGAGGCATTCCTGATCTCGTCACATGAGCAGGAATACCTCTTGAAGGACATATCAACGGGAACGAAGACAAATTCTTTGAATGCTGCCTTTGGGATTTCTCCGAACCCGGCCCCCTGAAACACACCATCAGCGTGCGCAGCGCCAACGGTACCCGGGTTCCCGGGAAAGAAACCATCGTCATGCAGTGGATAAAATAATGAACACCCCAAGGAGCTCGAATCACGGACGAGGGCGGGCAATTTGAAAAGGGTCTGAAGATGACCCAAAGGTGCCATGCAGCGGAGAATCAACGTTTCCGAACCAGATCAAAGTTCCTTCTCTTTACTTGAGTCAAGCTCCTGTTCGGACCTTATCCTGCGTGGCCTTGGCCAGGTCTCGCTGTTGCTGCCGTGTATCGCCACCCAGCGGTCGTAAATGGGTTTGTCTCGGAGCTGATGCGCAAGTCGCAAAACGATGGAAGCGAAGAGGAAAACAAAGAATATATTACCTTCTTCACCTAGGTACATTTCCAGAGCGCAAAGAAATAAGAGGAGGCCCAGAAACCATAGTGGAACAATACCCATGACCTGACCTTGGCAGGCCAAGCAGTATCGGTTCATCCAGAAAGCATTTCCCTCCCTTTCAATGGCGGACCAGCACCTGTCCTTGCGCATGGGTCTCTGGCATTCATGGCAGTAGACGAAAGATGTCCATTTCGTGTAGCGAGGCCTCAACAGTTGATCCAGAAACGTTGGTTCTTTCTCAAGAGGTTCGAGGTAAGTATCCATACAATCCGTATGTAAATACTCTCCTTTCACATTTTTAAAATATCGATCTTCACCGCAAGCCTTACCGCAAATCATGCATGTCTTTTCCATGTTAGGATCCTTTACCGTGATCTTTCTATCATCCGGGGTTTTCGCGGAAATGGTTCATGACAAGATCGAGGCTTTCTTGAAACAACCCGGAAAACCCAGTTCCCATCCATCTCAGGTTTTGCCTTCCGCTTGCGCCTATTCATCAAAGCCCATGGGAAGCAATCCGTAGCGTTTCATCATCTCAATATCCATCATAGGTGATGAGGCGTCATCCTCCCCTTCATTTGCATCGATCAGCAGGATGGGTAATGTTTCGCTTCTTCCATCGACACGCCAGAGCATGTCGTCCGGATGATGCTTTCCTTTGGGCGCGTAGTTAAAAAATGCGTGTTCCTCTTGATGCCCCGGAAGGCCTCCGTCATCACTACCGTTCCATCCCACCGAGTAAAGTTCAAAACCATCCGGTTCCAGGCGACGGTAATGGAATGGCTGTGCCGAAATGGGATCCATGGGGAGGGCGGGGATCCAATCTGGAACCAGGGCCTCCAGGCTTTCCGGGTAGGACTGGTGACTCAGGTAATAACGCTCAAGCTGTATCGAGACCTTGGCCATCTCCAGCTGCAATTGGGTGTCGAAAAACTTGAGGTAGGCTTTCCCCAGAGAGGGCGTCATCATGGTCGACAAGAGACCATAAGACTTCATCTCATGCCGCGGCGTCTCGAGGTCAAGACCGCTCCACCCACCAACGACCGAATCCATGACAATTCTCTCGGCTTTTGGAATGAGCCCGAGATAAGCCTGATGCAACAAGCTGACCTGTTTGATGTAGTGTGCCTGCATGAAATCCTTCACCACCCAGTATATGTTAACTTTCCATAGTGAAAGCGGAGGCAAACGACCAAAAAAGGATGGGTCAAGCCTGCCAAGGGTGAGAGTGGGGTCTTCACCGGCCTGGGATCTAAACCAGGAACCATGAGCGGCTCTTTCCATGAGAAGAGTTGCCGGAACATGGTCTGGAAAATATTTTTGAGAAAGCCGTTCATGGATCCAAAGCCACTGTTCATCTGACCAAAGATGATGATTCTGCGCGGCGATCAGCAAGGAAAGCGTTTCTTGCCATCGTTTCAATGCGCTTAATCGGCAAATCAAGATATCTGAAACTCCAGTCTCACTGATATAGGTGGCCAATTGTAAGTCCTGGAATGCCTTTTCCGCTTCATCGTTATACACATGATGAAGTCCTTTGCGTGTTGCCAGGATATGCACATCTTCCAGGAAAGACAAATGCGGCAAGAGCATTCCCGGGCCCTCGCTCCAATGATAGGGATACACATCCTGCATACGGCTCACGGCATCGTTCAGGTCCTCAAGCTTTGGCTCTGCCTTTGCAAAAAAGGGCACCAGGATTTCATGGATGGATTCCATCGACTCGAATGGAACCAGGGGCGGCTCCAGGAATGGGTCATGGGACAGATAACCATTCAAGGTCTCATCCAAGTCACTCGGTCCATTGTCATCAGCAGTTCCCTCATCTATTTCTTCCTGGTCCGGGCGCAAGGCCAATGCCAGGTCATAAAGCGTTTCCAATGGACGGTGCATGGGGACAGGTGCATTGTCCTTCACCTCGTATTCAGTTGCCCAGGGTGGGATTTCCGGAACCTTCGACCAGGCATATGCCACTTCCATCAACTTACGGGCTTCCTCGCCCTCCGGGGCCCCAGCGATGATTTCTCCCTTGACCCATTTTCTTCCTGGTGTTGCCGCTTGAGCCAGGGTCTTGAGCATGGGATGGTCCCAGACATTGGCATCCGGGTCTGCTTCCTGAATGCCGTGGAGCTTGGCGGGATCCAGAACATGTCCCTCTGCGATCAGCTTTTTCTCCAGATCCATCAAGTCGGACCACTCACTGGATCGCAGGTAAGCACTGCCTCCCAGCCAGAGTACTAGCCCCAGAAGGTGCGCCACCACGGGAATGTAAAAGTGCTTCGCCCTTCGGATACAAAGCACCAGCAGTGTGAAGGGATAAAAGAAAGGGATCAGCAAGGGAGCTACCAGCCACCACCTGCGTCGGAAACCCAGCACCAGTGCCGTGATCCATCCCAGGATGTTCAGGGCAATGACAACAATGAGCAGCAGGAGGGCATGGTCTGGTAGCGTATCGATCATAAGTTTCAATAGGGCAGGCATAAAAATCGCTGCCTTCAATGATGTTTGTCTGAATGTTGTTTGCACTCATTAAAGGCATTGAGACGAGACGGTCCATTACAATACTGTGTTGCTATTGTAATCGATCATTAGACAGAGATGCCGAACGTGAAAATGACATTGGCTCTTTGCTGTCTCACTGGAGTGACTGCGAGACTCAAATAAACTTGAATGGGTGAAATGTGGGTGTTAAACAGATTAATTTTGAAGCAGTTGAAGCCGTGTGGTCGTTTTTTCAAATGCAGTTTTCGCCTCCTGTATACTTTTCTGTTTGCCTTCGTGTCGATGAGTCATGCTGCCACCTTCAAGATCGATCACCAGACAGTCCCCTCCGGCGCCACCACCGTGACCGTCCCCATCAAGGTCAGTGATTTCACCGATACGGGAGCGTTTCAGTTTACCTTGATCTTGGATGCAGCGGTTTTGAGTTTCAAAAATTTAGGAGATTTAATCATAGCCCCACCCTCGAGGCTTGGCAGTGGCTGCCACTGGAAGTGCTCGATGGCGCTCAGGCATGGCAGCAGGTGGTGATCCCTCACACCAGTGAAACACATTTCCTCAGATTGGTGCCAGTGACGGGACCTGCACTTTAGGTTCCCTTTTTCTGGACAGTAACTTTCAAAAAAAGTCGTGATCGCTCAAATCGATCGCGACTTTTTTCTGCACGGTCTTGATGGAGTGCCGGTGTTCAGAGGATCTGTTTGAAAGCATGGATCACCCGATCAACTTCATCTGCCTGAAAAGTCAGATTTGTGATTGCCCTGAACTTAAGGGGTTTCTTGGTAAACGTTTGACCTCAAATGAACCGGAATGACGATGTCAAACTCCTCATGCGACTGCTAGCATGTAAACGTTAAATAGAATTAAATAAAAAACTTGATAAATAGATGAGATGCGAATAAACTTGAATCGCTTCTAGGGTGAGTGTATAAGTTATATTTCTTATGACCTCATCTAATTCCTTTTTATTGCTCCTCAAGTGCAGGTTTTCTCTGCTTTTTACAGTTTTCCTTGCTTTCGTATCGGTCAATCAGGCTGCCACCTTCAAAATTGACGACCATATAATCTCTCCCAACGCGGGCACGGTCACGGTCCCCATCAAGGTCAGCGATTTCACCAAAATAGGTGCCATGCAGTTTACCTTAAGCTGGGATCCAGCAGTCCTTAAATACAAGAGCGTGGGTGATTTTGAACATTCGATATTGACCTCAGAACTATTCTTTTTCGGCGAGACCCATTTTAACACCCAAGCCAAATATTTAGACAATGGGAAATTACCAGTTCTTTACGAACAGCTTTTTTCTAGTGACGTGAACCTTGTTGATGGGGGAGTCATTTGTTCTGTGACCTTTAACCTCCTTGGTGACAATGGCAGTTCAACGACTATTTCGTTCAGCGACGAACCTACTCCAAGTAAATTGGCATCGTTTGCTGGAGGTACCCCTGAATTTATTTCTAAGAATGGAAAAGTAACAATTTTTGAAGACAATACTGCCCCTGTCATCACCTTGAAAGGTGATGCAACGGAGACTCACGAAGCCGGAACTGCCTACACGGATGCGGGAGCCGAAGTTACGGACAATTTTGACACCACGGTGACGGTAGTGACTAGTGGCACGGTTGATGTCAGTAAGCTTGGCACCTACGTGATCACTTACACTGCGAGTGATGCGTCAGGCAATGCAACGGCACCCGTGACACGAACTGTGCTAGTAAAGGATACGATACCCCCGGTGATTACCTTGAAAGGTATAGCAACGGTGACTCATGAGGCCGGAACTACTTATACGGATGCGGGAGCCACAGTTACGGACAATTTTGACACCACGGTGACGGTAGCGACCAGTGGCACGGTTGATGTCAGTAAGCTTGGTACCTACGTGATCACTTATACTGCGAGTGATGCGTCAGGCAATGCAACGGCACCCGTGACACGAACTGTGCTAGTAAAGGATACGATACCCCCGGTGATTACCTTGAAAGGTATAGCAACGGTGACTCATGAGGCCGGAACTACTTATACGGATGCGGGAGCCACAGTTACGGACAATTTTGACACCACGTTGACGGTAGCGACAAGTGGCACGGTTGATGTCACTAAGCTTGGCACCTACGTGATCACTTATACTGCGAGTGATGCGTCAGACAATGCAGCGGCACCCGTGACACGATCAGTGCTAGTAAAGGATACGATAGCCCCGGTGATTACCTTATCGGGTAATGCAGCGGTGACTCATGAGGCCGGAACTACTTATACGGATGCGGGAGCCACGGTTACGGACAATGATGGCAGTGTGAAGGTAACGACAAGTGGCAGCCTTGATGTTAAGACTCCGGGAAGTTACACATTGACTTACACTGCAACTGACAGTGCAGGTAATGAAGCAATACCCTTGAGTCGCACCGTAAATGTGGTTGATACGACGGGGCCAGTGATCACCCTCATAGGAGAGCGCACAGTGTATCACACTCCTGGTATAATCTATTCGGATGCGGGAGCTACAGTTACGGACAATGTCGACGAAACAGTAACAATAACGACTAGTGGAACGGTTGATGCGGATGCGACGGGAAGCTACACATTGACTTACTCCGCCACCGACAAAGCAGGCAATGCATCCAGCATCAGCAGAGAAGTGATCATCCGTCCCAAGGCCCGAGTGAATCCTCAATCAACCTCTGGAGAGGCAGGTAGCGAGGTGGTAGTTCCATTCACAATAAAAGGCTTTAATGGGATTTCGGGCTTGCAGTTTACATTGGCATGGGACCCGAAGGTGATGAGCTTGGTGCAGGAGCTGGTCGGTAATCAAAGTCTTCCCAAGGTCACTCAGGTTGCCACGGTGCCCATGAGTGGTTTGGAGTTTCCGCTGATTATGCCCAACAACTTTTCAGTGATCGAGCCAGGCAAGGTGACATTCCTCTGGGATGAGGCCCTGCAGCCGGGCATTGGACGCACTTTGGAAGACGGCAGCGCTCTCTTTGCGCTGCATTTCAAGCTGGTGGGAGAGCCGTTCAGTAGCTCGACACTTGCCTTAGTCAATGATCCCACTCCGTTCAAAGTAGTGACGGCTTCCGGTGATGCAATTCATGCAACCTCTGATGCAGGATTGGTGCAGGTATTGGACGGAACACCTCCCGTGTTGACTTTAATTGGGGATGCTAATGTGCAACATGCACTCGGCACGACCTATGAAGATGCCGGGGCATCAGCAAACGATGGTGTCGATGGCGTGGTAGAAGTTACTACAACCGGAGTTGTGGATGTCAACACCATGGGTTCCTACATTCTGACCTACAATGCCGCTGATAGTGCTGGCAATGCAGCAACACCAGTAATTCGCACGGTGAATGTAGTGGATCTGACGCCGCCGGTGATCACGCTCAATGGTAAAGCCACCGTCCAGCATGCGCTCGGTACGACCTATGAAGATGCCGGGGCATCAGCAAACGATGGTGTAGACGGAGAGGTAGAAATTACTACTTCCGGAGTTGTGGATGTAAATAAGCAGGGAACGTATTTCTTGACCTACAGTGCCATCGACTCCGCAGATAATACATCCAGCATGACAAGGGAGGTTATTATCATACAAGTAGTAAGCGTGAATCCTCAATCAGCTTCTGGGGCAGTAGGCAGTGAGGTGATGGTTCCATTCGCAGTCAAAGGGTTCAATGCGATTTCGGGCATTCAGTTCACTTTGGAATGGGATCCGCAGGTGATGACCTTGGTGCAGGAGGTGGTTGGTGATCAGAGCCTTCCCAAGGTTACTCAGAGCCCCATGATTACATTGAATGGATCTGATTCCCCATTGATCTTACCCAACAACTTTTCAGTGATGGGACCAGGCAAGGTGACATTCCTCTGGGATGAGGCCCTGAAGCCGAGCACCGGACGCACATTGGGAGAAAATAGCACACTCTTTGCGCTGCACTTCAAGCTGGTGGGAGTCCCAGGCAGCAGTTCGACGATTGTAATAAGCAATAATCCTACTCTTTATAAAATTGAACCGGCATCAGCCAAGGATATTCACGAGGCAGCATCCTCCGGTACTGTCGAAATATTGAAGACCATCGTGATCAGTGGTCGAGTGACACTTTTTGGCCTTGGACAGACTCCTGTTCCTGGAGCAACAGTTCAGATAGATGTAGACAATGAGTCGCATGATATGTCGACAGGGGAGGATGGGTATTATCAGACGACGTTGACTCCCGGAGAAACTTATGCGTTGAGTGCTGCTCTCAAGACGGATGTCACACCCAATCAAGGAGTGGATGTGAGGGATATTATTCAATTACGCAAGCACATTCTGAACCGCGAAAAACTCAGCAGCGCCATGGCCTGGCTGGCGGCGGACACCAATCTTGACAACTCGATTGATGTGCTTGACATCGTGGCGATACGCAAAGTGATTCTCAATCGCACAAGTTTCTATGCCACTGATGCGAACGGTGAAGCGAAAGACATGTTCCGCTTCACACGCCTGAACTTCAAGGATGTGGATCCCCTGCTGAGTTTTACTGAACTGCCCGAAGCACTCTCCATAAATTATCAAAGCGTGTCAGGTAATTTGAGTGATGTCGATTTTGGCGCCGTGAAGTTGGGTGATGCTAACGGCGACTGGACGCCACCTGCTGGTGGAGGTAATACACTCAATGCGATGGCTGGAAGGATCCCGCAAACGCAGGGTGATGCCACCATAGACTTTGGTTCGACCTGGTCCGATGAGAATGGGAATGTTTATGTAGCGATACGTGCTAGTGCATCTCAAGCCTTGATGGGACTTGAAATGGGGCTCAGCTGGGATGCGCGCGTATTGGAACTGGAGGAAATGTCTTCCAAGGTGCTGAGCAATTTTATCCCGGGCGTTCATAGTTTTGAAGGCAGTGGCAATGTCAGGTTAGCCTGGGACGACACCACACTGACTGGAACCATATTGGAGGAGAATGAGCCAGTGATGATCTACCGCTTCAGAAGAGTGGGAGAGGGAAGCACGGGACTTTTCCTAGAGCAGGCGCTTCTTGCAGGTGAGGATGGATTGCTTGGACGCATGCGAAGCACCTCCATTTACCTCGGCTCTGGGAACCGCTCCAGAGCAGGCTTGAGTGGGGCAATCAAGAGCATCGAGCATCGTAACAGTCAAATTGAACTGTGGATGGACACCCGTGGAGCCCCTGCTTGGCAGCTCGAGTCCAGCTCGAGACTCAATCCAGGAGAGTGGTTGCCTCTGGAAGTGCTGGACGGCGGTCAAGCATGGCAGCAGCTGGTGATCCCTCATGACGGTAAGATGCAATTCCTCAGGTTGATACCAGTGACCGGTGCCGAACAATAAGAGATCCCTTTGAATTTCAAATTTAACAAGAAGATGAAAAAAACTACATTTAGATCCATACTGAAGTATATCAGCCAGATAGTCATCATCACTGGTGCATCTGTATTTTGTGTGGTACAAACCCTAGGAGCAGTAATAGATGGAGCAACTATATCTCTTCCAGACACCATAGATCTGGGTATTCCTTCTGACCTTAACGCTCCCATAGATCTGGGTATTCCTCCTGACCCTAACGCTCCCATAGATCCTAACGCTCCTACCGTTGATGGTAACGGCTCACCCGTATTTGATGGTAACGGCTCACCCGGCGGCCTAACTAATTGGAGAGAATACCAGAGCGCTCCGCAGGAAGCCTCCAATTGCATGATCAACATCTACAGTGTCAGGGATGACGGACCAGCGGGAGGAGGCGAGCCCGATCCGACAACCGTTGGCTGGGTTTATGCTAACGCAGCAGCCGAGCAAACTCGTTTTCTCATCGATCTGGCTTCAAAGGGCCTGAACACTGATCGGATTACCTTTGAGGCTACCAATGGTTGGGGCCCCATAACAGGTCAGGGCGACATGTTCGCCGGAGCGGGTGCGCCCTATACCGGCGGACCCTCCACTTCACCAGCGTTTGCTGCTGCCGGTGACATGGGTAGCGGCACGGCTGAGGGAACTGTATTTTATTATGGTCTTGATAACACCGTTGAGTTGGGTCTTTACAACAACGGGCATGGGGCAGGTATTGATGAGCCGGGTATCGGTGACATGGATGGCAGTAACGACATGGACCGGGGTATGAACACAACCAGTGGAGGTAAGCACTTTCTTGAAGTTCTGCCTAGTGAAAGTCAGGAAGGTGGGTTATGGCTTGGATTTCTGAAACCGGTTCCAGCCGTGGGCATGTATGTGATGGGACTCGAGGAGAGCAAGCGTGCGATTCAGTTTACCGTTGAGCATGCAGATGGCACCTTTCAAGATCGAACGCTAGACCTAACCGCAGGCCCTCAAAACAATGGAGGAATCCAGTTTTTAGGATACCTTGCATCTGACCTGCAGGACAAAAGCTGCTGGATCAAGGCAGTGGTTTTCAATGAAGTCTACAATGGCGAGGGAGCAGGAGAGCGGGACATATTCTCCATAGATGATGTTATCTTTGCATCTGTGGATGCCGATCTCCCTGTCATTCCAGTTGATATCATTGATGCGGATATTAACGACAGAGACGATGCTCTGGATTTCAAAGGCAATACCCTAGTTGATTCCAATGGTCACATTCGTTATGAAATCGTCCTCAACGAATATGGAAATACTTCCTGGGATTCAGCAAAGAGGCTGGCCGAGGCCAGAGGAGGACATTTGGTCACCATTACCTCAATGGCTGAAATGCTGATGGTTGAGGGGCTTTACTATACTGCCGGGGAAGGTAGAGAACTCTTTATTGGAGGCTATCGAAACAACGGTGAGTGGACATGGGTCAATGGCGAAGGTGACTTTACATCTTCAAACCTGACGGATCCATATGCCAATTGGGAAGCCAATGAGCCAAACAATACAGGTGAGCTATACGCTACCCTCGGTCTGTTTGGCGATGGTCGGTGGAATGATAGCAATGGTGCTTCGGGATTCATCATAGAATTTGACGCTTCTGGCCCCTCCATTGTCATCAATGGTGATCCTATCATTTTTCATCGTCAGGGGCAGCCTTTCAACGATCCAGGTGCCACCGCAACAGATCTGGAGGATGGCGTGGTTGATGTCGTATTAAAGGGTAGTGTTGACGTGCACACGCTGGGAGATTTCAAGATTAGCTATAGTGCCGTCGACTCAGAGGGTAACCTGGCAAAATCAGTGAACCGGATCGTGCGTGTCGTAGACGCCACATTACCCATCATTACCTTACAAGGTTCCCCGCATGTGACTCATGAGAAGGGAACCAAGTATGACGATCAGGGAGCCACAGTGGAGGGCCTCACGGGTGTAGCTGTCGATGTCACCACGACTGGAGAGGTGAATGTTTTTACTACGGGCAATTATAAAATCACCTACACGGCTGTCGACGCCAATGGACGTCAAGCCGAGCCCGTTGAACGAGCCGTTCGTGTGGTTGACAAGAATTTTAAATACCTTTCCTTTGAGAAGCAGGGCAGCGGAATCACTATCGTAGATTGTGACGATGAAGCTACTGGATTGATAGGTATTCCAGAGTTCATTGATGGACTACCAGTGACTTCCATTTCGGGTGATGCTTTCTCTGACTGCATGGGCATCACAGAGGTAGTAATTCCAGATACTGTGACCAGACTGGGAAATGGATCCTTCTCAAACTGTTCAAGCCTACGTTCGGTCAATTTTCCCGAGGGTCTACTTTCCATCGGGCATGATGCCTTCAATCATTGTGGCCTTGAAACGGTTTTATTGCCTGAGGGCCTTACCGATCTTGGAGATCGAGCTTTTGCTAATAATCTGCAATTGGTAAAGGCCACCCTTCCCGGAACGCTGAATGCGACTTCATGGGAATGTTTTGGAGGATGTTTGAATCTCAAGGAAGTGGAAATGGGAGAGGGGATTACCCAGATACGTGGGTATGGTTTCCGTGATACCGGTATCGAGGAAATCACTCTTCCGTCCTCCATTGTCTTCATAGAGGAATTTGCTTTTTCCGGTTCTGATCAACTGACACGTATCGTCATGCAGGGAGATGCTCCTTTGATCATGGGTAACAATATCTTCGAAGATATCAACGAGGAGGCAATGATTCATGTCAAGGGCAAGAGTGAGGGATACGGTGAATTTTTTGCTGGTGTGCTGGTGGCTAATGATCCGAGGATCGAACTCTTGGGCGATGCGTTGGTGATCCATCGAGCAGGAATTCCCTATACCGATGCTGGTGTCATTGTGCATAGTTCATCAGGGGATGCCATTGAGCCCTCGGTTATCGGTACAGTCGACATCAAAACCCTGGGAGATTTTAGGTTGACTTATTATGCGGAAGATATCGATGGTAATCCTGCCAGGCCAGTGAACCGGATCGTGCGTGTCGTAGACGCCACATTACCCATCATTACCTTACAAGGTTCCCCGCATGTGACTCATGAGAAGGGAACCAAGTATGACGATCAGGGAGCCACAGTGGAGGGCCTCACGGGTGTAGCTGTCGATGTCACCACGACTGGAGAGGTGAATGTTTTTACTACGGGCAATTATAAAATCACCTACACGGCTGTCGACGCCAATGGACGTCAAGCCGAGCCCGTTGAACGAGCCGTTCGTGTGGTTGACAAGAATTTTAAATACCTTTCCTTTGAGAAGCAGGGCAGCGGAATCACTATCGTAGATTGTGACGATGAAGCTACTGGATTGATAGGTATTCCAGAGTTCATTGATGGACTACCAGTGACTTCCATTTCGGGTGATGCTTTCTCTGACTGCATGGGCATCACAGAGGTAGTAATTCCAGATACTGTGACCAGACTGGGAAATGGATCCTTCTCAAACTGTTCAAGCCTACGTTCGGTCAATTTTCCCGAGGGTCTACTTTCCATCGGGCATGATGCCTTCAATCATTGTGGCCTTGAAACGGTTTTATTGCCTGAGGGCCTTACCGATCTTGGAGATCGAGCTTTTGCTAATAATCTGCAATTGGTAAAGGCCACCCTTCCCGGAACGCTGAATGCGACTTCATGGGAATGTTTTGGAGGATGTTTGAATCTCAAGGAAGTGGAAATGGGAGAGGGGATTACCCAGATACGTGGGTATGGTTTCCGTGATACCGCCCTAGAGCGGATCGTGATTCCGTCCAGCCTCAAGGACATCGAGGAAAGGGCCTTCTACGGATGCTCTCAACTGACTGACATTGTCATGATGGGTAACGCCCCTGAGATTCAGGGCGACGATATCTTCAGCGGGGTTGCCGGGAAAGCACGGGTATGGATCTCAAAGGTTAGCCAGGGTTTTGAGGGGGATTTTGCTGGACTTCGAGTTGGGGATCGAGAATACCTCCAGCTAAACAGACCCAACGAGTATACGTACACGGTTGAAGGGGACATTGTAATGGTAACTGCCTTGAATGAGGTTTTTGTTGACCCCGGAGTTGTGCTGATAAACAATTTTTTAGCACTAGCTCCAGACATCACTGTCTTGGGTGAAGTGAACACCGGCAGCATTGGCTCCTACACGCTTACCTACAATGCTACCAGCCAGAGTGGGTTTCCCATTGAACCAGTCACCAGGCAGATACGGGTGGTGGATGCTCTGAGACCTACCATATCTCTCGAGGGTGAGGCTTATTTGATCCACCACAAGGGGACATCTTACTCGGACCCGGGGGCTACTGCGTTGGATGCCAATGGAAACAGTTTGAAGGTGGTCACCGCCGGGGAAGTGAATATCTTTGAGGTCGGTATGAATGTGATCTCATACAAAGCAGTGGACAGCCAAGGTAGGGAGAGTGAGTTAATCCGCGAAGTCGCTGTTGTGGGAGCGAATGTTGATTATCTGGAGTATTCTACGAAGGCTACGATTATTGATCACGGTACGCATCATAATATTGTGGACCAGATCGTGATTACCGGTTGTGATACGGCAGCAGTAGGAGATTTGTTAATACCAGGCTTTATTGAGGGGCTTCCGGTGGTGGACATAGGACCCCATGCCTTTGCCGATTGTGTCAATCTGACATCGATCAGCCTTCCCGAGAGCATTCGTCAAATCGGCGAAGGTTCTTTCCTGAACTGCAGTAAACTATTGGAGATTGATCTGCCTGATGGGCTGAGTCGGATTCCGGAAGATGCTTTTGCGAGTTGTGAGAGTCTGCAGAGCATCGTGATTCCTGAAGGTGTCACTCATATAGGTATGGGTGCTTTTGCCGACTGTTTTGCGCTTGGGAAAATCTCGCTTCCAGTATCTTTGGTCAGTATTGACGGCTTTGCTTTTGGAGGTTGTGAAGCTTTGGAGGAGATAAGTATTCCTGAAGGAGTAGACGTGATCCCATGGGCTCTTTTTAGTGGTTGTCGTTCTCTGGTTTCAATTACCATTCCAGCTTCTGTAAGCGAAATTCAAGACTGGGCTTTTTATGATTGCAATCGTCTTGCTGAGATTATCTTTGAAGGCAATGCCCCCAACAACTATCAAAATCTCTTTGGGGGTGGGCAGGGAGAAGCTAGAGTCTATGTAAATAGCGGAGCCACTGGTTTTGGTGACTTTTACAGTGGACTGCCTGTCCTGTTTGATCCGGTTGTTGAACTGCAAGGTCAGAGTGCCATGCGGCATCGTTCAGGAACCGATTTTGTGGATCCGGGGGCCAGTGCCACTGACCGCAAGGATGGGGGGGAGCTGTCGATTCAGGTTGAGGGTGCTGTAGGGATTCATACACCTGGTGACTATTGGTTGACCTACACGGCCGTTGACAGTGATGGGAATCAGGCTGAACCTGTGCACCGCCTGGTAAAAGTGGTGGATTCGGCATTGCCTTTAATTGTTCTCAACGGCCAGTCTTCGATGATACATGAGGTTGGAACTGAGTTTTCCGACCCAGGCGCCACGGCTGTAGATCAGAATGATCAATCTATTTCTGTGACTGTTGACGGCTCCGTTGATGTGTTCAACACTGGCACTTATACCTTGATCTACACTGCCAGAGACAGCGCGGATAATGTGGCCGTGCCCGTGACACGTGAGGTGCATGTGGTGGACGAAAACTTCAAGTATCTTGACTACTATTCCGACGGTGAAGAGGTGTTGATTACCGATTGTGACACTTTAGTATTTGGGGAGTTATTGATACCGTCCTACATTGAAGGTTTGCCCGTGACGGGCATAGGATCCAATGCTTTTGCTGATTGTGTTAGGGTGAAGTCTATCATCCTTCCCGAGGGGTTGACAAATATCCAAAGTGAAGCATTTCGGAATTGTCATAGTCTTCAGAGTATCGTGATTCCAGAAGTAGGAGTTACTCATATAGGTATGGGTGCTTTTGCAGACTGTCATGCACTTAAAACAGTCCTACTTCCGGTATCTTTGAGCCGCATTGGTGGCAATGCTTTTGCAGGTTGTGAGGCCTTGGAGGTGATGAGTATTCCCGAAGGGCTAGACGTGATCCCATGGGGCCTTTTTGTTGGTTGCAGGAGTTTGAAAGAAGTTAACTTGCCTTCGACATTGGAATACATAGAGAGTTCCGCCTTTGAAGGTTGCCATTCGCTGGATTCAATAACCATTCCAGCCTCCGTAAAGGAAATTCAAGAATGGGTTTTTTATGATTGCAATAGTCTTGTTGAGATTATCTTCGAAGGCAATGCGCCGAGAAATTATGAGAATCTTTTCGAGGGGGTTTCGACAGACGCTAAGGTTTCTGTAAACAGCGGAGCCATCGGTTTTGGTGACTCTTACAAAGGGCTGCCGGTCCTGCTTGATCCGATTGTTGAACTGAAAGGTGAAAGCGCGATGCGTCATCGTGCGGGAAGTGATTTTGTGGATCCGGGGGCGAGTGCCACTGACCGCAAGGACGGGGAGCTTTCGATTCAGGTTGAGGGGATTGTAGGGATTCATACACCAGGTGACTATTGGTTGACCTACACGGCCGTGGACAGTGATGGGAATCAGGCTGAGCCAGTGCATCGCTTGGTGAAAGTGGTGGATTCGGTTTTGCCTTTGATTGTTCTCAACGGCGAGTCTTCGATTGTGCATGAGGTTGGAACTCAGTTTTTGGACCCAGGTGCCACGGCTGTAGATCAGAATGATCAAGCTATTTCTGTGACTGTTGGCGGCTCCGTCGATGTGTTCAACGCAGGTGTTTATAGCTTGATCTACAATGCAAGCGACAGCGCGGGTAATTTGGCTATACCTGTGACACGCTGGGTGGCTGTGGTGAACGAGGATCAGACCATTGAGGATCTGATCCCGCCGGTAATCACGCTTAACGGTAGTGCTACGATTGAGCATAAAGCTGGGACGACTTACAGGGATGCTGGTGCGACTGCAACGGATAACCTGGACCCCACCGTTAGCGTGGTGAAAATCGGGATAGTCGACGTGGACATTTTGGGTTCATACACCTTGACTTACACTGCCGGGGACATCGCAGGTAATGAGGCCATATCCGTGAGTCGTATTGTAAATGTGGTGGAAGGGGGGCAGGCCAATGAGGATCTGACGCCGCCGGTGATCACGCTCAGCGGTAAAGCCATCGTTCAGCATGCAATTGGTAAGACCTATGAAGATGCTGGCGCAACGGCAATCGACACTGTCAATGGCGTGGTAAAAGTTACGACGTCCGGAATTGTGGATGCAAATAAGCTTGGAACATACACCTTGACCTACAAGGCCATCGATGCAGCAGGCAATGCATCGGAGTTGACAAGACAAGTGGTCGTCGGGCTCGTGACAAGTTTGAATTCTCAGTCAGTCTCCGGAGCGCCAAAAAGTAAGGTGGTGGTTCCCATTAAGGTCAATGGCTTTAGTGCCATCTCGGGGGTTCAGTTCACCTTGCAATGGGATCCGAAGGTGATGACTTTGGTGGAGGAGCTGGTTGGGGGACGGAGTTTGCCCAAGGTCACTCAAAGTGCCACGATCCCAATGAATGGTCAGGATTTTCCGTTGATCATGGGGAACAACTTCTCAGTGTCCGAACCAGGCAAGGTGACATTCCTCTGGGATGAGGCGCTGCAGCCTGACATTGGACGCACTTTGGAAGAAGGTAGCACTTTTTTTGCGCTGCATTTCAACCTTGTGGGAGATCCGGGTAGTGCTACTGCACTTGTTATTGGCAGTGATCCCACCCCATACACTATTGTCCCCGCATCCGGTGGCTATGTTAATAAGACTGCGTTTGCTGGGACAGTTTCCGTAGTGGATAACATTCTGGTCAGTGGGCGAGTGACACTCTTTGGCGGTGGACAGACTCCTGTTCCCGGAACAAAAGTTCTGGTGGATGTGAATAATGAGTCTCATGAGATACTGACCGGGGAGGATGGTTCCTATCAGACGATGCTCACCCCTGGTGATAACTGTGTATTGAGTGCGAGTCTCAAGACAGATACGATGGGCAATCATGGAGTGGATGTTTCTGATATCATTCATCTGCGCAAGCATATTCTGAACCGCGAAAAACTCAGCAGCACAATGGCTTGGCTGGCGGCGGATACCAACCTTGATAATTCAATTGATGTGTCTGATATCGTGGCAATTCGCAAGATGATTCTCAATCATATCAGCTTCTATTCAACCGATGCGAATGGTGAAGCGGAGGACATGTTCCGTTTCACGCGCTTGAACTTCAAGGATGTGGATCCTCTGCTGAGTTTTACAGCACTTCCCGAAGCTCTTTCCATGAATTATCAAAGCGTGTCAGGTAATTTGAATGAAGTCGATTTTGCCGCCGTGAAACTGGGGGATGCCAACGGAGATTGGACGCCACCCGCTGGTGGGGGCAGCACCTTGAACGCCATGGCTGTAGGGATTCCGCAATCACAGGGAGATGCTTCGATAGGCTTTGGTTCTACACGGCTGGATGAAGATGGTAGCATTCATGTGTCATTGAATGCAAACGCCTCACAAGCCCTGATGGGGCTTGAGCTGGAACTCAGTTGGGATGAAGACATACTGGAACTGGAGGGAATGTCTTCCGATGCCCTCAGCCACTTCATCCCCGGAGTGCACAGTCACGAGGGCAGTGACAGAGTCAAGATAGCCTGGGATGATGCCACCCTGACAGGAACCACATTGAATGTGAATGAACCCGTGATGACCTACCGCTTCAGGAGAGTGGGAGAGGGAAGTACGGGGCTCTTCCTTGAGCAGGCGCTGCTGGCTGGTGAGGATGGAATTCTCGGACGCATGCAAAGTGCCTCGCTCTTCCTCGGCTCAGGGAACCGCTCCCGAGCAGGTTTGAACGGCGCGATCAAGAGCATCGAGCATCGTGACAATCAGATTGAACTGTGGTTGGACACCCGCGGAGCCACATCCTGGCAGCTGGAGTCCAGCCCCACACTCGAGGCTTCGCAGTGGCAGCCACTGGAAGTGCTCGATGGAGCTCAGGCATGGCAGCAGTTGGTGATCCCTCACACCAATGAGACGCATTTTTTCAGATTGGTGCCAGTGACGGGACCTGAACTTTAGGCTCCCTTTTTCTGGACAGTGACTCTCAACTAAAAAAGTCGTGATCGCTCAAGGCGGTCACGACTTTTTCCTGCACGGTCTTGATGGAGGGCAATGCTCAGAGGATCTGTTTGAAAGCATGGATCACTCGATCAACCTCATCTGCCTGAAAAGTCAGATTTGTGACCGCCCTGAGCGTAGAAGGCCCGGTGGCAAGTACTCGTATGCCAAGTTCATTGAGCTTTTGTGTGAGAGTAGCGGCATCATGCTTGCCGGTCTCGATGAACAGCATGTTGGTTTCCACTTCTTCTGGATCGACCTCGATGCCACCTATCTCGCAAAGACCTTGCGAAAGTTGACGGCAGTGGTCGTGATCCTGAGCCAGTCGATTGCGGTTATGCGTCAACGCATACTGAGCTGCGGCGGCAAGGATCCCGACTTGTCGCATGGCGCCTCCCTGCTGTTTGCGATAAAATCGGGCTTTCTCGATCAGGTTGGAGGGCCCCACCAGTGCGGATCCGACCGGGGCACCGAGTCCTTTCGAGAAGCATACGCTGACTGTATCAAAAGTCGCTGCATAATCCGCCAAGGAAACACCGCTTGCTGCCGAGGCATTCCAAAGTCTGGCACCATCGAGGTGCAGAGCAAGTCCGTGTTTTCGAGCTGTTCCTGTCACATCTTGAATCTGCGATAGAGGCCAGATACTTCCTCCACCCTGATTGTGCGTGTTTTCGACGCAGACCAGGCTGGCCTGAGCAAAGTGATCGTTTTTGACGGGGATCGCTGCTTCCAGCTGTTGGGCCGAGAAACGGCCCCGGTCTCCTGTCACACGTCTGGTATGCACACCGGCCAACGCGGCAGGCGCTCCTGACTCGTAACAATCAATATGGGCGTTTGCCTCAAGAATCATGGCATCACCTGGTCTGCTCTGTGTGCGTATGGCCAATTGATTGGCCATGGTGCCCGAAGGGACATAGAGTGCTTTTTCCTTCCTCAGGAGTTCAGCTACATGTTTCTCCAATGCCTGAACCGTAGGATCATCGCCCAGGACATCATCCCCGACGATGGCATCAGCCATGGCCTGTCTCATTCCTGCGTCCGGTGGAGTGATGGTGTCACTACGGAGATCGATTTTTCCATTGAGCATGATTCGAATATCTTCAGTTCTGACGCTGTGGTGTCAACGCTTTTGGTTACCAATGCTGCATCAACTGGTGACGGATACTTTTTGGTGCTTTCTATATCGAGATCGTAAAATTCGGATCATTGTACATTGGATTCAATCTTCCTTCATATACGAATGTGAACAAGTTTTTCACCCTGATAAGACATGCTTTTATCATGACCAACACGCCCTTTGATGGCATTCTTGTAACTTATTTCGGCTTGATGACGTCTGACTTCTTACAACCAAGACCCTGTAAAACCGCCAAAACATTATTAATTCACACCATGCTCATCCTCCGTTTTGAAACCAGAGGATGGGACGATTCAAATTTTGTATCATGAATATCCTAACCGAGTTGAAATATGTCGCATCCGTAAGCGATCTGAAAAATAAACTTGTGGCATGTCTCAGTGCGATCTTTGTCTGCAGCGCCATGGCAGGCGTTGAACGACCCAATATCCTTCTCATCTACACCGATGATCAGCGGCCGGATGCCTTTGGTGCTCTGGGAAATCCGGACATAAAAACGCCAAACATGGATCGCATGATCCGTGAGGGGTTTGTTTTCAATCGTGCCTACATACAGGGAAGCATGACTCCCGCCACCTGTTTGCCCAGCAGAGCGATGCTGATGAGTGGCAAGTCTCTCTTTCGGGCCCCCCTTCAGCTGGAATCGGGTGTGCTGATGCCACAGGTCTATCAGGGAGCTGGATACCGTACCTTTGCGACTGGGAAATGGCATAATGGAATAGATGCTTTCCAGCGGTGTTTCCGGGAAGCTGAGGCCGTTTTTTTCGGCGGTGCCGCCCGATCCCATGTGCAGGTGCCCGTGCAGCGGATGGTCGATGGCCTGATGGAGCCATATGATGCAGGCGATACCTTTTCCACGGTTCTCTTTGCCGATGCTGCGATTGCATTCCTTCAAAGACCCTCCACGCTGAAGCAACCTTTTTTTTGTTACATTCCCTTCACGGCTCCACATTCCCCGGTGACACCACCCGGCAAGTGGGCAACGATGTATGAACCTTCAGGTATCACGCTTCCACCGAATCATGCTGTGCTGCGTCCGGAGCTTGCTGAGTCGGGGACAGATGTCATTGCACGGGGTGGTCGAGGCGGGAGGCGCGGCGCGCATACCTCGATAACGGAGGCGAAACGTGCCTATGCTCGCTATTATGGATTGGTGACACACCTTGATCACCACATTGGGCGAGTGCTTGAAGCGCTCGAACAAAGTGGTCTCGCGGAGAAAACCATCGTGGTGCTTGCCACTGATCATGGCATGGCCATGGGAAGTCATGGCAAAAATGGAAAACATAATGCCTATGAGCATACCTCACGTGTTCAAATCATTGTCAGCGGCGCCGGTATTCCCAAAGGCACATCCGATGCGCTTGTTTATCTGCACGATATCTATCCGACACTGTGTCGGTTGAGCGGATTGGAAGTCCCTGATTCGGTGGAAGGATCGAGCTTGGAGGCAATCATCCATGGAAGAGAAGACAAGGTGCGGGATTATCTTTTCACTGCCTACATGGATGATCAACGGACTCTCCGCGATGAGCGCTGGAAACTGTTTGACCGCCCCAGGGAGAAGCGGTTTGCCCTCTATGACCTGGAAAATGATCCACATGAACTGAACGACGTTTCTGAAAGGAATGAAAACAAGGCACGTCTGCGTCATTTGCAATCGGAACTGCTCAAGGCACAGGCTCATTATGGTGACACGCCTGAACGTACTGCACTCCTCATGCGCTCCCGTGGGGGTCGGCCCAGTGTTGCTGGGCGGCGGCGGCCAGGTAATGGGCCCGGTCAAGCCATGGTGAATCGTTCGGACCTTGCGCGACGGTTGACTGAAAAAATCCTGTCATCCACATCAACGGATGCCAGTTTGACTGTGAGTCAGTTTCAGGAAGTCTGGATCCAACTCCATGCAGGTTGGCTTGAAGACGCACCTGCTGTCAGTCGCCAAGGGCTCGTGCAAGGTTTTGCTCAATTAATGGGAGAAGAAATCCGTCAACCCTCGAACCTTGGTGGACGTCGTCGGGGGCGAGGTGGAGAGCGCGCCATGGGAATGCATGTCCTCATGGCCAGGGCTTTCAGTCACGCAAGCGATGAGGATGGTAACCGGGAAATCACAACAGCCGAGCTTAGCACTGCGGTGGCGCAATGGTCCATCGATGTGGACAGGGATGGTAATGGAACCTGCACTCACGCGGAGGTCAAGGCGTGGATAGGAAGTTTGTTGGAAGCCACGCCAGCTCCGCGCGGTCGTCGTCTCAGGTAATTTTTTGTGTCCAGTAAGGAAAAATCAGCTCAAGATTTGTTTGTCCATGGCCTGCGGTGAGGTTGCCTTTGGATTTGCATGGATGTCCAGTATTGACATTTGCCTGCTGAAATTCAATAAACGCCTACTCCATGGACACAAGATCTGTCATTCAAAGTCATCTTTCAGGAATCATGCATCTGTGCATTCTCCTTGCAGTTCTGTCTTCGAAACCGTGCCAAGGGGAAGATCGATGGGGGTATCATGCTGTCCGACGGTCCATTCAGGCACAACCGGCAGGCTTGCTGGAGGCTGAATTGCTGCGTTCGAAAGGTAACACACGTCCGCAGGACATGGCCCACTTTGGAGCAGCTTGGCATGGAGACAGTCACTTGCTCTGGAATGGTCTTGTCGGTGAGGAGAGTTCATTGGAATTCGAGGTCTCAGAAAGTGGCGAATACACTCTTGAAATGCAGTGGACCGTCGCCCCGGATTACGGTCTGTTTGAAGTGAAGCTGGATCAGCAAGTGATTGAGCCGGCTCTGGATCTCTATGCGCCCAGAGTTGGCCTGGCCCCACTGCGTTTTCTGGGCCTCTTTCAACTGGAGGCGGGAATCCATCACCTCCACATTCGATTGACCGGAGGCCATCCTGATGCCTATAAATATGGAGGGAACGGCTATCTCTACGGATTGGATTACTTGAACTTGAAGACAAGTGTCCCCGTTGTCCCTCACGAGAAAGTGCGCTTAAAAAAGAAGTTCGATGGGGTATCTTTCACTGAGGCCAAGGCTCTCATGAAAGAGCATTGTTTCAAATGTCACGGCGATGCCAAGACCAAGGGGAAATTGAATTTCGAGGCCATGGAAGGCCCAGAGGCATTCCTGGAATCCATCGAGCAGGTGCGCCTTGCCGCTGAAGCGGTCAGCATGGCGGAGATGCCTCCTGAGGATGAACTCCAGCCCGCAGCCGAGGAGCGGGAGAAGCTGGTGTCTTTCTTCGATGCGCTGGTGGAAACGCATGTGTCCACTCACAGCATTCTTGAGCCTCTGGTGATCCGCCGTCTCAACCGCTACGAGTATAACAATGCTGTGCGAGATCTTCTCCAGTTGAAGGGCGACATCTATCCTTTGCCGGAAAAGATCATCAAAGGCAGTCAGTATTTTGATCCCGCCACAGGTAAAATGCCGGATGCCATCAAGGTAGGGAATCGAACCTTGGGCAAGTTCCAACTGGAACGTCAAATCCTTGAAGGTGTCGACCCTTTTGCCATTGACCTTCAGGCTGAGCACGGATTCAACAATCGAGGTGAGGAGCTGAGCGTTTCCCCGCTTTTGCTGGAGAGCCTCCTTTCACTGGGGCGTTCGATTGTGCATGCTCCAGAATTCGACGCCTATACAGGGCTGGCTGATACCTTTTTCAAAGAACAGGAGAGCTCCGTTGGTGACGTTCTTCGGCCTTTTCTTGAGCGTGCGTTTCGTGGACCAGTGGAGGATGCTGCCTTACAGCGCTACGTCGCATTCCACCATGCTGAAGAGACCCGCACAGGATCATACAGACTGGCGATGAAATCCGTGGTCGCAGCGATATTGGCTTCGCCTAAATTCCTATATGTTTTCGAAGGCAAAAGCGATCAGGAGGGTAAACTTCCCCTCGATGATTATGAACTGGCTCAGCGATTGTCTTTTTTTCTGTGGAGCAGTATACCTGACGACTCCCTCATGGAGGCCGCACGCCGAGGTGAACTGACACAGGTGGAGGTTCTGGAAAGTCAGGTCCGCCGGATGCTGGATGATCCCCGCAGTCGAGCTCTGTCGGAAAATTTTGCGCGTCAGTGGCTGCGACTGGACCAGCTCATTACAGCCGTTCCGGATTTTGATCGTTTTCAGGTCTATTATTCAAGGATTGGGTGTGAACAATGGAAGTTTGGTCTACAGACCATGGTGGAACCCCTGCTTTTGTTTGAAAGTATTCAAATGGAGGACCGCTCTATCATGCTCCTCGTTGATAGTGACTATGCTTACCGTTCTGATGAACTGCAGGCCTGGTACGATCAACCGAATGCTCCATTCGGGGAGAAGCAAAACCGCAATCGATTTGATACCTTCACTCAAGTTTTTCGAAAACGGAAGCTCGCTACCCGGCGGGAAGGGGGGGTGATTACTTCTGCTGCTGTCCTGACGATGACCTCCACACCACTGCGCACCAGCCCGATCAAGCGAGGTGCCTGGGTGGCGGGTGTCATTTTCAACGACCCACCTCCGCCACCGCCAGACATCATACCCGAGATTGAAGCAGATGACGCTCTCATGGAGGCCAAGGGTCTTACCATTCGGCAGCGTCTCAAGCAGCATGCTTCCGATCAGGATTGCGCCAGTTGCCATGCACGCATTGACCCCATGGGCTTTGCGCTGGAGGGCTTTGACCCGATTGGTCGCTGGAGGGAGCGCTACAGCAGTGGACTGCCCATCGACGCAAGCGGGCGCCTTTTTGGGAAGGAAACGTTCACGGATATTGAGGGATTCAAGGATGCTGTTCTGGATCATCCGGAAATATTCATGCGAGCCTTCAGTGAGCACCTTTTAAGCTATGCTCTTGGACGTGCTCTCACCTTGAATGACAAACCAGCCGTCGATCTCATCACTCAGCGAGTGCGTGCGGAACGAGGGCGTTTTTCTACTGTGGTCACTGAAATCGTCAAAAGTCTTCCTTTTCGCCATAAAACCGGGCAGTAACAAAAACCATGAATATCCTTCGAAAAACAAGCATACCGAGGCGTACTTTTCTACGTGGGTGCGGAGCAGCTCTTGCCTTGCCGTTACTGGATCAAATGCAGGCTCGCGATGCGGCGCAAGCCACTCCTCCGCCACGACTGGCGTTTTTCTATACGCCCAACGGTGTGGTGCAGCGATCCTGGCACCCTCCGAAAAACGCCCACGCCTTTCCATCCAGTCCAACCCTTCAACCTCTGGAATCGCTGGGCGAGAAAATGTCTCTTTTCACGCACCTGGATCGAGTCAAAGTTCCCGGCACGGATGGCCATGCACAGGCTGGTGCATGCTACCTCAGCACCGCTGCACCGGACGAACTTTCGCCAGCAGGATACCCCCTCAAGCGCACCATTGATCAGGTGATCGCGGATCATGTCGGACGGGATACCCCGTTTCGTTCCCTCGAGCTTTCCTGCAACAGCTTCACGGATAACCGGGAGTCTGTCTATTTTGACAACATTTCATGGTATGGTCACGGGCACGTTGCGCGCTCCATGAAGGACCCCCGCAAAGTCTTTCAACGCCTCTTTCATGTCAAGGAACATCAAGCCAACGCCAGTGTGCTGGACCTGGTGCTTGCTGATGCCAGAGACCTGATGGGGCGCCTGGGGAATCTGGATCGACACAAACTGGACGAATACATGGAATCGGTGCGCACGGTAGAGCAGCAGATCGAACGCATTACCCAGCATCAGGTGGATGTGAGAGATTTGCCGGCAGGAATGATTCCCTCGGACAAACTATGGACCACCATGCGACGGGATGAATACATTCAGGTCATGGGCGACCTTCTTATTCTTGCGCTTCAAACAGACCTCACTCGTGTTTGTACACTGATGGTTGCTCCCGAACGATGGGACACACCATTGATGTTCGAGGACATCTTTGAAAAGCCAATCCGTCATCATGGTTGGACTCACAATCAGAAAGATCCGAAAACACTGCTTCAACTTGAGAAAATTGACTTATTCCACATGCGTCAATACGCCAGCATCTGTGCCAAAATGGATGCTGTTCAGGAGGGCAATGGAACTTTGCTCGACAACATGATGTTCACCTATGGCTCAGGCCTCAGCAGTGGGATGCTACACGAATGCACCAACTTGCCGACAGTGATCGCCGGAAGTGCGGGTGGCCGGATTGCGACCAATCGGCACGACCAACATGCCCAAGGTACTCCTATCGCCAATCTCTGGGTCTCCATGGCGCAGATCATGGGATTACCCGTGGAGCAAATAGGCGACAGCACAGGGTCTCTCAAAGGTTTTGTTGCTCAGGCTTGATGCCTGCAGGAAACGTGGTTCAGGTTGTTCAATGGCTTTAGTCTCGGTAGCGATGTTTTGAGTGCAGGCCTGTTTTTTGCACTTGGATTTGCTTTGTACGTAACAGCGCATCGGCTGCCAGCGGCTTGCTTTTTTCCTAAAGAGTTGATCTTTGAGCTCAGGGAAGAGATATTCCAAGAATGCTCGCCGTTATTTCGCCTGCTAAAACGCTGGATTTTGAATCGTCACCCAACACAAGTGCTTTTTCGGTGCCTGATTTTCTCGATCAATCGGAATTGCTCATCGAGCGGTTGCGCACTCTCTCCGAGCAAGAACTTTCCAGTCTCATGTCCATCAGTCCCAAACTGGCGTCATTGAACAGGCAGCGTTATCAGGACTGGTGCGTTCCTTTTTCTTCAGAGAACGCCAAACAGGCCATTCTGGCTTTCAAAGGCGACGTGTATACGGGATTCACATTGGATCAATACACAAGCAAGGACTTCGACTATGCTCAGCAACATCTCAGGATTCTTTCAGGACTCTATGGCCTGCTGCGTCCTTTGGACTTCATTCAACCTTACCGGCTCGAGATGGGGACCAAATTGTCGACAAAGCAGGGTCGAGACTTATATGCCTTCTGGAAATCAGTATTAGGAAAGGCCATGCGTGCGGCCATCAAGGCGTCCGGAGAAAAGGTGCTGATCAATCTCGCCTCCCAGGAATATTTTCAAGCACTCGATCGAAGAGATCTCCAAGCACGCGTCATCACTCCCATTTTCAAGGATGAAAAGAATGGGGTTTTCAAAATCATCAGCTTTCATGCCAAGAAAGCCAGAGGGTGTATGTCGGATTACATCATTCGCAATCAGATAAGCTCTCCAGAGGGACTCAAGAATTTTCAGGGGATGGGTTACAGGTTCAATGCTGAACCGTCAGATGAAGATAACTGGATATTTACTCGTTCGCCCCACGCTTCCAGTCAATGACCTTGCCATGCATGAACACGCTTGGGATTCTTTAAAGAGGGAGCTTTTTCTTTCGCTATCGCACGCTGTCGGCGCAGTTGCAGTGAGCCTTGTTTGTCCTTAGATTGCAGTTGTCTTGGCGTTATTGATAGACAAGAAGGCAGGTGTAGCGCCTAACGCCGCACTGTTGGCAACTGGTAAACGCTCACACAGTCTAAATCTCGTCCGCCCGCGCATGGAAAGGCAAAAGATACATTCAGGGCATGGCATCATTCTTCATCCTGACTGAAAAAGAGATCTGGTTTCTGGGTGATTTTTGATGGTTCAAATGACAAAGCCACCATGAAAAATCCTATCATGAGCCGGACACTCTATTGCTGAAGAAGTTGAACTATCCTGGGACGTGTTTTCTGGATTCGATCGTAGTCAAGAGGGATTTGCATGGGGGTAAACAAAAATGCGTTCAGCAAATCGTAAATTCCTTTCACTGCAATCCATGGGGCCTGAACGGATTCAAGTGCTGTGGCTCCGGTGTTGTTCTTGATGCTGCGGTCGGCTCCTTTTTCAAGCAGCATCTGGACAACTTCCGTCCGGCATAGAAAAGCCGCCATGTGAAGAGGTGTTGAACCATCGTTGTTCTTTCCGTTTAAATCGGCACCGGCATCTATCAAGGCTTTCGACACGCTGGTATGACCGAACAAAGCAGCCAAACCCAAAGCATTATCCCCTTTGCCAGTCGGCTTCAGGTCTTTCTGATTCAAATCCGTACCAGCGGCAATGTGCTGATTGACAGTATTCAGATCTCCCTCCACTGCAGCAGTCAACAAATCAATGCTCGGCGGGGCCGGAGGAGGAGTGGGGACGCTTGTTTCCTTGTCGTTTTTCCCGCAACCGACCAGCAGAAGGGATAAGGACATCAAAAGAGTGAATTGAGTTAATATTTTTTTCATCATGTATATTTACCATAGTCTTAGATTCCTTTTTAAGTTTCAATTTTTTTCATCTAAATAGTAATCCCTGCCTTTGAAAGGTCCTGTCTCACGTGCGAAGAGTCATGATTCAGTATAGTTTTTGTTTTTCCATGCAGAGTAAAAACATGATTTTTTAGTCGTTATTCCCCATAAATGCTGTATCTAATTTCTTCATGGATCCCCAAAACTTACACAGAATTGCGGAGACTTGCTGTGATTCTGCAATGAATCGACGCCGTTTTCTCAAATCAACGACCCATGCCGTGGGATTGGCAGCTGCTTCTTCACTTCCTCTCCTGGACGCAAAAGTTACGGCAGCAGAAGTTGCTCGAGCTGATACATCGGAGACGCTCGTAGCGACCTTGTATCGCAGCCTTGATGCAACACAGAAAAAGAAAATTTGCTTTCCGTTCGATCACCCGCTCAGGTCCAAGGTTGTCAATAACTGGTTTATCACCAAAGCACGGGTAGGGGAGGATTTTAATGCTGATCAGCAGGCGATGATCAGGGAAATATTCATGGGGATTCATAGTGAGGAATATGCGGATCAAATCTTCGAACAGGTAGCTTGGGATTCAGATGAAGAGGGGCTTGAGGATACTTCGATTGCACTGTTTGGCGAACCAGGTGAAGGTAAATTTGAGTTCGTTCTGACGGGGCGCCACGTTACCCGCCGCTGCGACGGCAATTCAGTGGCAGGCGCCGCCTTTGGAGGGCCTATTTTCTATGGGCATCAGGCAGGCAACAAGGACAAGGAGCCCTCGAATCATCCGGGCAATGCATACTGGTATCAGGCCAAGCGAGCCAACGAGGTTTTTCAGATGCTGGATGGTAAACAACGTGCAATGGCCTTGCTTGGAAATGCGCGAAGAGAAGAGGGCACCACTACCGTAAAGCTCACTGGTAAGACCACAAACCTTCCGGGTATTCCAATGACGGAATTATTCAAGGATCAGAGAGGTCTCGTGAGGCAGGTGCTTGATGATGTGTTGGCACCCTTTCGGAAACAGGATGCCGATGAGGCCCTGAAACTCATCGAACAAGCCGGTATGGATCATCTCCACATGGCTTTTTTCAAAAATCAGGACCTTGGTAATGACGGTGTATGGGATGTCTGGCAAATCGAAGGTCCATCTTCCTTGATGTTTTTCCGTGGAGAACCGCACGTCCATGCCTATATTCATATTCGTGACAGAACTGAGGCTTGATCTCGCAGATAGCCCGGGACTTGCATGAAAAAGAGGCCACCCTGTGCAGGGTGACCTCAGACAACACGGGCGTGTTGAATTCCCCAATTCTGATACACGCCTGATTCGATACCCTTCAAGGCTGCTTGCACAACCTTGAAAAATGAACAAACGCGTAATCGATAGCAGGTATTGTGCCAATTCTTTGAAAAAAATAAGGAAAGGACCTGAAATTTTTCGGTCTTTCTTCTGTTCTGAAAAAGTCCATAGTTTATGACTAAGTCTACTGTCTCATGGAAGACATGCTGAGCTTCAATATAATCCTGCCTGTCGCGCCTACTATCTCAGTGGTTCGCCAGGCTTGATAAGGTGCTTTTAAGCCGTGCAAAGTTTTCAGAAATAGGCTGTTCCCAGAAACTAGCTCGATTTTTTTTTGATTCGTCCGAATGGATGATGTATCAAGTGCGCATGATCATTCGACCCTTTATGCTCCTGAACCTTTTGTCTGAAGGTTCGGGAAGTTGATGAAAATGATGGAGGATGACAATAAAACCAGATCTTGTCCGTTAGTGATCACAAACATGAATATTATGAATTCATCAACAAAGCTTTATTCCATCACCGCTGTTTCCTTTTGTCTGCTTATTTCGCTGCTGCCATACGGAGCCTCAGCTCAGGTCGTGGGATTTCCTGCTTCAAAAACAGCCATGGAACTAAGGCGAAACGTTTTTGAACAAGGGCAAAAATCAGACCAGCCTTTTGCCAATTTTCGATTGTTCATGAAATACCAGTTGCCAGCCGGACAGGAGGGAGCATTGCATCTGGGGCAGCATATCAAGCTAAACCTGCTTTCAGGCAATCATGTGATGTCGATTGAGCATGAACATCTGGACCGTCAAGCTGGACGTCTTTTTGCCATGGTAGATGGTCGTGAAATGATGAAGATGAGTTTGCCTGTCAAACAAACGAGTCAGTATCAATCGACGCAAGAAGAGGCTTCGAGTCTGTTTTCAATGGATGGTGACTATACCGTTTCTGCTCGATTCGCCACTGAGGGGAGCGGCACTTTGTTTGCAAAATGCATGGCTGAAGGAAAATGGTCTCCGAATGCAAAAGCGTTGTTCATCCGGGATGGACGTCTTGTTTTTGATATAGGTTGGTTGGGGGCTGTCTCTGGTGGTCCGAAAGTCAATGATGGGAAGCCGCATCATGTGGTGCTTCATGTGCGCAACGGGGATGTTGAACTCTTTCTGGACGGTCAGTCGGTGGGTGAAAAAAGAGGTTTCATGGCCGAAGACGAGAACGATCATGTTTTCAAGATCGGTGCTTCTGCTCAGGACTTTGGATTTGATTGGGAAGGGGGAGATCTGCAGCAAGTCCTATTCTGGAAAGGTGGACTGCGTCACCTGGCCCTATCCAAATTGATTCAAGATGAACCCATCGATAAAATCAAAGTTCAACCTGGTTTTGACTGGCAAGGTGCAACCCTGGAGGAAACCTTCAATGGAGATGGCGTGCCCGGTTATCCTGTTGCTCTGAGAGTGGAAGGACCCGTTCGCATCGAAGAGGTCTGGGTTCAGCCGCTTGTGGCGACGGATCATGCCCAGCTGATGGCAGATTGGGATAATGAGACAATGGAAGTGGGAAGAAAACTTTATCACAGCCTCTGTGTCACCTGTCATGGAACGGCTCAAACCCCCGGTTCACTTCCAACGGCACTTAAATTTCATGAAGGTGCATTCAAGAATGGAAAAGATCCCTACGGGATGTTCCAGACACTCAGTCGTGGTTACGGGTTGATGGTGCCTCAAGGGCAATACACCCGTGCGGAGAAATACGCGGTGATTCAATACATTCGTGAAAACCTGATCAAACCTCACAATAGTGATCAGTATTTTGAAGTGGATGCACCTTATCTGGCTTCATTGCCTCGACCTCTCAAGACTTTAAGGGAATCCGAGGCAGTGACAGAGCGTCGAGACAATCAATATGAATTGATGGATTTTGGGCCAGCCCTGATGTGGACGTATCAAGTGAATGACGCCGAAAAAATCTCTGAGTGGAATATAGCCCAGAAAGGGATCAATATTCGATTGAATCCTGGAGATGGAGGTGTTTCGAAGGGCAGGGCATGGATGGTTTACGACGAAGATACCATGCGTGTGGCTGCCGCCTACAGTGGCGATGCATTCACCGATTGGCGAGGCATCGCGTTTGATGGATCCCATGGAACGCATACACGCATCAAAGGTGATGTGGCATGGATCAACTCCGATGCACCCGCCTGGAAGCACCCTTCACAGGATACATGGGAAGACCAGCGGATCGTTGGAAGAGACGGCCGTCAATTTGGTCCGTTGCCAAAGGACTGGGTGCATTACAAGGGGCTTTATTACCATGAAGATAAAGCGGTCATACGTTACACTGTGGGGAATACGATGATTCTCGAAAAACCGGGTGTGTTTGATTACGGCAGTTCGCCCATCTTTGTGCGCACGTTCAATGTGGCCCCCCACTCGCAAGTACTTGTATCCCGTATCGCACCCGACCGGGATGACCTTGCAGTCAGCGTGCGGGGGGCGTCGGGAGTCACGACGAGGCGTTTCGGAGGTTTCGTGGAACTGGTGATTCCTGCGGGCGCATCAGATCAGCATTTCAACCTGCTCATTGCCAAAACGGATGAAGATACACTGAAGGGATTGGAAGCCGCGATTCCTGTCGAAGATCTGGAAGTGTTTACCCGAGGAGGTAAATCTCGTTTCGAGCAAAAAGTTATTCATACTCAGGGTGTTCAGGGTAACAGTGATGAACCTTTTGCTGTCGATGTCCTGACCGTGCCGGATGCGCTGGCCAACCCGTGGGAATCATGGATGCGTCTTGGTGGATTCGATTTTTTTCCTGATAACCCGGATCGAGCAGCCGTTTGTACCTGGATGGGGGACGTATGGCTGGTGGACGGTGTGGCTGGTGATTTAAAAGACTTGAGATGGAGACGCATTTGTTCCGGATTGTTTCAACCGTTGGGGCTGAAAATTCATGAGGGTTTCATTTATGTAACATGCCGTGATCAGATCGCACGACTGCACGATTTCAATGGGGACCAGGAAATTGATTACGTGGAGAGTTTCAATAATGACGCACAAGTGACTGAACATTTCCATGAGTTTGCCATGGGATTGCAAGTGGATCAGAGCGGTAATTTCTATTACGCCAAATCTGCACGTCACGCCAAAACCGCTCTGGTGCCACATCACGGCACATTACTGCGCGTGTCGTCCGATGGTTCGCGGACTGATATTGTGGCCAATGGATTCCGTGCAGCCAACGGAGTGTGCTTGAATCCCGATGGCACATGGATCGTGACGGATCAGGAAGGCCACTGGAATCCGAAAAACAGGATTAACTATGTCAAAGAAGGAGGGTTTTATGGGAACATGTTTGGCTACCATGACGTGAAAGACAGTTCAGATGAAGCCATGGAACAACCTTTGTGTTGGATCACTAATGGTTTTGACCGTTCACCCGCTGAGCTGCTCTGGGCAACTGAGCCTGCTCAGTGGGGGCCTTTGAATGGGGTGTTGTTGAACCTGTCCTATGGTTACGGCAAAATATACACAGTGCCTCACGAATTGATCCAGGGGCAGGCACAGGGTGGCATGTGTGAATTACCCATTTCGCAGTTTCCAACTGGCGTCATGCGCGGGCGATTTCATCCCGAGAATGGTCAGCTTTATGGAGCGGGGATGTTTGCCTGGGCCGGAACCCAGCATCAAGCCGGTGGGTTTTATCGCATTCGATACACGGGCAAGCCAGCCTACATGCCCACGGCACTGGAAGCCATTGAGACTGGTATGCGGATCACTTTTTCGGACCCACTCGACAAGGATTTCACGGAGAATGCAGCTCATTACAAGGTTCAGACATGGAGCCTGAAGCGCACGGCAAATTATGGTTCGCGCCATTACGATGAACGTGAATTAGCCGTCAAATCTGCTGTGTTATCCCAAGACAGACGAACGCTCTTTCTTGAGATTCCTGAAATTCATCCGACATGGGGAATGGAAATGCGATGCGAACTCAAAGGCGCAGACGGGAATGAACCTGTTACCCGGGTGATACACAATTCCATCCATCATTTGGGCAAGGGACTCTTTTAGACTGAAAAAGCGCTTCAGCCATCACAAGCTGCATCGCCTTCGTGCGCTGACAGATCGTCTCACCTGATTTCGTTAAAGGCTTTGATCAAGGCATCGACTTCATGTCTGTCACGATATCCCTTCAGGAATAATTTGAAGCGGATGATGCCTTTTTGATCGATGATGAATGTTCCCGGATGGGGCACGCCGTCGATCCCGGATCCGGCTGCTTCCAGGTTGCGAATACCATAGGCTTCGATGGTTTTGCTGGCTGTGTCCGACAGCAATGGGAAGGTGATTCCGCTAGATCGAGCGAACCGTTTGAGTGTGTCCATGGAATCGTAACTGATGGCAACCACGCTTCCACCTGTGGATTCAATTTCCTCCAAATTTTCCTGCAACTGAACCAGCTGCTTTTTGCAAAACGGTCACCAATTTGCCGAGCGATAAAAAACCAGGGCAACAGGTCCTTTTTGAATCAGTGATCGGAGTGTGTGCTTTTTTCCATTTTGATCGCTTAACTTCCAGTCAGGTGCTGCGTGCCCTACACTTAGCCCTGTCTTTTCAGGCGGAGCTGAATCAGCAGCCTTGGTTGCGTTCATAGCAAGAGCGAGCCCTAGCATTAATCCTGCCATGATTTTTATTGGATGCATGTGCTTCATGGTGTGCTGAACCTAATGGTGTCAGACTCCATTGCAAGGAAGGAAGCGCCCCGCTGAACGCGGGGCAACGTACGTGTTCGAGGATTATGCTGATGTGTCGTCTTGGCAACGAATAACAATTTTTCCGAATTGCGACGAATGTTTCATGACGTCGAGTGCCTGGTTTATCTCTGCAAGCGGGTAGATTTTATCGACCAAAGGCTGAATGTTTCTTGATTCAACCAAAGCGAGCATTTCCTTGAAGTCCTGAGCTGATCCCATGGTCGTTCCCTGCAAACGAAGCTGTTTCCAGAATACTTTGAACATATCAATGTTTTTCGGGTTTCCGGATGTCGCACCATAATTCACGATGCGGCCTCCCGGTGCGGCCAACTCAATCAATGCGTGATATCCTTTTCCACCTGCGCTATCGATGATGACATCGAATGCTCCCGCTCGATCTGCCAGCGACTTAAACCAGTTTTCATGATTGTAATTTTCGCCACCCCGGGCTCCCAGCTGGACGGCTCTTTCGATTTTGCTGATTGAAGAAGAAGTCACCCAGACATGCGCTCCGCTGGCAACACTGAACTGAATTGCCAATGAAGAAACACCTCCTCCGGCTCCGGTGATCAAGATATTCATGCCTTTTTTGACACCTCCTTGAGTGAATAGAGCCCTGTAGGCGGTGAGGCCGGCAAGTGGAAGCGCAGCGGATTGATTCCAGTCGAGGCCAGCGGGTTTTGGATAAAGATTCCCAACAGGTACTTGAATTTGTGTGGTAAAGGTTCCGTCCATCGGCATGCCAAGGATGTGATATGATTCGGATTGCTTGGATGCGTCATCTCCCCAATCCAAACCTGGTTGAATGATTACTTTTCTGCCGTTCCAATCTGAATCCACACCAATACCTGTTTTCGAGACCGTTCCAGCCCCATCGGACCCAAGGACCACCGGTGTGCGTATGTCTGGATACATTCCGCAGGTAATCCAGTAATCGCGTCGATTCAATGCGGCAGTTTTCAGATCGACGATTGCATGATCAGGGTCAGGTACGAGGTCGGGGCGAGATTCTAGCTGCAAGGGTTGTTTGAGCTGTCTGAGTATGGCGGCTTTCATATTTGAATTTGTTTTTACGACTCCAGCATGCGCAAATTGAGCTTGGCAAGACAGTTCAAAAAGGGGCTTTAAATAGTGGGGAAGCCCCTCGGGTTCATTTGATTTTTCGATGAGCTCTCATTGGAGGAAGTGGAAGAAAGTGCCCAAAAAAACATTTGCCTCCAATCGTTTCCATCTATAAAAATAATAACACTATCATGATTCAATCACCAGCGGTTTACCCTGTTTGCGGTCGTGTGTGGCGAGATTTGGTCAAAGGGCTTTTCTTGCTATGCATGGGGATATGCAGTCTCTCTTCATCTATTTTGCAATCTGCAGATGCTGCTTCGGTGAGCTACTACACTCAGATTCGTCCTATCTTTCAAGCCAAGTGCCACGGCTGTCATCAACCAGCCAAACCGGAGGGTGACTACATCATGACTCACTTTGAGACAATGATTCAGGGTGGGGAAAGTGATGGAAAAGCGATCCTTCCGGGGAATGCTGGCGAAAGCTATTTGATCGAACTCATCACACCTGTCAATGGGAAAGCGGAAATGCCTCGCAAGGATGAACCCCTTTCTCAAGTTGAAATCGATCTTGTCAAACAGTGGATAGACCAGGGAGCATTGAACGATACCCCGGCAAATGCGGTTCCTAAATTCGATTTGGATCATCCTCCCGTCTACACACGGCCCCCCTTGATTGCCTCCTTGGATTATTCGCCGGACGGAGCATGGTTAGCTGTATCCGGTTTTCATGAGGTGCTTCTTCACAAAGCAGATGGTTCCGGACTTGAAAAACGATTGATTGGACTTTCTCAGCGGATTGAATCCGTCAGGTTCTCACCTGATGGTCGAAAGCTGGCCGTTGCAGGCGGTTCTCCAGGGCGGATGGGAGAATTACAAATCTGGGATGTGAGCGATGGAACCCTGGATCTTTCAGTGCCTGTTTCCTACGACACCGTTTATGGCGTCAGTTGGTCTCCTGATGGTGAGCTTGTGGCTTTGGGCTGCGCTGACAATACGTTGCGAGCCTTTCAAGTTGCAGATGGTAAGCAGGTTCTTTTTCAAGGATCTCACAATGATTGGGTGATTGACACGGTTTTCAATGTGAAGGGAGATCATGTTGTCTCCGTCGGGCGCGATCAAACAGCCAAGTTAATCGAAGTCAGCACCGAGCGCTTTGTCGATAACATCACCTCCATCACTCCCGGGGCTTTGAGGGGGGGCATCCAATCTGTCGCCAGACATCCTTCACGTGATGAGGTCGTCATTGGTGCTTCCGACGGAACCCCTCAAATATACCGGCTTTTTCGACAGACAAAACGTGTGATCGGAGACAATGCCAATTTGGTCCGACGTTATTCGCCTATGAAGGGACGGATCTTCGGAGTGGATTTCTCTGCCAATGGTAAACAGATCGCTGCGGTAAGCAGTCTGGATGGCAAGGGGTATGCTCATACTTACAGCAGTGACATTGACAGTGATTTAAATGCTGAGTTGAAGAGCATCATGGCTAAAGTGGCAGGCAGTCGCAATGCTGAAGAGCGTAAGAAAGTAGAAGATTATTGGACTGAAGGGGCTTCCTTGATTGCTGACAGTGCATTCAATACCGCATTGTATGCCGTATCATTCCATCCGGATGGATCGCAAATTGCAGTAGGCGGGGCGGACGGCATCGTTCGAGTACTGAGTTCAAATACCCTCTCGCTGCAGCGAGCCTTTGTTCCTGTTCCATTGAAAGACAGTGATCCGGATGGTGTCTACACCCTGAGTGTTTCTCCACCTAATATACATTTTTCCAATGCACATCAATCGGTTCAACTGGTGGTCCAGGGATGGACCTCATCAGGTCAGTCTGTCGATTTGACTCGTTCGGTTGAATGGACCGGGGGTAAGGAGATTGCCTCCATTTCCGACAAAGGAACGATGACGCCCCTTGCGGATGGCGAGGCGACATTATCGGTTAGCTTCAATCAGCACTCACTCAAGCTGCCTGTCGAAGTCAGTGGCTACGCAGTGCCATTGAAACCCGATTTCGTGCAGGATGTGAACCCGGTCATTTCAAAAATGGGCTGTAACGCAGGTACCTGTCATGGGGCCAAGGATGGTAAAAATGGTTTTAAACTCTCCCTGCGTGGGTATGACCCCCTGTATGATGTTCGGGCGTTCACCGATGATTTGGCTGGACGACGCATCAACTTTGCCTCACCGGATGATAGCTTGATGCTTTTGAAATCGACTTCGGCCGTCCCACATGAAGGCGGTCAACGTGCGAAGCCAGGTGAACCGTTTTACCAAATTCTCAGGGAATGGATTGCTCAAGGATGTGTGCTCGATTTGAAAAGTGCCAAAGCAAGTTCCATCGAAGTCATCCCCCAAAACCCGGTCATTCAATCAATCGGAGATCTGCAGCAGCTGCGGGTGGTTGCTCATTTCCCTGATGGAACCCAGCGAGATGTGACGCGTGAGGCATTTGTCGAAAGCAGCAATACTGAGGTTGCCTCAGTCAATGAAGTTGGCCTTGTCTCATCCATTCGCCGTGGTGAGGCTCCTATGCTTGCACGCTATGAAGGGGCTTATGCTTCAACAACCATAACCGTAATGGGAGATCGCTCCGGCTTTGAATGGGTTGACTTGGAGGCTTTCAATAAAATCGATGAAGCCGCCATGACCAAGTGGAAGCGAATGCGTATCCTGCCGTCAGGATTGTGCAGTGACACTGAATTTGTCCGTCGTCTCTACCTTGATTTAACCGGTCTGCCGCCATCAGTGGCTGCGATCAAGACGTTCCTTGATGATCCAAAACCTTCCAATAAAAAACGTGAGACGCTGATTGATCAATTGGTTGGTAATCGCGAATTTGTGGATTACTGGACCAATAAATGGGCAGACCTATTGCAAGTGAATCGTAAGTTTCTTGGCGCCGAGGGTGCGTCACTTTTCCGTGACTGGATCCGCAAAGAGATCGAAGGCAATACTCCCTACGATCAATTCGCACGGCAAATCCTGACAGCTGATGGGTCCAATAAGGAAAACCCTGCAGCTGCTTATTATAAGATCCTGAGGGAACCTGATTTGATCATGGAGAACACAACACACCTGTTTCTCGCCACTCGTTTTAACTGCAATAAATGCCATGATCACCCATTCGAGCGTTGGACTCAGGATCAATATTACGAAATGTCAGCTTACTTTGCCCGTGTTTCATTCAAAGCGGACCCAACCAGCAAAGACAAGTATATCGGAGGCACAGCGGTCGAAGGGCGTAAGCCACTGTATGAAATCGTGTATGAAAAAGACGAGGGTGAAGTCACTCATCTGCGGACCGGTAAATCAGCCGTCCCATCCTTTCCTTATGAGGCTGACTTTGATGGTCATGAGAAAGAGGGGACACGCCGTAATGAATTGGCCTCCTGGATGACGAGTCCGGATAATGCTTATTTTGCAAAAAGCTATGTCAACAGAATCTGGGGATATCTCATGGGAATGGGCTTGATTGAACCGCTTGATGACATACGGGCAGGAAATCCTCCCTCCAACCCAGAGTTGTTGGAGTGGCTGACTCAGGATTTTGTCGAGAGTGGATTTGATGCACGTCATCTGATTCGAACGATCTGTAAATCAAGAGTGTATCAATTGTCCATCGAGACCAATGAATGGAATGAAGACGATCAAATCAATTTCTCACATGCTACTCCCAAGCGTTTGCCGGCTGAAGTACTTCATGATTCTATCTACTTTGTGACTGGGTCCGTGCCGGAATTTCCCGGAGTGCCACGCGGTACGCGAGCTGTGCAGCTTCCAGATGTTGGCGTGAAATTAGCCGATGGATTCCTTGCTAATCTCGGACGTCCTGTCCGAGAGAGTGCCTGTGAATGCGAACGTTCCAGTGAATTGCAGCTTGGCTCTATTCTCTCGCTGGTGAGTGGTCCTACCGTCGATCAGGCAATTTCCGATTCTGCCAATGCGATTGCGGACCTGATCAAGAAACAATCAGATGACACCAAGGTGATTGACGCATTGTACTGGAGGATTCTAAACCGTGCTCCCAGACCTGCCGAGGTTGAGCAGAATCTACTCGCATTCAATCTGATTGAAAAACACCATGGAGACATTCAGGTTCAGTTGGCCTCTTATGAACGCGATTACGCCCCCATTCAGAAACGAATTGAATTGGAACATCAGACACGCATTGCGAATACTGAGGCAGACTTGAATGCTTATCTCGAAACGATTGCAGCGAAGGAAGCTGAATTGGACGCAGAACAGGAAAAAAGTGTTCATCAAAACGAAAAGGCGCTTGCTGATCATAAAGCTACTTTTGATGAGCGATTCCTTCATTGGAGCCAGTCAGCGGAAACCGGCACTTCATGGGAAGCAATGGATATCAGGTCTGTTTCCGCATCCAATGACACAAAGCTTGTCTTGCAGCGGGATTCTGTCATCCAAGCTGAAGGAAAGCTGGGTAAAACAGAATATGTGGTTCGAGGAAAAGCAGGTGGTGAGGCATTGAGAGCCATCCGACTGGAAGCATTGATTCATGATACCTTGCCCAAGAATGGACCAGGAAGAGCAGATGACGGAAACTTCGTGCTCACTGAAATTGAGGTTCGATGGGCCCCGGACTCCGATCCGGATGCTTGGAAAAAAATCAAATTGCACAAGCCGCAGGCCGATTTCAGTCAGCAAAACTTCCCAGTTAAAAATGCCATCGATGGTAACAAGAGTGGGAACAATGGTTGGGCAGTTTCGCCTCAATTGGGACAATATCACAGTGCTCTTTTTGAACTGAATGATCCGATCGTTTCTGATGAATCTTATCAATTAGAGATTAAATTAACCCAACACTATCAAGGCAATAAATACGCGATTGGACGGTTTCGATTATCGATTACCAGTGATGAAGGTGACATCGACCTGGGTATTCCTCTATCCATCGACTCAATTTTGGCGCTGAATGCCGACGAGCGCAGTGATGAGCAGCAGCAGTCCTTGAAAACATTCTTCGAGGGGAGAGATAAACAGTTGCTTCAGCTCAAAAAAGCATTGGAATTGGCCAAGAAGCCTCGCCCTGAAGATCCGCAGATGACAAAGTTAAAGGCTCGCTTGGAACTTGTCAGTCAGCCCTTGCCCATGGATACGACTTTGAAACAGTTAAGGAGAGCTTCTGACCTGAGTTCTCAACAAATGAAAAATACCCGTCTTACTGCGGCTCAGGATGTTGCCTGGGCATTGATCAATAACCCATCTTTCTTATTCAATCACTAACACGTTCAGTATAACAAAAAAACAAAACCTATGATTACCGTACCTGGAGGCATGAATTCGGATCTCTGTGATGGGGGCATGAAATTGACACGACGTGACCTTTTAAAGGTCGGGGGCTCAGGTTTGCTTGGTCTGTCCCTTGGTTCCATGCTCAAAATGCAGGCGCATGCCAGCGGCTCATCCCACCAAGGTGGTCCTGGTTGGGGGCGAGCAAAAAGCATTATCATGGTTTACCTGCAGGGTGGCCCCAGTCATCTTGATTTATGGGATCCCAAAATCAATGTGCCTGACAATGTAAGGAGTGTATTCAAGACGATTCCGACCAAAATACCCGGCGTACATTTTACCGAGGTGCTCCCCAAACTGGCGAAAATCAATGACAAAATGACCATGATCCGGTCAATGAGTTATACTCCCAATGGTTTATTCAACCACACTGCTGCCATCTATCAGATGATGACCGGCTACACGACTGATAAAGTGAGTCCATCCGGTCAATTGGAACCACCGAGCCCCAAGGATTTCCCCAACTTTGGTTCCAACATCATTCGGCTCAAACCATCGTCTGATCCGGTATTGCCGTTCGTCATGCTTCCTCGGCCATTGCAGGAAAGCAATGTTGTAGGCAAGGGCGGTACGGCCGGCTTTCTTGGCAAGGGTTTCGATCCCTATTATCTGTATCCTGAAGGGGATGACATGAACATGGGGAAAATGAACAACGTCAAGGTGGATGATCTGGAAATGCGTCCTGATGTCTTTGCCCTGCGTTTGCAGCGCCGGGCTCAATTAAGGGATTCGATCAATGCAGCCATGCCTGAAATAGAAAAAGCGGTCTCCAGTTATAATTTAAATGATTATTACAGCCGTGCCCTGAATTTAATTGTTTCAGGCAAAACGCGTGATGCCTTTGATCTTGAGCAGGAATCTATTGCCACTCGTGATTGGTATGGCCGCAATACCTTTGGGCAGAGCTGTCTGTTAGCCCGTCGCTTGGTCGAAGCTGGGACCCGCGTAGTGGAGGTGATTTGGCCGAAAGTAGCCAATTCCGACAATCACTCATGGGATGTGCACGTCAATCTGAGTGAACGCATGAAAAATCAATCTGCTCCCATGCTGGATGGTGGTTTATCCGCACTGATTGCCGACCTGGACCAACGTGGAATGCTTGAAGAAACGCTTGTGGTTGCCGTTGGCGAGTTTGGCCGCAGCCCTCAAAGAGGCGTCAGTACTTCAGGCAACAGTAACAGTGATGATGGTCGTGATCATTGGCCATATTGCTACACGGCCTGTGTCGCTGGAGGCGGGGCCAAACGCGGTTATGTTCACGGTGAATCGGATAAAACGGGATCGGCACCACTGGTAGATCCAGTCCACCCGGGTGAACTACTGGCATCTATTTATCACAGCTTCGGCATTGATCCGGAAACCATCGTTTACAACCATCTCAATCAACCTCGCGAGTTGGTCAAATCCAAAGCGGTAACGAGCTTATTCAGTTAATTTAAACTGAATGGGCTGGCCGGCTCAGTCAAAAATCATAAAAAACAAAAAGCCCGGCAAGTAGCCGGGCTTTTTGTTTTAAATCGCACCAATGATAGCTGTCACTCTGATCAATCAAATTTTCTTTTCTTAACCTCAGTGGCGGTGGGGAAATCTGCAGGCACTTTTGTCTGACTCACTTTTCCTGTTGCAGCCCATTCTGAGCCTCTGACGAGAGTGGTGATAAAACCAACGCATTCCATCGAGTAATCAGCATGGCCCATTGGAGTATGAAAGACGCGTCCGCTACCAAACTGAATGGTCATCAAGATAGGTTCATGTCGACCGCTTCCTCCTGTTGATTTGTCCGCAAATGCTGTTGCGAGAACGTGCATTTTTTCGGCTGGCCCCCGGAGTTGGTCGTAAAGCTCATCCTTGGCATGCAGCCATTTTTTCGGTAAACCCTTGATAATTGGATGCGTCGCGTCCCGCGCTTCGATCAGATACTCATGCTGTTTCCCGTGAGACCCGCCTCTTCCCTTTGAAGTATCCCGAACCAGGTGTCCATGATCGTCATAATAGACATAGGGACCAGAAGATTCATCGCGACCACCCCATCCTCCGAGTCCAATCATGCGGTTGTAGGCATCCCATTCGGCAAAGGAATTATCTGCGGCATGGACGATGACCAGTCCGCCTCCCTGACTCACAAAATCCTCAAGACCTTTTTTTGTTTGCTCAGGCCAGGGAGCAGCATTCCAACCGAAATTGGATAGGACAAGGTCATACGCTGAAAAATCAGGTGCATAATCAGGATCGGGTTTTGGTTTTTTGAGGGCCGTGGTCTTGATGTCCAATGGAACGGGGAATTGGGGGATTAAATCATCGCCATTCCAAGTATAGGCAGTCCTTTTGACATCGACTGTGAATAAACCTGATTCTTCAAGATACTTTTTCATCATGACTGTGGTTTTTGGCCACATGCCATGGTTGTTTTGTCCGTCAATGATCAGAGCCTTCATTGGCGTCGCCGCCTGAACCAGAGGAGTCAAAGCAAGAGCGACAAGCGCTAGGTAAAAAATCGGAGATTTCATAGTTTGATTGGAATGTGTGCATGCTGCAAAAAAAGCCCCTTCAGGACAAGTCCTAAAGGGCGAGGAAGCGGGATGTCTATGAAGAAAAATGGATGCGGGTTTGATTCTGACTCCATGGCTGGGATAAAACGGAATCCTTGAACTCTCCAGGTGTTGATCGATTTCTTCCAGGGTTGTTGCAACTGGAAAGGTAAGCAATTTTGAAAGCAACTTTTGTTGCCTCGGGAATGATCTTTTGGCTATGGTTGTGCCTCACACTCAAACTCGCATTGACCATGAAATGATGCATACTCTCAACTTATCAGGATTCAACAGGCGCTCGCTTTTCATCAGACAAATCCTCAAGAGGAGATCTATCGTGTACTGTCTTTTCGGCTTCTTTATGGTTTCAGGTATCACGACTTGTTTTGATCGCTGTTTGGCCAAGGATGCAACCCCGTTGAAAGTCTTTCTTCTGGTGGGCCAGTCCAACATGCAGGGGCATGCTCATGTTCGTACCTTTGAGCATATTGGAATGGATCCAGAGACATCGCCACTCTTGAGCGAGATGCAGGATGAAGAAAAACAACCTAGGGTATGTGACAATGTTTGGATATCCTACCTCTCCAACAGCGGAGTCAAACAAGGCCGATTGAGTGTTGGATTTGGAGCGAGTGAAGACAAAATAGGTCCCGAATACACCTTTGGGATCTACATGCAAAAACATTTGGAAGAGCCGATCCTCATTATCAAGACAGCTTGGGGTGGCAAGAGTTTGCATACTGACTTCAGATCCCCAACTGCCGGTCCGTATTTGTTTACCGAACAACAAAAAGAGGGGTTTGCAAAACAGGGAAAGGATCTCAAGCAGATCAAGGCCGAGAGGGCACGCGTGACCGGTCTCCATTATGGTTTGATGATCGGACACGTGAAGAGTGTGCTGCAAGACATCAAGGATGTTTATCCAGGTTACAATGAGCAATGCGGATACGAGCTTGCTGGAATGGTCTGGTTTCAGGGCTGGAATGATATGGTTGACCGCGGTGTTTACCCCGGAAGAGATCAACCCGGTGGATATGATCATTACAGCGATGTGCTGGGGCATTTTATCAGGGATGTTCGAAGGGATCTTTCTACGCCTGATTTGCCTTTTGTCATAGGTGTGATTGGAGTGGGAGGTCCGGTTGAACACTATGGAGCCGCACAAAAACGTTATGCAGGGATTCATCAATATTTTCGTTCTGCCATGGCGGCTCCAGCCAAGTGGCCAGAATTTGAGGGCAACGTTTCAAGTGTTCTGACCGAAAACTACTGGGATATGAAACTGACGGCTTTAAGAGCCAGAGATGCTGAATTGAATCAGAAAATGAAACAACTCGTCCTCAATGGGAATCTGCAAAAAAAAGAACAACAATCCATGCGGGAGAAGTTGCGTGCAGAGATGTTTACAAGTCGTGAACTGGAAACCATGGAGAAGGGAGTTTCCAATCAGGAATACCATTATCTGGGTTCCGCAAAAATCATGGCCCAAATTGGTAAGGGTTTCGTAGAATCCATGGTTGAACTTAAGGGGCCTTCCTCTAGATGAGATATCAAAATTATAAGCAATTTATTGACTCGATTCATTCAAAAAACCATGAAATCAACTACTGCTCACTGCTCTCTCTATTTACTTTTATCGATCCATCTTGCTTTCGGATCCATTGCCACCACTGCTCAGGTTCAAACCGCCACAACCCAAGGTGACCATCAAGGATTGAATGGGCATTTTTTATACGTGGCAACGCCGGGGATACGGGATTACCTTGGGTATGGTGGACATGGTCTGGTCGTTTTTGATATCGATAACAATCATCAATTCGTCAAACGCATTCCAACCAAGGGGTATCATTCGGATGGACGTCCGGCCAATGTGAAAGGCGTTGCCGTCAGTCAACAGCTCAACAGTATCTATATTTCGACACTCTATTCTTTACAGCGCATCGATTTGGAAACTGAAAAATTGCTGTGGGAAGTGCCTTATGCAGGGGGATGTGATCGAATGTCGATTTCTCCAGATGGTAAAATCATGTACCTTCCCTCATTGGAAAAAGATTTCTGGAACGTTGTTGAATGTGAATCGGGTGAGATCATCGCCAAAATAAAGGTGCACGCAAGAGCTCACAACACTATCTATGGGAGCTCCGGACAATGGGCTTACATGGCAGATATTGCATCCCCCTTCCTCCATGTTGCCGATACAAAAACACACACTGTTGATCGGAAGATTGGTCCTTTCAGTGCAGGTGTGCGGCCTTTTACAATCGACAGTTCCGAAACAAGGGTTTTCGTTACAGTCAACGAATTACTTGGCTTCGAGGTGGGGGATTTGAAATCAGGAGAAAAACTGGCCAGTGTGAAAGTTCTAGGTTGGGACAAAGGACCTGTGAGGCGTCATGGCAACCCAAGTCACGGCATAGGGTTGACTCCTGATGAAAAAGAAATATGGGTCTGTGATGGGCACAATATGCGCATGCACATATTCAGTGCACAACCTCCCTACCAGCAACAAACAACAATTCCTTTGAGTGACATGCCCGGATGGGTGACCTTCAGCATGGACGGGCAATACGCTTATCCTTCAAGCGGTGAGGTGATTCATGCAAGGCGGCGGGAGGTTCTTTATCTACTGAAAGATGAGTACCACAATACCGTATCCAGTGAGAAAATGGTGGAAATCTTCAAGAAAGAAGGGAAGGCAATCGCAAATGGGGATCAGTTCGGTGTGGGACGACTTCATTAACACCGACGTCAGTTTGGGGCTTGAAGCACGGCCAGGCGCTGGGTTTTATCCATCGAAAATACTTTAAACAGTTGCCTCAAAATATGAAAACAATAACATCTACCCATGTCCTTGATCACGCTCTACAGAATCGGGTTAGTCATCATTGTCAGCTCTTTCACGGTCGCTCAGGCGACGGAATTCAAGGTGCTTTCCGTCAGTAGGATTTGGGAGCACGCTCAGCACAACGCGTTCACGGACTTGGAGTATTTCAAGGGGCGATGGTTTTGTTCTTTTCGTGAAGGGAGCGGACATGCGGGGGCAGGTGATCATGGTAAAATCAGGATCATTCATTCAAAGGATGGTCACCAGTGGGCATCGGCCGTATTACTCGAAAGTCCTGGACTCGATTTGCGTGACGCCAAGCTATCCGTGATGCCCGATGGCCGCCTCCTGCTCAACTCATGTGAGTATGATGTTGATCATGACCAGGTGAATGTCAGAAATAATCAATCCGTTACTTATACGAGCAGGGATGGTTTGCTATGGGAGGGTCCACATCGAGTTGCGGACAAAGGCTACTGGCTCTGGCAGACGTCATGGTTTGAGCAAAAAGGTTATGCTCTCGGCTATCAGTGGGGTAATCACGATCGTAGCCGTTTCTACCGCACACTTGATGGGATTCATTACAACACCCTTTTGGATGATCCACGTCCCCCGAATGATCGCAGCAATGAACATGCGCTTGTCTTTGAGCCTGACGGAACCATGCACATGCTTCTCAGACGTGATCATTCAGATCATCATGCTTCCTCAGCACTTCTGGGAACTTCAAGACCACCCTACAAAGAATGGTCCTGGTACTCACTTGGCATCAAGATGGGAGGGCCTGCCTTGACTCACTCTCCTGATGGTCAACTGATTGCTGTCGTTAGGCGTTATGCAGAGGGTCCCAATGAAGGCTGGGGTTCTCAGTGGACAGAACTGGGGGTTATCGACCCGCTCAAATCATCATATGCACCCAAACTCAAACTTCCCAGCGGTGGAGATTCAAGCTATGCAGGCCTTATCTGGCGTGAAAACATACTATGGGTGAGTTACTACAGCAGTCACGAGGGCAAAACCTCGATCTACCTTGCAAAAGTAGCTGCGATCAACACCGAGAACTAACTTGGGTCTACCAAACTGGTAGACCCAATCACTGGCATGCCAGGTGAAAATTTGGATGGCTGTTCGCTGGAAATTTTTTATTGAAAGCCTCATCTTAAATCGTAGATCAAGCTTCAATACCTGGTAGAGCGAACTCGCGAATTCTTTAAGATTGAACGAGTCGTTTTGTTTTGTATGATACTTTCAATACCTAAAATAGACGACTCACCGCCTGCAGGTTTGAGCTTTGAGCGGAAAAGTGTCATGAGTAAACTAATTATTCATTTCTAAATATGAAATACCCTATCAAACTGAACTTCAAGAAACTCGCACTGGCCAAGCAAGCACACCTTACTGACGCAGCAGGCGAACCCATCGCATATGCGCGTCAGAAAATGTTCAAATTGAAAGAGGAGTTGGAAGTGTTCCGTGACAAGAGCCGCGAGGAAAGACTCTGTCTTATCAAAGCCGACCGGGTGATTGATTTTAGTGCGGCTTATCAATTCTTGAATGAGGAAGGTGCGGTTTTCGGGGTGATCAAGCGCGAAGGACTTAAGTCCATATGGAAGGCTACATATCATCTAAACCATGATGCCAACACTCCTTTTGCCAGCATCAGAGAAGAAAAACCTTTCGCCAAGCTGGCGGATGCCTTAGTGGGTGGAATTCCCCTGGTCGGTCTGTTCTGTAACTATTTTCTCAACCCCTCCTACCTTTTGACGAATTCAGAGGGAGTTGAACTTTTCCGTATCAGGAAAACTCCCAGCCTTTTCGGAACCGTTTTCGATATTGACAAACTTTCCGACGCCCATCAGGACAAAGAAGTATTGTCGCTCATGGGTATCCTGATGATGGTCTTTTTGGAAAAAGCCAGAGGATAGTCTGTGCTTGCGACCTGAAGGTCTTCCAATGAAGACTACCGAGATGACTCCTTGTGCATTAGAGCCATCCTCATCCTGCTTCCTTTAAACTGATTCTAAAATCATGTTGCCATATGCCGTGGTATCTCCAGTCCTGATTAATCCAATGGCTTGCGGAACTCTTTTTTTGAAATCATTGTGAAGTTCAAAGGTCCGCTTGATTCCCCTGCATGCTGTATCAAATTCTTGTTGTTTTCCTTCCGTATTATTTTCCTCGAATTCCTTGGCCATCCATATTTCGCCACATTTCCAATTTGGCAACAGCGCGTCAAGAACTTGAGGGATTGTTGGGATCCCCCTCACCAGAGTCAGGTCAACGGTTTCAATCATTGGCCAATAAGGGAATGCAGCATCAGAAATGACGATGGTGTTGGTATGGCGTACCCTTGCAATCAGGTTTAACAAATCGGGGTTAATAATATCTTTGGTCAACATAACAAATATCAGAGTTGAAATCTATTTCAGCCCCACTGGGCTTTGCAATGAATTTGTCATTGAATAGGTCAAGCTCCAGGGTTACGGCGGAAAAAGAACAAGGTGTTTTTTTTTGGGGGGGGTGACAGTATTTCCAGCTGAGGTCTTAACCTTGTGGGCCTTGAGTATCAGATGGCTGAACTAGTGGTAGAATGATTTCGATCAGAGTGCCCTGTCCAGGTTTTGAAATCAATTTAACGATACCAGCGTGTGCTTCGACTATTTTATTTACTACCATCAATCCAAGGCCCGCACCTTTGGGTTTGTTGCTTTGCAACAAACCATCGAATTGTTTCATCTTACGCTCATCCATTCCCAATCCGGTATCTCGAAATGCAATGACCACGTGTTCTCCATTACCGGATTTTCTGTGTTCCGTTGACAAATGAAGTGTGCCTCCGTTGGGCATGGCATCGATGCTATTCAATGCGATGTTTAAGAGTACCTGCTCTATTTGCCCGGGATCTGCCTGAATTTTTGGAAGTTGATCAGCTAATTCCATCTGGAAGTCGATATGGTGCTGTTTCATCTTATGCCGAGTCAAAAGGTAAAGATTGCGCGCCAGGGGGTTCAAATTAACAGGGGCAGTTTCAGGCTCGTTATGGCGTGCGAAGTCAAGGATTCGTTCAACAATTGCATTGAGTTGATCCATTTTTTTGCCAAGCAGCTCCACATCTTCATTGCGAGGGTCCTCATCAGGGAAATTGAGATTAAGTGCGTGATACACCATTTTCATCACAGTCAGTGGATTGCGGATTTCATGGGCAACCTCCGCTGCGAGCAAGCCAAGGGCTGATAACTTTTCCCTCTGACGCAATTCCTCTTCCATACTTCTGATGTCCTTGTTCAGTCTTGCTCTTTGGATAGCTGTGGCCGACACATTGCTGAAAGCCTTGAGGATGTGGATTTCTTCATCTGAGAAGCTATGCGTTTTTCCGGTGTAGACATTCAGTACTCCCATGGGATCTGACTCGAGCATCAGCGGTACACTGAGCATGCTGACAAGGCCCTCTTCCCTCGCAAGGTCAGCATTGTGATACAGGTGTGAGCCTTGTGTGTCCCTGAGTTGAATCGGTTGGCAGCGTCTTACTACGGTTCCAACAAAACTTTCCTCCACGTGCAAGCGAGGTTTTGCCCTGTAGGACTCCCCTGCACCATGTGAGGCTGTCAACTCCAGCCAATCACCTGTTTCGTCCAGCATGAGAACCGAGCACATGCGGGCCGACATCAGCTGGCAAGCCTCTCTGGTGACGGCTTCAAGCGCTTCCTCGAGGTCATAGGCGTTCTGGATCTTTTCGTTAACTTTAGTGAGAGATTCAAACATTTGAGCCTTGAACCTGATTTGTTCATAGAGCCAAGTGTTTTCAATCACCTTGGAAGCCTGAATCGCGAGGTTTGAGAGCATCTTCCGATCGTTCTCGTTAAAGGCATCCTTGTGGGTGGCATCCACATTCAGAACGCCCCGCACTTGATCATTGATGTCAAAGGGAACAGCCAGTTCTGATTGAACCTCGGCCCAAATGGAAACATAGCGGATATCTTCCTGAACATCGTTGATCAGTGCGGATTTGCCTTTCTTTGCAACCCAACCAGTGATACCTCGGCCTATTGGAAGATTGAAATCAGCATAAGCCTCATTCGGTAGACCTAAAGCAGCCTCAAGTTCCAGGAGTCCTGAAGTAGGATTGATCAGTGAGACACTTGCGGAATGAGCGTGCGTCAACTCAATGGCCTGCTGCAGGATGACATTAAGCGCGGTCTTTGGGTCAAGAGATTGATGGATTAAATTGCTGACACGGTACAGCAATTTAATCTGTTTATTTTCCTCCTTCAGTGCTTTCAATGTCTCTTCGTCGGACATGATTCCACATTAGCATTTCCAATCGAATGTTTCACGGAATATTCGATATGAATCGGTGTTCGAAGGTATTATCTTTCATTTTAAATCTTGTGGCACACTTGCAGGTTCAAAGGGATTAATTTAGTTTGGACTCCTAATGGATGAGACAAATGACATTCCTGAATTGGATGAAGCCATGTTTGCCTTCAGTCAAGCTGACTATCAGAAAGCGGTAGACCTGCTTGAAGGCATTTTAAAAATATACCCAGATCAATTCGATGCCTTAACCGCATTGAGCATGGCATATTGCCGTCTTGGGAAATTGAATGAATCCCTCAAGCTGGGTTTGCAAGCGGAACAAATACGCCCGCATGACGCTCTTGTACACACCAACTTATCCTTGTTTTATGTCAAAATGGGAAACAAGGAAAAGGCCGAGCATCATGGATTACAGGCGAAAATCGCGTCCTGGAGATCCGACTCCGGAGCTCAAGCCCCGACAGCAAGTACAGGGAATGAATCAAACGCGGAAGATGATCTTAAAATGGCTGCCCCCAAAACCGAAACTTATAAAACGCCCTCGAAATTTCCTGATACGCCTTGGAAAAAATAAGATATATCAATAAGGATATTCTGCGTTGTGATTTCACGTGGCCCGGCCTGACCGTTTTGCCAGAAAAATCCCGGAAATAATAATGACTCCACCAAACATCTGCATGGAGCTCATCGATTCATGCAGAATAGCCCATGCAGCTATGGCTGCAACGAGAGGTTGGAAAAGAAGGCTCAAAGCGGAAATTGATGCTGGCAGGTGTGCAAATCCGTAAGCAATCAACCCCTGACCTAGAACCTGACCTGTCATCGCCAAGGCAAATAAGACCAGCCAACCATGGATTGTGGACGGGAATATCTTCTCCCCAAGCATCAGGGCAAAAATTCCCAAAGCAATGGTACTATAAACCGCTGAACGTGCCATGAGAGGGGCTGTCCGCACTGTTACCCTCAGATGCTTCAACGATAGCATGTACGCACCATAAAAAATGGCAGCTAAGATGGCGATGAAATCCCCATACAATTGCTCCTTTGAAATACTCAGACTTGCTCCCGTTAAAAGAACAGCGCCAAGCATCGTTAAAATCATGCCAACTATAAACCAACGAGTGATGCGTTCATTGAACAAAAACCTGGCTGCAATGGTGACAAAAATAGGGGCGGCATTGGTGAGCAAGGTGGCGTTGGCCACCGTGGTGTGATGCAACGCTTCATGCCAAAATGCCATGTCGAGTGCGAATAAAAAACCCGTGAGAGCAAACCACTTTGCCGAGGTATGTGCAGGTTTATTCTTCTCTTCTCGTTTGTTTGGTTGTGTGTCCCATGCAGCCCAGAGCCAAAGCATAGGGAGCGCAAGCAGCAGGCGGTGAAATGCTGTTGAAACAGGACCGAGCTCACTTAACCTGACCCAAATTGGAGCCAAGCCAATGCATCCAGCACCCGCAAAAACGGCTAAGAACCCGATATGTTCCTGTTTAAGTCTCTGCTTCACGTGGGATGAATTTTTAATTGGAAAAAGACACAGGCTCAGGAAATGGATTTCCGTTTTTTCGCCAATTCAACTTTCAGGTCATCAAGTGGCAAGGTATTGATAATATCCCTTTTCTCCAGCCAACCCTTGCGCGCATGTTCAGCGCCCAAACGCAGAAAACCTGCATGATCCAAATGGTGAGCGTCGCAATTGATGACACACTTGACTCCTTTTTCCTTGGCGTATCTCCACCAACGCCAGTCCATGTCGAGTCGATAGGGGCTGGCGTTCAGTTCAATCCATGTGCCTGTCCTGGCACAGGCATCAATGACCGACTGATGATCAATCGCATAGGGTTCCCTTTGAAGCAATAAACGACCGCTCACATGACCCAGCATGTGCACAAAGGGGTTTTCAGCAGCCTTGATCAATCGATGAGTCAATTGATTTCTGGATTGGGTGAATCCTTGATGAATGCTTGCAACGACCACATCCAGTTTGGCCAGTAGTGAATCTTCAAAATCAAGTGATCCATCGCTCATTACATCGACTTCTGTCCCCGTAAGGAGTTGAAACGAGGTGTTCTCCAGGCTCAGTTCACGGTTTATTTGCTCAATGTCTTCTATTTGTCTTTCCAGACGTGATGCCTGTAGTCCGTTAGCTTGGAAAGATGATTTTGAATGATCTGTGACTGCCCAGTAGCTGAATCCCAACTCAAGGCAATCTTTTACTAATTGCGCCAGCGATTGTCGCCCATCGCTCCAATCAGAGTGATTGTGCAAGGATCCTTTCATTTCTCTCCACTCGACCAGTCGGGGTATTTTTCCAGTTTCAGCTGCTTCGAATTCCCCTGAGTCTTCTCGAAGTTCCGGAGGGATGTAGTCCAGGTCCAAATGTTTGAAAATATCTTCCTCTGTGCAGCATGCCAGACAAAGAGCCATGTCACGGGTCTCTTCTTTGGATCGAAATAAACCATACTCGCTCAAACGTAAACCACGTTCAATCGCGCGGCGCCGCATGATGATGTTATGTTCTTTACTCCCCGTGAAGTAAGCCAGTGCAAACGGAAATGATTTGTCATCGATGACTCTCAAATCGGCTTGAATGCCGCCATGCAATATGACCGAGGCCTTGGTATCTCCCTTGGCTTGCACGGATACAACAAAGGGTAGCGATGTGAAATCCTCAATAACCCGGGTTGCCTGTTTGGATGAAGCCAGAAAATCAATATCATGCAGGATTTCTTTTCGTCGTCGCAGACTGCCAGCTTCGCTGCAGCGTATTACATCATCATGCTGACGGAGAAAATCAAGTATGCTTTCGGCAGTGGCCAGCGCAACGTCAAGTCTATGGTGAGAAGCATATTTTTTTCTGAATTCAATGCCATCAAGGATCTTCTGTTGTGTTTTGGCTCCGAATCCCTTGATTCCCGCGATTTCGTCCTTTCGGCAAGCTGACTCGAGCGCCTCGATGGATTCGATACCCAAAGTGCCGTTCAACGCCTTGATTTTCTTCGGCCCAAGGCCTGGGATGTTCAGCATTTCAATCAGACCTGCAGGGATGGATGCTTTCAAATCCTCGTAGTATTTCAGCTTACCTGTCAGGACTAATTCGGTTACTTTTTTCTGGAGCGCCTCACCGAAGCCTTTCAACTCTCCCAATCGTCCCTCGTTCACCAAAAATGCGACCGACGTTTGCCCCGTTTCGAGTGTGCGGGCCCCGTTGATATATGCCCGCGTTTTGAAAGGGTTTTCCCCCTTCAACTCCAAAAGTACCGCTATTTCTTCCAGGATTTCAATGACATCTGCATTATCCATGCAGGGACTATGATCAGCCCTATTCAAACTTCAAGCGACAAAGAGAATTCTGGACCGTTTGGGTTTGTGTGTGAATACTGGGTCCATGCAAATTCACCCTTTCTCCCAAATACGCCGCATGCTGCACTTGGGGCTTGCCTCGTGCATCTTGCTTTCAGGTTTTTTCGTGTTTTCTGACGATAAAAATGAACCTGTTTCCCCGGATCTTTCTGCAACCGATTGGAAATCATTGTTTGACGGGAAAACGATGAAAGGCTGGAAAACGACTAATTTTGCAGGAGGGGGAGATGCCAGTGTCAAAAATGGAAGCATTGAGATTGACATGGGACTCGCGCTCAGTGGCGTGCAATACACAAATCAACCTCCCAGAATCAACTACGAAATCACTCTGGAAGCCATGAAGCGTGATGGAGGTGATTTCTTTTGCGGCCTGACCATGCCTTATAAAAAGGAACATTGTACCTTTGTTTGCGGTGGATGGGGTGGGGGAGTCGTAGGATTGTCGAGTATCAATGGAATGGATGCTTCGGAGAATCAGACCACGGAATTCAAAAAATTTGAAAACAATCAATGGTATCGAATCAGTCTGCGTGTAATGGATAACCGGATTCAGGGCTGGATCGATCAGAAACTTTTTCTGGATGTTGATACAACGGATGTCAGTGTTGGCATGCGGATCGGTGAAATTGAAGAATCGGCGCCATTGGGAGTCGCAACATGGATGACCTCCTCTTCGCTTCGCGACATTCGTCTGCGACAGGTTCAGGCTCCTGACAGTAAATGAGAGCCTTTCATTTCCAGCATCCTGCTTACTTAAGGAGCAATGAAGCCGTGGTAAAGGCCCATGTAATAAGGCAGCAGAAAGACAGTACCACTAGCTAAAATATTACCACTTCCCCCGTAGTCCAGCTGCCATGGATCTGTGTTCCAATGGTTAAAGTGCCTGTTTTCAACAGGTAATACCTTGCCATTGATTCTGTAACCCCTTTGACGCGGGTTGCTTGAAAGTAAATCGGTGGAATTTTGCTCAGGAAGGCTCCTGATATCAATTCGGTGACTGTTCTCACAAGCCCAGTTAAAGCGGTTCAGGGGAAATCCCTGCAAAGTCTCAATGGAATCCACAAGCCAGTCGCCTGTTGGAGAAATCGAGTGAGTCCCCCAAGGATCACTGACTTCGCGGCCCATGGCCTGACCTGCATAAGCGAAATGGAAGAACGGGTTCATCTCGGGCGCTTCATTCAGCCAGGCAGCGTAGAAGGATAAAAGGGCCTTCTGTCTCAGGGGGCCTTCCGGCGTGTATCGCAATAAGTTGTAATAGCACATGAAGGCCATCTCATCGTCGGATTGATTTCCAGAGCCGATACCTCGATGGATTTTGTAAATCAGGGCATTGGTGTCAAATGCATGGTTTTGAATCAATTCAGCCTGATGCTTCAAATATCTCGACTCTCCTGTTACGTGAGCTGCAACCGCCAGATAAGAAAGCATGCTCAAGGACTTGAGTCCACGTTCCGCCCACCAATCAGGGTCGTGATTGAGTGCGTCCGGGCTGTAAACACCCCACCGGGTGACGGTTCCTGTGTGGTCCACCAAATTGTAACCGTGCGCAATGAGGTGATCAGTCAAGTCACGGACAACCTGTCGAACTTCTTCCTTCTCTTTCTTCGTTTGAGCTACCAGGTCATAATACAGAGGATAGAAAAAATAATGCCCATCCAATTCATCAGAGCTGGTATCACTTTTCCAATACCACTTGCCATCAGCGCTCACAGGCCAGCGAGGTTCATAGGCTTTCCAGAGTTGATCCTTGTTTTTTTGAATCTCTTCGTCCTGTTTCAGACGTCCGTCATTTGGATCCGGTAACTTCGTGGATCGAATGGTGCGGGCAACAAACCCTTGAGGAGCAGGGTGGCTTCCTTCCTGTGTTACCGTTTGGAGAAATCGAAGTGCTTTGAATGCCTGGTGTGCCCGTTCTTTTGTCTCAGAGTCTTTGGTGACCGCATATGCAAAGCACTCTCCAGCTCCATACATGCTGGTCCACAAGCCATCATTGTCGCTGTCATGGTAATGAATGTGATCTCTTTTGCCAGGAGTGGTGACAGAGACCTCTGAAAGGTAACCTAAGGGTGTTCTTTTAATATAGGATTGGATTTCTTTTTCGTAAAAGGCGGCTTTCTCTGCAAGCGTTATTGGATCTTTACGAATACAACCTATGCCCTCTGGAGTGAGCACCCATACAGCTCCCTTCGAATCGACTTTGAGGTCCATGATCTCGTCATCGGGCAACCATCTCCTGCCTTGTCGGTAATCCCAACGGCCGTCCTGATATTTGATAAGCCCCTTGTGTGTCCCAAACCAGATTTCTCCATCCGGACCGGAAGCGATGCGCGTGAAATCATTGTAGGGTAGACCATCCTTTCCCTCAAAAAATTGCCACCCCTTGGAAGTGCGGCATGCAACTCCAGCAAGGGAGGTAAACCAGATTTGTCCTTTTCGATCAACCTCTACCCCCCTGATATCATGAGTCCCCCATTGTCTGCCTTTGTTGTCAAATACTGGCCACGGGACGAGTTCCCCCTCTGCCTCGATCAATAAACCCTCATTGGCAGCCGCTAACCAGCGCCTGTCAGGTAATTGGGTGGATTGATTGAGTCGGGCTTGAGTCGAGAGCAGGAGCTTGTGGGGGATTTGCCTGGTTTTCTGAATTGCTCTGGGGAGTGCTTTCTTCAACCACTGCCGTTCCGAAAGGAGAAACCAGCCTTCTCTTGTTTCTACAAATACCTGATCTGTTGAAGTGATTTCAATGGACCGAAAATCGTCCGCACCAGCTTGCGGCTTCATGGGAAAGAATTCCGATGTTTCTTGAGGGAATTTGCCGACAGGGAAAGGCCCCGCAAAGGCAGTGTTCGATGCCATGAATAAAACGATTAAAAACAGGGTTACCTGATTTGATCGTTGAAAGAAAATGCTGCTTGCCCTGGTTTCTAAGTGCCGCTCTTTCATCACTGTATTCTATTTGAGCAGGGCCTCTTGTCCATCGCAAAGGCACACATGAGTCTCAAGGTTGCCATTGCCAAAGAAGATCCTCTATGGCCTTTTTGACAATATCCTCTTCTTCTGTGGCGAGGCATTTTCTCAGACATTTCATTGATTCCACATCCTTCCCCAGTTCCCTGAGGGTGATGACCGCCATTTCGCGTATGTCAGGGCTCGGGTCATTTGATAGAGTTTCCGTCACCAGATATCTCCAGCGCCGGCCTTCAGTGCCTTTGTTGGCAATATATATCAGACCGTCGAACCGGTCCGGTTCAGCCCCACTTTTCAAGGCATTCGCGGGGTTCATGAACTGGATTTGACCTGAAAAATATGCCAATGCCAGCACGGCCATCAAGAGGGCACTGCCCCCCCCTGCGATCCAGAATTTTTGCTGCCGGCTAATGCGCATGCTGCCCCTTGATTTCTTGATCGAATGCCGATCGCAAATTTTCAATTCTTCTTCGATTCACCCCCAGATCCCAATACCCAAGGTTAGAGGCTGATCTGACATGGATGATGCGTGACTCCTGATCAAGAAGGCAAGTTACCTGATCTTTGAACCTGAAAATCGGCGTCGCAAAGATCGCTTTCAAATGTAATCGGTCTGCATCAAAAGTAACTAGATTCCTTTGCGCCTGGATCAGTTCTTTCCAGGTATGCCATGCCTTGTCAGATGCTATGAAGAAACGAACTGGTTGAATGTGATGGCCAGGGTCGCTGGATTGACTGCTGACGCAATTAGGGGAATTGGGGCATGTTTCTAGTGTTTGTGACATCAATTTGGCTTGGAGCTAAAACATTTTTCTATGTCCACCCGTCTTCCTGGGATCCTTCCAGTAGCTGGAAGCGGTGCGGTCCAGTTTAAGTTCTAATAAATCATTACCAATTAACCTTAGCACAAAACCCATGGGTGTCATGATAAAGATAAAAAAGAGTGTCAATAGAATGGTCCCCATGAATTGTCCAAGGTGAAAAAATGCGGTTGTTCCCGTTCGGTAGAACCCTCGAAACCAGGAAGGAAAGATAGCGCAAAGAAGTGCTGCGACGATACCTGGAACCCAGCCATACCACAAGGACAGGCCATGCATTTGTTTCCACCACCCCAAAGTCCATAGCAAGCCTGCCATCGTTCCAATCACCGCGGTGAACTTCAGCCATTCAATCGGATTTTCCTTGAGTTTGAGTTTCATTGTATCAATCGGGGATCGGGACGAATTGTTGTTTCGGACGATCCTGTTTCTGCTCGATCTTGGAAAGCCAAATATCGCCAATCACCAGATAATCCATTTCGGTATTCATGAAACAGCGATAGGCGTCATCAGGTGTGGCAACGATGGGTTCTCCCCTTACATTGAAGGAAGTGTTGATTAACATCGGGCAGCCCGTCTCTGATTCAAAGGTCTTGAGCAAATGGTAAAACCGAGCGTTCTGGTGTTCATTAACCGTTTGAACCCGAGCAGTGTAATCCACGTGTGTGACGGCGGGCACATCAGATCGTTCAGCATGCAATCGTTCCAGACCTTCCAATTCACTGGAGGTGGATTTTTGCTGTGATTCAAGCAAGTCAGCTACAATCAGCATGTAGGGTGATTTCAGTCCGTGAAGTTCGAAAAACCTGTGAGCCTTTTCTTCCAGGACGGCAGGTGCGAAGGGACGGAAGGATTCCCGGTATTTAATTTTCCGGTTGATCAAGCTTTGCATCTTACTTGAACGTGCATCTCCCAGAATCGAGCGATTGCCCAATGCCCTCGGACCAAACTCCATGGCTCCCTGCATCCATCCCACCACTTGACCTTCAGCCAACCATCTGGAGGTGATTTTGTTCAATGTTCCATGGTCGTCGGCTACATGAAAAGAGGCTTCATGTGCGTTTAAAGTCCTCTGCACTTCGTCTGAACTGTAGGCAGGGCCAAGTAATGAGCCTGACATTTGATCTTGTCCCTTTTGCAGCGTGGATTCACCGCGTGGTTTTTCGCTGGTCTGCTCATGCCATACAGCCAGAGCTGCCCCCAATGCTCCCCCGGCATCACCTGCAGCTGGTTGAATCCATATGTCATCAAACCATTTCTGGGCAGCCAGCTTTCCATTAGCAACACAGTTCAAAGCGACACCGCCGGCAAGGCATAAATGTTTTTTTTCTGTTACTTCCCGGGTATGTTTCGCCAATTTCAGGACAATATCTTCGGTGACCTGTTGAATGGACCTGGCGATGTCCATGAACCTGGGGTCCATCTTGGTCTCAGGTTTCCTGGGCGGGCCGTCAAACAAGGCATGGAAGCGATCATTGCTCATGCGATTGGATCGCAGGAAATCAAAGTAATCCAGATTCAGACGGAAGGAACCATCTGCCTTGACATCGACCAGATGATCGTAGATGTGTTTGACATACTTTGACTCACCATAAGGTGCCAGCCCCATGAGTTTGTATTCCCCTGAATTGACTCGGAAACCACAATAGGCCGTAAAGGTAGAATACAACAGTCCCAGGGAATGGGGGAATCTGATTTCCTTCAGCGTGGTTATTTTTTTTCCTCCTCCTACAGCCATTGAGGTGGTGGCCCATTCTCCTACACCATCGATGGTCAAGATGGCTGCCGTTTCGAATGGTGAAGGGTAAAATGCCGACGCCGCATGTGATTCGTGATGCTGGGTGAAGAGAATAGGACATGCTTCTGGGAGCCCACTGAATTCCTCGCGAATGGTGCTTTTCAGATTTAATTTTTCCGACAGCCAGGTGGGTAAAATACGCGGAAAAGTTTTCCAGCCACCAGGTGCCACTGCCAGATAGGTTTCCAGCATGCGTGCGAATTTAGTGATCGGTTTGTCGTAGAACGCAACCGCATCAAGTTGCTCAGGGTCAATCTTAGCTTTGTTTAAACAAAATGTAATGGCATTCCTCGGAAAGCGTTCATCGTTTTTCTTGCGTGTGAAACGTTCCTCCTGAGCTGCTGCAATAATGACGCCATCCTTGAGCAATACCGCTGCGGAATCATGATAAAAAGCAGATATGCCTAGAATATATTTCATGTCAAATTGCCCGTCAGTGAACAAGGTGTCACATGAACGGGTACATGAATGGAGCCAGAGCGCTGGAGGAGGAAAATACGATCAATGCTCCAAGCAACAGTAATATGATTACCAGTGGCCAGAGCCACCACTTTTTCTCCTGCTTTAGGAACTGCACAAATTCTTGAAAAATTTCCCACACGTTTATGATCTTCGCAAATGCATGGCTCATTAGCCAAGAGCAAATTTCAGCTGAACCTTCCTTTAACTACAATGGGTGCTTCTTGTATTCCAATGAATCAGGCCTTAAAATGCCTTCCTTAATTCCAGAAATATTATGAATCCCAGGTATCTCTTTTCACTCATCAACCGTCGACAAGTATTGAAAGGGCTTTTTGGCGCAGGACTCAGTGTTGGGACTGGGGCATGTTTTTCTCCTAACGAATCAAGGAGTAATCAGCGCTCAAATCCAGTCGTTCTGGAAAACCAGAAGGAAGGGACGCGTGATTGGATGTTGAAAACAACGGGTATTGATCCCTCAACACGATATCGTTGCCCCTGGATTGAGGGTTACTGTTCACAGACTAGATACCGCGCGGGAGACAAATTACAAGTCAAGGTAAGCACACGGCCTGCTTCCGGATTTTTACTGGATATCTATCGGTTAGGCTATTACGCAGGAAAGGGAGGGAGACACATGGGGCAATGGGGGCCTTTCAATGGTCGTTCGCAGGATGATCCAGCTGCTGATGCCAAGCGTCGTCTGGATTGTCAGTGGGAAACCTCATTTGAATACCATATCCCTGCAGATTGGGTGAGTGGTGTTTATTTGGTCAAACTGACTTCTCTGAAAGAAGGTTTTCAAAGTTATGCCATTTTTATCCTCAGGGATGATCGAGAGGCGGACTTCATGTTTCAATGCAGTGATCACACCTGGCAGGCCTACAATCGTTGGCCTGACCAATTTTCTCTATATGACAATGGGCAAACTGAATGGTATTGGGGGGGAGGCATCGAAGTCTCTTTCAATCGACCTTATGGTAAATACTGTCAAATTTTGGATGCTCCTTTGAGTACGGGTTCAGGGGAGTTTCTTTTGTGGGAGTTCCCGACTGCTTTCTGGATGGAATCACTGGGCTATGATGTGACGTATACTTCCAATCAGGATACACACAGCGATGCGTCAGGATTGCGTCGTTGCAAAAGTTTCTTGTCAGTGGGCCATGATGAATACTGGACTCTTCAGATGTTTCGTAACGTACAGCAGGCGATCAAGCAGGGGACCCATGCTGCTTTTTTGTCCGGTAACGCGGTTTGCGGGAAAATACATTTGCAACGAGATCGTCAAGGGAATCCGGATCGAGTGATGGAGCGCATTGGGGTATTTGGTCCTCCCGGCGGAACTCGAGAATTTAATTCGATGTCGAAATTGATCCATGAACCTCCTTATGCCAGCGAACTCATGGGCGCTCAGAGCACGGGGCCAGTCACTGGAGGAGCCGATTGGATTTGTCGTAAACCAGATCATTGGATTTTTGATGGGACCGAGATGTCCATGGGCGACGCCATACCCGGGCTTGTCGGGTGGGAATGGCATGGGGACCCTGCTGGCATCGACGGACTGGAGATCCTTGCGTCGGGTAAGACTCAAAGTGCTCCAGGAATATTGAATGGTGGTGAATACACATCCACTATTTACCAAGCACCAAAAGGTAACTGGGTGTTCAATGCAGCAACGATATGGTGGGGGGACGGGCTGAGTGAACCCCCAGGCTATGTGCGTCCTTCTGTCTATACTTCACCGGAAGGTCCTGATACACGATTACAGAGAATTACCCGGAACTTATTCGATCGGATGAAATCCTGAGTTGAAAAGGACATAGGTCTCTTATTGGCGAGTCCCTTAATTAGGGCGCTGAACAATGACAACCCATCCACGATCCTCTTCCCATTCAGATTGATTGCGCAGATGAACACGCTCAAATGCAGCCGTCCATTGGTCTTTAGACGGATTGCGCGATGCGGGATCCATATAATTCCTGAGATACAGCCCACGCGGAGATGCTTTGAGTTCTTTGAGTAGGCCTGCAGCAAGTCGGGGTAAAGCGTTCCCACCTTCCTGATTAAAAGATGATGCAAGCCGGGGATGATGCAAGAACAGGCCCGTGGATGCCTGTCCTTCGAAATGGTCAGAGCCAAAATTTGCCAAAACAGCAATTTGTCCATCAGCCAGATTTCCGGTGAGCACCTCAAAATCTCCCAGTTTGATCGACATTCCCAAAACGCCGAGGAACTGGCGGCCAGATTGTCCCCCCATTTGACTGTAGATGGGGCACGTCAATGCGATTTTCAATGCTCCATCGCTGCTACTGGCATAAGGGACCGACAAATACTCGCTTACGATATGAGGAGGAGAACCTGTTTTGCCAGATTGCAAATCAATACCATTGCCATGAAAGTAATCACGATGTGCGTAGGTTTGACCGATGGAAGAGCCTGATGGGTGCCGTGCCAATTGCACGCCTGCACTGTTGCAGATAAACCAGCTCTCGGCTTCGACCTCATCCAGTTTAGCTCTATCCCTGATGGCTGTGATCAAATCAGAAAACAAAACTCGGCTTTGATCATGAAGGGTCGCTTGATTTGTATTCAAATGCTCGATTAACCGCGGGTTACTGGCCTCCTTTTCCAATAAAAACCACCTACCATCCATTTCCATTTGAACCGTGACAGCTGTTAGTTTTGCTGCAGATTTCAGGAGTGTTTCATTGACTGCCTGACTCTCACGCGCGGCTATTCCCAGTCGAAAAGCTGAGCCAAGGAAAACAGCAAGCAGTAAAACAATAGAGATCGCCGTGATTTGAGCCATGCGTCGGTGCTGGCGAAAAAATCGCAGGGGCGTTTCCAGAGGCGATTCCTGATAGGCCTGTACTTTTTCATCTGCCAGAAAACGCTCTACCTCATTGGCAAGTTCCAGTGCGGAAGGATATCTTTTCGAGGCTTGAAGGTGCATGGCTTTCAAACAGACAGCTTCCAAGGCATTCGGGCATTGAGCTGAAATAGTCTTGGGATGAATCCACTCGCCATCGATCACTTTCTGACGGATTTGTTGGATGCCTCCTTCAATTCCATCGACCGGGCTTTTGCCGCAGAGTATTTTATAAAGAATCGACCCAAGGCTGTAAATATCGCTGGATACCGTCATTGAAGATTGACCTGAGGCCTGTTCAGGACTCATGTAAGCGGGAGTGCCTGCGCCGAGATCATGGCCTGAGCGTTGCCTCACTTGATGCCCGCTCGGAAACAATGTTTTTTCTCCGCTCGCTCGTGCGGATTCATCACGATCCACCGGCATGGCAAGCCCCCAATCCACAACCATTGATTCTCCATAACGGCCAATAATTACGTTTTCGGGTTTGATATCACGATGAATGACTCCGCGATTATGGGCATAGGCAATCGTGTTACAAATGGTTACAAAATAAGCCAGCAGGTTACGGAACTCGAGATTGCGTCGGTGAACATTCCAGCGATCTGCTTCGGAATAATATGTATCAATGGTCTTCTGAAGCGTCTCGCCGTGCACAAACTGCATGACATAGAAGGGGCGTTTATCTTCAGTCTGACCAATCCCATGGACTGGAACCACTCCGGGATGATACAGTCGACTGGTGATTTCTGCTTCCAGGCAAAACCGTTCTTTCCTTGCCTGATCATGCATGTGACGTTTTTGCATGAATTTGATGGCAACTTCGCGGTTCAGTTCTGTGTCCAGAGCCAGATACACCCGGCCCAAGGCACCTTCAGCGTGAAACTGCGCTTCAGTGAGCCCTATATTGGCAATGAATGTTTCATCCAGGGTTTGTTCCTGTAAACCGTTTCCATCCGATGACTGGAGAATTTCGGTTTGGGGCTTGAGCATCCGATTGATCTGATCAAGCGAATCAATTTGCTTTTTTAAATCGTTAACCAGTTCAGGATGTTCGATACATAAGTTTTCAGGCCTTACAGGGCTTCCTTTTTCTTGAGCCTCTTCCCATTGGTCCAGCAGGTTTTCGAGGATGTGTTTTTTTGGATCATTACTCATGGCTCGGGTATTGAATCTTGCAGTAAAACTTGTAATTCCAGACGCGCTTTTCTCCAGCGACGTTTTACCGTGCGAACATCCATTTTCAAAATATGTGCTACTTCGCTCTGTAAAAGGTCATGATACCATATCAAATCAAACACTTCCCTGAGCTCATCTGGCAACTTTTCTACTTGGGCATGAATATCTCCCCATTGAGCGGCTTTGCTTGGGTCTTCGGTGACCCATCCATTTTCTTGAGGAGCAATGGAAGTCTGTGATTCGCGGGGTGCTAATTGCGTCTGATGGTTGCGCCCTTGCCCCAAAGGTCCCTGATAGTGACGTGCTAAATCGATCAATTCGAATCGTATCTTTTCAGCTGCCAGTCTCAAAAAATGACGTGCGTCTTTTAGTGGGACTTTCTCCAGCGCTTTCCAAATACGGATCGAGGCATTTTGGAAAATATCATCGGTTTGCTCCCAGCGACGCACGGGTGGGTAATCACGGGATATTTGGCGAGTCATTTTCAGCAGTCTTTCCCACGTGCATTGAACCAATTCGACACGTGCCGACTCGTCGCCTTTCATCAAGCGATCAATCAGAGCTTCTATTTGCGTGGTGAGATCCGGACGATTGGTCATGGTGTTGATGGGTGGCTTGATGGTTTGCTGGCCAATAAAGTAGACGAAGACTCATGACGATGAACAGTCTCATCTGAGGATCTGATCAAAGGAATTTCTGATCTCGGGTTGGCATGTTTTGACGAACTGGGGATTCCCATGACGGGTTTGCTCAAAAAAAAATGAACCGCGGCTGCGACCAGATGCTGTCCGAACGTACACAAGGCAATGGTCAGGCCAATCCAGCCTGATGCCCCCAGGAACTGCGCCGCCAGAACCAGAGCCATTCCGTTGTTGTTCATCCCGGTGCCAAACATGAGTGCCATTTTTTCAGACGGTGTTACCTTTAATAGTTTCCCTATCCATATGCCTGTCACGAACGCCATGCTACAACATGTCAGGACGCCCAGCAAAAGGCTAAATATCGCTGAAGGCTGGAAAGGCTGCAGGCTTTGAGGAAGGAACGATGCTCCGTGCATGTAATTCAACAAGAGCAAATTCAAGGCATTCGCCCATTTCATCCAGTTCGTCCATTGGGTTTTTCCTTTTTTTCCTGAAAACCATCTAAAGAACCTTCCTCCAATCACTGGGACAATGATCCAGACCACGATGAAGGGTAAACTGAATACTGATTTTGTCTCGGTAAAACCACGCGTGCCCAGCTCAGGGGGAAGTTGATGGAAAAGCCAGCTCATCACTGGGAATATCAAAGGCATCATACTTGTGCTGAGTAATAAGAGCCCAAGGCTGAGCGCCATGTTGGAGTTTGTTTGCTGGGCCCATGCTGTGGATGAAGTGGCTACCGGCATCATGGAAACAATGGCAAAACCAGCGAGCATGGAAATCCAGAGGCTCGAAAGCCCGGCAGACAGACCAATCATCAGTATAGAAATCCATGTGACAGCGATGAGGGCTTTCCCCACAAGGCCAGCCAACGAAAGCGAAGGTCTCCGTCGAAGCGCATTCAACTGCTCTGAAGTAACCGAGAATCCTGCGTTGAAGAGGAGTGCCGCAAGCATGATCAAGCTGGTCGTCACGGTTCCATGCGTGCCGGGAAGAGAACCCCAATCCATATTTTTCAGCCAGAGACCTGGCGATGGTATCAGGCCCGCCAGTGCGTAAGCCGCCAGTAACAGGAATACAAAACGCCTGAATAGCCACTTATCAAGATATTGAATGATACCCATGTTCCAAGGCCACGCTAACCAAGTAGTTTGTTGTTGAAAACTGAAATTCAACTTCAAACAGCGGTGTGAGGTAGTCCACTGTATTCACAGCGAGAAGAACCTCACTCAGGGGACACTGTTTTTTGTTTAATGCAGATTTGTATCAGAAGTGACCCATATGTATGATTTACTTCATGAATAATGGTAATCGAAAGCTCGGGACGCTTTTTGTTTGTTGGGTGTCCCTGTTGATTGCTTTTTTATTTGCCGGATGCCAAACCACACCCAAAGTAGACTGGGAATCGCGTGTCGGCGAATGGACGTATAATGACGTGATCAAGGACATGGGCCCCGCTGACAAACGTGAAACGCTGTCGGATGGAACAAAAGTGGCGGAATGGCTTCTTCAAAAAGGGACCACTGTGCCCAGGTATGAAGTCGTCGGGTATGACGATGACTTTTTCTACCCGAATTTTCCGGCCTACAATCGATCATTGATTCGGCCGCGCTCTTTTCAAGCTTACCGTGCCGATGTGCATTTTCCGGATCGCTCTGTAAGGATGATTTTCAAACCCGATGGTAAGCTTGAGAAAGTCCGCTACTTTTCACAAGAATAGGTATCCTGAAAGGGATACCTGACTCAATCGTCCAGAATATTCCATCACGGAATGGATGCCAGAGTCCGTGTTTGGAAAAAAGCACTCACAAAAAGAATGGTTCCTTCACGCGTGCAGTCATGACTGAACTCGCATGTTTGGTTTGAATGACCTGTCAGGGGCCAGTCCCGTCCATGAAAGGGTATCTGTTGGACTACCCACGCTGGCATGCATTCGTAAAGGTGATCCATCTCTGCCTGAACTTGAAAGGTGGGGCGATTTCATGTTTTGTGGGTGTTTCGGTTGCTGGTCCCTTTGCGACATCCTTCCGAGCCTTGCTTTTCATTTTCATGGTGTTGATTTCCTCAAGATGAAATTGAGGCCAATTTCATGTTCTCGGAATAATATCATGAATGAACCCATCTTGTGTGTTGCACAAGGTCAACAGGGAGAAAGAAAAAGCAAGGTAATAACCACTGAAAACCTGCGCATCCTGCTTGGGCGGTCGGCTGTCGTGAACATGGGCATTCTCATCGCGTGGTGGCTCGCCTTTGTGTTTGCCCGGGAGATGATGTTCAAAATGCGTATGCGGTGGTTCAAGATATCTGAGGAGCCTTTCAACGAAATGCACTACACTATGGTGGGGTATCTTAAATTGACGGCGATTCTCTTTACCGCGGTGCCTTATCTGGTCTTGAGGATGGCGGACTTTAATTAATGGATTAAGGTTTGTTTTCCTGCTGATGGAGGCATTCGATTCTCGCCTCATGTCGCCTTGCAAAGAGGGATATGTTGACCACGCAACCCAGGCAGCACATCACCATATCCCATTGTGCGTCCCAGATATCTCCCTGGCTGCCGAGGTAGGCATTGGCGCCATCGCCGAACGCCTTGGCTGCTCCGAATTCCAGGATCTCAAACAAAGCAGTGAAAGCCATCATCAATGCGAAAACCATGAACTCCCTCCAGGCCCGTCTTGGAACCACCTGGTTTTGAATCAGGATTTCTCGAGCCAGCATGGCCGGAAAGAAGCCCTGCGCAAAATGTCCGATCCGGTCATAGTGGTTCCTGTTAAACTGGAACCACTCCTGGATCCAGTTGCCCAGTGGAACTTTCTCATAGGTATACCAGCCACCATAGATCAGGATCAGGGCATGCAGAAAGAGGGACATTCCTAAAAACCAGGTGATGGCACCGTTTTTATGGTGATAAATACCCAGAATCAGCATGCCCACTCCCACCCAGGAAACTTCAAGGGCCCAGGTGAAATGATCCTCGGGATGGAGGCCCGAGGCAATGAGCAGCACACCGACCAGTGCAAACAGGACTTTGGGGATGGCTTTTTTCATCCTGGATATATTGAGAAGGATGGCTCGAGTACACAAGGCCGAAAATGGGGGCCTTGTCCACTGGGCCAGAGGGCTTTGCATGGAACGGTGGTTTCGATGTCTGTCAGGCGATGGTAAGCAACCGGATCATGCCCCAAGGTTCACGGCCGATCCAGAGCCCGCTGATTTTTCAGGAGAATGGCATGCTCGATCTTGCTATCAAAGGCATCGTCGTGGGAGACGAACAGGTGTTGCTCGAGATGGGCTGCCGATTGCATGGCAATGATGGCATCCGCCAGCTTCTGGCGGCTGTCGGCATCCACGCCGTAGGTGTGGGTTCATCGAAGATGAAGAAGCGCAGGCCTCCAAATTCCTCGATCATGGCAAGGGGCAAGGCCAGGGCGAGCTCGGTCGGTTCCCCCGGACAGCATGGCGAAACGCCGATCGTCCGAAACGATCCTGACACTGTATTGCTTTGCCTCCCATTGCAGGTCGATCGGGTTCGGGTTGATCTGGTTGAATACGTTTTTTGCACGCCCAGCAATGCGATCGCAAAGATGCTGGGCCACCGCAGGTGCGGTATCTGTAATTACCTTGCAGGCGAGGTCGGTGATCTCGATGGAGGTCTCCAGCCGGTCGTGCTCCCTTGTTCATCGCTGTTCGTCCGCACAGGTAATCTTGGTGATATCCAGCTCCTTCTCAAGGCCGGCATCAAAAAACAACAGGCATCGGATCAATACCTCGATATTCTCAAACTGCTCCAGGAAAAAGGGGTAATTGACTTTGAAGGATGAATGCGGACGTACGGTTGAGGATTGCTTGAAGCAATTAGCCAACAGGTCTCTCTATTAGTTCGGAATTGCAGACACAATTCGGGTGCGAGGCACGTGCACTGGTGCCGACACGCCCATGCTTTTTTCCTCGGTCAATGTTTCCTGACGCTCAGAAGCAAATCGATCCAGAGCCTCTTTCTCAATGTCTTCTCTTAATCGTAGATCGGCACGAAAGTGTTGAAGGCAGCCGGCCCAAAATCAGCTGGATCGTTAAAGCGTCGATGGCAGTCCAGAGCATTGATGGTTTTCATTTCAGTATCACTTAATTTGAAATCAAACAATGCGATGTTTTCTCGAAGACGTTTTGGATTAGATGATTTAGGAACGATAGAGACGCCTCTCTGAATGCCCCACCGCAATACAACTTGAGCTGGTGTTCGATTATGGCCTTTTGCAATGTCGCGGATGGAGGGCTGTTCAATCACCGAATCCCCCGCTTCAGCCATGTTCAACTGAAAATACGATTGTGCCCCAAGAGGCGAGAATCCTGTCACAGCGATATTTTCTTCCATGCAAAACCGCAAAAGATTTTTCTGGCATAAATAGGGGTGTAGCTCAATTTGCAGAACGGATGGACGTATTTTTGCCGATGCCAGAATATCGCGTAAGAGAGCAGTACCAAAATTACAGATACCAATGTCACGCACAAGCCCTTCTTCGACCAGGGCCTCCATCGCTTGCCATGTTTCAAGCAAGGGGACGGAATCAAGCTCCATGCGAGGTTGATCGGCTTTCGGATCGTAAAGCCATTCTGGGGGGTATCGTAAATCGAAGTCGACATACTTGAGTGCGATCGGGAAATGCATATGATACAAATCAAGGTAATCCACCTGGAGGTCCCTGAGGGTTCTCAACAAGGCCGGGCGTACGTGCTCTGCACGATGATAGGTGTTCCAGAGTTTGGAGGTAATCCATAAGTCTTCCCGAAGTATGCCTTGATTCAGGACTTCACGGAGTCCCCTGCCAGCCTCTTGTTCATTACCGTAATCGCAGGCACTGTCCAAATGTCGATATCCCGATTCAACGGCGGAGACAATTGTCTGAGCGGTGATGTTTTTTTCGATTTTCCACAAACCCAAGCCAACCATGGGGAGTTTGTGTCCGGTGTTTAGTGTCTGGTATTCCATTGGATTTATTGTGCTTCAACCTCACAAATCAATGCAGGACAGATAGCGGTAAGCTGATTTTGATAAAAGAACTAGGGCAATTTATAACAAGCGATACTGTCATCGTTGCGAACACAGATATAATCTCGAGTCATTCCCGGATGTGACCAGACGATCGGCCTTCTTCGTAGGTCTTTTCCGTTGGGTTTGATCAGATTCATTCTTCCGTGTTCCACATAACCATTAGGGGAAAGGTCGCAATCAATCAGGTCTCCAGACTCATTGAACAGGAGATACCTGTCAGCGGATCCATTCTTAATGATAAAAGCATTGGCCCAACGCTCGCGTTTGCCGTCATCTCCGGTCGTGGTATCCATGGTTTCCCAGATTCTTTTTCCGGATTTCATTTCAAGGCATCGAAGCTGGCCATAGCTGCAAATGCCATAGATGTGTTCTTTGTGAAGATAAGGCGTACTCATGATACTGTTCAGGTGTGTGGTATCCTTTTCACTCGCTTTCTTTGTTTGCCACACAATCGATGGAGGATGTGTTTCCAAATTCAACAGGTTGGAACCATTGTAAAAACTGGTGAAGTAAAGGAAGTTTTCATACTTTCTTGGTGTGGGAATGGAGAGAGCAAAGCGCAATTTCCAGGGAATGTTCCAGTAGAGCGCACCGTCCCGTGGATTCAAGCTATCAATACCGTCTCCGCTCCAAATAACAAGTTCCTGCTGCTTGTTTCGCTGAATGATAGTTGGTGGACAATAACCCATTTCTTCAAGATGGAGCGCTCGCCAGTTTTCTTTACCTGTGCTCAGATCAAACGAAACCACTCCGGCTCCTTCCTTGCCTCCTACCAGGCAGATGATCGACCCCTCAAATAGCAGAGGGTGTCCAGCAAATCCCCATAAAGGAGTTTTAGATTGGAAAGCGTTTTTAAAGTTTGTTTCCCAAAGAAGGTTTCCTTGAAACTTGCCGACTACACTGAGCCTTCCTTCTGCCCCGAGTGTGATGACTTTATCTTCGGTTAAGACGGGTGTTGTGCGAGGGCCTGCCGGATAACTGATGGTGTAGGTTTCGTCGTAGCTGTAACTCCACTTCAAGGCGCCTGTCTGCAGGTCGAAGCATCGAATAGCCTCTTTTCCAACAACCTTACCACGATTAAACACGTTTGCCGGCGCTGTTTCACCCAGAGCAGGCGTAAAATCCATTACAATAGCCGATTTGTCATCCATTGAAGGGCCACTGTAGCCGCTTCCAAGTTTACTTTTCCACGCGAGCTTGAGTGGTTCCTTATTCAAATCCATTGATCTTTCATGTTGAGTCCAGACCGAATCCGCATGATCCCCCAGCCATGCATTCCATGAATTGTTTTCCGCCAGGGCAGCTTGCCCCCCAATGCCGTATATCATCGTCGCAAGAAACCATGCATAAGATAGGATGCGCAGCGATTGGAATGTTATCGACCTTGAACTCGGGCTATCAGAATCTTGCTGGACTAAGTGGGGTGTTTCCATATGAATTGACAACAGAGAGGATCAATATCGCTTTTACTTAGCAAGGAAAAAGCAACAGAAACAGGGGACGAGCGAACTCACGGAAACCCGCAATGCCCTTTCCCGTAAAACCAGCAGAATAGAAATGGAATTTGAATCTTAGATGGCTGACAATGTTTTTTAGGTTGGGCGCTTGAAACACAAGTATATCAAGATTGGAGGGCATGACTAGGTTAGAAACCCCTCAAATGGATCATAATTGCAGGATCTCTCGGCTAACCCATGCATGCTAAGCCGTGTCTTTCAGGCGGGTAAGCTGCATTTGAAGTCGTTCCGGAAAATGGGTACATCAAGGCCTGCATTGTGAATCAATGAGCGCAAGTAGCCATTTCTACTCCTTCAACGTTAGCTTGTTTTTTCCAGTCTCCTTGACTGAAAACAGGTAGGGGAAGACGTAGGTGATATCGAAAAATTGAAGCTATAGTCTTGGATTAATGCTTGCAGCGCATTGAGACATGAATATGATTGCCGAGTTGTAACGATCGGTTCCTCCCATTTGATTCCAATGTGTGTTATCAGTGGGTCATTGCCTTTATTAAAACTGCTTATTTGAGAAGCAGAAATCAGGTGTGGTAAGATCATGGTGCTTCTGAAGCTCCGGCAATTTTTAAGTTTATCTATAATTTACAGGTCGGGCCCATAGCTCAGTTGGTTAGAGCAAGCGACTCATAATCGCTGGGTCGGGGGTTCAAGTCCCTCTGGGCCCACCAATTTCCTTTGATCGTTATGTGTAAACATTTACCTTTTTTCTTTTCAAGGTTCAACTTCCTGATTCCTTTCATGCTTCTCCTTCTCTGCTTTTCTCCAATGGATGTTGAAGCACAGTGGTGGAAGTTCTGGAAGAAACGCGATAAATCTACAACGACTCAGTCCGTAGAGTCCGACGCCCCTGCAGGGCGCAATTTGAAGGACGTTGAAAAGGAACGTAAGACTGCTGAGAAGATCCTTGAAAAGGAGAGCAAAAAGCAACTGCGCGAGGAGAAGAAACGTCAGGAAAAGCTTGCAAAAGAAATGCGTGATTCACAGAAAGTAATTGAAAAAAATCAGAAAAAAGTCCTTGCTGATCATCGCAAACAACAGCGCAAGATCATGCGCAATATCAAGTCTAAAAATTCCAATCCCTCGGGAAAGGGTTCTTCAATTCTTCAACGCTATAAGTTCCGTAAGAATTCAGGTGATGGTTTCTTCCTGAGCCGATAATAATTAGCGGCTTAAGTAAACAGCTCTTTGATGGGGGATCCACCGTTGACCAGTCTTATGGGTCTTCCGGTTGATTGGTAAAGCGTTTGCGTTGGATCAATCCCCATCTTGGTGTACAAGGAGGCGGCGAAATCTTCGGGGGAGTAAACGTTGTCCGAAGCATAAAACCCTCTGGCATCGGTTGCTCCTACAATCTGACCGCCGGGTATACCAGCCCCTGACATTAACACTGACATCGCATGTGGCCAATGATCTCGCCCGGCATCCTTGTTGATTTTAGGTGTCCTTCCAAATTCACCCAGGCAGATGACCATCGTGTTTTCAGCAGAACCACGATCGTGAAGATCCTTGATCAATGACGCCAGGCCCTGGTCGAGTTTGGACATGAATGATCCTTTGAACCGGCTGAACAAGTTGGTGTGGTTGTCCCACCCTCCATAATAAACCGTCACGAATGAGACCCCAACCTCGGTTAATCTCCGCGCCATCAACAGACGCTGGCCCAAATCATTTCGACCATATTGATCGCGAATGGTGTCTGATTCCTGATGGATATCAAAAGCTGATTGGGCTTGCGGTGAAGTGACTAAATCCACTCCCTGTTCATAAAATTGATCGAATGTAATGGTAGGATCTGCTGCGAGTGGATCTTGAATGCGCTTCAATCGATCAAGTTGCTCACGCAATTCACGGCGGTTTTTGGCGCGGTTTTCGCTGATCGATTTTGGCAGCACGACATCCCTGACGCGAAAGCTTTCTCCGTTTGGGTTTCCTCCAATAACGAAAGGAGCATGTTGTCCTCCAAGGAAGTTGGGCCCCCCTGATCGTGACATCCTCGGCAAGCTCATGTAAGCAGGTAAGCCGCCTCGAATACCTCGCTCGTATGAAATCATGGATCCATAGCTCGGATGGAAGGTCACAAACGCTCCACAAGCCACTGGCACCGGAGTTGGAGCGCCTGTCATCATGTAATGATTTCCGCCACCATGATTCGGATCTTTGTGGCAAATGGAACGTATGATAGTGGACTTGTCCATGACCTTGGCCAAGTTGGGAACGACTTCACTGAAATGTATTCCGGGAACAGAAGTTGGGATGGATTTGAATTCACCTCGGATGTCTGATGGAGCATCCGGCTTTGGATCAAATGTCTCGTAATGGGAAGGACCTCCATCCAGCCAAACAAGAATACATTTAGTTTTTGAGCCTTTTTGGTTCTTACCTTGAGTGTTTGCCTGCAGGCGCAGAAGATCACATAATCCCAGGCCCATGGTTCCGCCCAGGCCTATCTGTAAGAAATCTCGGCGTGTTATTCCTTCACAATTGATTGTGGTTCGGCTCATGTTTGCTTCTTTTTTTTAGTGGTTGAATACAAATTCTGCTGAATTAAGCAGTGCCCATACCAGATCTTCCAGCCCTGCACGTGCATCTCCTCCCAAAAGGGAGGAAACAGCAATACTCCTTTCGCCATCGGAAGGAAACCGGCAGAAGAGTTTCAAATAAACCTCGTCGACAGTTGCATCATTACTTAGCCCACTGTTGATGAGTGTCTCAATCCAACCTTTTTCAGAGGCCAATTTGGATTGTAAACTTTCCGAGTGCATCATGTGAAGCGATTGCACCACACTAGGCTGATTGATTCTTACGCATGGAGGATCAGAGCTGGAATTTGGCCGATCAAAGGCATCCATAAACTCAGAGTTGATTTTGAAGTTCCATGTTTCAATAGCTCGTGCATCTTGAGGTAAACCTTCCAGATAATCGGCAACTGCGGTGATGTCGGTGACGGCATCCAATAAAACTTCAGCTGGTAGTCGCTTCCTGTAGTATCGCGAAAAATATTGATTGTCCGTTAGGTTGGATTCATTGGGTAAGGAACTCAACTGATAAAGTCTCGATTCCATGATTCGCCTCATGAGCTGGCGAAGGTTATAGCCGTTTTTGGTGAAATCTTGTGCAAGAGCCTCCAGCAGCGGTGCGTGAACCGGTGGATTGCTGGTCCTGAAATCATCCACAGGATCCACAAACCCGCGGCCAAAAAACGCACTCCAGACTCGATTGACCAGTGCTTGCGCAAAGTAAGGATTGTCCGGGTGCAGCATCCAATCCATCCACGCAGTTCTGGGGTCAGAGGTTTCTGGGTAATTATTCAATTGCCCCCCCGGAGGTGCCGGTTGCATGACTTCCTCTGTTCTGGGATGTTTGACTTCACCTCCTTTGCGGAAAAAAAAGGTCTCCGTACCTGCGGATATCGGAGGAGAAACACCTGCTCCTTTCTGGGCGACCGAACCAAAAAATGCGGCGGTTTGATAGAAATCTTCCTGCCCCCACTTCTCAAATGGATGGTGATGGCACTTGGCACATTCCAGTCGAACTCCCAGAAATACCTGACTGAACAATACAGTGCGGTCCTCTGGGCTGCGCTTGTCACGATAGATGGCGGCTGGGCCCGCCTGATGATTGTTTCCTTCAAGCGTCAAGATGGAGCGAACGAAATCGTCATATGGCATGTTGTTTCTGAAAGAATCCCTTACCCACTGATCAAACATGAACACGCTCTTGATCCCTGCGCGGTCAGGATTGGGCCTGAGTAAATCTGTCCATTTGTTTGCCCAATAATCTCCTATCCATCGATGACTCAACAAATCCCTGATCCAGCGTTTACGTTTATCGGGACTTGGATCACTCAGAAATTGTCTGGTTTCCTCCACCGTTGGAAGACAACCCGTTGCATCCAGTGCAGATCGTCGGATGAATTCGCTATCTGAACACAGATCAGAAGGGAGGTAGCCCAGTTTTTCAAGATAGTTATTCGCATATGTATCGATAAAATTTTCAGTGCTTAAGTTCGCAAATAACTCTTTGGTGAGATCTTTGGTAGAGGTGACTCGTGGAATAATCCAGCGACTTTCTGCGATCAAACCTGAAAAGCGAGCAATAACGACTGCCTGCCCATCACGATCGAGGGATTGGGTTTGGCCGTCATGGCTTACTTCCAATAGATCTTTATCGGTACTTTGATATTCGGCCAGGTGGGTTATGTCACGCATGCTCTCATTGTCATAATGTGCGATCACCTGAAGCTGGAATGCTGTATTTTTCAAAAGCCGACCGCCGCCGGGATTGATTTCGATGGATGTAAGTTTGGGAGCTCCTTCCTGGAGAAAGGGCATGCCTTGATGTATCCAACTGACCAGCGTTTGGTAGAAGGCAGAATCTTCTTCAAGCTGCTTGCCACCCTCGTGTGGGGTTCTGAGGCTGGGTTTCATCAGCAGGAGGCTTTGTTCGGCGCTGGCGGGAAACACCCTCCTTCCTCTACCTTCATAAACGATTTCCTGGTAGTCGGAATCAGGATCAAATCCGAAAACAGAAAGTTCAAATCCATTCCGTCCCCCTGGTTTTGCATGGCAAGCTCCATTATTGCATCCAGACTTGGTCAAGAGAGGTTGAATGTGATCGATGAAGTTGGGGGCGAGATCGCTTGGGGCAGGCAGGATGTTGACCTGAATTTGTCCGATGAGATCATTTGAGGAACTGATGACTTCAATAACTGTTATTCCTTCTTTGGCAGCAATCCAGTGATCTTCCTTTTGGAAGAAGAGTTCCTTGTTTCTGCTTACGAACTTCACATGATCCGATAGATCCGTATGGAACCCTTCTGCTGAGACTTTACTTACGTTGAGTTGCTGCCAGATGGCCCCTGCTGGAATCCTGATCGTGGAAGGTTGAAGAGTGTATGTTGCTCCTGTCGGGAGTGGTTTTGATACATTCTCGGGAGAAGGTGAGGGTTTGCCTTCTGCGCGGGATTGGCTTTGAACTATCCAAACTCCAAACAACAAGCAAAGGGCAAAAAGCCCCAAAACTGATTGCCTAGTGGTATTTTGGTGGTTCATCTTCACACCATGCGAGATCCTACGTTTTTTACAAGTGCAGATCGCTATTTGAAATGATAATTGTCACCCGCTTCGAAGGCCCTGTTTTGCATCATTAGCCCTCTTCCTGCTGTTGCTGTTCCAGTATCTTGTCAATCGTTGTGTCGAGTAAATTTGTGTATTGGTCAACCTTCAAACATCGATCGTCGATTTTTCCGATTGCCTCATAAAGCCAGCCATTTTCATATGGATCTTTTGATATTTTGGTGATGTCCTTTTCAAGTGCAGGATTGATGCACTGAAAATCTCCATCAATCAGCGAATAGAGATCCGATATTGCCTTGAATCCTTCCATCCACCCAATGATCTGACCGTGTGTCACGGAGTCTCCCTTGGCGGTTTCAAAACCCAAGTCCACCATTTCGCCAAGCATGCGGGTTGCAAATTTGGTCAAACCTACCCGCCATCGATTGGGTTCCATCTCCCAAGCCCATCCGTGAGAAGGGCTAAATACATAGGCGAAAGGTAGATGTGTCACAAAAGTGGACCTTTTGTAAAACTTCTTTTTCAATTTGGATGTCTCGTTTGCCATGAAAGCTTCCATCCCTACTTGTCAGCCGTTTAAATGCAAAGAAAAATGAAGCTGAAATTTACTTGAAGTTTTCCCGCATATCCGTTTTTTGCTTGGTATGTGAAAACTCTGCCAGTCTCCCTGGAGCTTGAGTAAGGGGAGGGATGGCTGCTTGGATTGAACATTTAAACTATGCCAACTTACGAATATCAATGTGAAAAATGCGGGCTGGAATTTGAGCAGTTCCAGTCGATGAAAGATGATGCTTTGACCACTTGCCCGAAAGAAGCCTGTCAGAAAAAACGATGGGGAAAAGGCAAGGTTCAGAGAGCGATTGGAGCAGGTGCGGGACTTATCTTCAAGGGGAGTGGGTTTTACATCACCGACTACCGCAGTGAGAACTACAAGGCAGGAGCCAAGAGCGACAAGCCATCACCTGCCAAGGAATCGAAGTCCTCATCAACTAAGAAATCCAAAAAAGCGACCAAGAAAAGTTCTTAATCCAATCCGGTCGCACCATTGGAATCATTCGTGTCAGTTCAAGGCATGCTGTTTCACCTGAATAACATGAATCGCAATTTGATAACCCGTCTCCTCGCGGGAGTCGGGTTGACTATATTTCTGGCGACAAGTCACGGGAAAACACTGCAGAGCAGAAGTGGACAGTTTGTCATCAGCTGGGCAAACGACCCTCTATCCACACCTTATCTCAACACGCTCGAGCGTAGACGAGGATTCATCGCGCTGACACCCGACTTGATCAGTTTGACTGCAGAAAAGATCAAGGATGGAATCATGGAAGCTCTGGGGTTACAGGACACCTGGCGCAATAAGATTCGGATCACAATTAGTACAGGCTCAAGCAAAGCCCAGTCATTTGTGACCTTTCCGGCGCGCTACTCCAACGGGTGGGGATACCGGGTACTGCTAAAGACCAAGATCAGTGAAGACATATGGATTCGCAATCTTGTACATGTCATCTTAATGGAAATGGTCAATCGGCCGTCTCCTGAACACATGTGCGATCCTCCTGCCTGGCTCGTTGAGGGTTTACGCCAACATGTCGTCCATTCATCACTGACAGACCATTCATTGACAGTGGATGACATGGTCGAAGTGGGGGATTTAAATGGCAGATTGGGCAAACCTGTGCCTTGGTTCTACAAACGTAATCCAACCTTTCTCGCCAAGGAATTTCTGAGGAAAAATAATCCGCTGACGGCAGAGCAAATTTTTCAAGCAAGCTCAGAACTTGCTTCAACCTCCAATTTCCGGCACAGCGCCCACTTAATGTTTGCGGAGCTATTGCAAACTCCTCAGGGAGTTGATTCCATGCATCGATTCGTTGAATTATTGCCTCAATACTTCAATGCACAAACAGCTTTCCATCAGGCCTACTCTGATTCATTTCCCAACATGCTGGAGCTTGAAAAATGGTGGGCAGTTATCACTGCATCCGTGACTCAGTTCAACGATCGGCGCCGCTGGGATATGGCTAAAAGCCTTTCTGAACTGGGTGCCATATTGAATCCGCAAGCAAAAGTTGCTATTGATAAAGAAAGTCTCCCTGCTTGGCGTCAATTTACATTTCAAGACATCCTAGCTTATTGGAGAGGAGAAGAACGCAGTTCCACGTTAGATCACATCAGCCGGCAACTTCAAATGCTCAAAGCTCAATCCTTGCTTGAAGTCATTCCTCTGGTTGATAAATACATGGTTTTTATTCGTGAATTTAAAGATCAGTTAGGACGCGTTGGTTTTTCACCTAAAGAACGAGGGCAACTGATCTTGCGTGAATCTCAGGTCATAAACAATGGTCTCCGTCGTCTGGCGAACTTGGAGCAGGAACGCGAAGCATTTCTAGCTAAATACAAGGCGCTGGATGATCTTGCGACAGCGCCCGATACAAACCGCTCCGCTCGCTGAATTACTTCAAATATTTCTTCTCGAATTACTTCCTTCCATGCTGCACGCATTGCTGCCTGAACATGGCTTGTTTTCATAGAAAGGCTAAATAGTGTAATTAAATGGCGCATATTAGCATTATATGTCCCTTTTTACGAGCTGTTTGATATTGCGTAACTAACAGGTATTTAGATGATTGTATCAGGTTCAAGATTGTCTTGTTCCGTTAATGTTCAAATAAAATACAATCATGAAAATATTAATTAATAGATTCCCGAGTTTTCTATGGCTGGGGCTCAGTTGTGCAATGGCTCTTCATGGGCTCGAGGGCGTGGCAAATGCTGCCACACTTGTCGACCATGATTTCGATCTTGCTGACGGGTCCCTTGTTGGGTCTTCGAACGGGGTATGGCAACATCGCAGCGGAGGGGAAGGTGATTTGGTTACTGAGGAAGGTTCTCTGATAATCCGATCTTCTGCCTCTGAGGATGTCGCTGTTGCTATTGGTGAATCGGACTATGATGAATCCAGCTCTGAGACCCTGTTTGTCAGTTTCACCTTGCAAGTTGTCGATCTACCTACAGCAGGTGGCGGATATTTTGCACATTTCAGAAGCGGTGGTTCCTCCACTTTTCGCGGGCGCTTGTTCATAGCTGCCTCGGAGGACGGAGGATATCAACTAGGTGTCAGTAATGGAGCATCGAAGTTCGTCGACTCTGTCGCTTTTCCGACCTCTCTGGAGGCAGGCAAATCCTATCGTGTTGTGATGAGTTATGAACCATCTGTGGCTGTTACTCGCCTGGGAATTGATCCTGATCAGGAATCGGACCTTACTGCCGTAGCAACGGATTCCGTTTCAGTAAAGTCAATCAATCAGTTTGCCATTCGTCAGTCTTCCGGCATTGGAACCATTCAAATAGATCACCTCAAGATCTCGACTGAATTCAGCGACCTCTCGGCAAGTGCTGAAATTCAGGAACCAACCTTGAGAATACACAGCAATGACAAGGTTCTCCCCGAAAGGGGAGAACCCTCCTTAACTGTTCGAATGGAAAGAATAGGGCCACTTGATGGTGTGCTTGACCTGGAATTGATTTGGGGAGGAACAGCAGAGTTTGGGGTTGATTATCGCGGTGCGCCTGAACTTATTTCCTTTTTACCTGATCAGGCCTTTGCAGAAATTCAATGGAAGCTCGTAAATGATGCTTTGAAGGAGGGAACAGAAACCATTGAAATGGCTGTTCAAGTATCCGATACGGTAAGAATGTTGGGGCTCAATTCCTTGATTTGGGAAATTCAGGATGATGATCTCACGACTGTCGAAATATCAACACCCACGGTGACAGTGACGGAAGGAGTGGATGGTTACATTGAGATTAACTTGTATCGAACGGGTGATCTATCGCTTCCGTTGCAGGTAGATTGGATGCTTGAAGGCCATACTGAAAAAGGAGTCGATTTTGATGCGTCGTTTCCTTTTTCAGTGTCGTTTTCCTCAGGGCAAGAGCATTTAATGCACAAGCTCGCGCTGCTGAATGACTTGGTTCCAGAAATGCCAGAATGGTTTCAACTTCGACTGCTTCCATCGGAACGATATCAGATCAAAAACAATCAGATCAGTGTCGAAATTTTGAATGATGATTTTCAGGGTATGCTCCTGTCGGAGTCCTTCGATTATGAATCAGGCCCAGTGACCGATGTGTCCTCAGGTAAATGGAAACACACAAGTGGAAACAGCAGTGAAATGAACATATTTGCCGGTCAACTAGATTTAAATGAAATTCAAAGTGAGGATGTCATGATTGATATTCCCGTGTTTGGAGCCGTCGAGACTTTCTCGAATACAGAATATGAATACTTTGTGGGAATGGATTTATTTGTGGCCAAAGCTCCTCAAGGTGAAGGTAATTATTGGGCACACTTTAGGGGGAATACTTCATCAACCTTCAAAGGGCGCCTGTTTTCAAGGGCCGTTAATCGAGCGGAAGGAACATTTGAATTTGGAATATCCAATGGCCAATCGACAGGAGATATTTGGTTTCCCCAGGTCTTTGCTGCCCCCGTGAGCTTGAGGCTGATCCTGGGGTTCACACCAGGACAAAGCCTCACTCGATTGTGGGTAGATCCTGATAGTTTTCAGACAGCGCACGTGGTGGCACTGGATGAAACCACTTCATCCAATATCAATGGTTTTGCCTTTCGGCAACCTGCGAGTCGATCAAGCGGGATGGGGCGGTTTCTAATCGACCATATCAGGATTTCCACTGAATGGGAGGATGTCATTGTAGGATCAGAGAAACCTTATGTTTTCTGGCAATTTGATAAATCAAGCCGCGATCTGTCTGAGTTTCTTGGTGGAATCGACATGATCACTACAGCCCTCGCGGCCGGACCGGAAAGTCTACTGCCCAGTGAGCATTTGAGGATCCATCGACTGGGTTACGAGGAGAGAGAGTTATGGGTGAATTTTACTCTCCAAGGAAATGTTACCTTGAATCAGGACTTATTTATATTGCAAGGTCAGGGTCCAGTCCTCATCCAGAAGGAAGCAACAACAGGTATCTTGAATTTGGCTCCAATTGAAGATGAATTGGAAGAGCCTGATGAAACCATGGTTCTTTCCCTGATGCCTCACGATTCCTATCAAATTGGTTATCCAAATCAGGCAAGGTTCATCTTACTGGATTCGACTGTGATGCGGCCGCCTGACCGAACCGCCCTGAATATCTCCATTTTCTCTGCGAGGATAGATGACCAGCTGTCGATAGGGTTAAAGCTGGAAGGCCATCAGGGACAATCATACATCATAGAATTTGCGGAAGATCTCGATGAGTGGCAAACCTGGAAGGCAGCTACGTTAGAGCGAAACGTTGAAACTTTGATCCTGAATGAATGGTTCAATGATCACGCAAACCTGTTCTTTCAAGTGAGCGCAGGACAGCCCTGAGGACAAGCAGTGATCTGAAATCGCATCATGATTTATCGCATGCGTAATGCATGATTCACTCTTTGTTTCTGTTCATACTCCAATGGCGGTAGGTCTTTAAGGGTCGGAGATTCAGTTTCATCAAGGATCTTGCGTGCCAATTCCTTGAAATGAATCCAGCGCTCCCATTCCAAGGCCGGTGAGTGAAGGGTCTGGCGCAGGAGACTGCGCCATTCTATAATGATTCGGTCAATATCTCCTGCTCCCAGATAATCAGTAACCCATTTGTATTTGTTGAGCCCGTTGGAGTGCACATCCATGACGATGGACTCAGCGCCAAAGCCATATTGAGTGGGGATTCCATTTTCGAGATAGCCTGCAATATTTTGAAAACCATAAGCATCATGGCATCTCATGGCCATTCTTCCGCTCCAGCGATGTTCGTCTCGGCTGAAACGATGGCCGGCGTGCAGATTGGCCATGTCATATATCAAATCATTCAAAGGATAGCTTTCATCTTCCAAAGCGGCGGCGACTGCCAGTCCATCACCATGGGAATAAAAACTCACCACCCTGCCACGACGCGTCGGGATGCCGTCGGCATCAATCAGCTTTAGGCGTCGCCACAACATGGCAGTGCCGGTTTTTATCGACAAGGTTTTACAGGTATCAACTATATTGCAAGTTTGACATGAGGAAGGAGCAACTTTACGAACGGCTGCTCCCCAGAGAGCGATCCCATGGCGGTCCGTGGGAACATTCAGAGTTTGCTTGCCGTAGTTAATCAATACATCTATGGAGTTCTTTTTCTCAATAAACTTCACTACGTGGGCTCCCTTTTGATCCATTCTCTTTCGAATGAACGGCTGAATGCGTTTCTGCCAAATACCATCAGAAACCTGTCGGCCTCGCCATTGAGTCAGGCGGCGCACCCATTTAGACAAAATAATTTTGCCATTATGCAAACGATCGGCAGCTGACAGGGCTTTGCCGTAGATTTTATATTTGCCACAATCATCGAGCACACAGGTGCGTCCATCTCCAAGTTCGGATACGATATCGGGGACGCTTAAAGCAGGTTGGAGGTGGGATATGGACCAATCTGTCATATCTTTGGGTGTATCTTTGAGTTTCCACCAATACAAAGTCTCACCATCACGATTTTGATACACCGGAACACTGACGCGCTCCATGGGGACTTCCTGAACGACTGGATCGTAATCCCATTCGCCCTCACTATTGAGAATTTGGCGGACTTTCTTCTTAACATACCTTGCGCGCTCGGCATCGGTTCCCAGTTTGCACGGAGTGTGGAGGTTTTTCATGGCGTTTTCGACCCCAAGAAAAATAGGTTTTGTAGTGAATAGCCTTTCCTGCACACGAACCGCTTCAGCGTAGGGGTTTTTACCGTTCAGTGATGCAGCGTGCATGATCGCCAGAAGGGCATTCCAATCCACCATGCCGCTTCTTGATAGTCTTGCCGGATGTCCATCCCTGAGGCGAACAGAATTCCCTCCGACAAGTACATAACCGATTTCATCAATACCGCGTCGACCTGCGCGTCCAAACATTTGAAGTAATTCATCAGGATTAATCGGGAATTCCTGATAATCCCGACGATAGGAATCGCCTACCAGGCAAACACTGCGCAAAGAAAAGTTAATACCGGCAGCAAGTCCCATGGTGGCTACGACAATGCGTAGCTGCCCGGCTTTGGCCAAGGGTTCAATGACTCCTGCTCGAGCGGCGTAGCTCAATCCACTGTGGTGGTATGCGATACGGCATGAGAGCATTTTTGCCATCCTGTCTCCAACCACATGCTTCTGGTCCTCGTTGAGTTTGAGCGGATTTGGATTGGGGAGCTGCATGCTGAGTTCCTGTGCCAGTTTTTCAGCTGCGCGTCTTCTGGGGGCAAATAGAAGTATGGGGCCCAATCCTTCAGCTAAACTTTTGGCTGTAAATTTGGCCCAGTAACTTCTCATTTCTCGAGGTAATTGATGAGGAAGATGGATGGGAGCTATTTCTTCCAGAGGAACGGGGCGGTGGTGGTGCTGAACTAGCTCGACATTCCTGCCAAGCCCCGAGAGCCATTTTACAACATGCTCAGGGTTGGCGACACTGCCGCTCAGGAGCAATAATTGCGTATTTGGTGGCGCCAGAGCCAAGGCTAATTCGTAATTCAGGCCGCGATCCTGATCTCCAATCATCTGGTATTCATCTACAATCAGCAACTTGGGGCCGTCACCTTGAATTAATCGGCTTTTTTGGGTTTCCAGAGTTGCAACTAAAATGGGGGCGTCAAGGTTCTCAGCCAGATCACCTGTTGCGATGCCGACATTCCAGTCACGTGATCTCCATTCCGCCAATTTGTCATTTGCCAAGGCTCTTGTCGGAACGGTATAGATGGCCTGTGATTTCTTGAGCTTTCCTTGATTTGACCAGAGTTCAAAAATAAGCGTTTTACCTGCACCGGTTGGTGCATGGACCACGACATCCTTGCCTTGGCGCAAGGCATTGACAGCATCCTGCTGCCATAGATCCGGAATAGTGACCTTATTCAAGGCCAATTGTGAGTCTAGTTTTGAAGCGATGTCTGACGGGATCATGATCTATTGGAATCCCAAGGATAAACCTGTTTGAATCATGAAAAGAAAGTCAGCTTTCTTCTTCCGAAAGCTTGCGATACAACGTCGCAAGAGACACTTCAAGTACTGTTGCCGCCTCTTCTTTGTCCCCTCCATAATGTGTCATGACTCGATTGATATACGCAACTTCCTGTTCACGCAGGAAATGTTTGAGCGGCTTCAGGGAGCCTGCATTTGCGCTGGTAACCTGATCGGAACTCGAAGCCTGAATACCGACGTCCGGCGCTTGCTCCAATTGGAACAGGTTTTCCTCGACCTCTTTTTCGGCTGCCTTTTCGATGAAGCCAGTTTCGATTCCCTCGTCGTCCTGATTGACAAGTTCAGCAATCATGGTTGGCATGTCCTGTCTCCGGATCACATGAGACTCACTCAGAGCGCATGCTCGTTCTGCGACATTCTGAAGTTCTCTGACATTACCCGGCCAGGAATGAAGCGACATAGCCTCCATGCACACCTTGCTGACCTGAAAAGATTTACCTGTTCGCGAGTGTATTTTGTCTTTCAGGAAATGGGCGACAAGCAATGGGATATCATCACGACGTTCCTTGAGAGGGGGAAGGTGAATGGGAATGACGTTGAGTCGATAATATAAATCTTCACGAAACTCACCTTGCTTGATGCGATCTTCCAATTTCTCATTGGTTGCTGATAAAACTCGAACGTTGACCTGAACCGGAGTGTTATCACCTACTCTGCGGACTTCCTTTTCTTGTAACACACGTAGCAGACGGCTCTGCAGAGTAGGGGGCATGGTCCCGATCTCATCCAGAAAAATTGTCCCGCCATCGGCTTCTTCAAACAGACCTTTTTTATCGCTAAAAGCACCTGTGAATGCGCCCTTGCGGTGGCCAAATAATTCAGACTCCAGAAGGTTTTCAGGGAGTGCGCTGCAATTGATCGGGATAAAGGGATTTGTTTTACGCTTACTGTTGAAATGGAGCGCCTTAGCAACAAGTTCCTTACCTGTACCGCTTTGGCCCAGGATGAGCACGGTGCTGTCGGTGTCTGCAACACGTTCGATCATCTTGAAGACTTCCTGCATTTTAGCGGATGAACCAGTGATTTGATTAAACTGATATTTCTTCTTCAACTGCTTCCGTAAGTACGCATTTTCTGAAACAGCCTCATTGTAGGAGAGAGCGCGGTCCAAGCTCAGCTTGAGCTCATCAAGTTTGAATGGTTTTTCCAGATAATCGAACGAGCCGTGTTTCATGGCTTCAACAGCAGTTTCAATGGAACCAAATCCAGTCACAACAATCACTACCGCTGAAGGGAGAACTTTTTTGGTATGTTTGAGCAGGTCCAGACCGAATGCCCTTGTTTTATCAAGGTAGAGATCTGTGATAATTACTTCTGGCTGAATTTCTTCCAGAGCCTCCAGAGCAGCAGGACCATTGGAGAAAGGATGCACTTCATGTCCCCAGCTGCGTAATGAGTCTGCGACCAATTGAACCATGGTTACCTCATCATCAACCAACAATACCTTAGCCATGATGTTAGATTACGAATTTGCAAGACCACCGGCAAGAAGCTTTCTGCCAAAACAACCCTTGCTGCTGGATCAATCTCTTGCTTAAAGAATCAATTGAGGACAAATTAGGATCATGGAAGTCCAAACAAAGTGTGAAAGGTGTCGATGCGAATCACAGTAGCGATCACGGGAGCCAGTGGTGCGATCTATGCACAACGTCTTCTAGACAATCTGGATCCTTCTGTACATGACATTCATCTCGTAATGAGCAGTTACGCTCATCAGGTGATTGGGCAGGAATTGAAAGGTGGATTACAGGTTTCCACGGCTGTAAAGCAGCATCAGCTAAAATCCATGAACGCCCCATTTGCAAGTGGCTCTAATCCTTCTGATGTCATGGTGGTCATTCCCTGTAGCATGGGGACCTTGGGGCGGATTGCTCATGGCTACAGTGACAACATTTTACTGCGCGCCGCGGATGTCATGTTGAAAGAAAAGAAAAAGCTCTTATTGGTTGTAAGAGAGACACCATACAATCTGATTCACATCCGAAACATGGAATTACTATGTCTCGCAGGCGCATCCATCATGCCTGCTTCTCCACATTTTTATCATCGCCCTGAATCTATCGAAGCACTTGCTGACACGGTCGTTTCTCGAGTATTGGATCATCTGGGAATCGAGCACAAACTCGTCAGTCGGTGGAAAGAGGAACCTGAATAAAAAAAACGATCTCCAGAGAGACCGTTTTGCTTTCATTTAAATTGATGGAATGCGTCAGGCGTTGCTCACGGAAAGGAGAAACTCGATATTTGTTCCGGTCTGTCTCAGTTTGCTCAACAAAAGCTCCATTGCTTCGACGGCGGGTACTCCTGTGAGTGCTTTTCTGAGTAAGACAACTTTTCCGTATTCATCCGGATGATAAAGCAGTTCTTCCTTGCGTGTGCCACTCAATTCCACATTGATTGAAGGGAAAATACGCCGATCAACCAAGCTTCGATCCAGATGTGCCTCCATATTGCCAGTACCTTTGAACTCCTCAAAGATCACTTCATCCATTCGGGATCCGGTATCTACCAAAGCCGTAGCGATAATGGTAAGTGAACCTCCTTCTTCGATATTTCGAGCGGCACCAAAAAAGCGTTTAGGCTTATGCAGGGCGTTTGCATCTACACCTCCAGAGAGGATTTTGCCGGAATGAGGTTGCACTGTATTATAAGCTCGTGCCAGGCGGGTGATGGAATCGAGGAGAATGACCACATCCTTCTTGTGTTCCACCATGCGTTTGGCTTTCTCAATGACCATCTCGGCAACCTGAACATGTCGTTCGGGCGGCTCGTCAAAAGTGGAACTGATAACCTCTGCGTTCCGGCATGTGCGCTCCATGTCGGTTACCTCTTCAGGACGTTCATCGATCAACAAGATGAACAGGTAAACTTCCGGGTTGTTTTTGATGATGGCATTGGCAACGTTTTGCATCAGAACAGTCTTTCCTGTGCGAGGCGGGGCTACGATCAATCCCCTCGTACCTTTCCCAATCGGGCAGACCAGATCTAAAACTCGAGTGGAGCATTCCTCTGGGTTGCTTTCCAGCAGTAATCGTTGTTCAGGGAAAAGCGGAGTTAGATTGTCAAAATGAATCTTGTCCTTGGCTTTTTCTGGGTCCTCCTTATCCACTGCTTCCACGCGCAATAAGGCAAAAAACCGCTCTTTTTCTTTAGGTGGCCTGATCTGTCCTGCGACAATATCTCCCGTTTGTAGGTCGAATCGTCGGATCTGGGATGGCGAGACATAAATATCTTCTGGACAGGATAGGTAGTTGTAACTTCTGGAGCGAAGGAATCCAAACCCTTCTGGTAGAATTTCCAGAACGCCCTCCGCAAACATGACACCACTTCTCTCTGCATTTTTTTGCAGGATCTCCAGAATCAACTCATGTTTTTTCATTGTGCCAAAGTTCTCGATTTCGAGTTCTTTGGCCATCGTGTTCAATTCAGCCATTGGAATAGACTGAAGTTTACTGATATTGATTGTTTTAGCGGGCTTGTCCTTTCGCTTGTCCTTGTGCTTCTTGGAGTGCTTCCCGTGTCTGTCCTTGTGGTGTCGTGCAGGAGCATCGCCGCTAGTGGTTTCATGAGAAACTGAGTCCTGATCTTGAGATCGCTCATCATTATCTGCAGCGGGTTCTGCGTTGTCGCTGGACTTTTCAGCAGTTTGCTCCTTTTTATTCGGTGCAGCATTCATCGCATTCTCAGTGCGATCAGAGGGTTCAGGTAAACTGGCTTCCGCAGGAGGTACAGCTACCTCGGATTCAGTGGAAGCAGTTTCTGTCCGCTTTGAACTCAAGGAGTCTGAATCATCTTTCTCAACCTTTTCGGCCGTGTCAGTTGCTATAACTTTCTTAGCAGCACGCTTCTTTCGCACGGCACGTTTCTTCTTGGGAGCTGGGCTTGGGGATGAATCGCTTTCTGATATTTGTGATTCCGCGTTGGGCATCAGCTCCGGCTGATTTTCAGTAGATGCATTCTCCTCGGTGGCACTTGTTTTGGTGCCAGTTTTCTTGCGAGCGGTACTTTTAACTGCTTTGGGCATAAAATTAATTTTTGGGGATTTTACCAAGCGAACATGAGGGCTCCTGAGGTAATCCGTCTCAGAAATTATGAAATGTCACGTAGCGATAACATTTAGAGCCTGGAAGCTCATCCCGTATTGCTACAATCTCTCAACCGAATAAGCGGCTGAATCCTTCTGAAATGTATTAAATCGGTGATTTGCAATGGGATATTCCAAAGAAATCAAACCACTGAAGCGTTTTGCTTAGTATGGCAAGGGGTAACTTGCGGTCAATCGCTTAACACGTTGCCTGACCTCACTGGCTACGTCAAGGTTTTTAATGTCGGTCAGGACTTCACAGATCATATCAGCAATTAGAACCATGTCCCGTTCCTTCATTCCACGTGTGGTGACCGCTGGAGTGCCAATACGGATACCACTTGCCTGGAAAGGAGAGCGAGTCTCAAAAGGGATCGTGTTTTTATTCACGGTGATCCCCGCCTCATCCAGAGCATGTTGACACGCTTTGCCTGTCATATCACGAGCACCAACATCCACGAGCATGAGATGATTCTCTGTTCCCCCGCTGACAAGCCTGAAACCATTGTTGACCATTCCCTCCGCAAGTGTCTTAGCATTGGTAACGACTTGGTTTTGATAAATCTTGAAATCGGGTTCGAGTGCTTCAGCAAAACAAACAGCTTTTGCTGCGATCACATGCATTAACGGGCCACCTTGAATGCCTGGGAATGTTTGAGAATCAATTGCCTTGGCATATTCGGCACGGCAAAGAACGAGACCGCCGCGAGGACCGCGTAACGTCTTGTGGGTGGTTGTGGTTACAAAATCAGCATGTTCCACCGGACTTGGATGGATACCGGCTGCGACCAATCCGGCAATGTGTGCAATATCCGCCAACAGATAAGCTCCAACTTCCTTTGCTATTGCTCCCATGCGCGCAAAATCAATCACCCTAGGGTAGGCACTGGCGCCTACCGTGATCATTTTAGGGCGATGTTCTTTGGCCATGGCCTCCAGTTGATCATAGTCGATGCGCTCATCTTCCTTGCGCACACCGTAATGAACGACTTCAAAGAATTTTCCTGAGAAGTTGGCTTTGTTACCATGAGTCAAGTGGCCACCATGACTTAAGTCCATGGTCAAAATCCTGTCCCCGGGTTGCAACATTGAGAAGTAAACTGCCATGTTGGCACCCGAACCTGAGTGTGGTTGAACGTTGGCGTGATCAGCCTTGAATAGTTTTTTGGCTCGTTCAATTGCCAAAGTTTCTGCTTCGTCAACAAATTCGCATCCCCCATACCAGCGTTTGGCTGGATAACCTTCGGCGTATTTATTGGTGAGCACGGATCCTTGCACCTCCATGACTGCCGGTGAAGTGAAGTTCTCACTTGCGATCAACTCGATGTTTTCTTGTTGACGCTGACGTTCTTTTTCAATGATTTGAGAGATGGCCGGATCTACGGCGCTGACTGAGTGCGATTGTTTTTGTTCCATGGCTGTAATTTTTCGGACACGTCGCTGGTGTCGGTCGCCTTCACATTTGGCAGAAAGAAAGGCCTGAAGGTTGGCCCATAAAATTTCAGGATTTTTCCCCTTGGCTCCCATGCAAATGACATTTGCATGGTTGTGTTCCCGCGAAAGGCGAGCAGTTTCAAGGTCGTTTACTAAAGCCGCCCTGATTCCGGACACTTTATTTGCGGCGATACTCATCCCAATACCCGTCGAGCAAATTAATATGCCAATATCCGCTTTCTCTTCCGCGACATGCTCCGCCACTGATTTTGCGTAATCTGGATAGTCCGTAGAGTTCTCGTTCTTGGTACCGAAGTCATCTATCCTGTAGGAATGAGATTCCAGAATCAATTTGATAGCCTCTTTGGCTGCGAATCCTGCATGATCTGAGGCAATGGCAATGGTCATTTTTGGATCGGTGTCATCGGATGAAGAGGGTTGAGATTTTAATTCGGAAAGTATGTTGACAAGTATGTGATCGATTCCCTGTTTGATTTCATCCCTGCATGTTTGATAAATTTGAAGGTTTCCTCCAATGGGATCCGAGACTTCTTTATCGTAATCGGACAAATGATCCACGAACCGACGAATCAGAAAGGTCTTGGATGCAGCTTCCGGAAACATGGAATTGATCATATCTACATGTCCCTGTGTCATCCCAAAAATCCAATTCGTCTCGGCAATATCGGAATTGGAAATCATCTGACTGCGCTGGTCTCTAATATCAATACCCCAATCAGCGAGAGCCTCAACCGCATGTTTACTGGGAGACTGTCCAGTCATGGCTCCGACGCCTGCAGAGTTAACTTCCACATCACCCAAGCCCTCCTGCTTGAGTAAATGCCTCAAATACCCTTCGGCCATGGGGCTTCTGCATATATTTCCAGTGCAAACAAAAAGGATACGTTTCATTTAATTATGATTGGAGTCTGAGCCCACATCTTCGTTTTGGTGGGCGCTTTCGGGATCATCGATTCCATTGTCTATTGAAAATGGTCCAACCTTTCAATAAATCAACCCCTCGAGCTAGAATAGGGTCCACGATGGTGTTGGGCTGTGAGTTGGATTCCTGTTCGCCCGCGGGCGGGACATTGATTTCTATTTCTACCGTGCCGTTGGAATCATTCTGGCGGCGCATCAGGGCAGCTTCGTTGAGTCGTTCGGTATTACTTTCCTTTTCCTTTGAGGTTAATTCTCCATAAGGATCATCGAAATAAGCGGCTTGCTCGGTCGGACTGATATCAACCTCAATATCAGGAGCTACCCCTTGACCTGTTATAGGTGTACCATCCGCTAATTGGACCTTACCCGTTGCGATGGACAAAACGTGCCCGCTTTCAAGGGGAATGCGCTTTCTAAGCATAGCGAGTCCTGACGTGGGACGGCCTATGATCGCCGCTTTTTCGATCAGCTTAAATGCACCAGCCAATGCCTCCGCAGCACCTTTTGTGGATTCATTGATCAGTACAACAAGTGGAAGCTGGATGGAGGGGGATGCCACAACTGCCTTTTGACTGCCGGATCCCCAATCCAATAATGCCACGGCATCATTCAAAAATAGTCCCGCAAGTCTTAAAACTTCACCGTAATCTGAGCCGTCCGCATACCTAAGGTCGAGCACAATACCTTCGGCTCCATTTTCAATTCGGAATGATTCAATTTTTTCTCTGAGAATGTTTTCCAAACCCTTCGATATGAGATGAAGACGAAAATACGCGATTTTTTCAGTAATGAGCTCCATTTTGGCAATAGATGCCTGCTTGTTTTGCTCCTCTCCTTCTTTTGAGGAGTTTGATTCTAATTCAATTTGGGATTGAAATTCGGTTAAAATACCCTGCAAAGCAGCATGTTGCAGGTCCTGCTCGCTGATTGCTGGTAGTTGATTGCTGATAATTTCAAATATTTCGCCGTAGTCAGGCAATGAAGCCACCGGCTCCCTCGACTCTACTGGTTCTTGTGCAGACAAAGGGAGGGCGCATGCACAGATAACGCTCAGGCATGATAGCAAAACGGACAATTTAATATTTTCCATGAATGTTAGATGACATTCCTAATGAGTTCTAATTGGAGTCTTTAATCAATTCAGATTGAACAAGAACGGATCATCGATCCATACTTTCTCGAAGCGCTGAACCCTAACTATTCAAAGACCATTATAAGGCCTTGGCGGCAATGTCACGACGAAAATAACATCCGTCAAAATGAATTTTTTCAGCCGCTTCGTATGCACGTTTAGTCGCTTCTTCCAGATTATTACCCAGCGCAGTGACTCCTAATACCCGGCCTCCTGCAGTGATTAGCGGATTATCAGCGTTCGACCCTGTGCCAGCATGGAACACTTTGACTTGAGGGTCTTGCTCGGCATCTTTGATGCCGGTGATGATTTTACCTTTTTCATATGCCTCAGGGTAGCCGCCAGAAGCCAACACGACACACGTGGCTGCCTGGTCATCCCATTCCAAACTGTGTTGGTCTAATTTGCCTTCTGCACTTGCCATCAAAAGCGTGGGGAGATCATTTTTGAGTCGCATCAAATACACCTGTGTTTCTGGATCTCCAAAACGAGCATTGAATTCCAGGACTTTAGGGCCTGATTCAGTGAGCATCAAACCAGGGTAAAGCATCCCTTTGAAATCGATGCCCTCTCTCTTACACCCCTCTACCCACCGATCCAGAATGGTTTCACGGATGGATTTCAATTCGTGGTCATTTATAAACGGTGCAGGTGAGTAGGTACCCATGCCTCCCGTGTTTAGCCCTTTGTCTCCATCCAGGGCTCGTTTATGGTCCTGAGATGATTCAAATAACAAGTAACCATGACCGTCGCAGAGTGCATGAAGAGAGACTTCCATGCCTTCGAGATATTCCTGAATGACAATTTGATCTCCGGCATCACCAAATGATTTATCGATCATTAATTGTTGGATGGCATTTTTGGCTTCCTCCACATTCGATGTCAAAATCACTCCTTTGCCTAATGCAAGTCCATCTGCTTTTACGGCACATTTGCCTTGAATGGATGTTGCAAAGGCCAGAGCCTCCGTCGGGTTGGAGAAGATGCCTGATTTCGCAGTTGGAATCTCGTGGCGGAGCATGAACTCCTGAGAAAAAGCCTTTGAAGATTCGAATCTGGCAGCCTTTTGATTTGGTCCCCAGATGGTCAGTCCCTCTTTATTGAAAAGATCAACTATTCCCAGCGATAAAGGATTATCTGGACCTACGACAGTCAGGTCCGGTTGTTTTTCTTTCGCGAAGGCCAGAAGGCCTTCTAAGTCTTCTGCACCAATTTTGATGCATTGAACCGAATTGCCATTGGCTGCCAAAGTTTCGCCTGCAATACCGGCATTGCCGGGAGCGCAATACATGGTTTGGGTCAATGACGATTGAGCCAGCTTCCATACCAATGCGTGTTCTCTTCCTCCGGAACCGATTACTAAGATATTCATCAGGCCGTGGATTGAAGCAAAAATCCGCAAAATGAAAAAGAAATATTACCGCAAGCATTGGCAAATCATGGTTCGATGATTTGATGAGCATCTAATCAGGATACATATCCAATTTTATCGTAGGGTGTTCAATCTGATGCGGTCAAACACGTGAAATGCCTGCTATCGATGTTGAGATTGCCTTGCCCTCTGCTGCTCATGGATTCCTTCTGATGAGCATGGCCGTATTCCATGTCCAGAATTCTCTGAAAACAGGGACTTTTGTCAGGAATGATAATTCGTTGTAATACCTGGGTACGCAGGCTTCAACTCCTAACTCGCTTGTTTCCCGGATCCACTCGAGCGTTTTTCCAATGTAGGTTGGATAGAGGGTTTTGAAAGGGTAGTGAATACGCGGCTTGCCTACAATCTGATCAAACACTTTTGGGCCCAAGCATGGTCCAAGGTAGTGGAAAGGCGAGAAATCATGCCCGCCCCAAGGTGAAAGCCAATTGGTCCAACTCAGGTAAAGGCATCCACCCGGCTGGAGTAGTGCGGGGAGTTTCTTTACAAAATTCCTGGGGTTTGCCAGATGCTCAAACACGTTGGAACAAACGACGAGTTCGTGCTGACCAAGTGCATCATAATCATCCAGGTCCAGATTGATTGCAGTAAATGGTGCATTGGCACGCTCGGGTATCAGGCTGCATTCAATGTCCGCGTAATCAACCTTGCACCCAGATTTTTCCAGCTCTCCACCAAAAACACCGTGACCGCATCCGAGATCCAACACCCGCACGTCAGGGTTCATTTTGACACCGCGAGATTTCATCCACTGGATGGCATCCTGCGCCTGCATTTCGTAAAATGTGGTGTCATCACCGTGCTTGAGGTGGTGAGCAATGAGTCGATGAATAATCATTGATTGCTATTGTATCGTGAAGGAATGGGAAGCTGCAGTGATTCTCAGGCGATCAGCTCGGGAATGACGTTTCCGGCGATGTCTGTCAATCGATAATGGCGTCCTTGAAATTTAAAGGTCAAACGCAAGTGATCCACTCCCAGTAAATGCAGCATGGTTGCGTGAAGGTCATTCACATCGACAGGATTCTCAGCGATGTTGTAGCTGAAATCGTCGGTGGAACCATAAACTGTTCCCGGATTCACACCTCCTCCGGCCATCCACATGCTGAAGCATCGAGGATGGTGGTCGCGACCATAATTGGTTGCGGTCAAGTTTCCCTGGCAGTAAACGGTGCGTCCAAATTCTCCGCCCCAAACGACGAGTGTATCATCCAGGAGCCCCCTTTGTTTCAAGTCAGTCAGCAAGGCTGCTGAGGCTTGGTCTGTTTGCTTGCACCGGGCTTTCAGATTACCGGGAAGGCTTGAGTGATGGTCCCATCCCCGGTGAAACAGTTGAACAAATCGAACACCCCGCTCGGTGAGTCGGCGTGCCATCAGGCAGTTGTGTGCAAATGTGCCAGGTTGCCTAGCATCCTCGCCATAAAGGTTAAAGGTGGTATCACTCTCACCTGACAAATCCGTCAGTTCCGGAATGGAGCTTTGCATGCGAAAGGCCATTTCGTACTGGGAGATCCTTGTAAGGATTTCGGGTTGTCGAGTTTTATCGAATGATTCCAGATTCAGGGCGGCGATATCATCCAATACCCGTCTTCGCGCTTCTTTCGGGAACCCTTTCGGGTCGGAAAGGTAGAGGACAGGATCTCCTTTGCTGCGGAATTTCACACCTTGGTGAACGGATGGAAGAAAGCCACTGCCCCAGAGTCGATCATAGAGTGGCTGTCCTCCTCGGTGAGAAACCATGACGACAAAATTTGGTAAATTTTCGTTGACGGTTCCCAAACCATACGAAAGCCAGGATCCCATGCTGGGCCTTCCTGATAATTGAAATCCGGTCTGAAAATAGGTGATGGCTGGGTCGTGATTGATCGCTTCCGTATGCATGGTTTTGATCAGGCAGATATCATCAGCCATACCAGACAGATGAGGAAGTGCACTGCTCATCCAGTGGCCTGATTGTCCGTGTTGCTTGAAATCAAATCCCGATGCTGCGATTGGGAATTGGGATTGTCCCGCGGTCATTCCAGTCAATCTTTGTCCCTTGCGGACCGAATCAGGGAGATCGTTTCCCTGGCGCTTTTTCAATTCTGGTTTGTGGTCGTAAAGATCAAGCTGGGATGGTCCCCCAGATTGAAACAGGTAAATAACGCGCTTGGCCCTGGCCGGTATGTGTGTGGTCTCCAGCAGGCCGCGTGGGTCGTTTGTTACCGTTTGCGCGCCTTCGATCTTACTATTCAAGTCCATCACAGACATGCTGCCCAGGCCAGTCGATAATTGCCCAAGGAATTTTCTTCTGGAGTGTGGTGATGCGATGTTCATTTCTTACTCAGGTCCCTGCAAAAGGTGAATTTTGCATATACAATCATGCTCCTGCGTTTTTGACAATGCATTCGTCGCTTGCTGATGCTTTTGAAACATGATAAGTCAACAGCTTGCCATGTCGGATAATCGCATAAGATTTCAGTTACGAAGATTCATGATTCCTCACCGTTTAAAGCGCGGCTTTTTTACTGCGGTCCTTGTCTGCCTCTCTTTTATTGTTGTCGAAGGGCAGGGACTGATGGAAAGGGGAATTGCCATTCCACGAGAAACTCAAACCTCCTTGGTAGAATCACTCCAACCACTGGAGGAAGCCGTTCTTTTGATCAAGCAGCAAGACGATCCTTTCGTTGTCGCCTACGAACCGGATGTCAGTATTTATTTGAAGGCGGTTCAAACTGCTGTTTTTCATAATGAATTTCATCATGAAAAACAATTTGAGGTTGCTGATCGCCTGATCCAGACAGGATTGGCAAGAGCGGCTCATTTATTGAACGGCAAGGCGCCATGGGCAAATCAAACAGGTTTGGTTGTTCGCGGTTACCGATCGAAATTGGATGACTCCATTCAGCCTTATGGTTTGGTTGTTCCTGAAAAATATCAAAGCACAGGCACCGACGCTCACCGTATGGACATATGGCTGCATGGTCGAGATAATCGATTAACAGAATTAAAGTTCATTGATCAGCGCGAACGATCGAAAGGCCAATTTGCTCCCCAGAATGCCTTTGTCCTCCACCCATATGGTCGATTCTGCAATGCATTCAAATTCGGGGGCGAAGTGGATGTGCTTGAAGCCAAGGAGCATGTGCAACGTCAGTATTCGATCGATACCAGTCGGGTAGCCATGAGGGGCTTTTCAATGGGGGGAGCAGGTTGCTGGCATCTGGCCGTTCATCATTCAGATCAATGGGTAGTGGCCGCACCGGGGGCAGGTTTTTCGGAATCTGCGGATTACCTTGGGCTTTGGAAAAAAGACAAGAAACCCAATTGGTTTGAGACCAAACTCTGGAGACTTTACGATGCTGACGAATACGCACTCAATTTATTTCATTTGCCAACGGTCGCTTACAGTGGAGGTGCGGACAAACAGATTCAAGCTGCAAGAATGATGGAAATTGCGCTGCAAGATGAAGGTATGGAACTGGCACACATTATTGGCCCGGATACCGGTCATCGCTATCATCCAGATTCCAAAAAGGAAATCGAGAATCGTGTGGATCTAGTTGCCAATGCAGGAAAAAGAAAAGTTCCCGCCAAGGTTCGAATGACGACATACACTTTGAAATATTCTGACATGCACTGGGTTCATCTGGAGGGATTGAATCAACATTGGGAGAAAGCGGTGGTGAATGCGGAAATCAAGGATTCGCATACCGTGGTCATCGAGACAAAAAATGTCACTGCACTTTCATTGGTAATGGATGCGGGTGAGTGCCCTTTGGATGCTGGTCAAACTCCCGGTATCTTGATTGACGGTCAATCTCTTGAAGGTGCCAACGTTCTATCGGACAAGTCCTGGAATGTCACATTGCATAAAGAAGGGGATATCTGGCGCACAGGTAAGCAAGGGAATGCCGAGGTCAATCTCAAGAAACGACCCGGCTTGCAAGGTCCTATTGATGATGCTTTCATGGATCGGTTTGTCATTGTGACGCCCAGTGGTCGCATGAGGCGGAGTAAATCGGATCGTTGGATTCGACGTGAACAGTTCCGCCTTCAGAAAGAATGGAGAGAGCAGTTCCGAGGAGAACCGCTGAGCATCAGTGATGGCGATTTCAATATTTCGGATTGGAAGGATGCTCATTGGGTTCTTTTTGGGAATCCTGAGACCAATCTGTTGATTAAGCAGATTCTGCCCTATTTACCCATTCAATGGCGCGGAAATGAGATCATCTTTGGTGAGCATCGATTCGATGATCAAAGATTTGTTCCAGTGATGGTTTTTCCGAATCCGATGAATCCAGGTAAGTACATTGTGTTGAACAGTGGATTCACATTTCGTGGATATGGCAGCAACGCCACGCAAGTTCCACGCCTCCCGGATTATGCGGTGATTGATACAAATGTAAGATCAAATACGGAAGTGCCTGGTGGAATACCTCTGGCAGGTTTCTTCAACGAAGAATGGCAACTGGGTTACTAATCAGCTTGTTGAGGAAGCATTGATATGAACCGCACATTAACCACGGTCAGAAAGAATGGCAAAACAAAGCCATCTCAAACAACGCAGGATGTTGATCCGCTGAACATTAAATCACTTTCTGTTCAACGAAACGGGAAACGTATTCTGAGTAATGTGCACTGGCAGATTCGCAAGGGGGAAAACTGGGTCGTGCTTGGATCGAATGGTTCCGGTAAAACAACCATGCTGAGCACCCTCCTGGGTTACTTTGTGCCTACCCGAGGTGATATTACCTTGCTTGGGGAGCGATATGGTAACTGCGATTGGAGGCAACTGCGAATGAAACTGGGAATCGTGAGTTCATCACTTCGACAATTAATGGCCGAGGATGAACCCGCCCTCCATGCTGTGATCACAGGGAAATACGCTATGATCGACCTTTGGGGGAAACCCAAGCAGGCTGATGTGATTGAAGCAAAAAAGACCCTGCGCTTAATCGAATGCCAAAAACTGGCCAACCGTCCCTGGGCAATCTTATCTCAGGGGGAACGGCAGAGAATATTGATAGGGCGGGCCCTGATGGCCAAACCAGAGGTCTTGATTCTGGATGAACCCTGTGCCGGATTGGATCCCGCAGCACGTGAACATTTCCTTCAGTTCCTTGAGCGAATGGGGCAGGAGCAAGGTGCCCCCACTTTTATTCTGGTGACCCATCACGTCGAAGAAATTACCTCAATGTATACGCATGCCCTGATGCTTAAATCCGGTCGAGTGATTGCCAATGGTCCCATGAAGCAGAGTTTGAACTCAGATAATCTTTCGGCCACTTTCAAGGCAAATGTCAAGCTGCGCAAACGGGGAGGAAGATATTCCCTTGAAATAGGCGAAAATCAGGGGAAATGGATGTAAATTACGCCATCATCAGGCTCATGTCTTTCCTGTTTGACTCTGTTTGATGCATCGCCTTTTTTCACGAAGCTCCTTGTTTCATCATCGTTTGGTCTATAGATTCACCTCGGTTTCAGGAGGGCAGGGGATCGCTTCCGGTCATGAACCGGGGGAGGAAAGTCCGAACTCCGCAGGGCACGATGCCGCGTAATATTGTTTTTGAACAGTAGTACACGCGGGCGGTATGTTTGCAAAAGCATATTGACGGCCAGTGCAGCAGAAAACAGACCGCCTTGCTTCGGCTTGGTAAGGGTGAAAAGGTGGGGTAAGAGCCCACCGCTCAAGGAGTAATCCGCGAGGCACGGTAAACCCCATCGGGTGCAAGGCCAAATAGGGAACCTCGGAGCTGCCCGCTCTATCATGGTTCCGGGTAGGGCCGCTAAGATAAATGATCCTCTCTCCTGATTTATCAGGATAGACAAAACTCGGCTTATCGCCCTCTTGAAACCATCCTTTTTGCTTATGATTATGATGACCAGAAAAATGATTTTTCTTTGGAGGTTCCTCAGCATCATGGGAGTCTTTGTTTCCTTGATCACTCGCGCCGAAGATCGGCCCAACATTATTTTTCTTTTCGCTGATGACCAGGCTTACGACACTCTGGGCTGTTACGGGAATCCCGATGTCAAGACGCCCCACATTGATCGCATTGGGCAATCCGGATTGATATTTGATCGGCACTACAACACGACCGCAATCTGCATGGCCAGTAGAGCCAATGTCATGACAGGGCTGCTTGAATATCGTACGGGATGTAATTTCATGCACGGGCCAATGGCACAATCGATATGGGAACAGTCCTATCCAAAGCGCCTGCGATCTTCGGGATATCGAACGGCCTTTGGCGGCAAGTTCGGGTTTGCAATTGTGGAAGACCCTCGGAAAGGAGGCTCGGATAACACGTATGAGCATTTACCCCTCACTGATTTTGATTTTTGGGTCGGAGGATTGGGGCAGACACATTACGTAACAGCCAAAAATAAATACCTGGCTCCATATGCCGAAAACTATCCACACAGCACACGCGCATATGGGGCGGCAGGTGTTGATTTTATTTCTGAATCGGTGAAGGCAGATAAGCCGTTTTGTCTAACCCTTTTTTTCAAGGCGCCGCATCGACCGACAACACCAGACCCGGTCTTTGATCACGTTTATCGTGAAACGCGCTTCCGGAAATTACCTAACTACGGCCGCGAGGCAGGACGTCATTTGGCGCCACAAAGTAAAATGGGACGCCAGTATCCTCGCTTTGAAGAATGGGGTTATCATACAGAAGAAAGCTATCAATCAGCCCTCCGCACTTATCACCAGCAGATTCATGGTATTGATGTTGCCGTTGGGATGCTCATGCAAGCATTGGAAAATCAAGGAGTTGCAGATAATACTGTTATTATCTATTCTTCGGATAATGGTTTCTTCAACGGTTCCCATGGACTCGGAAGCAAGGTCTTGCCTTATGAGGAAGGTGCACGTGTGCCTTTGATGATTCTTGATCCTCGCGTTCCTGAGTCGCTTCGTGGGCGCAGGACCAGTGCCGTTTCTGGTAATATCGACATTACTGCAACGATCATGGACCTGGCTGGTATTGGACACACTCATGCAATGGATGGCCGGAGCCTTATGCCCATGGTGCGAGGAAAAGCAAAAAGGGTGCGCGATCGTTTACCTCTGATTCAGGTTTGGGGTACGGCAGGAACGCTGGCGATGGGAGTCGTCACCGAACAATATAAATATATTTTCTGGCCTTATGGAGAAGGGATAGATCCGCACGAAGAGTTGTTTGATATACAATTTGATCCTTACGAAATGCGGAATCTGGCTGTAATGCAGGAAAACCATCCTGCCTTGCAGAGTATGAAAAACCATTACAATGAAGAGTTGAATCGATGGAAAAAGAATGCTGTCCCTCACAACGACTACAAGCCTTTCGGGACTATCTTTGATTTGGCCCTCTCCTGGGAGGAAAAAAAAACCGCCTTGCCGAAACAATTTAAATAATTTTCAAAAAAGAGGGGGCAGTCATCGAAAATGATGTGACCAACTCATCTGTAATCCTCTGTCTTGATGAACTTTTGTATTATCGTTCCGTGCAGGCTTTTTAGAGATGCATGGCGTGAATGATAAGCATCATCAATTATCATCGGCGAAAGATGGTTCGAATAAAACGGAAGCCGTTATGCTTTCCTGAGCCAATGCTGGTTTGAGTCATTAATAAAGTGAAATCAATCAGGGCGGATGTGTTGCAGGAGGCGTAATCCTTCCAGAGTCAGATTTGGTCGAATGGCTGTAATGGATTGCAGGTTGCCAGCGATGAGTTCAGCGTAACCACCCGTTGCGATGACTGGAAGACTTTTCACCTTGAGTGAATTGCTAAGTTCGGCAATCAACTCGCGAACCAGGCCTCGATATCCGTGAACTGCCCCAATCTGCATGGCTTGCTGGGTGTTTTTACCAATCACAGCGCCTGGGTTTTCAATTTTGATTTTTGGTAGCAAGGCCGTTTTTTCGTGGAGGTAATCGGTCATGACCGAGACGCCAGGTGCAATGATTCCACCTACATATTGTTTTTTTTCGTTCACGACATCAAATGTGACCGCTGTTCCGAAATCCACCACCACGGAAGGTGAGCCGAAATAATGCGCCGCCGCCATGGCGTTTGCAATACGATCGGGACCGATCGTTTCTGGTTGTGGGTAATCAATACCAATGCCCACTGGGTTTTGATGGGTTAATTCGGTGTAACCATGTTTTAAAGATTGTTTTCGCAAAAAGGCCCTTGCACGCTTGGACGCTTTTGGGACGACACTGCAAAAACCTGCCCAGATGAATGGAGTGTCCAAGTTCCGTGGATGGCTAAGCTGATTAAAATCATTCTCAAGCAATTCTTCGGTTGAAAACTCATTAAAGAGAATCCAATCGTTGCCATCATGCCATCCTGTGTGGGTATGGGTATTGCCAATATCAATCAGTAGACTTGCGTGTGGTTCAGTGGGCATGCTCTATTTGACTTTTTTTTTATCGATCGTGACATCTCCTCCAGTTATACGTTCCAAGAGACCACTGGCAGTGCGCACCATCAAAGCGCCTTCGCTGTCCAGCGATTCAGCGTATCCATCAATGACGCGGTCCATTTGGTGGATTCGAACGCGTTTTTGCAATGTAATACACTGTGATTCCCATTCTTCTGATACCATTTTGAATTGTCCTTCACGGATGCGCCTGTAATCGTCATCGAGTGCTCTGAGAAGGTGGAAGGCCAAACGTGAACGCAATATCGGCTTGCCGCATTCCAGTCGAAGGGAGGTGGCGAGGGGTTTGAGGTCGTCTGGGAAATCCTCCTCGTCCAGATTCACATTCAGCCCTATACCAATGACGGCATGCAGAACCCTATCGGGTTCTGCACTCATTTCAGTAAGGACACCTGCAACCTTTTTTCCATTGATGAGTATATCATTGGGCCATTTGATTTCAGGTATCAGAGAGGTTGTCTCACGTATGGCACGTGCGAGTGCAGTTGCCGCAATGACTGTTAGTTGAGTCATTTGTGGGGGTCTTAGGGCTGGTCGCAGCAGAACGGAAAACCAAAGCCCTTTTTTTGAAGGGGAAATCCATTGCCGACCAAGGCGACCTCGACCTTGAGTTTGAGACTCTGCAAAAATCACCAAACCCTCCGGTTCGCCTGCCAATCCGATTTGATCGACTAATTGGTTCGTAGAAGCAGTTTCCCTGAAAACACGTATCTGGTTTCCTATGATCTGATCCTCACTGAGTTGCGAGGTGAGATCGTCAGCAATGAGAACATCAGGTACCTCTGTCAGTCTGTATCCCTTGTGCGGACCGGCATTGATCTCATAACCAAGGCTCCTGAGCTCCTCAATGTGCGACCATACTGCGGCCCGACTGATTCCCAGTTTCTGCGAAATATCAGTTCCGTGCACGCCTGTGCCGGCATCATTTCGGAGGGCACGTAAAATGTGGCTTAGCGTGGACATCATCATTCAGGGAGTTGGAAATCCAGTGCGATATCGACGGCAGTCGCTGAATGGGTAATTGATCCAACGGAAACATAGTCGACCCCCGTTTCGGCTATCTGGGTAATGACACTCAAGGTAACACCTCCGCTGGCTTCCAGGAGGCAACGACCTTGATTTGCCTCTACCGCTTTTGCGAGTGAGGAAGGAGGCATATTGTCCAGTAAAATAATATCTGCCCCGGCATCCATGGCGATCGCGGCCTGTTCCAATGTGTCGGCCTCGATTTCGATCTTCAGTGATGGATACATGGCTCTTGCTTTTTCAAGTGCCATTGGAATGGTTTGATCATGTTTGAGCCCCAGAGTGGTAAGATGGTTGTCTTTGATCATGATTTGGTCAAAGAGCCCAAAGCGATGATTGGTGCCACCACCGCAGGCTACGGCGTATTTTTCAAAAACCCGCCAGCCGGGAGTTGTTTTTCGGGTGTCCAACAGTTTTGCCTTTGTATGCGAGATACGATCCACATATTGCTGAGTGATAGTGGCAATTCCGGAGAGGCGTTGTACAAAATTCAATGCGGTGCGTTCCGCTGTCAAAATGGCAGCCGCACGTCCTTTGATTCGAAGCAAACAATCGCCCCGTTCAATGCGTTGACCATCTTTGTAAATGGAGGTCATTTGAATTCCCTCATCAATCTGTTTAAATGTAGCACGCGCGAAATCCAATCCGCATAAAGTCAGATTTGTGCGTGCACGCATTTCAGCGATTGCTTCAGCATCCACCGGGATCACTGAAGCAGTTGTCGCATCACCAGACCCGACATCTTCCTCGAGTGCTTGTTGTACGGCTTTCTGAATTGTTTGATCGCCAATCTGCATGGGGTGGACATTAGGAAAATTGCTGAGTTTTGAATAGCGTAATTCTGCCATCTTCGCCGCAATTCGATATTTAAATACCGTCGGGTATATCTGGATGGTTTTCGATGGGGGATCCCTCCGCCCGGCCTTGTGTCCAGGCTTTGAGGCCTTTCAGCCGTTCCATTCCAATGAGATAATAAACGCTTGGAATGGAGCTCAAATGTTCGCTGAAGACCGTTTCAACTTCCTTTTCCAAATTCAGCTCCGGATTTGACTCCAACCAATGTGATTGAATACGGTGGGCCAGTTCGATACCAATGCGCTGATGTCCACGGATAGTTGGGTGCACATGGTCGATGAGAAACTCATTGCCCACGATTCCCAAGGTCGAATCTTCAGCGGCAAGCTCCTGAAGATCGTAGAATGGAACAGACCAATTTTTCGCGGCTTGCTTCAACGTTGCGCGGAGAGCTGTGTTGACTCGTAGTGGGCAGACATCCAGTTCCAGTGCTTGTTGAAAACATTGTTTGGCTTTTTGAAAATGACTTTTCTGAAGGTATGCCTGACCTAACGCATACCAGGTGGCCGCATACCCCTTGTCTATTGAAAGGGCTTTCTGCAGTTGGGCGATGGCCTTATCCAAATCATCTCTCATATTGTCTGAAGCCGCCTTCAAGTGTGATTTCCACTTTTGCGATGCTTCTTTATCCAGGGTTTTCGATGCTTCAGACTTAAAAGGTGGGGAATCCTTGAGATTGAAGCATGGGCTGACAAGCATTACCGGCACACGACGATCGTTGCAAATCCTGAGCATGCGATGAATATTCAGGCGAAAATGGTCTTCGACTGAAGTTTGCCACGCTTCATTTCGATGATACCGCTCGATGCCTCTTTCATAATCGAGCATCGCGTTTACCTGCCCGTCCAGGGTTGAATGGGGTGTATCAGATGACCGATTGTGATTCGCCAATGAGATAACGGATTGAATCAATCGGGATGAGCGTGCGAAACGCAAAACAGGATCGAGTGATGGAGCAAACTTCTTGGTAAAGCGATAACTCCTGTCTTCAAGGAATTCATTGTTTCCGGTGCAGATAAGGATGAGGTCGGGGTCGTATTGATTCAGGCATTCCTGGAGAACTGGAACCAGGCGGTAGCTTGCATAAGAAACACCACCGCAGTTAATTACTTCAAATTTCTTTTCCGGGTGTTGGGTCTGCAGTGCCAGCCTTAACCATGATGTAAATGAAGTTTCGACTGAATAGGGGCGACCCTGAACGGTTGAACCTCCCAAGCAGAAAATACGGAAAGTATCCCTGCTTTTTTTGTGAGGAAATGTATTTTGTGCAAATGATCTGAGTTGATTTTTTCGGATTCGAAATGTTGCATTTGTAGGGTTTAGTTCAAATAGAGGCTGGTTTGAGCTGAAACCGACAAGCGGGTCAAAATTTGGCTCCAACCATTTCGGGCTTAATATTCTTAGTGCGGCTTCTATTAGAAGGAGTGGAAGAAATACAAGGAAGATGGTCGAAATTCGAAAAATCCAACGTTTGTGAAGGCGAGGCAAGTGTAAGAAAAAGGGACGGCCTTTTTGGCCGCCCCTTCGAGACTCTTCAGGCATACTTAAGAATTAGACAACCACTGTCTTACCTGGAATGGCAGTGGCATACATGCCATCAGGACCAGGCAGCGATTTAGGCATGGCATCCCAAGTGAATTTTTCTGGCAGCAAACTGATTCCGGAGTTGATCGCATCTTTCCATTGAACCACTTTACCAGAGTAAGTTGCCATCCTGCCGAGGATAGACGTCATGCTACTTTTTGCTCCGTATTCCGCCTCATTGTAAGCCACGTTGTTGCGGATGGCATGAAATAAATCATCGTGCTCGACTTGATAAGGGTTTTTTCCACCACGGAAAACACGATCCCCATTGATCATGTAACGTCCAATGTTGGCGCTTCCCTTGCTGCCGTGAGCGTGTTCGGAGACGCTGTTCCAACACCCAACCTGATGACGGCATTGGCTATACATGCGCGATCCATCTGCGTATTCAAATTCAACCGTGTGATGATCAAAAATTTCACCATAATCAATGCCTACGCGCACCTCTGCACCGCCCATGCCATTGGCGTTGACAGGAAAATCCCCCTTGAGCCAGTTGATGACGTCAAGATTGTGAATGTGTTGCTCCGTGATATGATCACCACAAATCCAGTTGAAATAATACCAGTTGCGCATCTGATATTCCATTTCGGTAATCTTACGGCCGTACTGCGCCTCCAAGTCGGTCCGCTTACGTACCCAGGGAGTGTTACCATTCCAATAAGCGCGCATGGTGTTGATATCTCCAATAGCACCATCCTGCAGTTGCTTGATGGTTTCGATATATCCTGCTTGATGGTGGCGTTGCAATCCAACACCCACTTTCAGGTTCTTTCTTTTGGCCTCTTCAGCTGCAGCGAGAACCTTTCTTACTCCAGGAGCGTCGGTGGCTACTGGTTTTTCCATGAACACGTGTTTGCCCTGCTTGACAGCTTCTTCGAAGTGGATGGGGCGAAAGCCCGGAGGGGTTGCCAGAATGACAACATCCGCCAGTTCGATGGCCTTTTTATAGGCATCAAAACCAATGAATCGTCGATCTTCCGGGACGTCGACTCGATCCCCGTGTTTGCGTGCCAGGTTCTTGAGGCTGCCCTCAAGACGATCGCCGAAAGCGTCAGCCATTGCGACGAGCTTGAGAGGGCCTTGATCGTGGGTGTTCAACGCCTGATCTGCCGCGCCTGAGCCACGTCCACCACAACCGATGAGGGCAACTTTCAATTCGTCATTCTGCGCCGCGAAGACGCCGTGGTTCAACGCCATGGACCCTAAAACACTTCCTCCCACCACAGTGGATGATTGTTTCAGGAAATTCCTGCGCGTGACTGAATCCTGGTTGTTTTTATCTTCTTTCATAGAATTTTACGTTCTCGGCAGTTGCCACGCAGACAATAAGTGTGACCTAGCCTCTATTCTGGGAATCAACGTTTACCTTAGCCCTTTGATGAAATTTAGCTAGACTAATCTTCCTCACTTAAATTGTTCCAATAAAGGGCCATTTTTTCGATTTCCGGGATGCTTAAAGGGCGGACTACTCTAATTCCAAGCACCTGTGCATCAGTTAAATACCAAATACTTTTCGGGAGTTGTGGGTCTTGCATTTTCCATAGCGGATCAGAGCCTCTTCTAGCAGCACTTCTCATGCTTTCCTGATAATCATCCCAAGAGCCACCCCGAGCGGTTCGCGGATAAAGTGTTTCGGCTACGTTCCAAGGATCAACCTGCTCTCTGCCCTCGATGATCTGATAACCTTCTTTTGTGTAGGCATCCAGTACCCACTCGGCCACGTTTCCGTGCATATCGTAAAGTCCCCAGGGGTTCGGTTTTTTAGTTCCTACTTTTTGATATTTAAAATCAGCGTTATCAGCATACCATTCATAATCGCCTATGTTTTCTCCGTTGTCTCCGAACCAGAATGCAGTGGTCGTTCCCGCGCGACAGGCATATTCCCATTCAGCCTCGGTTGGGAGACGGTAGAAGTGACCTGTCTTGGCGCTGAGCCATTGACAATATTTGTTGGCAGCATGTTGGGTCATGCTGATAGCCGGAAATTTTTCCTTGCCCATACCAAAGCTCATCTCGACGTAAGGCTTGGTTGGATTGGTGACAGCATCCGCCAGAGGGTCATTATAATCATCGCCTACATTGATGAGTCTTGCCATTTCCTCAGGATACATGAACAGTTCATATTCGTTCCAAGTGACTTCGTGCTTGCCCATCCAGAAAGGCGAGATACTGATCTCAACCTGAGGGCCTTCATCCTCACGGCGACCTTCTTCGGATTCCGGGCTGCCCATTTTGAATTTTCCTGCGGGAATAGCAACCATGTCGAACGTGACCTTGGTGCCAGTAATCGTTTCCTTGTAATCTTCCATCGCGGAGGCATCAGTGATGCTGTTCTTGTTCGTGATGCGCTCATGAATAGCCGTGACTAATTCCATGTTGGCTCCCGTCGGTCCCGAATCTTCTTTTCTTGGCACCAGGACGACATCATCAGGCCACTGTGCTCCTTGATCGATCCAGTAACGCAGCATATTCGATTTTTCAGGTGCTAAGGGGCCGTTCTTTTTTACTGGTGGCATGAGGTCATCATGATCCTCTGGCAATATTGTAAATGTGTAAAGTGAGCTCAAGCCTGAGCGGCCTGGTATGATGGCTTTACCTGCTTTACCTCCAGCAAACGCTTTCTCTCGAATGTCCAGCTGCAGCCCACCATCTGCGTGTCCTTCGCGGTGACAACTGACACAATTCAGTTCCAGAACAGGTTGAACATCTGCGACGAAATCCACTTTCTGAGCGGTTTTCAAAACAATGTCCTCTGGCCATTCCGCGCCCTGCTCAATCCAGTGCTTCAGTATATCGGTTTGTTCCTTGGACAAAGGGTCTCCTTTGGGTGGCATGATGTCATCGTCATCTGGGTCTAGAATCGTGAGCGTATAGAGAGAGCTCTCGTCAGGTTTTCCTGGTTCGATAACAGGACCATATTCTCCTCCAATCAAGGCATTTACACGAGTGTCGAGCAGGAGTTCGCCCTTGATGTTGTCTGGGTTATGGCAACTCAGGCATGTGCTTTCCAGAATGGGCTTAACTTGTCTTGCAAAGTCAATTTTCTCCTGTCCTTGGGTAGTAGTGACCAGGCCTATGGCCATCCAGCCAGAGAATACTGTTTGAATCGTGATTTTCTTCATGGGTAAAAACTTCATCTACAATTTGCGGACTGACCCTTGGCTTGTCAATCATGAGCTGGTTTCAGACATGAATCGCTCAGTAAAGCATTGTTTTTAAGACGTCAGCAGGATTGAAAGCATTCAATCTTTTACTGGCTCTTCATGCATAGAGTGGAATCTTCTCCTGAGAAGCTGTTCGTTGTCCGTAATAGCTTGCCGCAATTGTTCAACCGGCACTGCACCATGTTGAAAACGACGTTTTTCAAAGATGGGCATGTCCACTCCGGTGACAGCTTTAATGCCCTTGGCCACGATGTCTCCTTTCAGTCCATAGAGACGCTTGTGATCGTAGTCTGTCATTTCTATGTAAGGAATTCCTTCGGATACATTGATGACAGAGGGTCTTGTGAACGGACTGAAACCTTCAAAGTGATAATGTTTTGCTGGGGCATAAGTCCGTGTGTAGGACCTGCTCAGACCTCCGCTGTAAGTCAGAGAGTGTTTTATTTTACCAACGCCCCAACCTTCGTGGTAGAGCATTTGGTTGTGAAGTACGCTTTTAATGGTCAACTCGGAGTTTTCTTCAATAGGGTAATCTTTGAGGTTTTCATCACCTCCATCACCATCGATAAGAAAGTGCCAGTCCGGATATTGATTGCGAATGCCTTCGTGGAGAGCCATTCCCATGGCTGCACATTCCACATCCAGCGGTTTGTAGTCCTCAAGTACCCTTAGAGTTTCATTGAGATCCAGATGAGTGATATCACCCTGAATCTCCTCAAGGTACAGACTGTTATTCGTCTGCTTCATGAACGCCTGCGCCTGAGTCAGGTCTTCACCGTTTCCAAGATTCAGGGTGAATGCCTTGAGTCTACTCAGTTGTGCGCCCATTGATTGCATCACATGCTGAGTCGTCAGGAATACTGCACCGCTATCGATGCCACCGGAAAAGCAGACGCCAATGGGTTCTTTGGAGGGGACTGTTGAGATCCATTTGGCGATCTCCTCTGCCAATGCGCCTATGTATTGCCTGCCAATTTGTTCTAAGTTACTGGATTGCGTATTTTTTTGCGGGTCAAAAAAGCGTTTATAGATTGGATCCGGGTCAGGGCAGCCGATCAACTGGATTTCAACGGCGTAATGTGCCGGAACCATCCTTGTATAACTGGGGTGAAATTGGTCTTCAAAACCCTCTTGAACGAGCCATTCTTTGATGGTGTCCATTCGGTCAGCCACGATCAGGGCAGGTCCTTCTTCGCGCTTTGCCAAAAAGTAGCGCATGGGCCGATCCAGAGAGCGAGCCATGCGTACCGTTTTACCTTCCTTTGCCAATAATGCATAAGAACCCTCGATTTGTCTGACAGCCTCAGGCTTGCCCGATAATACAAGATCACAGGCATCTTCATACGATATCTGATAAAGCCGATGCGAATCTTCTGGAATGAGGTTTACTACGCGTTCCACGTATTCATTAATCATGCATGCATCAAATTGCCATATTCGATTGAAGGCAAGAGGAAACTATCGCCTCAGATGCCTCCAATTCTGGTTTTTCTCGCTATCTTCCTTGGCTTGAATCATCCTTGCACCAGATCATGAATCTGGAATTTTCTGAATATGCGGTGCGCTTGCATCCTGACGATCACGTGGCTGTTTTGAAGAAAACCCTCAAAGCTGGAGCCACACTCTCAGGGGAAGGTGTGGAAATCAAAGTCAGAGTTACCATTCCTGCCGGACACAAGCTCGCTCTGATGTCTCTTGCGAAAGGGGAATCAGTGGCCAAGTACGGCCAGATCATTGGGTTTGCAATACAGGATATCGAGGTGGGTGATCATGTTCATTCGCACAACCTTGGTATGGGGGACTTTGGTCGAGACTATCGTATTGGTGAGCTTCACGCCCCTCTTGATTCAATCAATGATACTGATCAAAGGACTTTCATGGGATACAAGCGTGGTTCTGGTCGCAAATCGGGGACTCGCAACTACATTGCAATCATTTCAAGTGTCAACTGCTCTGCATCTGTTTCAAAATACATTGCTGAGCATTTTAAAGGAGATGACTTCAAGCGGTCTTTTCCGCACATCGACGGAGTGATGGCTCTTACTCACAAATCGGGTTGCAGCCTTTTGCCCGATGAACCATTGGAAGTGCTACAGCGTGTGCTGGCAGGTATGGCTGTCCATCCTCT
>OJCR01000009.1_pt1 | contig 108727 bp, 77 predicted proteins | sample 1591611 | NCBI WGS metagenome assembly OJCR01 (sample SAMN05416815, study PRJEB24817) | seawater metagenome | isolation source: Sea water | place: Canada:Atlantic | collected 2013-07
TTTCTCGCTTCATCTAAAAGCCACCATGATGAAGGTTTCCGACCCTATCATCTTCGGCCACGCGGTGCGGGTCTATTTCAAAGACTTGATCGCCCGACACGGCGCCACCTTCGACAAACTGGGCGTGGATTTCAAAAATGGTTTCGGTGATCTTATCGCCAAAATTTCCCAATTAACCGACGAAGAACGCAACGTGATCGAAGCGGATATCGCAGCGATCTACACCGCCGGACCCGACCTCGCCATGGTCAATTCGGACAAAGGCATCACCGGACTTCACGTTCCCAGCGACATCATCATCGATGCATCCATGCCCGCCATGATTCGGGCAGGCGGTTTCATGTGGGACGCCGCAGGCAAAACCCGTGACGCGCTGGCCGTGATTCCCGACAGCAGCTACGCCGGGGTTTACCAATCCACCATTGATTTTTGCCGCAAAAACGGCGCCCTCGACCCGACAACCATGGGCTCCGTGCCCAATGTCGGTTTGATGGCTCAGAAAGCCGAGGAATACGGCTCCCACGACAAGACCTTTGAAGCTCCGGCAGCCGGCACGATCCATATTTTGGACGAGTCTGGCGCTAGCCTCACCGAGCACACCGTTGAAGCCGGAGACATTTGGCGCGCCTGCCAAGCCAAGGATGAACCTATCCGCGACTGGGTTAAGCTAGCCGTAAATCGCGCCCGCGCCACCGGATCACCCACGGTATTCTGGCTCGATGCATCCCGCGCTCACGACGCCGAGATCATCGCCAAGGTAAACACGTATTTGCAGGACCACGACACCACGGGGCTGGATATCAAGGTCCTTGCTCCCGCCGAAGCCTGCACCTACAGCCTCGAACGGATCAAGGACGGGTTGGACACGATTTCGGTTACCGGCAACGTCCTCCGCGACTACCTCACCGATCTCTTCCCCATTCTCGAAGTCGGCACGAGTGCCAAGATGCTCTCCATCGTTCCGCTTATGAACGGCGGCGGACTATTCGAAACCGGCGCCGGTGGATCTGCCCCCAAGCACGTGCAACAGTTCGAGGCCGACAATTACCTCCGTTGGGACTCTCTCGGAGAATTTCTCGCTTTGGCCGTCTCGCTGGAACACCTCAGTGAGACCCGCGACAATCCTCGCGCCAAAATATTGGCCACAACCTTGGACGAAGCCACCGGGCGATTGCTCAAGGAAAACAAATCTCCTACGCGCCGTCTCGGTGGGATCGACAATCGTGGCAGTCAATATTTCCTCACGACCTACTGGGCCGAAGCACTCGCCAACCAAGACGGTGACGCCGGTCTGCAGGCTCAATTCGCACCGGTGGCGGACCAACTCCGCTCCGCCGAAACGACCATCGTAAGTGAGTTGAATGGGGTGCAGGGATCGCCCATCGATGTCGGTGGCTACTTCCAACCAGACGAAGCCAAGGCGACTGCTGCCATGCGTCCGAGCCCCACGTTTAACGCGATTATCGACGCTATTTGATCTTATGCCACTCATTCCCCTCGAGGACAATTTCGACGACGTCATCAACAAAGCCCAACTCGGGCTCAAAGTCTCCGATGAGGATTTAGCCAAGCGGGCTGAAATCAGCCTCGAAGACCTGACCAAGGTAAAAGGCGGCGAACCTCTGCATGCCGTGATCCGACGCATCGCGCGTCATCTGCGACTGAACCCCAACGCGCTCGAAGCACTCGCTCGCAAGTCTTGGTATCCTGAGGTTCCGGTTTTCCCTCGCGGATTCGCGGCGTTCAACACGCCGTTTGAAGACATGACGGTGAACAGCTTCCTTATTTGGGATCCAAAAACCAAAGAGGCGGTGGCATTCGATACCGGAGCATCAGCCGAGGCCATGTCGGATGTCGTGCGTAGCGACAAACTGAGACTCCAATACATCTTCATTACGCACAATCACACGGATCACGTCGTAGCACTCGATGAGCTCTCTGAAGCGCACCCTCAGGCCGAAATCTGGTCGCATGAGCAGGAGCCTCTAGCCCATCCGAAGGCCCGATACTTCAAGGAAGGCGTTCACTTCCATGTTGGAGCACTCGACATCAAGACGGTCCTCACGCCCGGGCATTCCGTCGGTCAAACGACTTTCTTTGTCTCCGGACTGAGTTGGCCTTTGGCGGTGATTGGCGATTCCCTGTTTGCCTCATCCGTGGGGGGAAGTCCGACCAACTATTTGGTCCAATTGAAAAGTAATCGGCAGAAAATATTCACCTTGCCGCGCGATACCGTGCTCGCCCCCGGACACGGTCCTCTCACGACCTTGTCGCAAGAGAAGAAACACAATCCGGTATTCTGTTACTGATCTCCATCACGTTGGCATCGAACCCAATGGGCCCATTTAGGCCTATTGCTCAAGAAGGAATATGAGGGGGAAATCCCCCCTTTAGGTTAGACTCATTCATCAACCTAAGGCTACGATTAGACCAATGAGCGAATTCTTCCAGCGCAAGATCGCGGTGATTCTGGCTTTGGCTCTCAGCCTAGCAGTTTCACTCATCGTGCTGGCTACCGATACCGAGCTGCGTGATCGCCTCGGAATGACCTACTGGATTCTGGGTCTCGCGATCATTGGATCCATTCTACTGGTTCTGGCGGGATATGTTTGGGATCGCACCATGATGGACCGGTTACGCGAAGTTAATCGGAACGCTAAGCAGCAAGCGGATCTCGCGGCCAAGGAAACTGATTCCTCTTCGACCGATGACGACGAAGATTTCGCTCTCGAGCAGGACGAAATCATGGGAGTTGCCCGCCAAATCGAGCGAATGGCGAAAAGTTTGCAAAAAATGGAGACAAGTTACCGAGGCATTGTAGAGGATCAGGTTGATCTAATCTGTCGCTATAAGAGCAACGGCTTCCTGACTTTTACCAATTCCTCTTATTCAAAGTTTCTCGGTAAGAAACGGAGCGAACTCGTAGGACAGCGGTTCCCCATTTTTGACCTCGGCTACCCCAAACGGGACATCCAGGGAAACTTACCCGATCGAGCTTCGTTCGAAGTCGAATTAGTCCCCATTGATAGCGCCGACACCGTGAGCTACCAATGGACTCATCGGCGCCATCAAATCTTCCACGGGGACTATCCTAGAATATCAGGCGGTCGGCCACGACATCAGTGATCGGAAAGCAGCCGAAACCGCGCTGATCGAAGCCAAAGAAGCTGCCGAATCCGCCGATCGCGCCAAAAGTGAATTTCTCGCGGCGGTGAGTCATGAAGTGCGCACTCCGATCAACGCGGTCATTGGGTTTTCCAAACTTCTCCGTGATTCGCCCCTGATCAAGGATCAGGATGAGTATGTTTCTAACATCCATAAGAGCGGAGTCTCCATCGAAGGGTTGATCGCGGACATCCTCGATGTATCGCGACTGGAAGCCGGTCAGTTGGAAATTGAGCATTCACCTTTTTTCCCTCGAGAGAGCATCAACGATCTAACCGAGTATTTTGCGGCCGCCGTGAAGAAGGCCACTCTGAAGCTCACGATGAAAGTGGATCCAGGCGTTCCGATCTTTATCAACGGAGATCAAACCAGATTCCGGCAGCTGCTCATGAACGTCGTGGATAATGCGATCAAGTTCACGGAGCGCGGTGGGGTTGACGTAAAAATCAACTGCGCGCGATCCTCCGAAGTCGACTCCGAAGGTCTGTGCGGACTGCGCTTGTTCGTAGAAGTGGCGGACACGGGAATTGGGATCCCGGCAAACCGAATCACGGAGCTGTTCAAGCCATTCAATCAGATGGATTCATCCAGCACCCGCCGTCGTGGAGGCACCGGATTGGGTTTAGTGATTTCCAAGCGCCTCTGCGAACTCATGGGAGGCGCCATCTCAGTCGACAGCACCCCTGGAGTGGGCTCGACTTTTCGTTTCAGTTTGGCGTTGAGCTACCAAAAAGGTGATTCTCAATCGCCCATCGAGTATCCCAATTCGAACCCAGGGCTGCCGCCCTCTTCCTCACTGGCTTGAGGCCACAACTCACGAGAGTTGAAGCATTTTGATTTCCGGACTTGCGCGAACTCGGGAATCCTTGCAACTTCCGCCTTCCGTTAAAGACGGCGCGGTCGCCAAGTGGTAAGGCCGAGCTCTGCAAAAGCTCTATCGGCGGTTCGATTCCGCCCCGCGCCTCCAACGTATAATCGAAATCGATTATACGTTGTCTCGCCGACTCGTCGGTCTCGCCTTGTTGCCCCATCCAATGCTAAGCGAAAAGAAAGTGCGGCCTTGCAGCCTATTTCACTGACCGCGCACCAGGCCACACATTCCATCGAATTCAAGGTTCTCAACAGACCTCAAAACGGACCCAAAAGTGGATTCAAAAACATGACTAAGCAGGAGTAGATCCGTCTTAGTCACAACCAACGGACAACCCATTATTCCTACAGATCACGCCGAGAGACGGTCCGTGGAAGCGGGAATGGATTTAAGTTCGAGCGAAGGCGCTGAATTTAGCTTCAAGAGGAGGCCAACCGGAACGAAGCGATCATTTCCAGATCTTGATTGTCGCGACATCATTGCGCGCGGGCGGACCATCGGTACTGCGACCGTTTTTCACGTAAGCTGTGAGTTGCGCGAGCAGTCGGGACGCCACTTTAGGGTGTTTTTCGTAGAGATTGGTGGTTTCACCGGGATCCGCCTCCATATCGTAGAGTTGGGCTTTTGGATCAGTTTCCGACATAGCCTGTTCCCGCGGTGCCGTCCAGCCACCGGAACTCTTCGCGAGCAGGAGCTTCCACTTGCCCTCGCGATAAGCGAAATGCCCGGAAATCGAGTGATGAATGATTCCTTTACGCTCGGTAACGATCTCCTGCCCTTTCAGAGCGGGTAAGAAGCTCACGCTGTCTTCGCCGACATTCCCGGGCAGTTCGGCCCCCACGATCTCAGCGCTGGTCGCCATAAAATCGGTGAGACAAATCAGGGCGTCGTTCAGTGCCCCCGGCTTCACTTGGCCGGGCCATCTCACGATAAACGGAACCCGGTGACCGCCGTCCCAAAGATCGGCTTTGGAGCCACGAAACTGTGCACTGGGAAAATGGCCCTGGGCGTTGAGATCATCAAATTTCGCCTGCGGCGAACACCCATTGTCACTGGAGACAATCACCAGTGTGTTGTCCGCCAAATCCGCATCTTCGAGTGCTTGCAAGATTTGGCCGATAACCGCGTCGGTCTGCATCATGAAGTCAGCATAGGGTCCCAGTCCGCTCTTCCCCTGCCATGCCGGCGTGGGCAGAATGGGAGTGTGCGGCGAGGCCAGCGGAATGTAGGTAAAGAATGGCTGCGAGGCATCCTGTTGGAGAATATATTCCACGGATTTCTCACCCACATCGACCAACACATCGATGGCCTCAAAATCGGGCGCGGCGGCGCCATCGCGTCCGGGATGAAATTCTTTTTCGACCGTGCCTTCGCCAACGAAGCGGTCGTCCTGAATGTAGATGTAGGGCGTCATGTCCAGCGAAGCGGAAATCCCAAAAAATGTATCGAAACCAAGATCAACCGGCCCGCCGGTGATTCGACCTTTCCAGTCAACATTGCTCAGCCCCCGCCGAGGCGTTTCTTTCCCGTCTACCGTGGGGATGTGCAATCCGAGATGCCACTTCCCAAATAGGGCCGTCTTATACCCCTCTTGTCGGAGCATTCCGGCCACCGTCATCCGGCCGGTGGGAATAATCGGCGAGCTGTAGCCCCAGGTTACGCCCGACTGGAGACTGCTGCGCCAGTTGTAGCGGCCCGTCAGCAGTCCGTAGCGCGTAGGCGTGCAAACCGATGAGCTGGTATGCGCATCGGTAAAAACCATGCCTTCGGCGGCGAGCCGATCCATGTGCGGTGTCTTAATTTTGCCGCGCTCGGGATTGAGCACCTGCACATCGCCGTAGCCCATGTCGTCGGCGAGAATAAAGACGATGTTGGGCCGCGATGTCTCCAGAGACTTTTCCGTCGCCCGGATCGAAGAGAAAGTGAATAAACCCAGTCCCAAAAAGACCACGCTCCGTAATGCAATTTTGCAGAGATTTAAATTTGTCATGAGGTTTCCAGTTTTACTCGGTCGCCGAAGAATATGCGCCGGTAGAGTTGAGCGTGAAGGGTAGATATTTTGCCACCAACGATTATTCAGAAGTTCGATCAGCTCCGTTGGTGCCGCTGACCGCCAATCGAAGTCGAAAATATCACACCCCTTTGCCCTTCGCCACCCTCCAATCATGTGGTGAGGTAGAAAACACGGCGTTTCGTCACCATCCGCCACTGTCCAACCCCCTCCCGCCCCCTGAAAACGGGGTTTCAGTTTCTTAAAACCCTGACCTACGCCAACCACAACGCTACACCCACCCTCTAACCGAGGTTATCTGTATCGGGGAGTGAGGTAGCGATCGCAGGTAGGGACGTCCTGTCTCGCCAAAGCCTTAGCTACGGCAAGACAGACCGACCCTACCTTTTAAGCCGAAGATTATCCCGGAATGGGAAACTACTTTTTGGGCAAGTCTTGGTAGTCCGATGCGGCGATGGAAGACATCGGGTCACCGAGATAGTCCATGTGCATTTCGAGTTGGCCACGGAGCTTTTTTAACTTGGCTGCATGTTTGGAATCTCCGGCCAAATCTTTCATCTCCTGCGGATCTTTCGCGAGATTGAAGAGGCGGATCACGCCCGCCGTGGGATAGGCGATAATCTTCCAGTCACCCTTGATGAGCATGCGTTGCTTGCCGATGTAAGAACCGTAGATCTCGTCATAGTGCGGCGCCGAATCGTCCTTCAACTGAGGCACCAAACTCTTAAAATCGACGCCATCAAGTGAAGCCCCGGCCAAGTCCAACGACGTGGCCATCAGATCTTGGACATAAATCGGCGTATCATTTTTAGAACCGGGTTTGATCTTCGGGCCGACCATCAAGAACGGCACCCGCACGCTGTGATCATATTGATTCTGCTTCCCCACTAGCCCGTGGTGACCCACGGACAAACCATGGTCGGCGGAGAAAATAACGTAGGTATTGTCGGCCTTTCCAGAGGCTTCCAGGGCCGCAAGAATGCGACCGATCTGGTCGTCCATATGCGTGATGATCGCGAAGTATTCCTGTCGATTGACCTTCACCGCGTATTCCGTGCGCGGATATGGCATCAAGCGTTCGTCTCTTAGGTTCTTGCCGCAAATCTCTTCGGCATAAGGATATTCCTCCAAGAAGCTCACGGGCATCTTAATCCGGTCGAGAGGATAGCGGTCCACATATTCCTTCGGAGCCTGACGGGGATCGTGGGGCGCGTTAAAGGCGAGATACATGAAGAAGGGATTTTCTTCTCCGGCCGCTTGCTCGAGAAATTCGACCCCGTTGTCGCCGACAACTTCGCTCCAATGTTTACCGCCCTCCCAAAAGCCGCCGTGTTCGGTGTCCCAGGGCTTCCAGCCCGCGGCGTAATCCGCCTCATCCTTGGGTCGATTATAACCCACGGGGACCTGATTCGGCATGCCGCCACGAATGTGTTTCGACACATCAAAAATTTCCGGGACCTTGGCTTTGACGTGCCATTTCCCGGTCATGTAGGTCCGGTAGCCGGCTTGGCTCATGCGCTGCGACCAGAAACGATTCTCGCCCACGTAGGCATCCAGGTTTGCGGCCCGCGCCGTCCAGATGGATTTGCCGGTGTTCATCATCGTCCGGCTGGCCACACAGATCGCGCCATTCCAGCCACCCATATTGTAGGCGTGGGTGAAATTGACCCCACGGTCGGCCAGTCGGTCCAAGTTCGGCGTATCGATATCCAACATATCCGCGGCCCCCAGTGCCTCGTAACTCATGTCATCCGCGAAGATGAAAAGGACATTGGGTTGGGACGGTTTACTCTCAGCGACCACGGCAGAGAGAATAACAGCCGCCGTCAGGGAGATGAAGGAACGGATATTCATAGGGTTAAGTTTAAGGGGAAGCAAACGAACCAGACTACAACACCAGCGGTGAATCTATTAACCGATCAAAAACTGGTTTTAATCGTCTCGAGACTCACGCCCAAAAGATGCTGGGCAATGGGATCCAAGTCGGCTTCGGATCCTTGAAGATGAAGCGTGCGTTGGATGTGGGTCATGGCCTCACCCGGCTGCAATGCGGCGGCAGGCGAAGAGGTTTCTAACTCGTAGAAGGGCCCCAATGGCGGTGCTCCCGGTTCGGGTGAGCCGTCATTATAGGAGTTAATCACGTCTCCCTGGTAAGGTTTCTCCTGCAACTCCCATGCGGAATTCACAAAACCCTTGGGAGCAGGCTGCAAATTGTAGGTCACGAGCGTGAGCACGCGGCCGTCGGCATCGTAACTCCCCGCAATGCCCTGCGAACGCTCCGGGCTGATCCCAATCTTCCCGCGTCGCGTGCCATCGCCTTTGAAGAACAAGACGTCTTCTTCCACCCGGAGATACTCTGCGGGCACTTTGCCGAAATAGTCGTCCTTCACTTTGGGACCAAGCGCAGATTCTGGCCCCGCTTTGAAGGGGATCACCACCGTCGTTCTCGGCGCGGGGTTATACATGCCCAGGATCCAAATAGACGGTAGCCCCGTCTCGGCCATCCAGGCTTGGTCGCCCCGATTGATCAGCCGATTATCCGTCTCGTAGGCCACGGTGCGGATCCCAGTTGGCAGCTTGGTTCCCACGACTTCCTCCACCGCGCTGTCATCCAAGAGGCGCACGGTGCGTCTGATGCCCATGTTGAAAACCGTTCCGCTGTAGTTCTGCAATTCGCACTCATGCTGAAATACCGCGGTATCCGCCGTGCGGCTCACCAATTCGAACGCATCCGTGTCGATGGCAGCCGGCGTTCGCCAGTCGCTAAAATCGAACTTCGTCCCCGGTTTGAAATACAGCGCAAACTGTCCACCTTCCGGTCCCAACCAAAAGCGTTCCTCGCCGCCGAAGATGTAGATGTGCTCCTCCAGAGTTCCTGCTCTTTCCTCCGCGGAAAGAAACCCCTTTTCGATCACGGGACGATTAATCCAACCGAAACTCGGTCCCGTGGCGCGATCGAAGGTGCTCGTCATCACCCGCCCCTGATAAGCCGGTGCGAGAGCCACCGCCGCATCGCCGCGTGACAATAGCACGATGTCGGTGTGGGCTTTCAAAAACGATTCATCATCAGCGAATCCAACCGTGCGTGAACTCGCAGTGGAGGACCCAGGGGCAGCGTGAACAGTCATGGTCAGCAAAAAGATGACGGGGATATATTTAATCATCGAGAGGATTTGAGGAAACTCAGAGAGTGCTGGAGGAGAATCAGCATGCAAATCCCGGCACCTAAAGCCACCGCAGATCAGAGTTCAGTGAAGTGGGTCCGCGGTTAAACTAAACTCCGCCTTCGGGTTGGAGTTTCAGAGGCGATCCCGTGGGCGTCACGAACTCTACCCGTAGGCCAACATCGCCGCGTCTCCCGCGATCAACGGCGAAAGTCAATGTCCGGCGACCCGGCGACAGGTCAAACGGCTGAGACAAGTCGGTCACCTTCTCGCCATCGACCCAAAGTTCGAGTCCTACCAGATCGTTGATTTCGAGATTCACCGCGCCAGCTGCTTGCACCCGCACAAAACCACGGGCCCAGACTTTCGCAGCATCCCCCAAACCACTGGCAGGCACTTCACCGCTCACGAGGCTGTAGGCTGGCGACCATGCGGCGGCGTCGCCGGGGGGATTATTCCCCGCGCGCGCCATCACCCGCCACTTGCGAATCACGGGACTCTCATCGTTGGCATACGCGCCGGGACGACCTAACACCGAAAGGAACTTAGCCAGATTGAGAAACTCCTGACGGCTCTGCAGCCCATCGGCCAGACCCGCGGGCATGAGCGATGGCATGATGGTCTTTCTGATAATGTCGGCAACACTGAGCGTCACTTCCGCCCCACCCTGTGCTGAGTCGCGAAACGTGACTTCGCTTTCGCTCTCGTAGGTGATGACGCCCATACGCATGGAATCATCCGTCATGGTGAACATGACGTTCTCGAAATGTTCAGCGGTGGCCGCGTTCGGCGAGAGAATCGACTCGACCATGTAGCTCGTGCCGGCTGCGCCGCCGACGGCGACGAGATTGGGTCCGATCTCTGGCCCCACCGGACCAATGCCATGACAGCTGGTGCACGCGATCTCCGGGTTCCGGAAAACCAATTCACCGCGCACCGCATCACCATACTTTTCAACGTCGACGACCAACGCCGATTGATCTTCCTGCAAAAGGGCAGCGCTGAGGGACGAGGCTGATTCCATCTCAAAGAACGGAGTCAATTGCTTGGACAACTGACCTGTTTGGCGATGCCAACTCGCCACGGCGGCTACGACCTTCGGGTGAATCGCGATGCCCTCCAGCACTGACGCGAGCACCCCGTCACCCCTACGAACTCTCAAGAAACCACCGACCAATGCGACGGGATCGACGGCGCCCGGATCGTCGTCCAACAACTCCCGCGCCGCCTCTTTGGCAAATTCAATATCCGCCCGGGTCAACGCCGTAGTGGCCGTATAACGTGCCTCAATATCACCACTGGCCGCGATCTCCCGCAGGGCATTCACAAACTCCGTCGAGCCGAGCTCAGCCGCCGCCATGGCCGCAGCTTCACGAACAGCCGGAGACCGGTTCTTATCGCGTAAAACTCCGAGTAAATCATTGCCGGCTATCTTAACCTTCCAGGCGCCCAAATTGGCGGCGACAGCCGCAGCAAGGTCATCATTGGAGTGAGAAAGCTGGGAGCGTAGCGCGGACGTGCGTCGGGGAGTATCCAAACTGCTTTGATTGCTGACTTCCTCCAGTGCGGCCAACATGCCGACAGCGGCAGCGTCCGACTTCACGGTGCCCTTGGCTACGGCATTCACGACGATCTGCAACAATGGAGCTGACGGGGTTTTGACGAACATCGCGCTCACCTGATCAATCTCCGTTTGGTTGGGTGCGGGGTCTGCCAACAACGCGATCAACCGCCGGTCAATACCGATGCCTGCCGACTGCTCGGCGAACTCACGGTGCGCCGGATCGGCAAAATTCAGCTCCCCCGCCTCCATTGCCGGCATCCAGTAAGGTCGCAGCGCCGCGAGTGTCGGCGAAAGCACGGCTTCGATAAAGCGATCCTGGGGGTGATCCAGCACATTCAAAATTGCGGGAAGCACTTCGGGCCGTTCAGCATAACTGGCCGACAGTAGCGCCTGCATGCGGGCCCGGGGAAACGGGTCAGCAGCCAAGTTCGCGATCATCCCCACCGGGTCGGACAAGGCATCCTGCCAATCGCGAATGACGCGAGCGCCGGCGGTGCGGGCGCGGCCATCCTCGGCGGAGAGCACTCTGGTCAAAATCATTTCACTGGTGCGCTCGACATTTTGACACGCCCACATCGCCTCAACGAGGCAGTGATCGTAATCAGTTCGGGTTGAATCAAGCGCCGTCACCCAACCCTCCACCGCGGCAAGCACGGCATCAGGATCACGTTCGCTGAGTTCCTTACGCGCTTGGTGTCGCGTCCAGGTTTCGGGGCTCCCCAGCTGTTCCACCAGATGCGGAATCGAGCGGCCGACGAGTTCCGGTTTCTTAACCAAGGGACGATCCTTGTGCGTGATGCGCCAGATACGGCCGCGCTCATGGTCGCGGCGGGGATCCCGAAAATCGTGCTGGGCGTGGTTGATGATCGAGTTATACCAATCGGCCACGTAGACCGCGCCATCGGGTCCGATTTTGCAATCCACCGGACGGAAGTTCGGGTGCTTCGATGAAATGAGGGGCGACAACACGTTGGCGCTAAACCCGGCTCCATCTTCGACAAACTCATAGCGCACGACGGTGCGGCTCTTGAAGCGGCAGGTTAAGAACTGGCCTTGAATATCATGAGGTAAATGGGTCCCGGAAGCGAGGTCTCCCCCACATTGCTTTTCGGTCGTGATCAGGGGGCGAATCGGCGGCCGTTCCATCATCGCACCGGTTCCCGGCTCGAGGTAGAGGATGCGCGGATTGTTGGCCATGAACGACTGTCCCCAATGATCGAATACGAGCCCCCAGGGGTTGCCCCCGGTGCCGCGGGCGAACATCTGCAACTCCTGCGTGCGGGGGTTATATTGATACACCCCGCCGTTAAAATTACGCACCAACCCGTGCTGGGTTTCCACCTGGGTGTTCAGAAAAATACCTTCTTGGAAATAGATCTTCCCATCGGGGCCGCGGCGCCACGCGCTGATGGAGTGGTGGCTGTCCTCGATTCCGAAACCGGTCAGGGCGAGTTCCTTCACATCCGCCACATCATCGCCGTCGGTATCTTTCAGGAAAAAGACATCTGGAGATTGTCCCACGATGACCCCGCCATTGGTGAGTTCGATACCCGTCGGAATATAGAGCCCGTCGGCGAAAACGGTAGACTTGTCGGCGCGACCATCTCCATCGACGTCCTCGAGGATGATGATTTTGTCATTGGCGACCTCCCCGGGCTCGATCTGCGGGTAGGCCCACGAACAGGCCACCCAGAGGCGGCCGCGCGAATCCCACGCCATGTGAATCGGATTCGCGAGCATCGGATCGGAGGCGAACAGGTTCACCTCATACCCCGGCAACAACTCAAAATTCTCCAGCTCTGAAGCCGGATCGTGGTTGTTCATCAGATCGACGTCGGCGTCCTGGAGATTTCGGATGCCATCGGCGCCTTGGGCCATTGCTGAGTGAGCAAATGCCAACGTGGCGAGCAAGCCGGCGAGAAGGGGTTTCGGGAAAGTCATTAAACAGCGGGGAAATAAAGGGGCATTCATGGTTTTACGGGGACGAGCCGCCAGGTGCGGACCTTGAGGTCGAGTCCAGCCTTCAGGGCCTCATCGGCCTGGTTGGTGAGATTATTGAACTCTATAATTTCTCCCGGCAGCGCACGCCCGCTGGGGGAATGACGACGCTCGCCCACGATATGAACTTGGTTGAGTGCCTTCCATCCGTAGATGAATTGGAGGTTCTTATCTACGACAGCAGCACGATAGGATTCCGCCGCCTGATGAGCGGGTGAGTTGTCGATGAACACACCGCGCGACCAGGCGTCATGACTGGCGGTGACGACGGACTGACCGTCAACCCGGAGCGCATAAGTTCCGGGCGCCAGATTCTCAATCGTGAGCGTGTCGCGTTGCCTGGCCAGTGGCGGCGGCAACGTCTCGCCACTCGGCGGCGGCAACGAAGGAGGCGTATCTTCTCCGATCACAAAAGCGAGCTCGTCGTTTTCCTGAAACGTTTCGATGACCGACACCCCGTTCGCTTCCGCTTTCCGGGCTGCCGCATCGATGCGGATTTCCCATGAGGGCACATCGGTTGAAGAACCATCGGAGAGGAGCTTCTCGCCGAAGAACCGGCCAATCGCCCAATAGCCATAGGCGGTCGGATGAATGCCGTTGGTCGTGGTGCGCGGTCCGACCCGTGACTCCCCGAGCGTGCGAGACGGTTCGAACAGATTGATAAAGGGAATCCCGTTCGCCACGGCCACTGCGCTCATGGCTTCGGTGTAGGCGGCCAGGTCGTGATTCCGCTGCGCCACGGCGGGGGTCAACTCACCCAGGTTTTCATACGCGATGGGCGAGACCAGAACCAGCCGCACCGGCGATCTGCCGTTGTAGCTCTTAGCGGTGTGCGACGCGATGAACGTGGTCAGATCACGCTGGAAAGCTTCAAGCCCGGCTTCACCCGCGAAGGATTCACCCATGCCGAAGCAGGCTATGATCACGTCCGTTTGATGGGCCGTGAGGGTGGATGCTTCGGTCGGGAAGTTGGTAGGACGATTGCGGATCGTCAGCGTATCGCCGCCCCAGCCGAGGTTCCGAATCGACACCGGATTCTCGCGGGTCTGGTTGAGCAAAAACGTCTCCAGGTAACCGTGAGTGCGAAGCTGGTCGGCAAACGTATTGCCCACGATGGCGATCCGATCGCCCCCGCTAATGGGCGCATCCGCTAACGCCGCCGGAGGCGGCCAGAGCATCAGCGCGAACGCTACGAGACCAACCCGATGAGGCAGTCGCATCGTGGTGATCATTTGTCGACGCGGTCGATATTCCACGTGGTCATCTTGGCATCGGCTGCGGGTAGCTCTTTACCGGTCGCCCACGATGCCGCGTTGATCATCATCCGCACGAAGGACTCCTCGGCGAAATCACCCGGGTGCCCCAGTGATGTGCCAAAAACCTTGCCACCCCACTCGTTCTCCCAAGCCCACGCAATGGTCGCGGTTTCCAACGCTTGGGTCTGAAACTGTCCAAAGTGGCGATTCAGTAAGCGCGGGTTGCCGGTGCCACTCCCGATCAACAAAGGCAGATATCCCTCCCCCATGAATCCGAGATAAACCGTTCCGGGTGAAACCCAGCTCCGTTTGGTGACGTTGGTCATGATGGGATGGTTCATATTTTCGGCCAATATCCGGACATCCGTCTCACTACTCTGATGCACAATATACATCGTCCCCATCGCCCGCGCTCCGAATGTATTATTCCACGCGAAGTTCGGATGGTCCTTCGGATACCTGAAACTGTGACTGCTGGTGCGCAGCCCGATGACTGGTTTACCGGATTCCAGATAATCTAAAATGGGCTGAAGCTCTGCATCCGGAAGTTGCATGAATCGGGTGAAGAAGATCACCAGATCGGCATCGGCCAACACCTCGATGCCGGGTAGCACATTCTCCGTTTTCTTCTCCGGATCACCCTCGTCCATCACGACGGTGGTGCGAAACCCAAACCGCTCCAGCTCTTCCGCAAACACCGGCATGGTCAGCTCGGGCGAATAGTGGAGCGTGCCCACGACCAAAACGACATGGGGCCTCTTATCCTCCGCGGAGGACATCACCGCGGAGGTGACGAGAATTAGAGCAACAAAGACAGAACGAAAGATGAGCGCTTTCAATACAGGGTAAGGAGTTGAATTAAAAATCTGATCCCGTCAGCGGTTCTAAAATCCATCATCGAATTCGGCCGCCTTCTAAAGGTCTAGGGGGCAAAAAAGAGACTCCGACGGGGTTAAGAACACACGCAACGAAACGAGGAAGCGGTCAGACTACCCGAAATCGCCCCCCATTGCTACCCCGAGATTGGGGGGTAAAGGCAATCACGCGGGTTTCCTCACCCAGCGTGACATAGAGCTTCAGCACCGTGGTTTCGGAGCGCGAGCACCCTTATTTCCGCCCAACGTCGGCGTTCACGCGGGCAGTTTGCCGCGTCGCGGTGCAACGCGTTGTTCCCTTGTCTATCGGAGGGTCTTCCTAGCATCCCCCAGGCTCTTGAGTAAATCAGGATTGTTTTTGCTCCAATACCAGACTCCTAGGGCGTCGTAACGCTTCAGCTGATAAGGAATCAGCACCTTGTCGCGGTAATCATCCCAACTGAGAATGGATGAATTCTCGCTTTTTCCGCCGCGCCAGAGCCGTTCGGAAAAGGCCGCTAGACGGGGAAAGGTGCGGTCTCCAAAATCCTTCATTGTTATGATTTGCTCACTCCAAGTGCAGGCAATCGCACCGAGCGCCAGCTTGGGGGTATCCGCCGTGACGCCACGCATGTCGCCATAGGGATCCCAGTTGTAGACTTCTGCCGTCGAAATCGGTTTAGCCCAACCGGGGTAGCCTTCCTCCGGCTTGACGTTCGGCATGTCAAAATAGGTCCAATAAGCCGGAGACATGATAAAGGGCTGTCGCCTCTGGTTCAGTTCTTCATCGACCATGTTTGGGAGATTCCTCCACCAGTAATTCTTACCGTATCGCCACCAGTGCACCACCGTATCTTTGTCATGGAATCCGTGCATAAAGGCATCGTCCCAAACAATCGGCGTCTTTTTCAGATCATCCTTGATAAATGTGGTCATTTCTCTGGCTAGGTCGAGTAGCTGGGCATCCGTATAAAGCTTCTCTTTGGCTCCGTGATTCACCTCATCAAAGCCGAGATGGATGAACTCGGGATCAAACAAGTCATTGATCTCGATCAGCACCTTTTTTGCGAAGTCGCGCGCCAGGGCATCGCCACGGATTACCTTCGCGGGATCGCGCTCGTCCATCGGATGTTTTAACTCGGGATACGCCCGGATGGCGGCGCCCATATGCCCGGGCATGTCAATCTCGGGAATGATCGAAACATAACGGCTCTGGGCAAAGGCAGTAATCTCTCTGACCTCTTCCTGCGTCAGGAATTTAGCCGGCGCCTCGGGGTCCGATTTGTTACCGATTGCACCGACCGTCGTCAGTTTGGGGTAGGCCTTGATCTCAACGCGCCAGCCCTGGACGTCAGTCAGATGGAGATGCAGTGTGTTGAGCTTGTGCATCGCCATGCTGTTGATGATTTTCAACAGCTCTTGTTTAGTTCGGAAGTGGCGTGAGATATCCACGTGCAAACCGCGGATTTTACCCATCGAGGGTTTGTCTTTGATCGTCAGGGCATCGACGGTCAGTTCCATGCCTTGCACGGGCGTGTCGGCATAGATTCCTGGCGGCAGCAGCTGAAACAACGTCTGCACACCATAAAAGAGGCCGCTTTCGCTTTTTCCGATTATGGTGATTTTGTCTCCGCTGCTCTCGAAGTAATACGCGTCGGCTTCGGGAAATTCGATGATTTCGGGAGCGACCTTAAGAATGATCGCGTTCGTCCCTCCGGATTTATGGATCGCTAGTTTTAATCCCACTGCCGCGGCAATCCGGCTTTGCAGATACTCGGCGGAGGCCCTGCTCTTTTCGCCCAAATAAACAATCGAGGTGGCACCGGTAATTCCGAATCGATGCTCTTTCTTTGCTTCGATCGAAAGAGGCATAGGGATGATGCCAAAGCTGTTTTTTGAGCTTCTAGGTTCTGCGGCTGCGGTGAAGACCAGGCAGAGGCCGACACCCACTATCCCGACAATGGTGTTAAATGAGTATTTATTCATGCTGTCTCGTCTTTCAAATTGATCTGTCGCCGATCACCGTGCTGCGGGTGTTTGCGCTTGAGGCAGTGCAACTCCAGGTCAGCGGAAGTTTCAGTGAGCTTCATATCGACCCAGCCATGCGCATGGCCTTTCCCGAAATAGTAGCTGACTGCCGGTTGGTTAATGAGATGAAGATGGTCCCGCCGATCATGCTGCCACTCATGCGTGTGCCCATAAAAATAGGCCTTGGCGTGCTTTCGTTCGGCCAGAATTCCCAACAGAGATGACCCATCACTCATGCCCGGGATGGGACGCACGCCGCGGTTGGGATACGGATTGAAGTGACCAAAGATGAGAGCGGGCTTATCCGCTTGGTCATCGAGTTGTTGGGCGAGCCAGTCCAATTGTTCGTCTCCTAGGACTCCTTTTCTTCCTGAATCCAACAATACGAGGTTCGCGTGCGGCAGTTCAATCACGCCCGCCTGAACGCCCATGTGCTCTCTCTTCAGGAACGAGAGCAAGTCCCACATGATCTCACGATTGTCGTGATTTCCAATTGTTACGTGCACGGTGATGCCTGCGGCCCGAATCGGTTCCACCAGCCGAAGAAACTCTTTGTATTCGGCTTCTGTTCCTCTGCTGAGGGCACAGTCACCGTTAACGATCAGGTGAGCCGGTCGAGGACTGAGTGCGACTACGCTCTTGGCTGTCTGGGCTAGAGAATCCGCCATGTTCACCCCCTCATGCTCGGACTCCTTGACGGGCGAACCAGGCCACTTCGTTCCCGGGTAGACACGACTTGGATCGGCGCTGATGTGGGTATCCGCAAGCAGCGCAACTCGGTTTTGGTCGAACCGAGCAAGTTTACTATCAGCGGCAACCAACGCACGAGACGTTATCATTGCCGTGCCGCCAAGAGCGACTGAGCCCTTGATAAATTGACGACGCGTGATCGGGGGAAGAATGATGGGCATCTTAAATTTTCTTGGGCCGAGCGGGTGATGGATTTCGCAACGATGCTGTAGTGCTAATGGTGTTACTCCTAAGATCTAACGCGATGGATTAGGCACGGCTATTTGCCGTCGTCAGCATCCGGTTTGTTAGCCTCTAGTTTTTTGATCTGGGTTGATGGGGGTAGCGTGAACGTCGCGATGACGGCCCGGTGGTCAGAGGGATAAGGAGAAACTACAATGTCCGCGTTCTCTTTGTTTTCACCGACGATCTTTGTGTCGATAACCTCTACGCCTTCGCCTTTGAAATAAACAAAATCAATGCGGTCATGGTGGGTCTTGGGATCGTCGGCCTTCACGATAGGCGTCCAGGTGTAGCCCGGCTTTTTCATCTCGTCGGGATAGACTGTGCGCCAGGCATCGGCAAAACCTGCTTTGGTGAATTTCTTAGAGGTGGGATACTCCACTTTGATGGGGTGGCGACCGGACTGGGCCGCTTCTTCGGTCCAGTCGAGGTGCGAAGGTTCATTAAAATCGCCGACCACAAAAACAGGAGCCTCTTTATCCGGGAGGGCACGTATCTGCGTGAGAAGTGCTGCAATCTCCCCGCCACGCGCCTTTTTTGCAGCGGCGATCGCCTCAGCTTCGGTCTTGATGAAAGGAGTATCCGCGTGTTTGTGCCACGTTGGTTTAATGCCCAAAAGCTGGTAGGGCTGATATGGGTTGGATGCCAGGTGCAGGTTGAAGATGTAGGCTTCCTGGCCCGATGGCAGCATGACCCTGATGCCATCTGTCATCTCCTCGACAATTTCATAACGCGTTAAGATAACCCGATTCCTAGGGTTCTCATGGTGATTCCAGCCCAGCAACTGGGCCAACTCCTCCGCATTAACGCCGCTAGGGGAACGCGTTTCCTGAATGCCGACAATATCGGCCTTTGCCTCCTGAATAACTTTGGCAGTTTGGGACAATGTTTGCCCCCGGTAGGTGCCGCCGCGATAGATATTGTAAGACATGACCTTCACGCTGGGGCCTTCGGTTTGGGCGGGCAGAGGATTTACAAAAGCCAGCCCAATTGTGAGCAGTATTCCTATAGCTGAAATCGGGTGAATTGCTTTCTTCATCATATCTAATATTTCTTATGCCAACGTTTCACATCAGCAGTTGGCGCGTCGGCGACAAGATGCTGGATGTGATTGTTCGGTCTATTTGGCCCCCAATTTCATGTCCCATGGATTGGAAGCTCTGGGCTCATATAGGAGGTGGGCATCCTTATCGGGAAGGGAGTCGACGACAGCCTGAAACTTTTGCAGGGCCTCTTGGTGCACTGCGAGGTCGCTACCAAGCAGTTTTGTTTTCTCCCACGGGTCCTGCTTGAGATCGTGCAGGCGAATGATCTTCTTTTCTCGGGAGACCCAGACCTTATACCGCTTATCGCGGATGACGCGCTTCTCAAAATCCGTCGCACCCCTCACCCCGTTCTCAGTCAGCTGAGCGACTCCGTTCCCGAGTGCCATGATCCACTTACGCTCGGTGTCCTTCTCTTGGCCCAGAATCAAAGGGGCAATAGAAGTCCCGTCGATGATGAGATCCTCAGGCATGTCGCCCCCTCCGAGTTCTACAAAGGTGGGTAGCATGTCTGAAAGATCGGTGAGGGCATCGGTTTCGACGCCGACCGGGACAATCCCCGGGCAGTTCACGATAAACGGCCCGCAGACATCCAGTTCCTCTGCTGTTCCCTTTGCTCCTTTCACCCGGAGTCCGTTCAATGTGCCCGTGACGCCGGGGACCGTGCCGTTATCCGTGGTGAAGATCACGATGGTGCGCTCGCGGATCCCCAGTTCGTCAAGGGTGTTGACGAGCTTGCCGACCAGTTTGTCTATGTAGCGCACCATGGCCTTGTGCTTATCGATGTGGATCTTTGCGTTGGGCTCATCCGGGGTGGAAACCTGCGGAGGATGCACGAGTGCCATCGGGTAATAGAGGCACATGGGCTCATCTTTGTGCTCACGCATGAAGTTGATCAGGTGGTCGGTATAAATGTCGGGGCCAAACTTGCCGGCATAGGTCCGGCTTCCATCAGTCGGCGTGTTAATGTAAGCGTCCTGATAGCGTTCACCACTCACCTCGTTGCCCGTCTCGAAGCCCGTCCACATGGCCCAGTCATCGAACCCGTGCTTCTTCATGGCCTGCGGTTCGACCCGAAAGTCATTGATCTGCCATTTACCTACCGCACACGTCGCGTAGCCCAGGTCTTTCATCAGGCGAGCGAAGGTAGTATTTTCCTTCTTTTTCCAGTCAAAGTAAGCCACCCCCCAGCGCGGAACGTCCCAGTGATTCACAAAGCCGTTACGCCAAGGATATTTGCCGGTCAAGAGAGTCGCACGCGAAGGGGAGCATGACGGCATCGAGTAAGCGTTGTGAAACTTCATTCCCCCTATAGCGAGTGCATCGATGTTCGGGGTCATGATGTCTTCCGCACCGTAGCAGCTGATCCAGTCCTTGCCCAAATCATCCACCATGATGAACAGGATATTTGGTTGGATGCTGGATTTCTCAACGGCCATGAGCGGGACGGCGATGCACGCCCAAACCCATGCCGACAAAACCGTCAGGTGGGTTCTACTTAAAAATCTGTCGAACATCATATCGTTTTCCTTCTTCTGAGATCGAACGATTCAAGTGAGACGGGGTGCGCCATAACGTGAATGAGGGGTAAATACGCCGGGATGGCCAACGAATAAAAAGGCAACGACGGATACGTTACCCAACATCTCAAATGGTGTCCCTCTTACAACCCAAAGATTAAGTATTGCTCCTATTTTCTGTCTCGGAGGGGTTGGGAAAGGGGTCAGTCTTTTTTCAGTCTCAGTGACAAATTCGTGGCCAACACTTGAAGTATGGCGGCGGTAAAGGTGCGGGCAGAGCGAAGCGAACTAGAGGCATTGCTCGCCGTCGCCCTCACTGATTTTCTAACGCTCTGTTAGGTTAGGTGAGCGGTGGCCCGGAGAGATCCATCCCGTATTTGTCAAAGAACGCATCTACATCGTCGATCGCTCCTCCCACCATGAGCTCGAAAGCCTTCTCCGAGTCGCCCGCAGGAAGCATCTCGAAATGGATCACGGCGGGCGTTGCTCCGATGTTCCGGAATGCGTGGACCGCGCCGGCAGGGACGACGGCTGCCGCACCTGCTTTGCGTTCGAATAATTCCCCATTCACTTCGAACCGTAAGCTTCCTTCGATTACATGGAAAATTTCCCATTGGTTCCGATGCGTGTGCCGAGGAGGGCCGGAACTGGGCGCAACAATTTCCTCGAAACCCTCCAATTTACCGTCCGTCTCTCCTCCAAAGATGATGCACTTAATGTCGAGTTTTTCCATGGTGTCTGTTTCTGGCGCTAACCGAGTTATTGAGCATCAAAAATGAACGATATCATGAAATCAGAAATGCTGATTTCTGATCAAAATCGTTACTCGTTTATCTAAAAAATAGGTATTAGTGAAACTCTCTGCAAAATTTTTGGCTTAATATCATTTCGCATAAACGTTCACGCGAATGACGCTTTTTGCGAAATGATAAAACCGACATTTCACAATGGTGATGTCTTCTCCGATCCCCATCCCGGGCGGGTAAATCAGTAGACTTCGTGGGCGGTATACCAGAACCGGTTTGAGGAAATCGGACTGAGGGTGGAGGTGATTTCCGGTGGCAGGGTGATGTCGTAGACGCGGTTGGCTTGCGGCTTATCGGTCAGTTCCAAGGTGAGGACGTTGCCTTCGATCTGCACCCGAGCGGCGCTCTCCGTCTTTAATTCGTTTTTGGGCGACCCATAGTCTACGTGATAAGCGATGCGGTAGGACTCGATCTCATAACCAGTGAGTCCCACGGGGTCTTCGATCGGGGCATTGAACGTGAATTGGAATCCTTGCGGGGTCAGTTTAACCGACTCGACCATGAGGTAGGGTTTACCGTTATAAGTTACCTGCTTGAGTCCCTCGCGTCCAGGCCAGCTTAGGTGAGTTTTCCCGAGGAAGAGCGATGTGCCGTCCGCCGTGTAGCGGAGCCGGTTGTTACCCATGCCGATACTGAGCGTATTCACCAAATGGAAACCCGTGCCTTGTTGTTGCCCGTTCACCACATCCGGCAGGTAAACCACCAGCCGGGAGTGGTTCATCTCGCCCATCAAAAGAGGAGCCGTCGCAGGGGACGCGGATGCCACCGGCGCAAACCCCGGGAGTAACGACTGAATCTGGGTCAGGGAGTTGGCGGCGTCACCTTGCGGAAAGAGACCCGCGGCCTTAGTGCGCCTCGCCTCGAGTTCAGCCACGGGCAGATTTGACGGCACCACATCCGGCGGGTTGTCGCCCCATAGAAGAGAAGCGGCGTGCCCATAAAAACCACCCTCCTCCACCCGATGGAGTTTGGAGGCACCGAGCCAATCACCCTGATTGTCAGAAACCCACAACTGGTCGGCGGCATCCATATGCAGACCATTGGGCGTGCGGAATCCGGTCGCGAAGACCTCCGCTTTACGCGAACCGGGCGCGATGCGCACGACACAGCCCCGGTAAGGCACGCGGGCATACATCCGCGGGATGGGCACGCTCTTTTTGATCACTTTCCAATCCTCGTGTTCGCCGCCGTAGAGGAATTTTTCATGCGTCAGTCCGCCGGTGTTATTCCAGGAGCCACGCAATTCCTCGCGCACTCCGGATCCGTTCGAGGCCGTGCCTAAACTGATGTAGATAGTTCCCGCCGAGTCCTTGACCAGACCGAAGGCAAACTCGTGATAGTTGCCGCTCATGCCCCAGTCATTGCAGACCACTTCGTAGTAATCGGCGCGACCATCGCCGTCGGTATCGTGGAGCCGTGTGATTTCCGCGCGCTGGACGACGAGGAGGGTGCCCTCCGCTTCCACGTAAATCCCCAGGGGTTCATGCAGTCCGGAGGCAAACGGCTGCCATTCACCCGTGGTGGTATCGAGAAGCATGACTTCGCCGCGATGAAAGCACACCGCCAGGCGGCCGTCGGGCATGATCCCCAAGCCGCCGATCTGCGGATCAACCCCCTCCGGCGTTGGAACCGTCACGACATCGTAGTAGTCATCCCACGAGAATTTCGCCGATTCGGCCCGGGCACTTAAAACCACCGAAGCGAGCAAGCCCAGGGTCAGAATTTTTTGGTAAATTTTCATTACAAGGGTCGGTAAATAATGTTGAGCCCACGTTTGGTGGCCTCGGCCTCCACGTCCCAGTCCTCAACCGCAGACTCCGGGAGGTGATGGGCCGGAAGGGTCGGCGTCGCTCGGATCTCGCGAACAATGCTGCCTCCGTCTAAAAAGATCTTCTCCATCACTAGGGTTTCTCCCACCCGATAAAGAAAGGTGGGATAACCTTGGGGCGAAATTTTATAGCCTTCATACTGGCGGGATTCTTCGAGGAAAATCGGCTCTTCCTCCACGTAACCAATCTCCCCGACGTCGGCCAAAGCATTGCCGTTGCTGCGCAGATACGGCCAGCGGTCGATCTCACCTTGAGAGATGTAGCGCAAGCGACACTGGTCGGTATCCCAGATAACGTTGAGTTTCGATTCCGTCGGCAGCGCGATCACGATCGACGCAGGACCCGACTTCGGCACAAAAGTGCGCTCCACTCGCGGGCGGCGCACACTTCCAGGGCTCAACGCATAGGGATCGATCTGGGGCGCTTTGACCTTCTCCACCCCCACACTCACCTGGCGGATGTAGGCGTGGATGGCTTTGAGATCCTCCTTCGGCACGTGAACCATGGAGGGCATCTGCGAAAGGTTGTCGCGCTTCTGGCCCGGCGCGATGCACCACTGAATAAAGTCATCGAGATTGCTGGGGGGGTAGAGTTCCGAGAGCTCCACCAAGGACGGCCCCACCAGCATCTGGTCCAGCAGGTGGCAGGCTTGGCAATTGGTGGTGAACGCTTCCGGCGGCACCAACGCCTCCGTCGATTCGTCGTCCTGCCCCCAAGCCGTCGACGACGACAACCAGAACGCAACCGTCGCCACGATAACTGGCCGGAGAGAGATTTGTTTGAGATGCGATTTCATCAAGAGGGGCACAGGGTTAGAGCAATTTGCGCACGTGAACTTTGCGGAAGGACACGGAGTCCTGATGATCCTGCAACAACAGAGGTCCGGGTGAGGCGGCAAATCCTGCGATATCGTGGTATTTGCTCGAGGTAAAACGTCGGTTCCAGTCGTCCGAACCGAACTCGATGCTGAGCACCTTCTCCCCGTTGAGCCAGTGCTCGATCTGATCACCCTTTGAAATGATGCGGCCGGTATTCCACGCCTTGCCCGCCGGATGAAGGATTTTCGAGTCAGGGGCGGCCTTCAATTCGTAGAGCGATGCCGACCGATGAGTCGGGATTTCGCCCTCCTGGTTCAACACGTCGTCCAAAATCTGGTATTCCAGTCCGAGCCCTTTCGCGTCGGTGCGATACTTCACCCCGCTGTTGCCGTTGGCGCTGATTTTGAATTCAAACCGCATTTCAAAGTCCCCGTAGGACTTCTTGGTCACGATGAAACCGCCGCGGCCTTCCTTTTCGCGATCGAGGCTCAGGACGCCGTCGACCAGCGACCACAGTTCGCCGATCTCGCGGCGCTGCCCCTGCTTATCAAGCCGGCCACTGTGCCAGTGTGCCATACTGTCGCCGGCAAACAGATCAACTCAGTTAGGATGCTCCTCCGCTGATAGTGACATCACCGTGAAGGCCAAAGCCAGGGCGGAAAGTCCCCGGCGGAAACCGGTGCTAATAGCTTGTTTCATAATAAGGTTGTTCATTGCTCTCCATCCATTGATTCGGAAAAACCCTCAACATCATCGAAGACGATCCGCTCCCGCGCATCTTCTGAACGCAGGCTCAGCTCCACGTTTTTGAATTCGATGTTGCGGGCATGGCGGATGTAGGCGCCCCAAGCGGGTAACGGTCCAAAGAAAAACTGTTCGGGATAACGCGCGATATCCTCGGCCACCTCACGCTGCGCGTCCTCCGCGGTGCCATGCCCGGGATAGGAAAATCGAATATTTTCAAGGACCACATCCTCAACGTAATGGCCGGGGATACCGGTGATCATAATCGGTCCGGCCCGGGATTTCTCACTGTCCGTCACCCCCGGGGTCGTGACGGGCTTGATGCCCTTGTAAGGCGGAGACGCCGCTTTGATCCGGTCCTCGATCGTCACCGTCGCCGTCACATCGCGAATGCGGATGTTTTTGATCGTGCCAACGGGTGCGCCTTCCGGTTCAACGTCGGCTCCCTGGCCCTGGCTGAATCGACCGGTAAATGTGCTTCCGCGATTACCGAGGCGGATGAAGATCGGGTTACCCACGTTTTCCATGGTGATGCGGGAGATATCGATATTCTCCATGATTCCACCATCAACAAGCTGCAGTTTAATCGCGCCCATCGGACTGTCGTAAAAGTAGCAATTGGTGACGCTGACATCAATGAAACCACCGCGGGAAGAGGTGCCAAACTTCAAAGGGGAGGTATTGCTCGCCAACCGGCACCCCCGCACGACGATGTTGCGGCACGGGTTTAGGGAACTCTTCAGGCAGATGGCATCGTCGCCGGCTTGGATGTCGCAATTTTCGATGAGCACATTCTCACAACCGTCCAGATCGAGTCCGTCGTTGTTGTAGTTGTTGTTGCGAAACCGCACCGTGACCCCGGTGAAGACGATGTCGCGACTGTCTACCAAGTGGATGCCCCAAAAGGCCGGCCGCTTGTAAGTGATCCCCGAAAAGGTCAGCTGTTGGCAACTATCCATGCGCACGAGGCGTGGACGAATCAGGCGGTTGCGCAGGTCCCCATCCTTGGCTCGAGGAAAGTTCAGATGCGTGCCCCGTCCATCGATCACCCCCAGGCCTTCGATGGAGATGTGGGTGGCATCCTTCGCGTAGATAAGACAGTGTGGGCCGCCCTCCCGCGGATCGTCTAATCCTTCGGTGGGATAGTCGGCAAGATCCGTGCTGCCCAAAATCGTGGCACCGTAATCGAGCGAAAGGGTGACATGACTCTTGAGTTCGATGGTGCCGGTAACGTAATCCCCGGATGGCACGCGCACCACCCCACCCCCGGCGGCGTGACAGGCATCAATTGTCCGCTGCAAAGCCACCGTATTGAGCGTGAAGCCATCGCCCTTCGCTCCATACGCCACTATATTAAATTCGGTCGGAGTGCCGCGACAGACCATGCCAACTAGAAAAAGCAGGCCTGCCACGATGATCCGATAAAAAGTTCCAGATAAAGGGTTCATATATAAATTCGCTCTGCCCATTGAACTTCCGGATACAGAAGTATAGAATCAGTTAGGACTGGCGGGACCAATCCGACACAAAGTCGTTTCATGAGGGGTTTCGAAAAGGGGGACACCGAGAGCTTACCAGATCCTACCGCGGCAAACATCCCCTTTTTCGGGAAACGAGACAGTTTTCTCATAAATCGCCTACCACCCCTCCTTCATCGAAGCAGACCAAGGAGCGCTACCACAGCTAGGTTCGGATGTCGGGCGTTCCGCCCGAAATCGCCCCACGGCAATCCTACCGTATCTTCCTCACCGTGGATTCGACGCGACTGCGAACGCTTCGGGCGCGTTTGGGCCATTGCCTGAAACAGCTGCGGCCTGATGATCCTATTTGTTCCGCGCTGGCGACAGACTCGAGGCGAGGGGATCCGATGGGAGGGACATTTTCCAGGCATCAATTTTGGCCTTCAACATCTTCACGATTGCGGGATTTTGAGCGGCTACGTCGGACTTTTCCGCCCAATCGTTTTCTAAATCGTATAGTTCGATTTTATTGTGCTCGTCATTCCGTAGCAGCTTCCAGCGGCCGGCTCGGACACCTAGCGTGGGCCAAGTGTAGTCCTTGGAAATACCACCCCGCCATTCCCAGAAGATGGGTTTGGTTCGGGAAAACGCATTGCCCTTGAAGGCCGCGAGGGCGCTCTGTCCGTCCGGCTTGTAATCCCCCGGCAACGGGACGCCCGCCGCATCCAAAAATGTCGGAAGCAAATCAACTGCGGTCAGCGTGGAACCCCGATCGACTCGACCCGCCGGAACGATTCCTGGCCACCTCACGATAAACGGCACGCGGACGCCTCCGGCATACAGGGATCGCTTCTGACCTATCAGTCCACCGGACTCGCCCACCGAATAATATCCGCCAAACCCAACCTCCCCTTTTTTGTGGAACTTGGCTTCTTCTCCCCGTTCGGCCTCCGGACCATTATCCGACGAAAAAACAACCAGCGTATTTTCATCCAGTCCGAGTTCTTTCAACAAACTGAGTATCCGCCCTACTCCCGCATCACCTTCCGCGATGACCGACGCGTAGACGCGTTTCTGTTCATCCAGATCCTTAAACTGGGCGAGGTATTGATCCAAGGGATAGTGCGGCAGGTGCGTCTCATGCAGCCAAAGGTTCACGAAAAAGGGTTTGTCGTGATTAGCTCGGATAAACTTCTCCGCGTGGTCCACTGAAGCCAGCGCATCTTTCGGGATGTCGTTCTGCTTCGAGCCGTTGAAGGTCGCGAACGCATCATAGCCATATTCATTCTCGATCGGCACCCCATTGCCCGCGCCGAGATGCCACTTGCCGAAATGCCCGTTGGTGTAGCAGGCGTTTTGGAGCAAGCGAGGTAACAACGGCCCGTTGGTGTCGAGCCAGTCTGGCATGCCCCTTCTCGCGTTCTGCTGGATGCCGGCAAAATGCTGATGGATGTTATACCGCGCGGGGAAATGCCCCGTCATCACGGCCACCCGACTCGGTGAACACACCGGACTATTGACGGTGAAGTTTTGGAAATCGATCCCCTCCGCCGCCATCTGATCCAAATGCGGCGTCTGCATCCAATCACTCCCGTGCAGGCTCAAATCTCCGTAGCCCCAGTCATCGGCAAAAATGAAAACGATGTTGGGCTTCTTCGTGTCGGCACCAACCTGCGCCTCTTGCTGGCCCCTTAGCCCGACGTTCGAGATATCTATCTCGCGGATTCCCATCTTCCGCGCGGGCGAATTCGGCGCGAAACGAAAGTCCTCATTCTCTGGATCCACGAACAGCGGATTGGCCGCGGAACTGTGCCTATCGATTCCATCCTTTCGCGCGTCTGCGAGGTGCGCTTCGCCGCGACTGGGATCCGACGCACTGTAGTAGATATTGTAGTCCGAATCGGCGTCCACGGCTCGGGCTAACTCTCGCCCGCGACTATCTTCGGTTTCCTTCCCGTTTCCGGGAGCCAGCTCATTGACGAATTCAAGTTCCGTTCCCGAGGCGTAGAATATATTCCGCTGAATCGCCGCCCCCGCCATGGGTCCTTCGCGCAGCGATATGTAGAAACCTCGCGGCGGTGCGATCACATCGACAACGAAGTTATTCACCGCGCGATTGTTGAGCTTAATGATGATACCTTGGGCGGTGCATTTGTAGATCACGTTTTCCGTGATAAGCGTATCCCGCTGGCCGCCATCGGTGCGGATTGCGGCCTGCATCAACATCGGGGCGACCAGGTGGTGCAGGTAGTTGCGGCGGATTACATTCCCCGGCCCGGCGCCACGGATGTAGATGCCGTTCCCATCACCCAGTTCTTCCATCGCGTGGTGAATCTCATTAGACTCAATCAGGTTGTTCCGCGAATGGAGATACGGACTCACTTGATCCTCCGTGAGCGGCAGGGAATCGCGACCGACATCCTGCCACCGGATGGTGCGCACCAGCTCCCGGTTGTCGCCACGCTCAAAGAAGTGGGACATGAACCCCGAGATAATAATCCCAGTATAAGGCGTGTGGTGGATCAAATTGTGGGCGACGCGATTCTCGCCACTTTGCCAGAGCATAATGCCCGGCGAATGTCCGTAGATCTCACCCACGTTGTGGATATGATTTCGAACCACTGTATTGTGTTTGTTCACGTCCTTGGTCCCGGGACCATAACCGCACAGCAGGATGCCGCCGCCGCCCATGTGCTCGATATGATTGCCCGAAATTACGTTCTTCTGACCGTGAAGATCGACCCGGATGGCGCCGCTTCCACTGGCCGTAAAATGACAGTCCTTGATCGCGACATTTTCCGTCCCGCGCAGGCGCACCAAGGCGTTGTCCAGATCGAGCATATCCCAGTCGTGTTGCACGCCCGCATCGGCATCCGTCAGCGTATAACGATCACCATGCATAAAGGTGAGTCCCTGGAAAGTCAGGTTCCGCACCGGGATATCCGTTGGCCCCTCCTTGTCGACGTCACCCTCGATCCGAATCAACTCCTGCAACTGAGGCCGCAGCACCGGGCCGTCTGAGCGCGGCCACAAGTAGACCTTCCCTTCCTTCGTGTTTAACGCCCACTCACCCGGCTCATCGAGTTCCTCCAAAACATTCTCCACCCACGCGGAAGGCGTCTCCTTTAAAAAGTGAAGCACGTTCATGGCGTAGGTCGCCGAGACCGAGGTGTGGGCCATGCTCTGCGCTTCGTCGACCGACTTGAGCGGCAAGACATTGACGATCCATGCATGGTGCGGGCGCACGATCACCTCCACGTCTTCGACGTTGGACCAGTTTCGCAGTTTCCCAGTCGGGTAATGCAGTCGGTCCCTGCTCCCTACTTTTAGCGGGATAAACCCTTCAGACCGCGCCCGCGGCAAGCGGCCTTCCCGATCATAGAGTGTTTTGAAGGAGGCCGAAACCTCGGCCACGAGCACCTTCCCCTGGGTCACCGGCGGTAAACCCTCTGGGGGCAGTTCGGGTTTCCGCCAATCGGTCACTTCCACTCCCGAAGAAAAGACAGGAGTCTCACCCGGGTAAGCGCGATAGGTGATTCGATTGTCTCCTTCACCCGAATCTTCCAATCCGAATACCACTGTTTCGTCCAATCGGTAAGTGCCCTCGCGAATCAATACTACGATATCCGCAGAGTGGTATTGCTTCAGTTCTCTTACGGCATCACGCGCCCGCAGCAGCGTGGCAAAGGGACCATCCCTGCCCTGCGCATTCGATTCAGCCAATGTGCCCGACCAGGCATCCGAACCCGTGGTCGAGACATAAAAGTCAGCCGGAGGCGACGTCGCGGCAAACAAGACACCCGGCAAGCCCAGAACGAGCAGCAGGAGAAATAGATTACGAGTTTGTTTCATATTAAAGATTTGTTGGGTTCTAACCCGAGGCATCGCCCGATGCCTCATTTGGGGTAGCATCTCAAACTATAAGACTTCTCGAAAAAACAGGCCACCGCCATTTTAAGCGGTGGCTTTCGGACTTGTTTTCAGCCTTAATTTTAAGGACGAGCGACTACTCGGCCCCCTCATCGCAATCCAACGACCCCTCGCAAATACCGGGAGGAAGAAGATCCTAAAATTCCCCACGTTAGGCGCGACCTAAAACTAAGCCACCAACCTTCCCTCTTCAAAAAAATCACCCGTATGCATATCGCTCGAATTTTAAAGTCCCTGCCCATCGCCCTTGTCTTATTTTCATCGTGGGGGTTCTCGCAGGACTTTATCCAAGAGGATTTGGTACTGGATCTGAACGCGGACATCGGTGTGACGACTGAGGAGAAGAACATGGTGACCACTTGGACCAACCAAGCGCCCCATGCGAAAGCGATCGACTTCACCGCCACCGAGGAAGGGCGCACCAAGACTATAATTTCACAGGAGGTGTTGGGCACGGGACGACCGACCCTTTTGCGACAAAGTCAGGAGATCAATGGTCACGACACCCTCATCTTCAGAGAAGACGAATTGATCAACGACAACGATGAGGCGTTTCACGGCATGATGACCGGCGGCGGCTATACTTGGTTCGCGGTCATCAAAGCCTACGAACAGGGAGGACCCGGAAAGATCAATTCGCGATACCCCAACGCCTTTTTCGGTTGCCTTCGAAGCTCGGGTCCACCGCAAAAGGAATCAGGGCAATACGCCGGCTTCTGGGGGTCATTTTATCCCGATGGACGCGTCTACATGGGCTCGCGGAATGGTCTAAATGAAAAGGTTCGCGACGGCATCAACACGCCAGAAGTTGAAGCGCCCGCTCCGGCCATCAATGAGTGGCACATCATCATGGGTCGGCAAGGCTCCGGCCAGGGCATCGTGCAACTGGACCTCTTTGTGAATGATCCAACCCAGGCGGTTAACTCCCATGATTTCCCCGTGGGAGATGTAGAGCCCAGTCGCATGGCCATCGGCACCGAACGCAACGCCATCAACCATCAAGGTAAAGAATCCTTCGACGGCGAACTCGCCCGACTCCTGATGTATGAAACCGCCCTCACCTCCGCGGAAATGAAAGCGGTCTATGACCATTTAAGGTCGGTCTACTTTGAATAGTCGCTGGACGACGGTCTTTTGAAGGGTCAATCCTCTACCGTTTGAACTTCGATTGTATCAGAAGGGGAACCGAGGGGGAATGCAGACGGCATGAAAGCCTGGATCAACGCACAAGACTGATGCGGCGCCTGTATCTTAGGCGAATCACCGTAGGATTTAGTTTCTCCAGTCAGAATTGATCCTTCTGCCCGCCATGCCCGCCCCTGGTCAACAGCGTCTCATACTAGACATTGGGTTAAAATCGCTGCTCTCGACATTTTACTCAATTTGAGCACGTTCATTGCTCATGAACACTAACGCACAGTTCGTCACGGACGAAACCGGCAAGCGGACCGCTGTTCTGCTTCCGATCTCGGACTACGAGAACCTTTTGGAGGATCTCGAGGATCTTGCTGCGATTGCGGAGCGGAGGAAAGAGCCGACCATTCCTCACGAAAAATTTATCGAAGAGATGAAGCGCGATGGCCTCTTATCGGATTGAGTGGCGTAGCTCGACCAAGAAGGATCTGAGAAAGATTGGAGCGCAGGACCGGCTGCGCATCTTAGCCGCGGTTGAAGCATTGATGTCTGATCCGTTCCCGCCGGGATGCACAAAATTAAGTGGCAGCGAGCAAAGCTACCGCATTCGCACTGGCAACTATCGAATCCTGTATGATGTCCATTCCGGACACCTCATTATTGAGGTCATCAAGGTTGGTCACCGAAAAGATGTCTATAGGACCTGACAGACCCAATCAAACGGCGCAAAAACTGGGTGCCTGGTTAGAGGCACCTTGATTTCTGGAATCAAAAAGCGGCTCCCGGCGACACACATCACCCGTGCGGAGAAACCAACCGTCCGATTAAATCAGAGGGCAGGCGGCGCCCACTCGGGGATTCCGATCGTCTTCATCTGTTCTTGGTAACGGATCGCAAACGGGTGTTTTTCGACCCGGGGCATACCTTCGTTGACGGCCAGTGGTTCAACTTCTTTCCACCACGTGTCGTAGGACTGGCGCAGGCGTTTAACGACTTCGGGGTGGTCGGCGGCGACATCCTTCTCCTGTCCGCGATCTTGGAAAACATCATAGAGCTCCACGTTGTTGACCAACCGCCATTGGGCGGTCCGCACCGCGCTCTTCACATATTTGAATGATTCCCGTTCGCCGGTAGGCCAGCGCCCACAGTGGATGAACAATTCACGGTCCGCCCAGGCCGCGTTCTTATCGGCCAGTAGTGGCAGTAGTGAACGCCCATCCAACGCTTGCATTTTGGGGGGGAGCTCAGCACCCGCCAACTCGCAGAACGTCTTATACAGATCGAGATGCGCGGTCAGGGCGTTGATATCTGAACCTTCCTTCAAGACGCCCTGCCAATACCAGAAAGCCGGAACGCGTGAGCCCCCTTCGTGGGGCGAATTCTTCGCACTACGAAGCCCGGCATTATACTTCGGCACCGATTTCCCATTCTGCGTGATCGGTCGCATGGACATGCCGTTATCGGTCATGAAAATGACCAAGGTATTTCCCAGGGCTTCCCACTCATTCAGCTTTGACCAGAGGAGCCCAAAATTGTCGTCGATGTTTTCAATCATCCCGTAGCGGGCGGCGGTGTTCTCATCATAGCCCGCATCGAGAAATCTCTTTTTGTAATTATCCGGAGCAATGAAAGGCCCGTGCGGTGCATTCAACGAGATGTAGGCGAAGTAGGGTGCCTGCGCTTCATGTTGCTGCTTAATCCAAGCGAGGCCAGCCTGGAAAAACACATCGGTGCAGAAGCCCTTGGTCTTAACCACCGTATCGTTGTGCAACAGCATGTTGTCGAAATAGGTGTTCTCCCCGTTAGCCGGGAAGTCACCCAAGCCCGTCTGCCCGATACCCCCTGCCCCGTGCATGATCACTTCATCGAATCCCCGATTCTGGGGTAAATATTCCGTTTCATCCCCCAAGTGCCACTTGCCGAATAAACCGGTATGGTAGCCCACCGATTTCAAAACTTCCGGAAACGTCACAGTATCCAAAGCCATCCGTTCGCGCTGCAGAATAGTATGCGTCACTCCATTCTTAAAAGGCGCCCGACCGCTCATCATCGCCGACCGCGTCGGAGCGCAGGTCGGACTCACTTGGAAATCAGTAAACCGGGTCGATCGCGCGTAAAACCGATCGAGATGCGGGGTCTGCAGAATCGGGTTCCCCATACTGGTCAAATCGCCCATCCCCTGATCATCGGTCATCACCAGAATGATGTTTGGCTTGGCTCCATGAAGGCCTGCCGCAGCAGCGCTTACAGGAAAGACGGGCAGGAGACCGAGCGCCATCACCGCCAGCAGGAATCGGGTTTTAGAAAGGATATTCATTTTCAATGGGTTCTGACTGTCGGGCGTAAAGAACTAGATGCCGGATGATGCTGAACAGATGAAACGGCGGCTTCGGCGAAACCGCCCTACCCATTTACGTGAGTCGGACGGCAAATATGAGGTAGGGAGTGCTCGCCGAGCGCGCCGTTCAGTTTCCTTAGGCGATGATTTGGTCTACCGTTCCGGCGCTGTCGCCGAAGCTGCCGGTTTCAACTCCGGCCTGTTGCAGGAGCGTTAGGAGCAGGTCATTGAACGGACGTTCTTCGTCGAAGCGGTGGAAGGAACCATGCTTGATGCCGAGGTTTTTGCCGCCGGCGAGAACCAGTGGGTAGTTCCGACCGATGTGGGTCTTACTCGTGCCACAGCCGTAGAGCACGATGGTATTATCCAGCAGACTGCCTTCCGCCAACGGATCCGGCGTTTGAGACATTTTAGTCAAAAACTCGGAGAGGCGTTCGGTCAGATACCGGTCGTATTTCGCCCACCGTTCCCAACCGCCTTCATCGCGGGATGCACTATGACTGAGCTGGTGATGGTGCATCGAAAGACCGGCCGCGTAGGGAAGTTTATTGCCTCGGCCGCCAGAATTCTCCATCGCGGTTTGATACGTCACGACACGCGTGGAATCGGTGAGCAGTGCCATGTGGATGAGGTCGAACATCGTGCGCAGATAGTTCGTTCCCAGCTCGCGGGTGGGCTCGGCATTAAAATCAAACAACCCGGGATCGACTTCGGGTTTCGGCACGTTCAGCCAGTCGTTGGCCCGCCCGAGTTGCTTTTCCAGGGATCGGGTGGCCGTCAAATAACTGTCGAGGTGAGCCCGGTCCTCGGCGCCGAGGGTCCCATTCAAACGCGACAGTCTCGAACTCACGCGATCGAGGATACTGCGATCGCGAGCGATCGCCCGGGCGCGTTCTTCCGCGCCGCGTTCATCCACCGTAAATAGCCGATCGAAGATCTGCCGAGGCTCCGACAAGGAAGGCAGCAGCGCGCCATCACGGTTGACCGAAATGGTGGCGGGACGCCCCACGCTGCCGGTGCCCCCGTTGGTGGACAACGCCAGGGATGAGAATCGCGTCGCGCCGTCGATCTGGCCGGCTAACACCTGGTCGTAACTGACGGAATTCTTGTAGCCCTTCGACTGATCCTCGCCGGTGAGGAACTGGGCACTGCAGGAGTGGGTGATATTCGAGCGTAGATTCGGATGAGAAAACCCGGATAAGATCGAAATGTCGTTGCGCAACCCGGCGAGCGGCTGGAGCGGTTTGGTCAGCGTATAGTCTGAACCGGGAGTATGCGGGAACCAGTGCCAGTCGTTAAAACTGGGGTGCCCTACCGGCGGAAGTGATACGCCGTTCGGGAAGAAGATGGTGACCAGTCGAGCGGGCTTTCCCGGCGCGGCTGGGGCGGCGACATTTTGCGTGCCCAGCATCGAAGCGAGCGGAGGCAAGGCCAAGCCAGCCAATCCAAGCTTCATGAAATCGCGGCGGGAGTGGGGAGATGAAAGGCTCATGGTTTTGTTTTATTCAGGGTTGGGGTGTTTTCTAAAGATCTGCGACATCCATCGTCGGGGCCGGGGCATCGGGCCCGGCCTGAAAGACTTCACTTTGGACAATGGCCAAAACGAGGGCCGATAATTTGTAGCCGGAGGTGCGGAAATGGCGGTGGATCGAATCCAGTTCAGATTGGTCGCCCAAATTGGGTTCACGCGCGATCGCGTAGGTTAACATGTGCCAGGCCAAGGAGTGCGTAATTTCGTCTTCTCGTTCGCGATGGAGGAACGTAGCGAGATCGGACGAATCTTCGATCTCCTCGCCGGTAGGCAGGACGGTGCTACTGTCGATGGGAGAAAACGTCCGGGCCGCGGTGTCTTGATTGACCACCAGGGCCTTATCGCGCCAGGCACCGACTGCATCAAAGTTTTCGAGCGCCAGACCCCACGGGTCGATCTTAGCGTGGCAGGCGGCGCAGGATTCTTGTTCACGATGCAGCTCAATCTTTTGTTTGAGAGTAAGACCAACAAAGTCTGCCGAGGATGCCTCCAACGCCGGAACCGCTAGCGGCGGCGGCGGGGGCGGATCATTTAACAGGCGTTCCAAAATCCAGACTCCGCGGTAGATCGGATTGGATTCCGCACCATCTGCCGTCATGGTCAGAATCGCGCCCTGCTGAAGCAGGCCTCCCCGCGTGCGGTAATCCGGCACCCTCACCTCTTGAAACTCGCCGCCGGTCACAGCGGGCATTCCATAGTGACGGGCCAAGCGTTGGTTGACGTAAACGGTATCGGAAGAAATCAGCTTTCGCGCATCGAGGTCACCGTGGAAAATTTCCTGAAACGTGGTGATGGTCTCCGCGACCATGTCTAAGCCGAGGTCTTCATCGTAGTCATGATAAAATTCGGGATTCACGGCGACCAACCCATACTTGTCCAAACGCAGCCACTCCTGCGCAAATCGGGAGCTGAAACGGCGGGCACGACTGTCTTGCAACATGCGCTCCACTTCGGCCGCAAGGATGGCGGGGTCGCTGAGCCGGTCTCGAGCCGCCAGCTCGAGCAGACGATCATCGGGTGGACCGCTCCACAGAAAGTAGGAAAGTCGAGACGCTAGCTGGATTCGCTCTTCCTCTGAAATATCGGGATGATCTTCGAGTGGAACTGGGGCTGCTACATATAAGAAGGGATCTGAAATAAGGACGGTGCTGAGCGTTTCCTTGAGCGCATCCGCGAAGCCATCTCCGTCGCTAACAAATTGATCGTAGAGTGACATCATCTCCTCCAATTCCGCCGGAGCGATCGAACGCCGAAAAGCGCGCTGCATGAAGGCGTCGATCGATTCCTGCGCCACGGGGCGCGAGTCGGCCCCGGAGTTCATCGCGGCGCGTTGGGCGTCGATCCGCCAAAGCCGGGTGCTCATATCCAGACCGAAGGGCACAATATCGATTTCGATCGCATCGAGATAAAGTTCGTTCACCCCGGCTTCACGCATGGCGGTTTTGCTGACAATCGCGTTCGCCAGGGTCCAACGATATCGCGCAATCAACCCCTGGTTGGAGGGTCCATAATTATACCCCTCTGGAACCACATCATAAATCGCATCGGGGTCATGCGACACATTGGTTATACGGAAGATCAACCGGGTCCCTTTATCCTCGTCCCTGGTCTCCGGCGCCACGTAGCGGAACGGGATCCGGAATGTAACCACCTGCGGTTTATCCATGGGTGCGGTAACATCACGTTCGCCTTCGATCGGATCTCCGAACTCAAATCCCGAGCCGCCGTCGATTTTGAATCGAAGTCGAGGCGCCGAACCCTCGTCGCCCAATTTTGCGGCCACGTGCACTCTTGCGATCAACTCGCCGGCTTGGTGGAGGTTGAGGCTCTTGAACCGGGCAAATTGTTCGGGAAATTTCTGCCGATCCGACCGATTCAATTCCTCCGTGTTGCGGTTGAGTGGTCCGTCCGGAAACGGAAATAGGGTGCGATCGGAATAAACGACCGGTCCCGCCTCCCTCGCCTCGCGTTTCTCCGCCAGCGCCTCGGCGGACAAAGGCTCATCAACGGAATACCCACCCGCGACACCGGGACGATACTCCACGTCTTCAAATTCGATCAGAAAGTGCTCACTCTCGGGGATAGGTTCGGTGAAGAGCACAAAATCATCAACGGCTTCACGGGCGATACTCAGGAAATATTCCAGCTCCAGGGCAGACACCCCCAACAAAGCCGCATCACGCGAGAAGCCATGCGCGGACAAAGGCGCGGCGGGAAGATCCCCGCCAAAGGCAACCCCCGTGCCGAAAAGTTCCTGCAGGGTGTTTTCATATTCCGAAACGGTCAGACGCCGCATGGGCGATGATCGATTTGCCCGGCGCTGTTCAGCCACCCGATCAAACGAGGTGTGAATCCAGTCCACGATTTGCTGCCGTTCGGAATCGCTGGGTTTCTCATCCTCCTCAGTCGGCGGCATGTCATGAAGGATGACCGCATCGAGAACGGACTCCCAAATCACGACGTCGTGGTCCGACGTCATAGTCGGATCCACCTCATCAAAACGGAGATCGCCCTTCTGCTTCTTCTCGCCATGGCAACGGGCGCAATAGTTCTCCATGATCGGCGCGACCTCAGTGAAATAGGACGTTAGCAGCGCATCGCCCTCCAGTGATTGCTCCGGGGTCGAAAATTCCACCGCCGGTAAAGCAGCCACGAACGGAAACAGACCGACGACAAAGATTCTGCCGGATATTTTCATAGTGATTCAGTGATTATGGGGTTCATCTGATTGGGTCTGAGAGGCGACTAGCTGCGAGGTAACCGTAAACCCCAAAACTGGGGACACCGCGAACACTCTAGCAGAATAAAGGAAAACTTCGTATCCGGTGTTTAGGGGGGGGACGAAGAAGTCCCAGCGCCCCACCTTTAATCGAGATCCATGTGCTTGTCTTCATTTCAATTCCTTTCCGGGATTCACTTCAACGAGTATAAATCCGCCCACTCACCATAAGGATGCGGTCGCAGACCGATCGCGGAAACATCGATTTCCTTGATCCCCATCTCCCAGGCCGGTGAACCAGGCTTGAATCTGAAATCGCCATTCTCCGGATCCATAAACAGAGGATCAACCGCTCGGCTCAGGACATCCACCCCTTTCCCCTGCAGCCGAGCAAGTGTCTCCTCGCCGAGGGATGTATCCTCTTTGCAGAAGTAGATGTTTCGGTCGGAATCCATGTCCTGCATCCGCGCTTTCACCCGTCCGCGACTATCTTCCCCCACCCGTCCAGTTCCTTCAGACGGTTCCACGATGAACGTGGCATCCGCATGCGTGGAGTAGTAAATATTTCGCAGATTGGCCGCTCCCGTGGAAGGCCCCTCAATCACTTTCAAATAGACGCCTCGCGGGGAGATGACATCCGCAATGATGTTGTTCTCCGCCCGGTTATTCAGTTTCAAAGTGATGCCCTGAGACTTGCAGAGGAACATGATGTTCTCGGCGATTAACGTATCCCGTTGGCCGCCATCGGTGCGGATGGCGCTCTGCTTGGGCGTCGCCGCCACCAAATGGTGCACGTAGTTACGCCGAATCACATTACCCGCACCAGCGCCCCGAATGTAGATGCCGTTGCCGTCCCCCAACTTTTTCATCACATGGTGGATCTCGTTATTTTCGATCAGATTGCCTCGGCTGTGGAGAAAGGGTTCCACGTCGCTGGCCTGATAGTCTTCGGGTAGTTCCCCGACTTCATGCCGCCGAATGGCCCGAACCTGTTCCCGTTGGTCAGGCAGATCGAAAAACCGGATCACACAACCGGAGAGGATTAAACCGATATAGTTCGTATCGTGTATCAGGTTATTTGTTACCCGGTTTTCGCCACTTTGCCACAGGAAGATTCCCGGCGAATGCCAATAGATTTCGCCGACATGGTGGATGTAATTATTATGAACAATATTCTGCTTATTCACATCCTTGGTGCCGGGACCATAACCACACAGGAGGATGCCACCGCCGCCCATATATTCGATATGATTGGAGGAGATCTCGTTGCCGATGCCGTGCAGATCCACCCGGATCGCACCACTGCCACTGTGCAGAAAATGGCAGGCTTCGATCACACAGTTCTCCGTGCCCCGGAGACGCACCAGCGCATTGTTCTTATCGTGCATGTCCCAATCATGCTGTAACCCGGCATCATCGTGAGTCAGGGTGTAGCGTTCCCCATGTTTGAAGGTGAGACCGCGGAAATGCAGATTGCGCACGGGCTTATCGGTCGGGCCCGCCTTATCGATCACTCCTTCGACCCGAATCAGTTCCAGGAGTTGAGGTGCGACCACGGTGGACTCGTTTCGCGGCCAGAGGTAAACCTTGCCCTCCTGCGTGTTCAGGACCCATTCCCCCGGTTGATCGAGTTCCTCCAGCACATTCTCAATCCAGACGCCATGCCTCACGATCGCATAGGTCGCCTCGATCGCTGTGCGGGCCACGCCCGCCTGAGCGTCCACTGATTCCAGCGGCAGCATGTTCACCACCCAATCCCGCGTGGGCCGCACTAAAATTTCTACATCCTCCACATTGGACCAGTCCTGCAACCGGCCCACTGGCAAACGAGCTTCGGTGAGAGTTCCTCCCGGCAAAGGATGGATGAGCTCCGACTGGGCTCGGGGTAACATGCCTTCTTCGTCGTAAAGGGTGAGGAAGCGGGTGGAGACATCCGCCACCCAAACGTTACCCTGCGCCGCCGCCGGCAGTCGGGGGAGTTCGCTGGTCACTCGCGTCCAATTCTCTATCGGAGTTCCTGCACTTAGGATCGGGCGTTCGTTAGGATAGGCGGCGTAGGTGATCGTGGCGTCCCCTTCGCCCGAGTCCTCCAACCCAAAGACAATGGTTTGATCAACCCGGTAGGTTCCGCCGCGAAGATGAACCACGATGTCCGTCGACTTCGTTTCCTTCAATTCGCGCACCGCATCACGCGCTCGGGCCAGCGTGGCGAAGGGTCCATCGGACCCATCCGCTGTCGGCAAAGCGAGTTGGCCAGACCAAGCATCGGATCCCGCCGGAGATACATAAAAGTCAGCCAACTCCCCATTCGTCTGGGCTTGCAAACTCACCATCCCAAACAACGTAGCGGCCCAAAGACTGAATAGCATCCGTCGCATCGTCAGGAGTATTCTCCGAGAGGGGGAAATCTGCCGCTGAATGAGCGTCAACAAAGGTATTCCCACCTCCCGTTGAGGTTCACTCGAGATACCGGCACCTTGGGCGCTGTCAGCGTAGCCCCTCACCATTTTTAGCAACGAGTAGATCATTCTGGGCATACTGGGTTTGGGGTAAATAAGCGGGTTAGCCTGATGCGTAGCGAAAGGCGCAACAGCATAGGTCAAGCCCACGAGCCTAACTACCCTCATTTTCGGTAGGAGAATGTGATTTCTCCTCCTCAACCGTGCCGTTACCGCCCTTCCACGCCATGCACTTGCCTGAGCTCAAAGATCGGGCGATACCAGCCCTTGCGTATACTCCACCGTGATCCGCTGAATTTCTGCGGCGGACGGCGAAGGCTCTCCACCGGCCGACCGCCAATTGTGGCCCGAATTTTCTACAATGATCGTATCCACTTTTGCGCCAATCCGGTCGGCTTTCTCCTGCAGATGGAGCGCATGAGCGAGCGGGATGGTCGAATCGCGGTTCCCTTGGATCAGCAGCATCGGCGGGCTATCGGGCTGAATCCAATAGTAGGGACTCATCTCCTCAAATGCTTCGGGTTGATCGGCGTAACTTTGGCCCGGTCCCACAATGCGCTCGCCAAAACGATCGGGGTTCTTGTCTGAAAAATCAGTTTCAAAAAGTTTGCTGTCGGTGAAGTCCGTCGGGCCATACCACGATACTGCCCCGACCGGTTGAATACCGAATTCCGCCAACCCGTCGTCACCCCGGAAACCCTGAGGACCGGCGAGGTTCAACATCTGTGCCAACTGTCCCCCCGCAGAGTCTCCAAATACGACGATGCGCTCCGGATCTATGCCGAGACGCTCCGCGTTCTGGTGAAGGTAGCGCAGGCCATCCATCGCATCGGTGACGCAATCTCGCATCAAAACGCCTCGCCCTTTTCGGGCGAATCGGTATTGCACGGAAACGCCAACGAATCCCGATTCAGCCAGCTCCTTAAAAACGGGAAGAAAGAGCCGCGATACAAACTTGTCCTTGCTGCCCGCGGCCCAGCCGCCGCCGTGAACAAAGTAGACCACGGGAGCGGATTCGAATTTCTTCACGGGCGGTAGATAAACATCTAGGTGCAGTTCGGTCGCGCCGACTTTTTTATACACGATGTCGCGCAGGGATTCGCCCGTCCAATTGGCTGTGACGGGTGCTTTGTTTTCGGACGTAGGCCGCAGACCCATTTCGGATACGTCCAACGATACGATGCCCAACTCCCGCGCCGGCGACCCGGGCATCAAACGAAAGTCTGCTGCCGCCGGATTTATCAGGAGCGGATCAGTCGCCAGACCGTGAGCATCGCTGCCGTCGTTCTGCGATTTTCGCAGATGAGTAGCGGCTAGATCGCTCTCACTTCCGGAGTAATACACATTGGAATCGGTATCCGCATCCTTGGCCAACGCCATGACCGGGAATCGGCGTTCCTTGGTTTCATCAAAGTAATCACCGCGACCACTCGAGGATGAGAAAATGTTGCGCTGGATGGTGGCTCCATCGAGGGGCGACTCACGCAGGGTAAGATAGGACGCGGGAATCGATTCGCCCCGAAACTGTGCCTCCACCAGATCGACGACCACGTTGTTTTCAACCCGGTTGTTGAGTTTGAGCACAATGCCCTTGGAGGTGCTTTTGTAGATCACGTTCTCCGCCATCACGGTATCGCGCTGCCCGCCATCGGTCCGAATCGCCGCCTGCATGCGCGTGGGGCCCAGGAGGTGGTGGATATAATTGCGTCGGATCACATTTCCGGCCCCGGCGCCCCGAATGTAGATGCCATTACCGTCCGCCATTTCCCCCATCACGTGGTGGATTTCGTTATATTCGATCAGGTTGTCATGCGTGTGTAGATACGGCAGAGCCGCCTCCCATTCGTTCAGATCCAACGCCTGGTCCACCTCGTCCGAACGCACGGTCCGAACCAGCTCGCGGGCGTCGGGCCGCTCGAAAAAGTGGCGTAAAAATCCGGAGACAATGATGCCGCAATAAGGCGCATCGTGCAGGAGGTTATTAGCCACCCGATTCTCCCCACTTTGCCAAAGCATGATTCCCGGTGAATGCCGATAGATCTCCCCGAAATCGTGCAGGTGATTGTTCAGAACGCTATTGCCGCCATTAACATCCTTGATGCCCGGACCGTAACCGCTGAGCAAAATCCCCGTGCCTCCGATCCGCTCAATGTGGTTGTTTTCGATGCGGATATTCCGACCATATAGGTCCACCCGAATCGCGCCGCCACCACTGTCGACGAAGTGGCAGGACTCGATCACACAGTTCTCCGCGCCGCGCAGACGGAACAAGGCGTTGTCCACATCGAACATCTCCCAGTCATGCTGCAATCCGGCATCGTTGTCCTTAAGCGTGTAGCGATCCCCCTGCGTGAAGCTGAGCCCGCGAAAGTGCAGGTTACGGACCGGTATGTCCTTCGGGCCAGGGCGATCGATTTCGCCTTCAATGCGAATCAATTCGCGCAATTGGGGACGGACCACCGGTGTATCGGAACGGGGCCACAGGTAGAGTTTGCCTTTCTGAGTGTTGAGCACCCACTCCCCCGGTTCATCCAAATCCGCCAGAACATTCTCTACCCAAGCCAACTCGGACTCGACCAACTGAATGATCTGCGGCCGCAGGGTGTAGCTCCCCGGAATCTTGGTAGTCGCAATGCGCTCGGTCTCATTCACCGAAGCCAAGGGCAAGATGTTGAAGATCCAAGCATGCTGCGGACGAATGAACAGCTCCACATCCTCAATATTGGACCAATTTCTCAGGGTCCCTTCCGGATAATACAGTTTGTTTCGCGTGAGTTTAAACGCAGCCTGTTCGGCATCCGAATCCGGCACCTGCGCGGCGAATTTGGCGGAACGGGCCCGCGGCAGCCGGCCTTCACCGTCGTAAAGGGTGAGGAATTTTTCGTCCACGTCCGCCACCATAACGTGGCTGCGAGCGACCTCAGATAGGTCCGTGGATGTTTCTCCCAATCGCGTCCACCCATCGACAGCGACCGCCGAGGTGAAAACGGGTGTCTCTTCCGGGTAAGCGGCGTAGGTGATCGTCGCGTCGTCATTACCTGAGTCGTCCAATCCAAAGACGACGGTTTCGTCCAAGCGATATGTGCCCTCCCGGATGTAAACGAGGATGTCGCCCGTCCGTCTTCCCTTGAGCTCACGGACGGCATCCCGCGCCCGCGTCAAAGTCGCGAACGGACCGTCATTGCCCGCCGCGTTCGCGGCCGCAATAGTTCCCGACCATGCATCGCTGCCTGCAGACGAAATATAAAAATCCGCCGATGAAATCGCTCCCGCCTCGGCCCCTGCACTCACGCCGGCCAAGGTTACCGCAAGAAATAGTGAGAACAGAGTTTTCACCATTTGGTCAGTAATTCGCGCTGGGCTTCCAACCCAGTTTGGAAAATACCGCCGCCTTTTCAGCCCAAGAAGCTTTGCGATCAAAATAGGTCCCGTAGGGCTGGTAGCCGTGATGTGACACGGCCTGGGTTTGCCAGCGGGCAAGGTGCTGGTCGTAGATCTGGCGCATCGCTTTGAGCTCCGCGCGCGACTCCGCCAGCATGGTTTGATTTGTCAGTTCCAACGGATCATCGGCGAGATTGTAGAGTTCCTCGGTTTCCTCAAACCCTTTGGCGGCATAACCCCAGTAGAGGTATTTCATATCCTTGGTGACGACGCCCATCGCTTGGGCCGGCTTGTTACCCCAGACATTAATCAAGGCGATCGACTCATGAATTGCCGCGGTGGGGTCCTCGTAAACGCGCATCAAATCCCCTCCGTCCACATCGCGAGGAACGGGAAGTCCTGCGAGCGTGATAATTGTGGGTGCGATATCGATATTGGCCGCGAGCGCGTCACGGCGAAGGGCCTGCCCAGAATTTGCACTGCGGGGATCGTAAATGATCATCGGGACGCGGCTGGCTTCTTCGTAAGGCAAGACCTTGGAACCGTAGCCGTGGGAACCGTTTAAAAAGCCGTTATCGGAGGTGAAGATGACGACCGTGTTGCCGTCCACGCCCGCTTCAACCAGCGCATCTCGGATCATACCAACCGCCACATCGATGGCATAGATCTGCTGATTGTAGGTCGCCATGACCCGATCATATTCGTCCGAGTAGTGCCAATCGTGGAAGCGCTTATACTGGCGGCCTTGGCGACTCTGCTCTGAAAAATGTTCCCCATTTTCGCGGCCGTAGTTCTCCGGTTTCTCAAATGTCTTTCCCGCATAAACGTCATCATAAATGGGATCTGGTGTCGTGGGGTGATGGGGAGCCTTGAAGCTAATCGAGAGACAGAACGGAGCATCACCGGCGGCGGCATCTTTAATGAAGTCGCGCCCGAATGCACCGTAGGAGCGCGTTGAGTGCGGGTATTCTTTGGCATAGGCCACCATCGATTTATTCTTGGCCGTTTCGTAAGAGGTCTGACCCGGTCCCCCGCCCCAGCGGTCGAAATCATCCTCCGGCATGCCCAACCCTTCTGCACCTGGTGCATCGCGAAGCTCAAACCCGAATTTACCCGCAAAAGCGGTGGTATAACCCGCTTCCCGCAACAGAACCGGATACGACTGCTGCCAGATACTTGTCAGCATGTCACCATGGTCGAAGTTGCAGCCGGTTTTGTATTCGTATTTTCCCGTCATCGACGTTGCCCGCGAGGCCATGCAAATGGCGGTCGTGGTGTAGTAGCGGTCGAATGAGACGCCATCACCAGCGAGTCGATCAATCTGCGGCGTCTGCACATCCGGGTTGCCGTAGGATCCGACTGAACTCGAGCTTTGGTCGTCGGTCAGGAGGAAGACAATGTTGGGCCGATCCTTCGCGACCGAGCACACCGGCAACAGCAAAGCACCGAGGATTATGGAGGGAATAATTTTGTTCATGTTCGTGGGGGCGTTCTTTTAAAAATCGACCGAAAGGACGGTCAACAAAGCGGGGGCATTTCAATCAACACCTATAGCATCAGTTTCACCACTGTAATGTGCTTCGTCTGAGCCGCGGCGGAAAGCGAGAGCGTCAGGTCATTTCCCTGTTGGGAAAATTTAGCCTTTTTGCCCGTGGCCAAATAGGCGGCGGAGGCGACGGAATCCGATAGTCCATGGAGGGTGACCTTACCGGATTCGGGCCATTCAAATACATGCAGGTAGATAGCCTTGCCATCCTTGCTGGCGGAGATGTCCCCCCACTCCGGGCGGGCATCCAGCGGGTTACGGACACTGCTGTAGATGGACTCGCCATTCACCTTCAGCCATTCGCCCATCGACTTGTAGATCCGGACGGCTTCCGGATCGAGTTTGCCATTACCCATGGGGCCGTTGTTGATGAGCGCGTTGCCGCCCGCGCAGATCGTGTGCACGAAGCGATGGAGATCTCCTCTTCCGTGTGGTAGTAGTGCTCACCTTTGGTCTAGTAGCCAAACGAGGAACTCACGCTATCAGGCGACTCGACATACAGCGGCAGCTTCTTGGTCGGGACCTCTTTATCACCGATCGAGACGTAGTCGTAGTAGGGCAGATACTGCGGATCGATCTTACCCTTCCCCTTGTGGATGATGCGCGAGTTGATCAGGCAGTCGGGGCGATACTTCCGCACCATGTCACTGAAGAGTTTCACCCGCTCCAAGTTCATACCCGCTGGAGTATCAAACCAGATCAGATCCAATTCGTAGTTCTTCACCAGCTCTTCCACTTGCGGAAGGCTCTTCTTATGGATGTAGCGATCCATGTTGGGCTGAAAGTCCTTGGGCAGATTGGGATGAACATCCCAGCGGAAAATTTCCTTACTCGGAACGATCATGGGAGCATCCGGCTCATTCCAGTCCTGGGCATTCGAATAATAGACGCCAAACTTCAGCCCCTGACGGTGACAGGCTTCGCTCAGCTCTTTGATGATGTCGCGCTTGAACGGCGTGCAATCGACGATGTTGTAGTGGCTGACCATCGATTTGAAGAGCGCGAACCCGTCGTGATGCTTCGAGGTGATCACCACATAGCGAATCCCCGAATCCTTAAAAGTCTTGGCCCATTCGTCAGCATCAAACTCCGAGGGATTAAATTGCGTCGCGATCTGATGATACTCCGTGGCCGGGATCTTGGCCGAAATCTGAATCCATTCGGAGTAACGGTGTTCGTTACCGCGTCCTTTGTATTCACCTTCCAAGGTCGAATAGACCCCGAAGTGAATAAATGCGCCGAACTTGGCATCGCGGAACCAGAGGTTCTGACGGGCGATCGAATCCGGGGTCTGCTTCAGGTCGTCGTCGAAACGATATTCAAAAGAAATGTCGTTCGGAGCCACTGGAATCTGCGTCGCGGGATCATTGGCCGTCAGAGGTAGGGCACTGGCGGCAACAATGAGTAAGGGGAATAGGATTGGTTTCATTTCTGTTCCGGGTTAGGGGGGAAAAGAGCTTTGCCCGTGGGAAAGCCACAAGCGGACGACATCAGGACTACTGAAGACCACTCTGATCGGATTTTTTCCATTCTAACCCGGAATCGATACTCTGCCTATCCCCTAATAATGGGGTAATAATAATTGAGCCTCACTCAGAGATGAACGCATCCAATGGAGATCCAAAAACACTTATCGTCGACGGTCCGGCCGAGCGCTTTTGCGAGACCGATGAAGAGGATTCGGGGCAGGACGCTGACTCGGTCAGGAAAGACCAAAGGCCTTGGATAATTCGTCGATGGCGTCATCTCCCATTTCAACGAGGCCTCCGAGGCTCTCGGCATCGATCAGAGAGGAGGCGGTAAACTCCGCTACTTCGATACGGTCATAGGCTTCCAGCAATCCACTGCCGAGGGAAAGGACCGCTTCGTTCTCGATCATCAAAACCGGGCTGGCCCGACCAATCGTTTGAGAGACCCGGTCTTCGTCGGTATACTGAGACCCAAACGGCAAACGGGGCACATCTCGCAGCAGCAGATAGCTTTCCGGGATGGTTCTCGTGGCGAAGGGTTTGTCCACCAGACAGAACGCGGTGCTACACACCGGCTGGGCCGTCATGATGGCACCCACCCACGGATGGTCCCGGTAGATCGTTTCGTGCATCTTAACGGAGCGGCTGGGCAACTTACCGCGCTCCCGTTGACCGTTGGCGATGAGCACCATGTCTTCCGGTTCCATCAAGTTGCGATCCACTCCGGTGGGAGAAATTAGAAACTGTTGATCATCGAGCCGGGTGGAAACGACGCCCTCCGCACTGGAGACCAGCTGATGGTGATAGGCGCGCTTTATGATGTCGCTCATGTGACGACGGCGGGCCTTCTCGGAGCTGGAAATCGGTCCCCGGTCAAACTCAGGCAGCAGGTGCTTGTCCTGCTTGCGCAACTCTACTTGAGCCGGCGTCAGCTCGCGGATGCCACCGAGGCGTTGGGCGTTGATCGCGAGTTGACCGCAAAATTCGAGCGTTTCGAAACGACTGAAGGCTTCCAGCAAATCGCCCCCACCGCACACCACGCCATGGTTCTCGAGGATCACGGAGTCGTTTCCCTCACGGTAGGAGTCAGCAATGTTGCGGCCAAGTTGTTCGCTGCCCGGTAAGGCATAGGGGGCGAAACCCACATTGCGACAGACATCGTAGGCCTGCGGGATCGCCCTCACCGGCGGCACCTGGCGCACGATGCTGAACGACACCAACGCGTTGGGATGCGCATGCACGATGGCCTTCAAATCGGGCCGGGCCTCGTAAATCGCTTGGTGAAAAGGAAACTCCGACGAGGGTTTATTACGGCCTTCGATCTTTCCGTCCGGATGCACCCGCGCAATGTCCTCCCACGTCAGCGAGCCCTTATCGACGCCCGCTGGTGTGATCCAGATGGTGCCGTCATCATCAAGAATGGAAATATTGCCCCCCGAGGTGGTGGTCATGCCCCGCGAGTAGATGCGGTCCATGATATTCAGGATCTGTTCCCGGGGATGGAGGTATTCGAATTTTTTCACGTTATAGAAGGGATGAATCTAAAAGCTATTCGGGTGGCCGAGGTGGGAGTTCGATCACCTTGACCTGCTGGTGGCGCACCAACCGCAGTTGCAGCGGAGCATCGTGAGCCTGGGGCAACGAATCAAAAAACTGGATCAAATTCGACACGGCCTGCCCGTTGACTCCTTGGATCAAATCCCCCGCCAATAATCCCATCTGGGAGGCAACCGAGCCCGCCGGCACATCCATCACCGCGATGCCACCCGCTTCTTTGGCCACGCCATAGGCAGAGAATTCCTCACCCACCAGACCATGCAAGCGGGCCCCCTGCCAATACACGTCCTCCGGCCCATCCCCAGCAGCGCCGAGCACGTTGAGTTCCGGAATGACCGGGGTGCGGGCAATAGCCCGCAAAGAGGGTTTTTTCACGCCGAACTGATCCATGGGGGAATTGGTAAATCCCAGGGCGGTTGCCGGGGAACTTGGTTGAATCCGGAAGTCGCCGTTGGCCGGATCTACAAACGACAGCTCAGCCACGACGGAGTGCTCATCCCAACCCAATCCTTCCGGCGATTCCTTGATGCCGGGATCCCGGGAGTGAAACACGTTGGTGTCGATCTGCTTGCCGGGGAAATTCACCCGGATGTCCTGGTGCGGCGTCATGAGAATGTTGCCGAACACTTCGTCGCCACTGTGGTTATACCAAACGTGGGGATGCAGTCCATTATTCACCACGACGTTGTTCCAAGCGCGCCGGCCAAATCCCTCGCGAAACTTCAGTCCTCCCCGCAACAACAGGTTGTTGTAGATGGCATAGTTGCTGGAGCCGTCATCCAAATCAATATCCCAGCCATGATCACAGCGCCACCGACTGTCGCGAATGATCGTCGTGTGCATCGCATCCAGAAACGGCAGGCTCGGATCGGCATCCACCTCTCGGGATGTTATCGAACGATCACTGTGCCAGAATCGATCCCGGCCCCAGGAATTGAAGGAGCCGTGGTCGTGCGTTTCGAGCACGGTATCAAACACGTCGCATCGTTCGATCAGATGACCGCCCCAGCACCCGTCGCCGATGTTGATGCCCGCCCGGGCACAATCGTAAACCGAGGTATCCCGCACGGTGATGCCCATCGACATGGAAATCTGCACGCCCGCTGGTTGGCGCTCGACCCGACCGATACCGTGAATCAGGCAATCGGCCACGATGCCCTGGGCCGGGTAGTTGTTGGTTTTGGGGCCCGGAGTGCGATCGATGGTGGCGAGGTCATTCTTCTCGTGGTATTCGAAGAGCGGATTCCTCACGGCACCCGGATCACCGACAAAACACACCCCACTGCCGCCCACGTCGTGAATGTGACAACCGCGAATCAAGGTCCGGCGATTGTAGTTACTCACGAAAACCGCGTTACCGCCCACCTGATCGAATTCGGTATCGAGAATCTGAATATCCTCGGTGCCGGTGAGGAAGAACGCCCCACCCCGGTAGATCGTCCAGTCGGAGCGCAGCAACGGCTCCTTGGTCTCCATGAAAGTCCGCGCCGCATGCCTCACCACAAAACCCTGCATCGAGATGTGCCGCACCGGCTCAAGCTCCGTTCCCCGAAACTCCACCAGATGCCGCAGACGCACCACCTCGATGGATGCCGTGGACAAATCGGTGCCGTCGGGTGGCAAGTAATAGAGCGTGGCAGAGTCGGCGTCGTGGAACCATTCGCCAGCGGCATCCAGTTCCTCGAATATGTTTTCAACCATGCGGAACTCCGCGTGCATTCCCATCTGGCGGTTGTTCTGCCAGCCTCCCTCGTAAGTCACCTCACCTGCCTCATCCTTACCGGTGATACGATAGTGGTAGCCACCCCACCGGGAGCGATGCATGGCGTGGATATAGCCACCGGTCGGGTCCGCCCAATCGGCCGCCCGCTCCGCCGCGAAAGCATCGGCGGCGAAGCCCTGATAAGCCGCGGTGGGCTTGCTCGCGTCGTAGTTGGGATAACGCGCCATGCGTTGGCGTTCCCCATTCACAAACAACTGATCAATCGACAGTCCAGCCGGCGTCTTCGCTTGGAAAATCCCGTCGCGATAGGGCGTCCATCGCAGCTCTAGCGAGGATCCACCGCTGAGCACCGCAGCGCCTTCGTTGTTTGCCCGGTAAATCACCGGAGCTTCCGCCGTGCCCGAGTCTTGCGGACCCAACACCAACGTATCCGGTAAGTAATACACGCCATCAGCCACATGCACCGTCACCGGCTCCTTGCCGGCAACGGCACTCACCAACTCCCGAGCGCGCTCCAGGCTGGCTACGGGCTTCGCCGCCGTGCCGGGATTACGATCCGTCCCGGCCGGGTCGACATAGAAGTCGGCCGCGGTCAGGGCCGGGCCTACGGCCAAGGCCAGGCTCAAGGAGCACCAGCGGAACATGATGGGAATCACGAGTTCCGCTTAGCGACGTTTGACCACCGCGTAATAGGCTCCAACCACGTCATCGTGACCGGGACCGGTTTTGAAAGAGGCGCGGAATTTGGTATCGCCGGCGGCGAGTTCGAGTCGGAAATGGATACCTTCATCGGAAGCGCCCACGGGTTTCTCTTCGTAAAAATCACCCACGTAGAGAATGGCGCTTTTCGCTCCAATGCTACGCCCGGCGGGGGCGCGGTAAGCCTCCAATCCTGGCACGGGAGCGCCCGGAGGGAGTTCAGCATTAATCGCTCGAGCCAATTCGGGGGGATAGCGGCGCAGTTCGATATCGTATTCGCCGGCTTCGGCCACGGTGACAGACCAGTAGCCATCAATCGCATAACCCCGACGGATGTGTCCTTGATTCCAAGGGGAAACCGGAGCGGTCGTGATCCAGTCATGCGCATTGAGCACCACGGGGTTGGACTCAGCGTGGCCAATGACCAGGCGCTCTTCTTTCACAAAACTCGGTGAAATACTGGCCCACCATTTATCATAGTCGGCCCTCAGGGCGGCGACGACCTTCGGGTGTTTCTTCGCCTCATCTGTCGTCTGCGACGGATCAGTTTCCATATCGTAAAGCTCCCGACCATTGATCAGACGCCAGCGCTTCGTCATCGTGGCCGAGTCTTTCCACTTGATGGGATCCACGACCCGTTGGGAATCGGTGATGATGGCACGCTCCACCCAAGGCGTGGGATTGTTATAGATGAGCGGCGTCAAAGTCCGGCCATCAAAACTGTAGTCCATGGGGATTTGCAGCCCGCACAGATCCATCAGCGTGGGGAGCACATCGATGTGGGCCGTCAGTTGGTCCACATCGCGGCCCTCCGTGAGTTGACCCTCCGGCCAATGCATGAAGAAGGGAACCCGGTGTCCCCCATCGTAGGCCGAGCCTTTTTTACCGCGCATACCGGCGTTGAACACTTCGCTTCCGGTCGCGCTACCGTTGTCGGTCATGAAAATGAAGATCGTATTATCGGCCACGCCCTTCTCTTCCAAGTAGGCTCGGAGGGCACCCACGTTGTCGTCGATATTTTCGATCATGCCGAAGAAAATCTCTTCTTCCGGCGTCAGGCCTTTGCCTTTATATTTCTCCCAGTATTCCGGTGGGCAGTGGTAAGGCAGATGCGGCGCGTTGGGGGCGATGTAAGCCAAGAAGGGTTTGCCCGCTTCAATACTCTCGCCGACGAAACGGGTGGCTTCACGGAAAAAGACATCGGTGCAGAAGCCCTCGAACTTTTCGGGGGTGCCGTTGCGGAAATACGTGTCGTTAAAATAGGAGTTATCCCAGAAGTCCGGCGTCTGCCCCACGCCGCCGCCGGCGTGGCGCACAACATCCTGAAATCCCCGATCCTCCGCGCGATAGGGATAACCGTCACCGAGATGCCATTTGCCAAACATGCCGGTGGCATAACCGTTATCCGAGAAGACATCGCCCATCGTGATGGCTCCGAGCCGCAACATGGAGCGGCCCATGATCGTGTGCCACGGTCCGGCTCGGTTGGTGTAATGTCCGCTCAACAAGGCACCGCGCGTCGGCGAGCAGGTCGGGCTGACATGAAAATCAGTCAATCGCAGACTCTCGGCGGCAAGCCGATCGATGGCGGGGGTTTGCAGGTGGGGGTTACCCGTGCTGCCCAAATCGCCGTAGCCTTGGTCGTCGGTCATGACGAGGACCACATTGGGAGCGGCTGCCTGGACCGCTATTCCCGTCACCACGCCCAGAATCAAGGCAAGGAGTTGGCGACGCGGGCGAATTCGAAAAGAAGGGAGGTGCATTTTACAAGGGTGAAATTCAGAGAGACCACCGACAGTCTAGAGCATGACGACCCTGCCGACTACCCCGTTTTTAGGGGATTGGCAGCCGGGTTAGAATGATTGTCGTCAACCGCGCCCACTAGCTCTCGCGAGACGAATAATAATCCCTTTGGCACAATTTGGTTCAAACCCTAGCGTCACTCGATCCGGCGACCGTGCCGGGTGCGACCCCGGGCTTCATCGGCGACAATACTGACCACTCTCTTGCGCTCTTCGAAGCTCAGACGGATGAATTCGCCAATGCTTCCATTCGGGTATATTCCTGAAACCCCTTTTTCGATCAGCCAATCGACGATACGTCTTAGCTCGGATTCAGCCAGTGCCCCCTGGGAGTCGTAGGGAGCAATCGTGGGAACATATATACCTTGAAGTGCGTTCATTCGAAAAAATACCGAAAATCAATCAGCGATGGCAGGACCGAACATCACCCTCGGGGTCGAGAGACTCAAGCGGATACCTCCTACTAGCCCAATGACAAATGAGAATCGCTATCCACAAAAAACCTCCGACCAAGAGTACTTGATCGGAGGTTCGAAAAGACCGTTTAGGAATTCAAATACTTAAAAACTAAACGAGTTCGATAGCACGAACGAACGAGGAACGGGAATCGCCACGCGCGAAGGCGAACCATCGGGCTGAGTTTGAACAACAATTGGATCGCTGTCGGCGAAAATGTTGCGGATGTTCAGCTGAACTTTCCAACTCACCTTGTCATTAAGGATCTTGCGACGATAGCCGACCCAGAGGTCGGTGTAGGCCCTGGTTTCGTTCCAATAGGGCTTGCTGACATCTGGAATAATAACGGGAACGTTGGGATCATTGAGATTCGGATAGCCGATGGCCGACCTGTCCGTCCAGCGATACGCCGTTCCGAGGTTGATCCCTTTGAACCGACCTTCCTGGATGGAATAGTTGCCTACGAATCGGTAATTCCACTCGGCTTGTTCAGGAGTCGGCGAACCGTCAAGGGCCTGTCCGAGATAATAAGCGCCCGCTTGTCGAGAATTAGCCATACGAGCCCCAAATAGAGAATTCGCAGGGTATAGCGTATCGCCTTGGGCCCTTAATTCGCTCCCCAGCGGGTTACCTTGGCTGCTTAGCCTAGGACCTTGCGACACAGATTCAAAGGCATCCCTGAATAGATTGACCAGAACGCCCATTCCCCCCGCGACATTGCTGCGGGTAACGGTTCCCTGCGAGGCGTTGAAAGCCAGGCGCAAATTTCTGGTGGGATTGGCGGTCAACTCGAATTCGTAGCCTTCGGCTTTGAGATCGGACGTGTCCGACAACACACCGGTGGTGATTTGGGTCGTCGTAACCCTTGCTTCATCAGTCGCCGTTTTCGGGCTAAAGGTGAAGTTCATTTGGTCGAGGGTGAAGTCGGTCCAAACGCCTTCGTACTCAGTCATGAAGGTGTTGAAGTCATTAAGCGACATGTAGTTCGACATGAAATTGGGGTCATCTTCAATTTCATCCAAATATCCATTCCTGTTCATGTCGGGATCTATGCCTGCCAGGTCGCCTGTCGTATTGATATCGAAGATACCATCCTGATTTTCATCAGCCATGTTCCGAGCCTCCCAAAGATCACGGTATTGACGCGATATGACATTGGCGAACACGCGGTAGGCGAAGGATGCATCGCCATAGGTGTCATTCACAATATCCCCTTCATAGCGGGTAACGCGAAGCACCAGCTTATTGTCCATCGCCGAATAGGTGAAACCGTAGTCCTTAGTGGTGCCATCTTGGCCCGGCAGACTATTGCCAAACCAATCAAACTGACCCGGGGATGCCACGAAGTTCGTGTTTTCGCCGTAGTGGAACGAGAGAGTGTGGCCTTCAGGCATCCATTGTTCCGGAGTCTTTAGCACGAACCCGTAGCCGAAGTTGCTCGCTTCAGATTTTTCGGTTATGATGTCAGAACGGCTGAGGTTAAAGGAGGCGGGATCGTGAATCGAAATATTGATCTTGTCCGGACTCGGAGCCGTCGCCGCCGTGGTTCTTTCCGCATTAAAGCGTCGCACGTCGACGGAATCTTTCCGCCACCCCAGATTGGCCACGAGAAGTTCGTTGAATAAAAAGCTCTGGACATTCAACGCCTGCGAACTGGTCTCGGTCCCCGTGATATTTCCTTCGACAGGCTGAAATGACGAGGTGTAGTTGCCGTAATCACGGTAAGCCAGCCTGCCATCCCGGTTCGTGAGCACGTTGGGATCTCCTTCAGACTTGAAGACCAAAGGCACTTCGTGATTTTCGGGGAGATGGACATTGGCATTGCCTTGCAGTCCGGTCGTGTGGAAATCCGAAAGCTTGAAGTTGGGGTCATCAAACGCGTTGAGAAACGGCTCGCTAATATAGAAGATAGCCGATCCTTCGCGTTGGAATACGTTGGCATCGGTGCTGAGATGGAAATCAGCATTATTGCCCATAACCAAAGGTTCAGTCGTTCTCGATGTTCGAACGAAGTCGTTCTCGTCGGCCAACAAGCTGAAGGTATGGCGTCCCAGTTTGCTGAAGAAGCCGTCCTCGAATTTATCTCCGAAATCAAGTTTGGCGAACGCAGTCGCGCGGGCCGCGTCCCGTTCTTCGTCAATGAATGTCCTATCCGACGCGCTCGCATAGAAGAAGAGTCGGCCTAAATTCGGATTAGTATCTCCAAAGAGAGAGTTAGGCCCTACGACGTGGCTGTAGTTGATGTCGAGGTCGATTCGGGGAGATCCCGAAAGCGAAAATCCGGTTCTCGAGAAGTCCTCCTTAGAGTAATCGAGGCTGATACCATAGTTGCCGTCATCCGAGACGGCCTCAAGCGAGAACATGGTACGATCAAAGTCATTGGAGTTTATATCGTTCTTCCCGGTGATGAGGTTTTTGCGGAAATCGAATAAATCGTAATTGAGCAAACCTTGGTTGTTCCACCTCGTGTAGTCCTCACCCGTAGCGGGGTTGATCAGGCTCGTGCCGAAGAATGACTGTCGAGGGGTCGTTTGAAAGGTGGCCCAGGTTTGACCCGCATAATTCCCGAAGGGATCCCAAGTCGGGCTTCCGGGCCGAATGCGATTGTTCGTCCAGCCCGTATCAACCGCCCGAGTGGGAAGGCCATTGGCATCTTCCGTTCCATCGTAAACGAGCATCCATCCGTTTCTCTTCAGGAATTGGTTTCTGTACAAACCATAATTCAGAGCGTCTCCGTTGCTATCCACGCCCGTGTAAGCGACGTTGTAACCGGGAGTGGCACTATTCCTGATTAGGTTGCCGAATACATCGAAAACCATGCGCCCAGCACTATTCGGAAACATGACGTTATCATTAAGATCATAAACGGGACCAAAGTTATTGCCCATAATATTACCGAGCCAGGCGGATACGGTTTCCAGTGGACCGTTTCGTTCTACGGAGATGAATTCGGTATCTCCCGATTCATAATTTCCACGAAACGTAATATTGTGCTCCTTTGAAGGTTTGAAAGTAAAAGCCGCAAAGTGCCGGGACTGGTCCGAAAACGCCGGCTTCTGCATAAATTCCTGATTTTTTTCCTTAATCGCCAGTCGGACGGCAAGTTTGTCTTCGATGAGAACTTTGTTCACATTGAACGAAACTTCCTTGGAAAGATTATCCTCAAATTCCTCGGTAGATAGCCTGGTATCAATCACATAGGAATCACGGCCGAGACTAGCGGTTTGCAATCCGGTGTTGACGATGCCGCCCGGAGAGCCGAGGCCGAAAAGAAACGAGTTCGCTCCCCGATTGATGTCGATGCGATCCGCATTGTAGGAATCGAACGGAATGCTCGACGCAAAGTAGTTCGTGGTCCGCGTCGGCGCGGTCATACCGCGAACGCGATTGGCCGCATTCGGATTTTGGCGAGCTCCCGAATTGTCAATGTCACCCGGCCTCTGCTGGTCGTCGTTGCCCAGTCCCGCAGAAATCTGCTGGTAATCGCTGAGCCCACCGAAAGCTTCGGTAGCGGTCGTGTAGGCGAGAACTTCATCCAGGCTGGTCGCGCCGATATCCTGCATAAAGTCTTTGGTGACGACCTGCACGGAAGTGGCGAGATCCTTGAGATTTGTATTCAAACGGCCACCGGCCAAAGTTTGCGTGGAGTAGTAGCCTTGATCCGCATTGGCATCTACTTCGAAGGGGGAGAGTTCAACTACAGCTTCATCATCCACTACACTTTGAGCAAACAGGCCCAAAGGAATAAAAAGTGCGCTCCAGAAGCACACTGATTTCCGCATAGAGAATGCGGTTAATTGCGAGGTATAATTGTTCATATTTTGCAACCGGACAAGCCATGTTGATAGTGATTCTTCAAACCCCTCCCTCGTTAAAACGCCTATCTCCGCTGAGTCCTAGAAACGCAAATAACGATCGATTGAGACGATCACCATACGAGTTGGCTTGGATTTCGGAAAAGTGGAATATAACGAACGGCGGGGCTGTCGATCTTCTGTCAGGAACTCACTATTTTCAGGGTGAACCGAGATTCGGGGTTGGGAGGTATTATTTGGGGCTAGGAGGTATTAGTTCACTCGAAGAATGAGAACACCTAATCTACTATAGGGTATTTTTCCGGGATCGTATACCCTGTTTATACCGGGGGGTGATATTTCTCCGGGACCCGGCGCCTTGGCTTGCGACGCCGTCGAGCGACTCGCGCCGACCCATAAATGCCCATCATGCCCTCACCAAACGAGCAGATCTGCCCCGTCATCGAATCGGCGTGGTCGGTCGGCACCGGTAAGTGGTGTCATCGATCTGACAGATGTTGGTGCCACACGATGTCTCCGGTCTCGTTCTCAATATCGAGCTGGACCGATGCGTGGGCATACTCGCGGGTGTAGGTGTAACCCGAACGAATCGCCGGTCCCTTGGGCGCGCCCAACGGACGGTTATAGTCGGACGGATGTGTCATCCAAGTGCTGCTTTTCTTGGCATCATAGCTGTCTTTCAAATCGAAGTAACTGTAGCGCTCGGCGCAAATGAGAAACATCGCCAACTGGTAGTTAAACCGGCTTGGCGCACCCCCGCCCCGCTGGAGGGACTCGCCCTTCCCGGCGGCGTATGTTGGGGTTTCATCCGCATCCTGTTGGTTCCCGCCCAAATTACAGGTGTAGGCGATGACAGCGCCCTGCCGGGCGGCTTGCTGAATGGCCGCAATGCCCTTGGCCACATAGTCCTGCTTCGCCATCCCCACCGCCCCTTCAAATCCCTCGATGTAGGAACCGTCCAGAGCTTGCATTTGACTCAATCCCGAATCGGGAAAGCGCGCCCGCAGCACATTCGCAAGCATCAGCTTGTCCGGCCCCAACGCCTGCCGGGTATCTGCGATCATGAGGTCATAACTAGCCAGCACGGCTGTTTTCTTCTCCGGCCCGATTTCTTTGTGCAGATAAACCGGTTCCACCACCTTGACCACGCCATCCAGAAAGAGCCCATCAATCGCAGGATCGGCACCCACCGCCATCGCGCTGTCGATCCACCAATCACGTAGCGCGGGATTGGTGAGATCATACGCTGGAACCACATTTCGCACGAGTTTTTCATTACCATCTTTCCCGATCAAATAGGCCCCAGGAATATCCGCTAAAGTCGCGTTCGCAGCGTAGCTGCCGTAGTGCACGATCACGTTGCGATAATACAAAATTTTCGTGTTCGGATTGACCGTCTTAACGGCGCGAGCGGCCTTCAACGTTCCCGCCTCCACCGAGCCGGAATCCTTATGCCCAGTCGCTTTCTCAAACGTGATGAGCGGAAAGGTCGCGAGGTATTGAATCTCTTCAGCCGTGAACGCGGTATCTTTTCTGATGTGCACATACAAGGGCACGCGGTCCCATGAAAACGCCGGCATCCGCTTCGAATTCGCTGCGGGCGTGGACGATGCCTCCGCCTGCAGTGCACTCAGCGGTGCCAGTAACATGGCGCTGAAGATAACGACAAAAATAGTTTTCATATTAGTTCCGTAAAAACGGGTGATGATGTTATTCGTCCGACTCCTGCCAAACCCGCTTTTATTTGGATTTCGGACTGAGGCAGGTTGGATCCGCTTCGGTGGGCAACGTGGCGTTCCAGTCGAGCACCATTTTGGTCAATCTCGCTACGATTTCGGGGTGCGCCTTCGATTGATCCTTGGCGGCGTCCTCGGCCCGGTCCCATTGCAAATTGTGCAGTTCGGATTGGGTGCCGTCGAAATTACTCACCAGCTTCCAATCACCGTCGCGAACGGCCAGACTATCCGCCCGATATCGCCAGAAGAACGGTTGGGTGCGGAGAACTGACTCGCCCTTGAACGCCGCTAAGAGGTTTTCGCCATCGCCTTGGGCCGCGGCGGGAGGAGTCACTCCGGCAGCCGCGCAGAAGGTGGGCAACAAATCGATCGCCGTGAGCACGGTGGTCTCATTTTGCATGCCTTCGGGCGTATGGCCCGGCCAACGCACAATAAAGGGCACCCGCACACCGCCTTCGAAGAGGCTGCGTTTACGGCCGCGTAACCCACCTGTTTCGCCCAGACTGTAATAGTTGCGCCACGCACCCGGTTTTCCTTTCTGGTCCGGGCCACCGGTGTTCTCCGGGCCGTTGTCGCTGGAAAACACCACGATGGTGTTTTCCTCCAGGCCGTGGCGCTTCAAGGCATCCAAAATCATGCCGACTTTCCGGTCTCCGTCGGTGATGACCGCCGCGTAAACCTGCCGCCGTTCATCGAGATGCTGCCACATCTCCAGCGATGCTTCCGATGGATGGTGGGCCAGATGACTTTCGTGCAACCAAACATTCAAATAAAACGGGCGGTCCTTGTGAGTCTCAATGAATTGCACCGCCCGGTTGGGGATGTCGTCGCCCTTGCGGTCGACCTTGGGTCCGGGTCCCCCAAAAACCGCCGATTCGTCGATTCCGTAGTCGGCCATGGTCGGCTTGCCGTCCCCCATGTGCCATTTGCCAAAATGTCCCGTCCGATAGCCGGCTGCTTTCAAATAGCGCGTAGTGGTGGGGGCTTTGGCGTCCAGCCAGTCCGGCATCTCCGGGCCTCGAGGTCCGCCGAAAACATGATTAATGCCAAAGCGCGCCGGATACCGCCCGGTCAGCGCGGCCACCCGACTCGGTGAACACACGGGGTGAAGCACATTGAACTGCTGAAAAATGATGCCCTCGCTGGCGAGTCTGTCGATAATGGGCGTCTTCAGCCACGTGTTGCCATGGGATGACAAATCGCCCCACCCCCAGTCATCGGCGTAGATGAAGACGATATTGGGCGGCGGTGATTCGGCGACGGATACCGTGCGAAGCACCGCGGCGAAACCGAGGAAAACGATCCAAGTTTTGAATTTCATAATGGGAACAATGGGGCGATTTCTGATCCCACTCAGGATCGTGATTTGGGTTTGGGAGTTGTTCGCTACGCGGAAACAGCTTGGTGGCGTAGCGCCAATACTTACGGACGGGACAGTGCCGCTAAGGCAACGGACCGAATCGGGACCAAGTCAGACCATCTACTCATTCTAGAATTCTCCATTCCAGTTTTCGATATTGATGACAAATCCGGCGGTGGGATCGTCATCACCCAGACAAGCTAGGAACAGATATTCTGGCTTTCCGTCTTTCCACAAAATGTGAGGCCGTTCCGTGCGGGCCAGTTTCGCCCCGAAGTAGAACGTGTTGGTTTCGTAGCCGACTTTGGGCTCTCCCCAATCAATGCCATCTTTCGAGGCGTAAATCAAACCGGGGCGAAAACCGCCGGGCCTAATTTTGGCTGCCGGAATCGGGCTCCCGTTCAACAAATTAATTACCCCCGTCCGATCCTCCACGATCATGTAGTAGACCCCGTTGTAGCGGAAAATATAGGGATCCTCGAGATCCACTTGGTCGGCGGCATAGCTGATAACAGGGTTGCCTGCGTAATTCACGTAGGGGCCTTCCAGACGATCGCTTTCCGCAAAGGAAATTTCCCGAAACGCTTTCTGATCACCGCTTTTATTGGTCATCGATTTGAAGTAGATGCGGAACTTCTCCTCCGGCGTGACGACGAAAGTGGGATTGGAAGCATGCACAATTTCCGCCCCGGCCATCATTCCGGATGCCGGGATCACGGGATTCAACGGACTCTCTTGCCATGGCCCATCCAGTGATTTGGCGGTGGCAAGACCGACCTCCTGGCGATTCAGTACCAAGTGATTGTTCTTCAGGAAAACGAGAACGTAAGTATCCCCTACTTTCGAAACCTGAGGATTGTGATAGGTGGCCTCATCACTCTCAAAAGTGATGCCCACAAACGTGTAGGGGCCTTCCGGTTTGTCCGCCGTATAATGCCCAATCTTACTGTGTTTGGACCAGATGCCCTTGTTGGGAATAATGGAGCAGAATACGTGAAGCTTTCCGTCTTCGTCGTAAATGGGAGCCATGCAGTGATTCCAAAAACCTTCGTCCGCCGGAATGATGTAGGCGCCCGAAACCTGCGCCTCCAAAAACGAAGACGCTTCCGTTGCTGATAACTGGCCGCTTAAAGCACCCATCATTAGAATAGCGGACAGGCCTATTTCGGTTAATATATTTTTCATCATAGATTCAGTTGTTAAGCGGGAACGCACAGGGAAATGAGCCTCATCATTGAAGCTCTGTACAGGCGGCTACTCAAAGTGCGAGCGAAGGAAGTTTCGGAGTGGAATCACAACCCTATCAACATCCGCACGCACTGGGTATCCCGCATTCACGGGGAAAGTCGAATCGGACAAGCAGCGTAACCGCACGCCCACTCGGCCTACCCTTGTATTCACCGGGTGAATATTTAAATTAAGACCCACGGGAGTAGGAACAACTGGACTGATGACTCGGAAATACCTATCACCGAACCCATGCGAGCCCCCGTTTGGCCACTACCCCTGTTGCTGTTGGCTGGCTTTTTCTCCACCCTTTGTTCCGCGAATTCCCCGGAGCAACATTCTCTGTCTGAACTGGAACAGCGGCTGCAGGAAATTGATGACCAACGCTCCAGCCTAGCGAACTACAATCTGACCGGTGGCATCGGCGCCATCGGCTTTCGTTCTCCCGCCTACCCCACCCCCAACCAATCCGAATGGATCGAAATCGATTTCGGAGAAGTCGCTCCTCTCGATCAGGTGCTTCTCGTCCCCGCAATTAGACGCGATGGCGTCATGGGATTCCAAGCCGACGGATTCCCCGTTGCTTTTCGATTGCTGGCCGGAACGCACGAAGACCGCACCGGCACGGTCGTGGCGGAATTTGACGGGAGTGAAAATCTATTACCTCGCATCGCTCCACTGGTCATCTCCTGTGACGGCGTTTTGGCCTCTTGGATACGACTCGAGACCACCACGCTTTCCCTGCGTGAGTTTGACGCGAAATATGCTCTCCAGCTCTCCGAGATTTTGGCCTTTTCGGGCGAAGAGAATGTTGCCCTAAACCGACCGGTGAAATTCCCCGACAACCGTGGTGACTCGTCTGCCCCGGGGTGGCCAAATTCTGCCTTAGTGGATGGATTTCTGCCGTATTTAATGGCTTCAGCCCACGGAGAAAAAAGCGTGGCCTATCTCGCGTCGCCGCTCGCGACTGACCACCCCGCCCTGCTGATTGATCTCGGGGCGAACTATCCGATCTCCCGACTTCACCTCCACGCGGTTGATCAAGGCGACACCGTGCCGCAGGCCTACACCGGGGATATCGGGATTCCTCGCGTCCTCTGGGTAGAGGGTGCGAATGATCCCGACTTTCAGGATGCCAAATTTTTAACCGAATTGCGCCATAGCACCCCCTACGACGTAGGGCCGATTCTGATGTTGGCATTCCCGGAATTCAATTGCCGCTACGTGCGTCTGACTGTGATGGAAGCAAACCACGATCCGCTCTACCCGAAATTCCCTTCCCGTTTTGGGTTTGCCGAAATCGAGCTTTTTTCTCGCGGCGAAAATATCGCATTGCACAAGCTCGTCACCATCAACTTCGAGCCCGCTGACGACCTACGCCCTATCGTGAATCTGACCGATGGTTGCAACTATTTTGGCACGATCTTGTCCATCCGAGAATGGCTGAACCAACTGGCCTTGCGACACGAAATCGAACGGGATCGCCCGTTGTTCAGCGCTGAACTTAACCGCCGCTACCTCCACCAAAAGAACATCGTGACCCAGCTGTCCGGACTCGCCGTCGTGCTGGCCTTCGGCTGCGTCGTCATCTTTCTAATCGACCGAAATCACCAACATCGGGCCGTCGAGGAAACCCGCAAACGAATCGCAGCCGATCTCCATGATGAACTCGGGGCCGACCTCCACGCCTTGGGTCTATTGAGTGATCTGGCCTACTCCGCCAGGTCGACCCCGCAGAAGTTGGGCGGCTTCTTGCAGCGTATCCGCGCCATCACCGAACGCACGGGCAAGGCGGCGCTCCACTGCACCAACCTACTCGAAGCCGAGGACCTGCACAAAGATCTCGTCAATGATGTCCGCAATACGTCCACCCGCATTCTAGCCGACTTGGAGCAATCCGTCGAAATCGAAGGAGCCGATCAATTACGGCGGCTCAGTCCGCGCAAGAACTTGGACCTGCTCCTATTTTACCAAGAGTGCCTCATCAATATCATCCGTCACTCCGAGGCGACCTGGGTTAAGACCCGCTTGAAGGCGATCGGCAGACAAATCTATCTCACCGTGGAGGATAATGGTTGCGGCCTCGATGGTCACATTCCTTCGTCGCTAAAACGACGCGCCCGCCTACTTGGGGCGAATGTGGACGTTCGCTCCGTCGTCCCCTCCGGCTCTGTCATCATGTTGCGCCTCAAAACCCGCTGGTTAAATATCCGAAAGTGAAAAAAGGCATCCAAGTCATGTTGGTGGAGGACAATCCTCGCTATCGCGAAAGCATCGCACTCGCCTTGGAAGAGTCCGCCGATATCGAACTCATCGGTGAGTTTGGCACCTCCGAGATCGCGCTGCGCAGGCTGAAAGCTGGGGCAGCGCCCGATCTCATCCTACTGGACCTTCGTCTGCCGGGCATGGATGGGCTCGCCGCCATTCCTCTGTTTCTTGAAGCCTCGGCCGACGTAAAGATCATGATCCTCACGCAGTCGAATAGCGATGCCGATGTGTTGCGCGCGATTTCACTGGGCGCATCCGGATACCTCCTAAAATCATCGACGGTCGACCGCACCCTCGAGGGCATCCGCACCGTGATGGACGGAGGAGCATCTCTCGATGCCAGCGTCGCCAACTTCATTCTTAACGCCCTCCAGACGCGGCTGCCCAAAGAGGACGTCGACGGACTCCTAACCGCGCGCCAACAGGAAGTCCTCATCCTACTGAGTGAAGGCCTCGTGAAGAAGGAAATCGCCGACCGCCTGTCCATCAGCTACGCCACCGTCGACGAGCACGTCGACCACATCTACCGCCGTCTCGGCGTTCGCAATGCGCCGTCCGCGGTCAACAAAGCCCACCTGCTTGGCCTCCTCCTAGTTCAGTAGTCCGCGCCACCTCGCCGAAGGCAAAAGACACCGAGGCAGGGCGTGCGCGACCAGCGCCGCCGATCAATGCCGTTCCACCCGTTACCAAAGGACGCGTAAAGAGTCGGGCATAAAGCCCGACCCACATTATTGTGATGAAATCCATTCGTGGGTGGGTCGGGCTTTATGCCCGACTTCCGGTTGAAACGGCAGTTTTCCGCCCCCTCTTTCGCACTTCGAAACGGCACTCCGTCATCGACATCGCCCCATTCCGCACCGCAGCTCCGCGGCCTCCCCAAATAGGACCCGGTGAAAGCGGGATATTCAATCCACGGCAGATCCCCTATTCTCGCCGCGGTCAACTACCCCACCTACCCGGAGCCGAGGACAAACCTCACACCCCGGAGGAATCACTGCATTTCCAGTGAAGCGCAACTGGCCACCCCCTCCCCGAGTTCCGCCCCATTGTCAGCTTCCCTTACCCACTCTCTTTAAGAATTTGAACCAACCGATTTCACCCATGAGCGAACCGATCAACATAATGTTAGTCGAAGATCATATCGGCTACCGTGACACGCTGATTCAAGTGCTCCAACAGGTTGCTCAAATCAACCATATCCTGGCTTTCAGCACGGCAGAAATCGCCCTACGACAACTGGGGAAAATCTCACCTGACCAAGAGCCCGATCTTCTCCTCCTGGATCTCAAACTCCCGGGCATGTCCGGACTCCAGTCCATTCCATGGTTCAACAAATCCCTCCCGAACCTGAAGATCATTGTCCTCACCCAATCTTCCGCCGAGGAGGACTTTCTTACCGCCATGGCCCAGGGCGCTTCGGGTTATTTATTAAAATCGGCCACCATTTATCAGATCACCGAAGCCATCCATTCCGTGCAAAGCGGCGGCGCATCCATTGATCCTCAGGTCGCCAAGTATTTGCTAAAATCCCTGAATCAATCCGCTTCCCCGAAGGTAACACCCGTGAGGCCCCTGTCCGAGCGAGAGCTGCAAATCCTTACGCTTATCGCCAACGGAAACGCCCGCAAAGAGATATCAAGTCGACTCGATATCTCGATCAACACCGTGTGCTACCACGTCGATCATATCTACGAAAAACTGAACGTAGCGAACGCCCCCGCCGCCATCGCCCAAGGCTTTCGCACTGGAATTCTATGATCCCCGGAAGAGCCGGTGAGTGGCTGAATGGTTAGCCGGCTGAGGGCGGAATAGAGGCAGACGCGGACGACACGGAGGTCGTCCCTCCCATGTCGGTGCTGAGGGAGGGACCGGCTCCGTCCGGTCCGCGCTGGAACGGCAGGATCGAAACGCCTTTTGTGCGCCAAGATCTTCCCACCCTCCTTCCAGCTTCTCCTATCCGTTAATTGGCCCAACCAACGGAGTAGATCTTAGCAACGCTTGGATCCGGAATCCCGCGATCGGAGTGGCTTGTTTTGTGCCTTATGTGGCCCATCAATCCAATCGCTGAGCCGGCAGACCGTGGGAATTGCCACAAGAGGCACAAAAACCTAGGATCCACAGAGGACGAAAAAAGGTGGCAGGCGCGGACGACACGGAGGTCGTCCCTCCCATGTCGTTGCTGAGGGAGGGACCAGCTCTGTCTGGTCCGCGCTGGGACGGTATGCCGATCCACCCGGGGCGTTTTACGGCCTCCCCAAATTATCCTTAGGGGGCGCGCCAATCGATACGCGCCTCCTTGGTCTCGAGGTTAACCCAGATTTTGGCTTGGGCGAACTCGCGGGTGGCGGTCATCCCATCCCAAATCGCATCGGTTTTGGGTGGCCCCAGCGGACGCTCCAACTCCGGATAGGAGTCCAACATCCCGTGTATATTCGTGTAGCCCCACGAATAACAAAAATACGATCCTGGCTGGACCGCGACGAGGTAGCAGGCCAAGGGAAAGGTGATCTTCTCCCGAGCCAAGGCGAGTAGCTCCGCGTGAGGGCGGGCCATCATCTCTTTCTCCAACCACGTGAATCCCGGCCAGCCTTTGAGCACGACAAACTTCCCCTTGCGCGTCGCGATCGCAATCGAATCGAGGTCCGCTTTGAGATCCTCGGGGTCGGTCGTATTGATCGCATCAAAGTGCTCGATCATCACACCATCGATTCCCTCCCAATCCAAAATCTCCTGGTAGGCACCGGCCCGTATCCCATTGACCAATACAATTCGGTCCGGGCCTATCTTTCGTTTTGTCAGCGCGATCATCTCCCGCAAACCAGCAATCACGGCTTGAGCTTTTTCCGCCCCCACAATCGTGACCAATGACGGCGACAAAGCCTGCGGTATCGCATCAATAAATACGCCATCGACCGGGCCCCGCTGCAGCGCCGCCACCACCACATCTGACCACCATTCCCGAAACTCTGCATTGGAGGGATCGGGACGCACCACGTCGCGAGTCTTGGTGACGACGTTTCCCTCGAGGTCCCGGAGCGTCCATTCCGGGCGGTAGGACTCGAAAGACTCATAACCACCCCAGTTGATAAAACCATTGAGGTAGAAAAGCACATTCGCCTCGGAGTTGAGGGCCTTTATACGCCGAGCGGTATCGGCAATGCCTGCTTCGGTGCTGCCATGGGTGGAGGCGCCGTGGCCTTTCTCCAGCGCGATGAATCCACTATGACTCGCCAGGAAAGCTATCTCAGCATCGGTGAGGTCAGCGTCGCGTTTGGCGAAATGAATATTGAGCGGGACCCGGTCCCAACTAAAGCCCGTGAGCGTCACATCCGGGCCAGCCGAGGGGTCCTGAGCCGAGGCGGCAGGCGCCAGCGCCAGCAGTGCCACCGTGAACGACCAACGGCGAAATATCGGGGTATCTACCATATCGGGGAAAAGAGTATAACTGAGCGTTAATTCACGCGCTTGATCCGGAGATCGGACAGGCTGGCTTTGGTGCGATCACCATCCACGAGTGTGACGGTCAGCGTATACTTACCCGCCTTAGCAAAGGACATCAGCCCCATGTCGTAGGTGTGGTAAACGTGCGATGCGTTCTGGTTGTTTTGCACGTAGCCGCCATGGCTGGAATCGATCCGCCAGGTCGGCCGCCCCTCACCCGCGTAAGTGATATCCAACTCGTAATCGCCAGGCTGCGCGACGGAGATTTCCCAAACTGCTTCTCCGGATTGGGACCATGCGCTGACCTGATTGATGTGCTTCCATTCGCCAAATTTTTCCATCCAACGAATTTCCGTTTGTTCGGCGCCTTCAACTTGGGCAAAATCCGCCAACAAAGTCTTCGAAATATTCGGATAGATCCCGAGAGTCTGATCGACCACCGGAGCGCCCGCGAGCGTCACCTTGATCACACTGGCCGGGTGGTCAGCTGGAGTCGGCGGCACTTGAAACTCGGTCCAAGATCCGTGCTTCACCCACGTGATCGGTTGTTCGCCATCAGCAGCGAGAATCGCCGCGGATTTAATCTTGGTTTTGAGACCCGGGAGAAACAGGCGACCCTCCTGAGGCCAATCATAAACCACGAGATTCAACGTCTCACCTTGAGTCGTGACATCACCCCAAGGCAGCTCATGCCCCCATGGCGATGAACCCGCCGCGTAGACCACTTGAGGATACCGCTTTATCCACTCGCCGGATCGGCGGAGGAATTTAGCTGCCTGGGCAGGCACCCGTCCGGTGCCGTCGGGGCCGATGTTTAACAAATACGTGCCACCACGAGCGACGGTCGAAACGACGCGCTCGAGAATTTCTCCGGTGCCTTTCCAGTTTCGGTCATACCAGGCATAGGACCAAGAATCGTTGGTCGTATCGCAGGTTTCCCAAAGTCCATCCATGTTGCGGGGTGGCACCTGCATGTCGCCGTTGCTGATATAGTCGCCCAACCCATGACCCACCCGACTGCAAAGCATCGCATTGGGCTGCACCTCCCGCACATAGGCTGCCAACTCTTCGACAAAGTGCTTCGGCATGCCCCCCGGGGTGTCGAACCAGATATAGTCGAGTTCTCCGTAGTTCGAGCAAATCTCCTTCACCTGCGGGAAACACTTCTCGCGGAAGTATTGTTCAAAGCTCGCTTCCGAACCGTCCGCATTGGTCTTCGGCCCACCATTTCCACCCGGAGAGGTCCAGTCCTGGTTGTGCGAGTAATAAAAACCGAAACCCAGATCCGCTTCTTCACAAGCATCCGCCAACTCTTTCATCGGATCGCGGCCAAACGGCGTGGCGTCCACGATGTTAAACGGATGGGCGGAATCAAACATCGCAAATCCTTCATGATGCTTAGAAGTGATGATAATCCACTTCATACCCGCGTCTTTGGCCAGTTGGACGATCGCCTTTGCATCGAAGTCCACCGGATTGAACTCCTTTGCCGTGGTTTCGTATTCCTCCGGAGGAATGTCCGCCACCCGTGGATTCATAATCCACTCAGTGATGCCATAGTAGGTCTTCCCTTTCCACTCGCCAGCCAGTTTGGAATACAGGCCCCAATGAATAAACATGCCATAGTTCCCGTCGCGGAAAAGGGCCGCCCGCTCCGATAGCTCCACATCCGACTGGCTGGCGGCTTCGCCCCACATTTTGTCCATGGACTGCCCTGACTTAGGTGCGGCGGTCTCGGCCCCTAACATGGAGGCCAGAACGGACGCCAAAATTAAAAGAAAAACGGGAGAGAAAAATCTTAGTTTCATGATTTTTGAACAAATGGTCCGATCAACCGATCGGAGAGATTAACGCTGCTGAAAATCGGCTAATAACGCTGTAAAAGCCTAGGGAAGCAGGGGGAGGGACTAAAGAAAGTCGGAAAGTTAAAGGACAAAATACCAGATGTATCAGATCTTTGTTACTACCTATTCAGGGGATGCCGTTTAGTATTCAGGGATGCCCCTAAGAACCTTTGTTCGGATACCTCCATGCTCCATTCGAAATAGCACCGGTGACCTGCCTGCTCCAAGGTTAGGCTGGAATAGGATTATTTCCCAAAAACCTCGCCAATCTATCCGTCTACCGATGCATACTTAAACTGCGATCTATTCCCCTCAGCCGACTCGCCCCCTTTCATCCCATGTCTCGGCTGGAGCATGATCAAATTGCCCTTATGCGCTGGAAAAAATCCATCCATCAAATCACCCCGTGCTTGATTGCTGGAGTCATGACCTGCTCATCTTGGGCGGACGAATCGGAGCCTCCGCTGCTCTCCCTTTCCACGGGCGATCTCGAGGCGCGCCTGCTCGCCATCGACACTGAACTCGACGAGCTGGCGCACTACAGTCTGCGCAGCGGCATGGGCACCATCGGCTACCGCTCCACCATTGGCGATGCCTCCGTCGATCGTTTGGAGTGGGTGGAAGTCGATCTGGGCAGCGAATACTCCATCGACGAGGTGGTGATGGTTCCCTGCATTCAGCGGGATACCGAAATAGGATTCCAGGCCGACGCATTTCCCGTCGCATTTCGCATTGTGGCTGGAACCGCGAAAGACCGAACCGGTGTGGTGGTCGCCCAATATGATAAGACCCATGCCCTGCTTCCCCGCATCGCTCCCTTGCGCACTCCCCTGAACAAAGTCACCGCCTCGTGGATCAGGATCGAAACCTCCTATCTTTCCCTGCGACCGTTTGATGGCCAACCGGTATTTCAACTCTCCGAACTATTGGTTTTCAGCGGAGAAGAAAATATTGCTCTGCGTCGACCGGTTAAATCTTCGACCAACGCCTTAGATTTGTCCGGTGCATGGTCGAAACAATGGTTGGTCGATGGCTTCATGCCTTACTTAATGGATTCCGCGCAAGGCTCCCAAAGTGTGGCCTTCATCGCGGAGACGCTCGATACTCCAACCGTTCAAGTGGACTTGGGAGAAACTCACCCGATTTCCCGCATCCATCTCCACGCGGTGGATCAAAGCGACACGGTTCCTCAGGCCTTTGCGGGTGACCTCGGAATCCCACTCAATTTTGTGATCGAAGGAGCCAATCGTCCCGATTTTTCCGATGCTGTGACTCTGGTTGAAAATCATCGGACCGGGGTGCTGCAATCCGGACCGATTTTCATGTGGCGCTTCCCCTCCGTCAATCTTCGCTATCTTCGCCTCATCAGCCGGGAACCCTCGCCCACCTCTATTTCCCCCACCTACTTCCCTCGGCTCGGTTTTTCCGAAATCGAGTTATTCGCGAACGGACACAATGTGGCGTTCGAGAAAGAAGTTCAGGGAACCGGGATAAAACCATCCGAAGGTCGGTCTTATACGTCCCTCACTGACGGTAACAATTTCTACGGAAAAATCATTTCGATTCGCACATGGTTGGATGAGCTCGCCCAACGTCACGACCTCGAATCGGAGCATCCCCTCGTCGCGGCCGAATTAGGCCGACGTTACGCCAAACAAAAATCAACCCTGACCGGCGTGAGCTGGCTGGCTGGCATTCTCGCCATCGGCATTGGTTTCATCATTCTAATCGAACGTAATATCCGCTTGCGCCAACTCGCCCAATTAAAGGAAAGATTCGCCGCCGATCTCCACGATGAACTTGGGGCCGATCTCCATACCATCGGTTTGCTCTGCGACCTGGCGAAGGAATCAACCGACTCCCCGGAACGTTTGGTGAAGCTGTTGGATCGCACCCGCACCTTTTCCGAGCGCAGCGGCGCCGCTGCCCGATATTGCACCAACATGCTGGAAGCCAAAGGACTTTGTGAAGATCTCACCGTAGAACTCGGCGTAAATTCGCGCCGCTTGCTGGCCGACTTGGAGTATGAGTATTCCTTCGACGGAAAAGCGTTTCTGCAGGAGCTTAAACCTCGTAAACGAATCGATCTCTTCTTGTTCCACAAGGAGTGCCTCACCAATATCATTCGACACTCCGGCGCCACCAAGGTCACCACCCGACTGACGGCCAATCGTCAGCAGGTGAAACTCACCATCTCTGACAACGGTCAAGGATTTGGCGACGCTTCCTCCGTTACAATCCCACCTTCCCTCAAACGCCGAGCCCGATTGCTTGGCGCCCGCATTGATATTGTGCAACCTCCTGAGGGAGGCGTGCACATCAACCTCGTCCTTAAAACCAGAAAATTTCTCTTATTCTCATGACTGTCCCTATCTCCATCATGCTCGTCGAAGACCACGTCGGCTACCGGGAAGTCGTCGATCACGCGATCAGCCTGGAACCGGCATTCGAATTGATCAGTCAGTTTGGCACCGCTGAAATCGCCTTGCGCAGTTTGCAAAAACCGGGCCCGGCCTCGACTCCCAATCTCATCCTGCTCGATCTAAATCTGCCTGGTATGTCGGGTCTGGAGGCGATCCCTTGGATCAAAGAATACTCCCCTAAATCCGAGATCATCGTGCTCACCCAATCGGACAAAGAATCCGATGTATTGAACGCCATCGCCCAAGGTGCTTCCGGCTACCTGCTCAAGTCAGCGACCGTGAAACAAATCAAGGAAGCTATTCATACCGTCAAAGGGGGCGGCGCGTCGCTCGACCCGAGTGTAGCCCGTTTCATTCTCGACCGATTGAAATCAAGACCCGTCACCGAAAAACCCGAGAAAGCACTGTCGCACCGGGAACTCGAAATCCTCACGCTGCTGGCCGAAGGGTTGGTGAAAAAGGTGATCGCTGAGAAACTGGAAATCAGCGTCACCACCGTCGCTTACCACGTGAAGCACATCTACGAGAAACTCGACGTGATGAATGCTCCCGCCGCGATCAACCGGGCCCACCGCATGGGCCTTCTCTCCAACGATTAATCCCAATACCCCAAGAGAATCAGACTTTAACGCAAAGTCGCCAAGGCGCGAAGACCAAGAATATGATTTAACTTCAAATCTTTGCTATTTTTGCCTCTCTGCGCCTTTGCGTTAAAAGAGAGCCCCGGAGCAAGCTCCGGGGCCGTAAAGAGACTACCTCCGGGTGGATCGTATTCCGAACCTGACCGCGCAAGGTAAGAAGCACCCCAAAAATCAGAGTCGCTCGATCACCGCGTAGTACGCGCCGAGCTCGCCGTCGCCCCTTTCGCCGGTATGGAAAATGCCTTCGAGGAAGTGCTCTCCTTGCTTCAATTCCACGATAAACTTCACCGCTTCGGCGTCGGGCAACACGGGCTTGGTCTCTCGGTAGTCTCCAACCAATAGCGTCGCCGTTTTTGCTTGAACGGGGCGGCCCGGCGTTTCCCTGAACGTTACCATACCCGGCACCGCCGCACCCGGCGCGAGATCGGCGTTAATCGCCCGTGACAACTCTTGCGGCCAACGGCGTAGCGAAATTTCGTAGCGCGCGTTTTGATCCACGCGGATAGCCCACTTGCCCACACTCGGCACCGCCGCGCGGATTTTGCCCTGATGCCAAGGAGAATCACCGTCACTCGCCGCCAGCCAATCGTGTCCGGTCAGTTGCGCCGGATTCTCGGCGTCATTGCCCACTACGGCGCGTTCGTGAACCACGAAACCGGGCGAAATACTCGCCCACCATTTTTCGTATTCCGACCGCAATAATTTCACCTTCTTCGGATGCGTTTTCGCCAGATCATTTTCTTGGGACGGATCTTTTTTGATTTGGTAGAGTTCCTCGCCGTTCACCAATCGCCAATCGTTGGTCATGACCGCCGACTTGCGCCACATGATCGGATCAATCACGCGCTGAGAATCCGTGATGATCGTGCGGTCCACCCAAGGCGTGGGTTGTTCAAAAAGCAGCGGGGCCAATGAACGCCCATCGAACGCGTAGTCGAGAGGCAGCGGCAGCCCACACAATTCAATGAAGGTCGGCAAAATATCGATGTGCGCCGTCACGGGATTAACATCAAGAGGCTCGGTCAGGCCTGCGGCCGGCCAAGTCAAAAAGAAGGGTACCCGGTGGCCACCGTCATACTCGCTGTTCTTGAAACCCCGCATACCCGCATTGTAAACCTGCCCACCCGAAGCGGTGCCGTTATCAGTCGTGAAAACGAAGATCGTATTTTCCGCCAAACCTTGCTCCTGTAACCAGTCGCGGAGCACCCCGACGTTTTCATCCACGTTGGCAATCATGCCAAAGAAGATCGCCTCTCTTTCGCCCAATCCTTGGGCCACATAAGGCTTCCAGTATTTGTCTGGGCAATGAAACGGACCGTGCGGCGCATTGGTGGAGATGTAGGCGAGGAACGGCTTTCCGGCCTCGGCGCTCTCTTTGATGAAGCGCTTGGCTTCGGTGAAATAGATGTCGGTGCAATACCCTTCGTATTTCTCCGGGACGCCGTTGTGGAAATAGGTGTCATCGAAGTAGGAGTTATCCCAGTAGTCTGGAGTTTGGCCGACGCCCCCGCCGCCGTGACGCACGACTTCTTGGAAGCCACGGTCCTCTGGCCGGTAAGGGTAGTTGTCCCCCAAGTGCCACTTGCCAAACATGCCCGTGGCGTAGCCCCCTTCGCTAAACACATCTCCCCACGTGGTGGAGGTCTGCCGGAGAAATGAACGCCCGCGAATGGTGTGCCAGGGTCCAGCTCGATTGGTGTAGTGACCACTCATCAGCGCACCCCGCGTCGGCGCACAGGTCGGGCTCACATGATAGTCCGTGAGTCGCACACTCTCGCCGTGGAGTCGATCGAGCGCGGGGGTCTTGAGGATTGGATTGCCGGTGACGGAAAGGTCACCGTAACCCTGGTCATCGGTGATCACAAAGACGACGTTGGGGGCTTCTGATGACGACGCGGCCTGGCTGGGCAGGGCCACCATCAAACTCAGGGTAAGAAAACTAAGGAATGATTTCATAAGGGGTAGGTGTCCGGCATGGAGGACCAGTGACGTGGCTTCAACCCCGCGTTACTGCGAACGCTCGGCGGAGAACACATCTCCCGTAGGTTCGGCGGGCAACGTGTGTTGCCAAGCGGCAAGTTTGACCAACATTTCTGCGGCGATCCGTGGCTTCGATTCCTTCAGGTCGTGATGCTCCATGGGGTCACCGACGATGTCGTAAAGTTCGACATAGGTCTTGTCCACATTAGCGACCAACTTCCAATTCTGATCCACCACGGCATAAGACACCCAGTGATCTGAAGCAGTTTTCTTGGCCGGCCAAGCCGACGGGAATTTCCAGAAGAGAGGCTTGGTGCGGACCAACGCCGACTCGCCCTTTAAGGCCGCCACCTGGCTCACCCCATCCGGCTGGTAGGAAGCCGGCAACTCAACGCCCGCGATTTCACAAAATGTGGGGAGAAGATCCACGGCGGAAATGAGTGATTTATCGATCTCTCCCGCCGCGATCTTGCCCGGCCAACGGGCGATGAACGGCACGTTGATGCCGCCCTGGAATAGTGACGCCTTGTAGCCCTTGCGACCCGCCGTGATTCCCTTGGCCCCCGCAATGCCCCACCCCGCACCCGTGGCAGTATCATACATTAATTTCAGCTCCGTCGGGGTAGCCGCCCGCGCGGGACCATTGTCTGAACTGAAAATCACCAGCGTATTATCCGTGACCCCCAGACGATCGAGCGCATCCAGCACCTCCCCGATGCGATCGTCAGCGTGCGATAGCACCGAAGCGTAAATCTGATCGGCTGGATCCTCCAGATGACGGAATCGCCACTCATACTTCGGCACCGTATGAAACGGGGTGTGCGGTTCATGGAGCCAGAGATTGATAAAAAACGGCTTATTGCCGTCCACCGATTGTTCGATGAAAGCAATAGCGCGCTCGGCATCCTCGTGCACCGGGATCTGCTCGCCGGAGCAATTAAACGCCCCGTATTCATCATACCCATACTCAGCGGGAGTCGGCGAATCGAGAATCATGTTATTGGCGAGATGCCACTTGCCATAATGAGCCGTCGCGTAGCCGCCCTGTTGGAGGAAACGGGGCAGTGACGGGGCGGACGGGCTCAACCAGTCCGGCATGCCCCGCTTGGCATTGCTGGGCACCCAAGCAAAGTGGCCATCGATATTGAATCGCGCCGGAAATTGGCCGGTATTCACCGCCGTCCGGCTGGGCGAACACACCCCACTGGCCACCGTGAACCGATGAAAATCGGTCCCTTCCGCCACGAGCCGATCAATATTCGGTGTCTTCACATAGGGATGCCCATGGCTGCTCAAATCGCCCCACCCCCAGTCATCGCCAAAAATGAAAACGATATTCGGCCGGTCGGAGGTCGAATCAGCCGCAGAGAGGAAAGTGGAGGTGCACGCGCACGCTCCTACCATCGTGAGAAACACAAATAAGCGAGGTATCATGGGGTAAGAGGACAGAGTCTATCGCATATCCCCGTCTCTACTACTATCATTTTGGATAGGTGACCGGGTATTCGCTCCCCCCCATAACACGGACAGCCCAAGCCCCTGTCTCGCTCGCATCCATAAAAACCCTCTCCGATCACTACCCTCTAAACAGTGGATGGGCGGATATCCCGCTGCAGGTTATATTTCACTTCGGATGCACCCCGAGATGGCTGTTCAGCCCCGGTCAGCACCACTCAAAACCAGCACTAACCCACCACTAACCAAAACTAGGACCTTAGTAAAATACTCTATGGCCCCCCTAAACCCCAAGCTTGCTCTGCCTTCGTGGCAGAGAATGGCACTCTTATTGAGCCTGCCCTTAATTCCCGTGTTGTTGCCCGCGCAACAAAGCGCCGCCGACGACAACGTCGACGAAGAAACCACCATCGAACTATCACCCTTCCAAGTCGATGTCAGCGAAGACATGGGCTACTACTCCGCCCAAACTTTAGCGGGAGGCCGAGTCAACTCCAACCTCAAGGATGTTGCGACGTCCGTCCAGGTGGTGACCGAGGCATTTCTCGAAGACATTGGAGCCGCCGGACTAGACGAAGTTCTGGTATATACCACCAACACGGATGTGGCAGGTTCTTTGGGAGTCTATACTGGTGCTGAAGATACCGACGGAGGAGCGACGATGTCGACTCAAGGAGCCCGGCAAGATCCCGGAAATGCGAATCGTGTTCGCGGCCTAGGTCGTGCGACCCGCACCGCCAATTATTTCGAGACCTCGATTCCTTCCGACACCTACAATTCTGGACGTATCGATATCAACCGCGGAGCGAATTCGTTTCTTTTCGGACTGGGCTCGCCCGGTGGAATCATCAATTCGAATCCCGCCCAAGCCAGTTTCCGAAACTCCGGTCGAGTTGATGTTCGGGTAACGACGGAAAATTTCGAAGGAAATTTCTCCACCCGCGCATCTTTAAATATCAACCGCGTGCTAGTGGAAAATAAACTGGCGCTGCGGTTCGCGATCATGGAAGGGGATGAAGAGTATCTGCAGCAGCCCGCGATGAAGGAGACGAGCCGCTACTATTTAGCGGCCAAATTCAAGCCCTTCACCGATAAGAATATCATTATCCGGGCCAACTACGAGAAAGGTGACATTTCCGCGGTTCCGGTTGATCGCCTCGGGCCATTAGAGTCGCTCTCGAACTTCATCACCGATCCCTTAGGCACGCAGTTCGACACCCCAACTGGGCGACAGTCTAACGATCCCTATGGCAACATTCTCGCCAATAATGCTACGAACGGAAACGTCGGGTTTCTGGGCTTAGATGCCAACGGTGTGCCGGTGCCAAACATCTACAACAAGAACATCAAGAATCGCGGCTGGACTATCATGTTCGATGATACCGTAAACGCGGATGGTCATCCCACTTGGGCGACTCAGGCGGGCTGGACGAATAATTTCATTCGCCGAGGCAACCCATTTTTCGATCCCGATAACAATCTCACGGGCAACAACCAGGCCAACATGATTCGCACCATCAGGTCGTCAGAACTGGGCGGCAACTTCATCGGCTTCACCGCTCAAGGTGTGACCAACTATGACGTTTATGATTTCAGAAAAAACCTTCTCACCGGTCCGCTCGATTCCTACTCGAATGATTTCGAACGCTACAATGTGACGTTGGAAGCAATTTCGGACCAAGGTAATTTTGGTGCGGAAGTTTCGATTAACGAAGAGACCTGGACCCGCGATAGTTTCGTGGCAATCGGCGTTCCTGAAATCAACATCGACATCAACGAGACACTCCCCATCGGCCCAACCAGTTTGGGTAGCGAAGTGAATCCGAACTACGGTCGACTGTATCTTGGGGCCAGAACCGCCAGCCGGTCTGACAACGTGGATGAAAGAAGCTCCGCTCGCGCGACCGCATTCGGTAAAATTGATTTCGATGAGAAATTCGATGATGGCCCTCTCAGCTGGTTGGGCCGCCACACCGTCACCGGGCTCTACGATCACAATGAGTTGAGGCAGAATCAAACCGCGTTACGTCAATTCACCCTAGGCAACGATGCGGGATTCCATCTGGGCCAACCTAACGCGACGCAGTTCCAACGTCAGACCTCGACGCATTACTACATCAGTCAGGCGTATCCTTCGGCCTTCACCGATCCCAACTTCCAAGTCTCCGACTTTCGGGTGACGGGAATGAATCCTGATATTAATCTGAATTACGCTCCTGGGTTTTCCATTCCGGTTTCCTACCTGAGTCAGGGCAACGCGGCTACGGATGTCTCACGCACCCGCCCCATTAGGGATGAAGCACCCGCAGTTGGGTCATTTTCGCCTACTTGGTCACCGACCTCGGGCGCATTGATCAATACCCTCGTTGAGTCGTATGCGGCTAATCTCCAGAGCTTTTTCCTCAAAGATCTACTCGTCGCCAATCTCGGTTGGCGCGAGGACACGGTTTCAGTCATCCGCAACGCGAGTCCGCCCAAGAATGCCGAGCAGGTCCCTATCTTGGATCCAGTCGGCTTCAACCTCAACGGCATTGCCGGTAATTCCGAAAAATCCAGCATCTTCTCTTACGGATTGGTCGCTAAAGTGCCCTCCTCGTTTTTGCCGGAGGGAACGAGTTTGTCGTTCCACTACGGAGATTCTTCGAACTTCGTGCCTAATCCTGGCGGCTTCGACTGGGACGGTACCGCCATTCCAAGTGCTTCGGGTAAAACCCGGGAAGTCGGCGCTACGATCAGCGTGATGGATAACAAACTCGTGGCCCGTTTGAATTTTTACAAAGGGAGCGTAGAAAACGAGCCCTACCTCGCAATTGATCGCGCCTACAAGCTGATTACCGCTCAAAACGTAATGTCGCCTTACCGGAATTTATTCGCCGACGTCGACACCTATGACCGCAACCGCGACGGCATCTTGGACATGATTCCAGATCCCGATGATCCAGCTGGTCTCGCCATGATAAATCCGGATCTTAACGGAAATGGCTATCTCGATAGCATCGAGGCTGCTGATCCAAACTTTACGCAGAATTATCTGGCGCTATCGGATCTCGCGGCTCTCGAGCAGGGATTTTCTGATTTGGTGAATCCTTGGGCCCGTGATACCGCTGACTTGGTATTAACATCGGGCGCGGATACAGCAACCGGGGATCCGGTATCTTCGGTCGGCAACGGCTTGTGGTTCACCTTGGGTGATACGGTTGACTTAGAAGCGGAGGGTGTGGAGTTCGAGCTGACCTACAATCCTAACCGGAACTTCCGCCTTTCAGCCAATGTTACCCAGCAGGAATCACGGACTTCAAACGTGGCCGCACGAACGACTGTGCTGTGGGATCGCATGCTGGCTATCTACCAGAGCGTCCCCAAAGGACTGACCGCTCGTAGCGGCCGCAACAAACTCGCGAATCCGTTGCGAGCCGATAGTCTTACCGCTGGAACGATGTTTTCAGCTTACGTTCTCAACGGTAATAAGGGCCAAGTATTTTTGGCACAACAAGCGCTCAGTGGTTCAGACAACCCAGAGGTCCGCGAATACCGCGTCAACGTGCTCGGTAATTACACGTTCACGGAAGGTCGTCTCAAAGGGGTGAAGATCGGTGGCGCCTTCCGCTGGCAGGACAAAGCAGCAGCCGGCTATCCCATGACGGTTGATCCCACCTACGGTCTTCCGGTTAAGGATGTCTTTAATCCTTATTTTGATGACACCAACAAATTCGTGGATTTCTGGATTGGCTACAAACGCAAGCTGTCCACCCGCGATATCGATTGGAGTATCCAGCTGAATATCCGCAATCTATTCGCGGACAAGGATCCTATCCCGGTTCAATTCCAACCCGATGGTTCGGTTGCGCGTGTTGCGCTGCCAGTTCCTCGTCAGATCGCCCTCTCGAATACCTTTTCGTTCTAGTGCGATAGATTCGTAGAAGTAACGGTGCCCACCGTTACTTCTACTTTTTTCAGTCCGAACCCCGGCACACCTCGTGTTCCGGGGTTCGTTGTTTTCAAGAACCAAGGTAGGGGACGGCGAAGTCGAACGACCCAATCGTTTCTCTTAATCGTTCTCTTTCTCTTTCTCTTTCTCTTTCTCTTTCTCTTTCTCTGACGGCGCAGAAGCGCCGCCTCATCGGCCCGTGGTTTCCAGAAAGAACGAGAACGATTAAGAGTAGAGCGGGTAGTAAACCGGACGGCTTAATGTGGGTCGCGCTTTACGCCCTGATGACCCTGAGTCTCCCCCCCCCTCCGCATTCAGTCACTCAACGACTCCCGTAGTCGCATCGGCGATACGCCGTGCACGTTTTTAAATACCCGGGAAAAATGCAGCGGGTCGATGAACCCAATTTTTTCGGCCACCTCTTTCACCAACATATCGGTGCCGATCAAATCCTGCGCCGCTTGATTCATCTTTTTACGGGTGAGATACTGGTAAGGCGTCACCCCCTGATAGCGACGAAACAATCGATGCAAAGTCGGTAAACTCACGCCGCCCGCCGTCGCCAAATCACTCAACGAAGCAAAACGGACTGGGTCTTCGTTCACCAACAATTTGCAACGCAGGAACGATTCCTGAAAAGGATCCGGCACACTCCCGATCATCAACTGCGCCTGCTCAAGCTTGAGCTGTAATCGGTGAAACGTGTTTAAGCAGAGGGCCTCCGTTTTAGGTCCGTGCTCTTGGCCCTCCCTGATCAATAGATCAAATATCTCTCGCAATTGAGCATGCGCGCGAAAGTTCTGACATCGCCCCCACAGATTCACCGGCGACTTAAGCAATTCCTTCGCGCCCCTGCCCGCCAGACACACAAAATACTTCGTCATCTTCTCTTCCGTCGCCGCCATGTTCACTTGCAACCCCGGTCCATAGGCAAAAACACTGCCCGCACTCAATCGCATGGGCGCACCTTCTCCCAACCGAAGCTCACCTCGTCCGGTCGCGACAAACTCCAATGTCACAAACGGGTAGGTGCGCCGCTCCACCCGATACTCGCGTGAACAGTATTCGCGCCCACCCAAAGCAATGGCCAACGGACCTTTGGGCCGTTCCGCCAATTCCAAAAAGAAATAATCACCCGGCACTTTCCCGTGTAGCAATCGGCGCTCCGAAGGCTTAGAGGGCATCCTAATGATGTTAGTTTTGTCCATGCCAAATGAATCAATGTCCATTTATATGACCGATTTAAACACTATAATGAAGACGACCTACCCTCATCGACCTTCAAGGTCTTTATATCCATGCCTCGTCCTCCATTAACAACCCATGTGAGTCGGGCTTTTCAGCCTCCAGTTTAGTGCTTAAGAATCCAATTTGATCCGCCTCTCCCCAGCTGTAGGACATAGCCCTCTTTCGCTAGGCTCCACTGCCTCTACCGTTCCCGTGCAAAACGGCGAATGAAGCTCATTCGCTGTCTATGTCATACCTTCATTTCGTTCAGTGAAATGGCAAAAAAATCAAGATTCAGTCCCTCCCTTCTATCTCGTGAAATCTTCTGAAAAACTCCACTGCGCCGCGGTTGATCTCGGCGCGACATCCGGCCGAGTAATCCTCGGCACATGGGATGGCACGGCCCTGATCTCAACCGAGGTGCATCGTTTCCCCAACACCATCCGCACCCTCGGGAATCACGACTACTGGGACATCGCCGGACTCTGGCACGAAGTCCGCACGGGCCTGCTCAAGGCCGCCGCCAGCCTTCCCGCTGGTGAGACGCTTGCTTCCGTGGGCGTCGACACCTGGGGCGTGGATCACGTGCTCATCAACGAAGCCGGTCGCCTCGTATATCCAACTCACGCCTACCGTGACAATCGCACCCAAGCCGGCTTCAAAGCACTCAAAAGCAAGAGCACAGACCACGCCCGGATCTACCGAGCGACCGGCATTCCAGCGGTGTTCTATAACACTTCATTTCAGCTAGCCGAGACCGTGGCTTCGTCTCCCGAAGTCAAAAAACTCACTGCCCACTGCCTCTTCCTGCCCGACTATTTCAACTACCTGCTCTGCGGTCGCCTCGCCAACGAAGTCTCGATCTCCAGCACCAGCCAATTGCTCGACGTCAACGGCGCCAAATGGTCCGCCACTGCGCTCAAGCACTTCGGCGTCCCAGCCCATTGGTTCTCCACGCCGATCAACGCATCAACGCGCCTCGGACGTATCTCATCGATCCCGGAGCTGAAGAAAACCAGTGTCGTCGCCGTCCCCGGCCACGACACGGCCTGTGCCTACGAAGCTCTGCCCTCCAGCGCCGACGATAACGATCTGTTCATCAGTTCCGGCACGTGGTCATTGGTCGGTTGCAAGAGTCCCACCCCTTTCGTTTCGACCGCCGCGATGAAAGCCGGCATCTGCAATGAGCGCACCGGCGACGGGCGCTTCCGTCCTCTCACCAATCTGATCGGACTCTGGCTCCTGGAAGGCACCCTGAAGGCCTTTACCGAGCGTCCGACCACCAATCGACAATGGCAGATTCTGATCCGTGCCGCATCGAAGTTACCCGCCCCGCGCCAACTCCTCGATATCGACGACCCTGCCTTCGCGAATCCTTCGTCCATGAAGAAAGCAATTGACGCGCAATTGCGAAAAAATCGCACCCGTCCGCCGCAAGATTTGGCCGGCTATGTCCGACTCATCTGTGACTCCCTCGGCCAGGGACATGCTCAGGTGCTCAAAAAATTCACCCGTCTTTCCGGCCGCACCTTTAAACGCATCCTCCTGGTCGGAGGCGGAGCCAAAAATCGCCTCCTCTGCCAGGCCACCGCCGACGCCGCCGGCATTCCGGTCGTGGCACTCCAAGTGGAGGGCAGCGCCCTGGGCAACCTGGGGTCTCAACTGATCGCACTCAAAGCGTTCAAGTCCTTCGCCGATTTCCGCGAAAAGATCATCCACCCTCTGCCTTCTCTTACTTTTAAGCCCCGCTCTCCGCGGTCCCACTAAACGCTGTTTTCTTCGTCATGTCTGAATCCTCTTCACCGACCGAAATCGTCATCATTGGCAGCGGGATCATGTCGGCCACGCTCGCGGTGTTGCTCAAACAACTGGATCCCACTAAGCGGATTACGGTCTACGAAGCCGCCGAAGAGCTTTCCCCCGAAGCCTCCCATGGCTGGCACAACGCAGGCACCGGTCATGCCGGCATTTGCGAACTCAGTGACACGCCCGACCTTGAGACCGACGGCACCGTCGATGTCACCAAGGCGATCGATATCTTCGCCGAGTTCGAACAGTCGCTCCAGTTCTGGGCCCACGCCGTGCACTCCGGCATCATCAAGGACCCCGGCACCTTCATCCAACCCGTGCCGCACGTGAGTTTCGTGCGGACCGCCGAACAGGTCGCCTACCTCAAAGCGCGCTACGAAGGGCTCGCCGCTCACCACTTTTTCTCATCGATGGCCTTCTCGACGGATCGCTCGAAGATCGATGCCTGGGCTCCCCTGCTGACCGAGTCCCGCGACGACGAACCTATCGGCGCCACCCACATGACCGGCGGCACCGACGTTAATTTCGGCTCCCTCTCGCGTCAGTTACTCGACTGGCTTGGGCGGCAAGACGGCTGCTCGGTGAAGACCAGTCATCGTGTCACCGATTTAAAACGCCGCCCCAACGGCGGCTGGAACGTCACCACGCGTAACTCCATTTCCAAGCAACGGTCATCCCGAGCCGCGTCGTTCGTTTTTGTCGGCGCCGGCGGCGGCAGTATCTTACTCCTGCAAAAAGCCGGACTTCCTGAAGCCAGCGGCTTGGGTGGATTTCCCATCGGAGGCCAGTGGCTGGTTTGTGATAATCCCAAAGTTACCGATCGCCACCAAGCCAAAGTTTACGGCCAAGCCCTCGGCGCCGCGCCTACCATGGCCGTGCCGCATCTGGATACGCGCATCATCGACGGCCAACGGAAACTCCTTTTTGGCCCCTTCGCCGCCTGGACGACCAAATTCCTCCACCAAGAAGGGCGCTGGACCGATCTCCCCGCCTCCATCAAACCGCACAACCTGGGCACGCTGCTCAAGATCGGCGCGACCAATCTCGATCTTATTCGATATCTGCTCCAACAAGGCACCCAAAGTATGGCAGCCCGCATGCGCGTCCTGCAGGAGTTTTACCCTGGCGCGAAACAAGAGGACTGGAAGCTGATCGATGCCGGCATTCGGGTGCAGGCCATCAAGAAAACCGATGGCGAAGCCGGTATCGTGCACTACGGCACGGAAGTATTGACGAGTGCCGATCGCAGTATGTCAGCGCTGCTCGGGGCCTCCCCCGGCGCGTCGACCTCCGTCCACATCATCCTCGAAGTCATTCGCACTAGTTTCCCTCAATTGCTAAAGGGCGACGCCGGCTTGGCTCGCATCCAATCCATCATTCCTACTTACGGAATCGATCTGGTGGCCCCCTCCCAATCGGATCGTTTCAGTGCCCTCGCCGCCCCCGCCCGCGATGCCCTGGGGCTCACCCCGACTCAGTCGGCCTAGGCCTCTCAATCAGCTCCCGCGCGCGCGTATCCACTTTACGAATCCACTCATCCCTCAAAAAACAACATGTCCGAACAACCCATCACTACCCCATCGACGTCTCAACCCGTCATCCCTCGCAAATACCTTTTTGCCTTTATCATAGTCACGTCCCTTTTCGCGCTCTGGGGATTCGCCAACGACATCACCAATCCGATGGTGGCGGCGTTTAAGAACATTCTGCTGATCTCCAACTTTGAGAGTTCGTTGGTGCAGGCCGCCTTCTACGGCGGGTATTGCTTCATGGCAATTCCGGCTGCGTTGTTCATCACTCGTTTCAGTTACAAGGCCGGTTTGCTGATGGGTTTGGCATTGTATGCCGCGGGCTGCCTCCTGTTTGTGCCGGCTGGTGGCATGATGGCGTTTTGGTTATTTCTCGTCGCGTATTTTGTCATGACCTGCGGCCTCTCGTTTTTGGAAACGAGTGCTAATCCCTACATCCTTTCCATGGGCGATCCGTCCACCTCCACGCGGCGACTAAACTTTGCGCAGGCGTTTAATCCGTTGGGTTCGATCACCGGCATGTTGATCGCCCGCAATCTTATCCTCGCAAAAATTGACAGCACTTCGGAGGCAGACCGTCGCGTGCTGAGCGAGGAAAACCCGGAGGCTTTTGCGGCGATCCAACAATCGGATCTGGATATCATCGTAGGGCCCTACGTGGTGCTCGGAGTGGTGGTGCTCGCGATTCTAATCGTGTTTGCCTTAGTGAAGCTGCCGGGAACCTCATCGGGAGATATCAAGACCGCCGTGATGCCGACAATTAAGCGTCTCATCGCTCGGCCCCACTTTGTGTGGGGCGTCGTGGCTCAGGCGTTTTATGTCGGTGCGCAGATCATGTGTTGGACGTTTGTGATCCAGTATGGGATGAACGAATTGAACATGACCGCCGCATCGGCGCAGAGCTACAATATCTGGGCGATGGGCATCTTCGTTTCGTCCCGCTTCATCTGCACCTACCTCTTGAAGTTTTTCAATCCTGGTTCGCTGCTCTCGGGCCTGGCCATCGGTGGCGGCGTGCTGACACTCGGGGCTATTTTCCTCACCGGCATGCCGGGGCTGTATGCCTTGATCGGCGTTTCGGCCTGTATGTCGCTCATGTTCCCCACGATCTACGGAATTGCCCTCGAAGGCACCGGCGAAGACGCGAAGTTCGGTTCCGCGGGCTTGATTCTCGCCATCGGTGGCGGCTGCCTCATGCCGCCGATGCAGGCAGCGATCATGGATATGGACGCGTTTTCATTCGGCTCGTTCGTGCTCTCCAGCACGCGGATCTCGTTCGCGCTCCCACTCATCTGCTTCATCGCGATCGCCACCTACGGATTCTTCAACCGTCCCCGCCGCGCCTAAGCCGGAGTTTCCCTCAACTATCCAAATAGAAAGGGGTCTCGAAAAGGAGACCCTTTTATTGTGCCCAACCAACCGGTCCATCATCGAACGGCGCGTGAAACCTAAGACGCCCCCTAAGGCGTGTCTGGAAAAGCGTTAAAGCATACAGGGGAAGTCTGGCGGCATGGACCAAACGAAGCCGATCCCTTCTTCAGAAACCACCCAAGAGGGACGACCTTCGTGTTCGTCGGCGCATTGTGAATAAAATTGAGCTAGCCTGGCCTGTGAGGCGGGCGTGCTCGCCGAGCGCGCCGTTCCGTTAGCTCAAATATACTCTGGTTCACGTGGCCTCCGAACTATCAGAAACCAATTCGGCCCAGGAACGATTGATCGTGGGCCGAGTCGTTAAAAACCGGAAGTGCGCCGGCCGCAACTAGTCGTAGAGCGGACCGTAGGTTTGGCAGGCCCGATAGTCGGCGCCTTCCAAGTCCGCCGTGCCAAAGGCACGCCAGGAACTGGGTCGAAACATCCGATCCTCGGATACATTGTGCATGTAGACCGGTATGCGCAGCATCGCCGCCAACGTGATGTAAAGATGCCCCACATGCCCACAGGTGAGCACACAGTGGTTGGCGCCCCAGTTGTTCATCACTTCGTAGGCCGAGCGGAAGGCGCCCTCCCCGGTCAAAGTCGGAGCGAACCAGGTCGTGGGCCAAGTCGGATTGGTGCGCTGATCAAGGGCATCATGCACCTTGTCCGGCAAGTCCACGGTGTAACCTTCGGCGATCTGCAACGCCGGACCCAGCCCATCGACCAGATTGAGTCGAATCATGGTGGACGCCATGCCCCCACGAGTCTTGAAGCGCGTGCTCCAGCCACCGCCCGGGAAGTATTCGGTGATACTGGGGTGCCAGGTGGTCGCGGCGAGGCAGGCCTGAGTTTCCTCATCACTGATCTCCCAATATGGCTTCATCGTGGGACCGCCGTTGGCGTCACTTTGCTGGCCGGTGCCATCCAACGCTGCGGGGCCGGAATTAATTAAATGCAGGAGGCCGTCACCCTCAAATTCGTTGGTCAGCGTGGCCCCACTGACCTTCTCGATGGCGGACTTGCTCCAATAGGTGCGTAGATCCGCGAAGATTTGGGCCGAGCCCGTGAGCAGGTGACCAAACAGCATGCCCGCGCCATTGAGGGCATCGTTTTCTGTCGCGACAATGTAGGGCGGCCGCTTTCCGTTCCAGTCGAAGGAGGTGCTGAGAATGGCCTCGAGAAAATCGCCGTTCGGGAAATGATCGGTCCACTGCCGCTGGCCTTGAAAACCGGCAGCGATCGCATTGTGTCCGTGGGCTTGTTCACCGAGCCCCATCTCAGCCAGCTTCGGATTGCCCACCATCAGGTCGCGGGCAATGAGGGCCATCTTGATCGAAACATCCCATTCCGCGTCCAATTCCTCCCGGCTGCGCTGTTGGGATTCCTCATTGTGGTCCGCCCCTTCCGGGCAATTTTCCAGCACCCACTTCTTGGCCCGGGCCAGTTCGTCGGCATCAAACTGCGACTTGTTAATACGACCGACAAATTCGGTGAGGTCGATGGTCTCGACCCGCATGCCCAGATACTTCTCCCACATGTCGGAATCCACCATCGATCCCGCGATGCCCATGGACACACCGCCCATGGAAAGATAGGAGCGGCCGCGCATCAGTCCCACTGCCATCCCGCAGCGGGCGAAGTTCAGGAGCTTGTCCATCACGTCCGCCGGAATCTCGGTTGTGCCGGCTGGTTGCACGTCCTGGCCGTAGATGCCGAAGGCGGGCAGGCCTTTTTGAGTATGCCCCGCCAGCGCCGCCGCCAGATACACCGCGCCAGGACGCTCGGTGCCATTGAAACCCCACACGGCTTTGATGGTGTGTGGATCCATGTCCATCGTCTCCGAGCCGTAGCACCAGCAGGGAGTTACGGTGAGTGTGACAGTCACCCCCGCAGCGCGAAACTTCTCCGCCGCGGCTGACGCTTCGGCGACACCGCCAATACAGGTGTCGGCGATCACGCACTCGACCGGTTGTCCATTGGGATAACGGATCTCGCGGGCCAACAAATCGGCGACCGACCGCGCTTGGGCCATCGTGATGTCCTCGAGGGATTCCCTCACTCCGCCGAGACGTCCATCGATGGTCGGGCGAATGCCAATTTTAGGGAGGGCGGTGGCCCAAGGGCTGAGGGGAGCGTTGGGGTCTTTCATACTAAATAAGGGTATCAGGTTTAAAAATAAGGTCGCGCTTTAACTGCGATAACTCGGGAGAACGATGGACTAACATTACTGTTTCAAAAAGAAATCCTGACGACGCAAATTTTCGGAGAATTGGCCCAGCCAAAATCGATCAATTCCTACCGAGAGGCTCATAGGCCCGCAATTAATCTGGGGTGCGCAGCTGGGGAATCCAACGCGGCCTTGCCTCCATTTCGGCAACAGCGGCTAGTGAAACAAACCGCTGCAGCTGAAGAATCACTCCGTCCCTGTGGCCGTCGGCCGCTGAGGGCTCCAATACCATGGCTCAACAACCGGCCACGGTGATGAACCCGCATTAAATCGATAGTCCCAATTGGCCGAAAGCCACTTTGCGTTCTTCGAGAAGTTCTTCGTTGGATGCCGCGATCTGAGTCTTGGCGTAATCGGAGAGTTTGATATCCCCCACTACGCGCCATTTACCCGCACCATCTACTTTGATCGGGAGCGAAGTAATGAGTCCGGCCGGCGTGCCATACTCACCATTCGAGATCACACACACACTGTGGATATCCCCGCGGGTGGGTTGGAGCAGATCTCGCACCGTATCGACGACGGCATTGGCGGCGGAAGCGGCGGAGGACGCACCTCGAGCTTCGATAATTGCCTTGCCGCGCTGCCCCACCGTTGGAACGAACGTGTCACGCAACCAGCTTTCGTCCAGGATGACGGAAGTCGCTTTACTGCGATTGATTTTCGCGTTCTCAAAATCCGGATACATGGTCGGACTGTGATTGCCCCAGACACAAAGTTCCGTGACCTGAGCCACCGGCACACCTGCTTTTTGGGCCAGTTGGGTCTTCGCCCGATTTTCGTCGAGACGCGTCATGGCGAAGAACTGAGTATTGGGAATGGCTGGCGCACTCTTCATGGCGATGAGCGCGTTGGTATTGCAGGGGTTCCCCACGACTAGGACGCGCACGCTCGGCTTGGCGTAGTCGTTGATCGCCTTACCTTGGCCGACAAATACCTTACCGTTGATACCGAGCAAATCTGCCCGCTCCATCCCTTTTTTACGGGGAACAGATCCGACGAGCAAGGCCCAGTCGACATCTTTGAAACCAACGGATGAATCGGAGGTTTGCACCACTTCGGTCAGCAACGGAAACGCACAGTCATCGAGTTCCATGGCGACACCTTTGAGGGGGGCCATACCGGGTTCGATTTCGATGAGGTTTAACGCCACCGGTTGGTCGGCACCAAACATGTGACCAGACGCGATACGAAAGAGCAGCGCGTAACCAATATTGCCCGCGGCACCGGTAACGGCGACGCGAATAGGAGTCTTTGGTGCGGAAAAGGAATTCATTATCAGTTCGGTTAGGATTAGCTGAGTTTCGCCATGATCTGGTCGGTGATCTTCTTCACCAACGCTTCATCGACGGCGCCGGCTGGGGCCGGAGTTTCGCATGAGCAGGCCCCTCCTGCGGGTTCCGTGTTCACCGTAAATTCACCGGCATCACACAGCTCGCATTCCTTGAGCTCATCCAGACGATGATCAGGCATGCCAAGTTTTTTGCGGATGGTGATCAGGTCTTTCAGCTTATCAGGGCTGTAAGATTTGGGTCCACCGAGTTGCATGGAGATCGAAACAGTCTGACAGAAAGCGTCGGTATTCTCCATTTTCCAATAGGCGTCTTCCACGTCGTTACCCCAGCAGATCACGCCGTGATTCTGCATCAGGATCGACTGGTGACGTTTGGCGAGCGCGCCGACTTCCTTGGCATTTTCCGGCGTGCCGGGAGTTTGGTAACTGGCAAATCCGATCTCGCCGAGGAACACCTCTGGCTCAGGAATCAAACAGGACGGAGGCACCACGCCAGCGACCGCAAAAGCCGTGGCGTAAACTGGATGAGCATGCACGCAGGACTTGGCTTTCGGCTCGGACTTCATGATGCCGAGGTGAGTATTGACCTCGGAAGTGCGCGGACGCGTTCCGGCGATTTGATTGCCATCCAAATCGACCATACAAATATCATCTGCGGTCATAAATCCCTTGGAGATCAAGGTCGGCGTGCAGAGGACGAGATTGTCCCCCACCCGCACGGTGATGTTACCACCGTTACCGTCGACGTAACCCTTGTTCCAGATGCGTTCACCTATTTTGCAAATGCGTTCCTTGATCACCTGAATTTCCTTGGAGTAGAAGAAGCGTTCGATCTCGGCGGCCGTCTTGGCATCACCCCCTGGCTTCCAATCGTAAACCGCATTGGGCAGCACGGGATCATGGATCTTAACCGGGCCACCGACCACGGCAGCAGCGGCTGGGGCCACGCTCTTCTTCGGAGCAGAACGACGATGCTGGCGCATCAGGTCGTGTGCCATGGGCGTGAGCTTGGCATCGGCCGGCACTTGATCGAGGCATTGGCCTTGTTTGATCAATAATTCGAGGTCCTTGGCGGTATAGAGCTTACTCATGATAATAAATTTTGGGGAATGACGTTTGAGAGTGCGCCGGCGCAAGATTGCTGCGGCGGCTGAAATTGAAAGGTGTCGAGCAGTGCGACGTTGATGGCATCGAGAGGGATGGGGTCGGGAAAAGGCTGCGACGCTTCCGCTCCCTCCACGTAGAGAATCTTGTCGCCTACCCCCGCACCCAAGCGGTCATACACCACCGGCGTAGAGGCTTGGCCGTAGTCGCGCCGGCCGGTCAGTTCTTCCGTGCCCATCGGACTCACCATCAACCAATTCCCCCCACTAAATTGGGGGGCGAGATCGCCGAAGGTGACTGTGCCGATAACGGTTCCAACTTTCATGGTGTGTCGACTATTCCGATGACTTCGTTGCGGATAGGGGAATCGTCGTGACCCGTGGTCTTTTGGGTAAACGAACCATCCGTGGTGATAAAAACCAAGGCGTGGCGACCGGCGCCGAGAGGGTCGAGCGCAGCGAAAGGCGAACCCGCGTTCTGCCCGTTTTCATCGACCGGAGTGCACAGCACAATCGTCTGCCCTTTGAGACTGGGGTCACAAAAGCTGGAAGTTGCGTGTCCATCGATCCGGGCGAGTATCATCGAGAGTTCGGAAGTCGAATCAGATGATGTTAAGCTGGTCCACCAGCGTGCAGCGGCGGAAGCGAGTGAAGGTGCGCGGAGTGGTAATCCCTTCGCCCGTGGTGGTGGCGATGGAGAAGCTGATGTAACCTTCTCCCCCCATGCCCAGACCAGCGACACACGGACCGTTCTTAATAAAGAGCGTGGTGTCCATGGCTCGAGCCATGTGGGTCATGTTTGCGACATTCATGGTGTGAACCATGGCGGAGTGCTTGTAACCGTGCTCGGATTCCTTGGCGGCAGCGACGGCTTCGGCGAAGTTGTTGGAACGCACGATCGGCAACAGCGGCATCATCTGCTCCTCGACGACCAACAGATCGTCGGCGGCCGTTTCGGCAATGAGCATCTCGACCTTGGAATCGATGGAGAGACCGGCGATGGCCGCGAGCTTTTGCGGGGAGGCCCCCACGTAAGCCCGATTGAGCACCGCATGGGAACAACCACCGTCGTCGGGACGGAAAGTGAAGACTTCCTTCTTAATCGCCTCAACCTGGCGGGAGTTCAGGAGCACCGCACCCTGACGTTTGAAGGCGTCCAAAGATTTCTGATACGCACCGCCCACGGCGAAGACTTGTTTCTCGCCGATGCAGAGCAGGTTGTTGTCGAAACCACCGCCAAAAATGATGTCGCGAGCGACCTTGTCAAAATCCAGCGCCGGACAGTCATCGATCACGACCGGCGGATTGCCCGGACCCGCACAAATCGCGCGCTTGCCGGTCTTCATCGCCGCATCCACGACGGCAGGACCACCGGTGATGCAAAGCAGATCAACGTGATCCGAAGCGCAGAGCTCGTTGAAAGATTCGATCGAGGGTTTCTCGACCGTGCAGACTAAGTTGGTGATCCCGAGCTCGGCTTTGATCGCCTCATTGAACTCATGCACCGCCATGGCAGCACAAGCGGCGCCACCGGGATGCGGGTTGAACACGACGGAGTTTCCGGCTGCGACCATGTTGACGATATTTCCGGCCATCGTAGGCACCGAGTGCGTGACGGGTAGGATCGAGCCCACCACCCCAAAAGGCGCGCACTCGTCCATCGTAATACCGGCGTCACCGCTCATGCCGGTGGGCACGAGGTATTCGGTGCCGAGCACATTTTTGATGCCGTGCAGCTTGCCGATCTTGTGGTCGAGGCGACCGATCTTGGTCTCTTCAAATTCTACCGTGCCCCAGCGGTCCGCGTTATCGGCACACATGGTTTTGACAATCTCAACCACCTTGGCGCGGGCGGCCCATCCCTTCTTGGACAGCTGTTCAAAACCACTCCGAGCCGCTTGGGCGGCGGAGTTAGCATCGTCAAATACACCATGCCGACCGGGCCGGGTGGTCACGGAAGGAGTGCCTCCGTTGACCTTCAGTTGGGAGAGGACTTCGGCGACCACATTGCGGATCGCGGCTTCGCTGTATTGACTCATGATTTAATTTTCCTCCGACGGACTTTAATTGTCCCTTGCGGTATAGGTTTTTTTGCCGAGCACATTGACCGTATCGACCAGCCCGACGATGGCCGCATCGACCGGCAGGGACTTCAGCCCGGTGGCCTGACGGGCCGAACTGCCTTGAGCGATCATAACCAACTCGCCTTCACCGGCACCTAGCGTGTCGATGGCAACGATGGTATTGGCCCCGGGTTTGAATTTCCCGGGGTCCTCGGGATCGATCAACATAGGCCGGACCATGAGCAGCTTGCGGCCGCGCATGCTCTCGTCCTTTTTGGTCGAAACGACCGAGCCGATAACTCTAGCCAAATACATAGCGTTATTTACCCGCGCGTTTAGCGGCTGGCTTGGAGTGAGGAATGATGGTCTCGGTATCGCTGTGCGGACGGGCGATAACGTGAGCGCTGACGACCTCGCCGTGTTGGCTGGCGGAGTCGGCCCCTGATTCGATCGCTGCTTTGACGGAGGCGACGTCGCCTCGGATGGTCACACTGACGAGGGCGCTGCCTACTCCGGTAATAGGACCGGCGATATCCACGTTAGCGGATTTGAGCATCGCGTCTGTGCCTTGCACGAGGGCGATGAGGCCTTTGGTTTCGAGAATTCCGATTGCTTGAGTTGCCATGATTTTGGTTGGGGTTGGTGGCTCGTAGAGCCGTTGTTGAGTTTTAGGAAAGAGCGTCGCCGACGGCGACGTGACGAAAGACTTCGCGGGCGATGACCAGTTCTTCATTGGCTGGGATCACGACCACTTTGATGCGGGAATTGGCGGCACTGATGACGCCTTCTTTGCCACCTCGCACGGCGGCGTTGGCAGCGGGGTCGATGATGACCCCGAGTTCTTGGAGATTCGCGCACACTGCGGCGCGGAGGGTGGCGTCGTTTTCGCCGATACCCGCGGTGAAACTGATCACTTCAGCCCCACCCATTTTGAAAAAGAATGAACCCGCCCAATGCCGGATCGAATCGATCAATGCATCATTGGCGAGTTGAGCGTCTGCATTGCCCGCGAGGGCCGCATCTCTGATGTCGCGAGCGTCGTTGCTCACGCCGGACAAACCGAGCAATCCACTTTGTTTGGTGAGTTGCGCTTCGGCCTCATCGACGGTGATCCCCAGCATTTTGCAGGCGTAGGGAATGGCCATCGCATCGAGGTCACCCACGCGGTTGTTTTGGGGCAGGCCACTTTGCGGGCTGAAGCCCATACTCGTGCCTATCGCGAGTCCGTTGTGAATGCCCGTCACCGAACTGCTGCCACCGAGGTGACAGGAAATTACGCGAAGCGGGGCACCGTTAAAGTCACCTGGTCCCTGCACGTAGAGCTGACGCACGCGTTCAGCGACATCCTCACGTTCCATCAATTCTGCGGTCCGTTCGGCGATGAATTTGTGGCTGGCTCCGTGGAAACCATAACGGCGAATACCCAAATCACGCCAGGCCGACGGGATGGCATAATTTGCGGCCGCTGCCTCCACCCATTGGTAAAAGGCCGTTTCGAAGAGCGCCACGCGACGGACTCCGGGGCACCGCTGTTGAAAACAACGAATCCCCTCAGCGTAGGCCGGGTTGTGCGCAGGAGCGACTTCCTTGAAACCTTCCAGGGCATCGAGGACACGGTCATCGGCATCCACACAGCCAGTGAGGTCCTTACCGAGAACGGTTTTGAACCCGACAGCATCGAGTTCGTCCGCCGAACCGAGATGACCCTCCGCCACCAAATCCTCCAACATCTTTTCGATGCAGGCGGTATAATCGGACACGCGCTCGAACCCACCACTGGTGAGCATCGACGCCCCCGCCTCCGACATATCGAACAAACGATACTTGAAGGAGGTGGAACCAAGGTTGGCGACGAGAACGTTCATCCGATCGGATTCAGAATACTAGGAACGACTATCCGATCCAGCTACCGAGCTTGCTCAGATCGTTGTGGGGACGAGGGATCACTTGCACCGAGACCACTTCACCCACTTGGGAGGCAGCTTCGGCGCCGGCTTCAACTGCAGCTTTAACGGCGGCGACATCACCGCTGAAGAATCCCGTTACGAGACCCGAACCGATTTTCTCCCAGCCGTTCATTTTGACGTCGGCCGATTTGAGAGCGGCGTCGGAGGCTTCAATGAGGCTGATGAGCCCCTTGGTTTCGATCATTCCAATTGCTTGTTTTGACATATTGATTGGTCCTTAGTTGAGGGTTAAGCGCCGAAGTTTTTGAGCAGATCGTCGTGAGGACGTGCGATTACATTGGAGGAGACCAGCTCCCCCACCCGATTGGCAGCTTCCGCCCCGGCTTCCACCGCGGCCTTCACGCTACCCACGTCTCCTTTGACGATCACGGTAAGAAAGCCGCCGCCGATGGAGATTTGCTTTACGAGCGTCACGGACGCGGCCTTAGCCATTGCGTCGCTCGCTTCGATTGAGCCGGTGAGGCCCTTGGTTTCGATCAATCCGATTGATTCACTCATTACTTTATTGGGTTAAGGTTTCTAACGTTTGGTTTTTGGGAAATTCCGTTTCCGGGAAAGGCTACTTGATGAGTTCACACTTCACGTCCGGGCCGAGCCCACAGGCGTTGGCTTCGTCGGTATCAATGTGCACCTCGAGTTTGAAAGAGGGGTCCACGCGCACAAAAATTCGGTCAAAAGTCACGCCGAGGTCACCGCCTACGCGGAGCTTCATGTAACTCTTGTTTTCCACTCCATAAAACGCCGCGTCGGCCGGCGCCATATGCACGTGGGGAGCAGCGCGAATCGCCCCCTCTTCCATTTCGAGAAAACCGGCCGGCCCCATGAGCATACAACCGGGCGTGCCCGCAATGTTGCCGGAGTTCGTGACTGGAACTTTGAAACCGAGTGAAATCGAATCGGTGTAGGAGAGCTCGACCTGGTTGAAGTCCCGGCATGGACCGAGAATACGCAGATTGGAGATCACCCGACTCCGAGGTCCGATCAATGTGACGGATTCTTGCGCCGCATATTGGTCCTTCTGGTAGAGCATCTTCATCGGCTTCAACTCATGCCCCTTACCGAAAAGGATCTCCACCGCCTCTTGCGACAGGTGGCAATGACGGGCGCTCGAATTCACCACCAATGGGTTGGCTCCCACCTTGGCGATGGGTGAAACGGCCTCGGTCTGACGACTGAGACTGGTTCGGACGAGTTGCTCTATTTGGGCTCTATTGAGGGTAGAATTCATTAAACCACTGTTGGGTTTTTGTTGGAATTGAGATAATAAACCCAATATTTCCCACATTTAGTCAACATATATATTGAGTTTTCACAGATTTTCCCAATTTTATCCTCACCTCATGCTAGCCCCCCAACGACAACAGATCATCCTGTCTCTCCTCCAAGACCGAGGAACCGTGCGCACGATTGAGCTGGCCCAGAATTTTGGCGTGACGGACGAAACCATCCGGCGAGACCTCCAATCTCTGGCCGAGGTCCATCCCCTGAAACGGATCCATGGGGGTGCCAGCAGCCTGACGGGCCGCCCTCGCCTCCAGTCGTTCAACGAGCGCCAAAACCTGAACGTCGGTAGTAAAACCCGGATCGCGGACACGGCTCGGAGTCTCATTGAACCCGGTCACACCTACGCTTTTGACAGCAGCACCACCGCCTTCGCTCTCGTCAGCACCCTTCCCGACCTGCCTTACCGCGTCGTGACCAATTCCTTCGCGGTCATGGAGCACGTAACCCGTATGCAGGAAGTGGAGCTCATCTCGGTTGGCGGACGCTATCATCCCAAAACCCACACCTTTGTAGGGGGAGAAACCATCGATGGACTGCGACGCCATAACATCCACACCGCTTTTATCTCCTGCGTCGGTTACGATCCGATCCGAGGAGCGAGCGAAGGATTCGAGGAACAGGCGACCTTCAAAACGCGACTCGTCCAGTTTGCCGAAAATGTCGTGCTGTTGGTCGACTCCAGCAAACTTAATGAACGCTCGGAGTATTTCTTTGCCGATCCGACCGAGATTACGGAGATCGTCACCGACTCTGCGGCGGATCCCAAGTTGATCAAAAAAATCCGTAAACTCGGCATAAAATTGACCCTCGCCGACGGCACGACCAACGCATCATCGACTCCCCCCGCGGTCACGAACGCCTGAGCCCGATCCGTCCGCAAGGCCACGGCTCGTGACCAACTTCAATTCGAAATCGGGCGGAGAAAAGTCAACCAAGTGGGTGTCGCGGTTAAAACAACCGCCTTATTGATCGCGTCGCTACTGATCGATGACGTCACCGCAGAAAAGATACGCGATGCTATAGCATCAATTTCATTGGCCTAATTTTCGAAGCTAACGGTCGCCTTCGGCAGATCGCGGACGATCTCGTCTAACCGATAACCGAAACCGCTGCCCTTTATTGTAGTGAGATCCAAGATGCCTTCCCTTCGTTGGTAAATTTGTGGGTGCACCGCTTGCTCCGGCAGTGAGGCATCAGGGTAGAACTGCATGCCATTGCATTCGACTCCCATGATCGTGCCCGCATGGGCCGCCAATTGCACGTGAGGCAGTTGCGCCAGCATCGGGTTCGTTAGATCCTGCACCATCAAGGTCATGCCATGGGCCTTGGCCCAACAAAGACTCAGCAAGGCGCCGCTTTGCGTTTTGCACGTCTTGAGGGCAACGCCCGTCCAACCGAGCTCACGTCCCAAACGCACCAGTTTCCAATCGTGAGCGCTTTCGTCCATGAAGAGCGGCTTGCGGGCACTAACACCATGGACGTCGATCTGATTGGCCTCGATGTCGTAGGGAAAGGGTTGCTCGACATAGAGGATGGACTGGTAAATGCGCGCATGCTCGTCCTTCAATCGATCCAAGATCTTGTTGACGTAGGCCACTTTAGTCACCGCGCAATTGAAGTCGGTGGTGAGCCATTCGACATCCATCTCGAGCGCAATTTCACCAATGGCGACCAAGCGCTCATAGTCCCAGCTCGCATTGTCGCCTCTCAATTTGATTTTGAGACAATTCAAGCCATCCCGTTTGATCCAATCCCTCAGTAGCACGGGGTATCCATCATCTGGTTCAGCCCCCGTCAGTTCCGCTTCCGCAATGGGATCCAAGCCGCCTACCAAATGCCAAACCGGCAACTGCTCGGTCGGAGTCGCTAAAAAATCAGCGGGGTATTTCCCCTCGAAGACTTCGCTCGGTTCCAGAAAATGCGACAGATCCTGGTTCAGAAACTCTGAGGTGTAGGTTTCGTAAACAGGTCGATCATGAAGGTTCCCAAAGGCATCATGCAGCGCAATATCCAGCGTGGAAAAACAAACCAGCGCAGCCAAATGCGGCAATGCGTGATCTCCTGATCGCTCGGTATTAAAACTCGCTTGTAGCTCATTCAACCTCGTCTCGATAAACGCGTGACCAATCTCCAACGCATGACCCGAAACATCGAACGACTTTAACGCCCGCGTCAGTTCACTGGTAAAATCTTCCAACGCGGTGGCGCGTTCGTCGTAATCAATCGCAGCCGGCCAAACCCAGCCCACGTTAAGAGGCGTTTCGCCCCATCCTGTCGCAATGCGACCATCCGAACCCTCGATTTTCACGCAGGCGCGGGCGCAAATCACCTTAGTGAGAACTTGGCTGCCGAATTTGAGTGGCACCCTCATTTCCACCGGAAGGAAGTAAAGGCTAGCATCAATGACGCGAACGGAGTTTTGAGATGGGTCCATGGAAATCTTGATTCTAGTGCAGTTCAGCAGCTATCCGAGCAACGAGTTCAGGATTTGAGGCTGCGATATTCTTCGACGCAGTCCAACCATCATTGATCCAGCCTCCTTGTTTAGAAACAGGACCCTGCCATACATTCCTTCAATCCGGAATTACATCATGGGGGCCGATGTCCTCGCCTTCCCAATTGGCAACACCTGCTTCATAGGTGAGGATGCGTTTGGCGCTGCCTGGCGCGGGCTTTCGATTGATCTTGGGAAGCTGCTTTCTGAGAGCCCGTTTTTCGGCGGCGTAACGCGAGTCGCTCGCCACGTTGGTGAATTCATTAGGATCCTCGACCATGTCGTAGAGCTCCTCCGTCCCATCTGCGTATCGAATGTAGCGCCACTGTTCGCTTCGGACGCCATGATTGTCATGATTGTGCGTCGTGATCGCAGGACGCGTTCGGGGAGCCTGCGCATGCTTCAATTGAGGTGCCAAACTGAGACCCTCCAAGTGATCGGGAACCTCCAGGCCGCACAATTCGCTTAGGGTGGGATACATGTCCAAGAGCTCCGCCGGACGACCCGAACGTTGGCCAGCCTTTACCCCTGGTCCCGAAAATATCAAGGGCACGCGAGCAGACCGATCCCAGAGGGTATTCTTTCCGGTGATTTGCTTTTCACCTAAATGATAACCGTGGTCGGACCAAAGAACGACGATCGTATCATCCGCCAATTCATTTCTCTCCAAGGCCTCCAACACGCGGCCCACTTGGCTATCGATAAAACTCACGCTGGCGAGGTAAGCCTGCACGATCTTAATCTGCTCTCCCTCCTCGAGCAGAAATTTCTGCCGCGGCTCCGGCAACTTCCAGTGAAGATACCAACTAAAACGAGGGGTGTCCGAGCGATCATCCAAGAGCATTCGCGGTAGAACGACTTCATCTTCTGGATACATATCAAACCACTTCTGCGTAGCTAACAATGGCACGTGAGGCAGCGCGAAGCCCACCGCCATAAAAAACGGATCCTTCGGTTTCGCATCCAGCTGCTCAACCGCCCAACTCGCGGTCTTCCAGTCTTTGTGGTCTGATTCCTCATAGGGGTAAACCGCCCAATCCATCCCGCGCCCACCCCGAGGAGTCGCCACTCTCTTCGTTTTTGGCATCAGTCCGACCGACGTCTTCGCCACCACATCGAATTCCGATAATTTCGGGCTGTTCCAGTCTCTCCCGTGATAGATTTTTCCCACCGTATAAGTTTGATAGCCCGCGTTCGAAAAATGCTGCGGCAAGGTTACGAGATCCTTCCATTCATCTACCTTCCGAAACCACGGGGCCAAGCCATACACACCCGTCGTAGATGGGCGCAGTCCCGTCATCACACTCGTCCGGGAGGGATTGCAGAGAGGAGCCTGGCAATGGGCGTTCGTGAACAGGGTCCCTCGTTCCGCCAAGGCATCGATATGAGGAGTCTTCACCTGCGGATGACTGTCCAAGCACCCCACCCAGTCGTTCAGATCGTCGATCGCAATAAATAGCACATTGGGAGGGGCGCTCTGACTGAAGAGGGCGCCCGACAATAGAAGGGTAAGTGAAATTAATATACGCTTCATGGGGATTCGATTCTTTGGTCTCTTCCTTAGTCCAAAATGCAATTCATCTCAACGCCGAGATACTAGGCGATAGCTTGAGACAGGCCTAACTGAAACATCCCCAAATTACCGGGGGGGAAAATTTCTTAGGAATGGAGCTTGGCGCAATATGCGGAGCAACGGCTTCTCCGGATAATTCGGTAAGTTTTGTTTTTAGTTTCCGAAACACCTCAGGTTGTTTGAGGCTGAGGTCATCCTTTTCATAGGGATCGACGCTCAAATCGAATAGCTCCCAACTTTCCTCACCGGTCGCGGTGGAGGCATTCGCTCCCGCCTGACCATTGTGCACCAGTTTCCAATCCCCCATCCGAATGGCCCCATGAAAGGGGGTTAGATTATACAGAATAAATTCGTGCGGGCTTTGTTTCCCTTGGCTGATCGTCGGCCAAGCATCCCTCCCATCGAGCGGCAGTGCTTGGGTGGGAGAACTTCCCGCAAGCCCGAGTAAGGTGGGATAAAGATCAACGACGTGTAGCGGCGCCTCGACCACATCGCCGGCCTTGACCGTTCCCTCCCAAGTCATGATTGCCGGCACCCGAACGCCACCTTCGTAAAGCGTGCCTTTGCCGTCCCGAAGTTTCCCGTTGGAACCGAATCGAACGATCCCTCCGTTATCCGAAAAGAAAACGATCAAGGTATTTTCCCGCGAGAGGTGTTTATCTGCCGCTCCAACAATCGTGCCAATCGCGTCATCCATATTCGTAACCATCGCCGCGAAAGTGCGGCGGTTTTTGTCTTTGATGTGCGCGTTCCGTTCGAGATGAGCTTCAGTCGCCTGTAGGGGCGTGTGAGGTGCATTGAAGGGCACATAAAGAAACAGCGGCTTTTCCGGATCGTGCGCCTCGATAATCTTTGCCGCTTCGTGGCCAACCAAATCCGTGGTGTATCCTTCCTCGTAAACGGGCTGATCGTTTCGATGCCAATCGTGTCCCCCATCCCGATCATGGGTAAAGTAATCCAAAGCTCCGTTGTAATGCCCATACTGCAGATCGAAACCGCGCTGCAACGGAAGGTAGTCGGCCGTAACATGCCCCAAGTGCCATTTCCCGGCCACCGCCGTCGTGTATCCCACCGCTTTTAATCCGTCGGCCAAGGTCTGTTCATCCAAAGACAAACCATGACTAGCCCAGGGCTTCACCACGCCGCACTGCATACCATAACGTATCGGATAACGCCCGGTCATTAGGGCAGCTCGAGTAGGAGAACAAACCGGCTGAGAGTAGAATTGGTCCAGCTGCGCGCCGCGAGCCGCCAGGCGATCGATATGAGGCGTCGCGATTTCTCCCTCTCCGTGATAACTCACATCTCCCCACCCCAGATCATCCGCCAAGAGCACTATGATATGCGGGCGATCCGCGGCCAATGAGAAGCTAGCAACGATGCAAAATGAGATGAATCGTAAGGCGAAGAAAGGGAGATCCCTTACTGATCGGAAATTGGTTTTTAGCGGGCTGATAGAGCGTGGGGGTTGAGGTAGGGGTGCAGGTGTATAACAGGATTCCAGTTATAAATTGGTCAGCGCTGATGGATTCCGGCAAATTCCGAATCACGAAGTTGAGGAAAACGGTGAACTAACGCCCGGGTTTGACAACGTAAACCACCACGCAGGATCACCACGAACAGCAAACCGCGCGGGAGTTCAGGGCTCCAGGGTGAACGAAGTCCTCGCCACTGGCTGGCTGAATCCAAACGAGCAAAAGGCACAAGAGGGGGAGCACTTTTCGAATCATTTAGGAAGGCAGACGTTATTACCGGGTGATCCTAGCGGGAAAGTTCTTCATTAAAACCGAAGAGGCACCGTGGACAGTCTCCCCTCCCCTCCCCACCGTAAACGCAGCCTATTTCAAATCCACTTTCGTCATCCGTTAACCAACTTGAGCCTAAACACTGCACTTTTTGGTGTATTTTGGATCAAGGCTGGTTTCCTCTGATTAACTCAATTCGATGCCCACTACTATTTTCACTATTGCCAATCAAAAGGGCGGCGTCGGCAAAACGACCACCGCTGTAAATCTTGCAGCCGCCCTCGCCGCTCGGAAAATCCACACCCTTCTGATCGACTTGGATCCGCAGGCCAACGCCACGAGCGCGGTCGGAGTCGAGAAGCAGGAAGGCCGCAGTCTCTACGGTCCCTTGAATGGTGAGGGTAGCGTGTTCGAGATGATCGTGCCGACCGCCTACGAACATCTGGCCCTCATCCCCAGTGAGGAAGATCTGGCGGCCGCCGAAGTAGAGCTGGCGCAGACCGAGAACTACCTGACGCGCCTGTCCACTATTCTCGCTCCGCTGAAAGCGAGCAACGGCTACCGCGCCATCATCATCGATTGCCCGCCCTCTATGGGGATGCTCTCGATGAACAGTCTGGCCGCCGCCGACCAACTTCTAATCGCGCTTCAGTCCGAATACATGGCGCTCGAGGGTCTGGGCCAAATCTTACGCAACGTCGACCGCATCCGCGACGCTGGCCTGAACAACGACCTCAACCTGGGCGGCATCGTCATGACCATGTATGACGGTCGGACCAACCTCGCCAAACAAGTGGTGGACGAAGTGCGCTCCCATCTTCCAGACAAGATTTTCAAAACGTTGATTCCTCGTTCCGTTCGTCTCAGTGAGGCACCCAGTTTCGGCAAAACGATCTTCGATTACGACAATAGTTCATCCGGTGCGATAGCCTATCGCGAGTTGGGTGACGAGATCATCGCCCGATTCGGTTTGGCTGATTCCTAACTCGGGCTCACTGCCAATGCGTCTGCTCATCGCCAAATACCGCCACGTCTTCAGCGTGGGGCTGCAGAGCAACATTGTCTATCGGTGGAATTTCGCCATGCGCGCAGCGTTCTCGCTGATCCACCTCGCGTTTGTATTCATATTATGGAGAGCCGCCTACCAGGGCGAAACCACGATCGGGGGATTTAGCCTCGAACAGACCCTCACCTACTTCGTCACTCTGCTGGTTCTCCAGTTTTTCATCGGGGCGTTCAGCGAGGACTACGAAATCAGCGAAGAGATCCGCAGTGGTTTGATTAACCAATTCCTGACCAAGCCGATCAATTATTTTGTCTATCGATTCACCATCTTTGTTGCCGCTCGACTGGTCTCCGGATTGCTGGCGCTCATCCCCCTCCTTTTGGCCCTCCCGCTGATTGGGGAATTTATTACTTTCCCCGATGAGGTCTGGCGACTGGTCCTCGGCCTTCCCGCCGCTTTCATGTCGGCCCTCATCCAATTCACCATCGCTTACATTTTCGGGATGCTCACGTTCTGGTTCCTGGAAATTCAATCGTTCGTCATTCTTTCGATGACGATCGAAACGCTCCTGGGCGGACAAATCTTCCCCTTGGATTTGCTCCCCGCGACCATCTATCGCATCTCCCAGTTCCTGCCCTATTACTATCAGATGTATTTTCCGGCGGCAATATTCACCGGCCGCATTGATTACGCTTCCGCCCAACAGGGACTGGTCATTCAGGCCTTCTGGGTCGTCGCGCTTCTGGGCATCGCCCAACTCCTATGGCGTCGCGGTTTACGCGAACACACCGCGGTGGGTGGATAGTTCTCGATCTCGGTTTTTCTCAATTTCTCGTGCTGCAATATCTTAAAATCTGGCTCGCCTCGATCCGCTACTCACTCGTGCGTTCGATGATGTTTCGCGGCGATTTCATCATGTGGTCGCTGGTGGAATTCTTTTGGATGGGCGTAAATGTGGCGGCGATTGCGGTGATTTATCAGCACACCGATTCTATCGCCGGTTGGAGCCAATACGAAATGCTGCTGTTGGTGGGCACCTCCATGCTCATCCAACGGCTGCTCATGGGATTCTTTTGGAGCAATCTATTCGAGATGGGCCGCAATATTCGCACGGGAAACTTCGACTTCTTCCTCGCCCAACCCGGCAACCCCTTGTTCATGGTTTCCACCCGTAAGATAGATTTGGACAGTCTCCTGAACGTCTCGGTCGCATTGGCCATCGTGCTATTTTCCGCTTCGAAACTGGAGCTTTCCCCGTCACTCGCAGACCTCTCCATTTACGTGGTGTTCGTAGGATGCGGTCTGGTCAGTAGCTATGCCATCGTGCTCCTACTTGCCTCGGTGAGTTTCTGGACAATCGGCACCAAGGGCGTCGAAGGCGGATACTTCACCCTTTACGAGTTCTCCCGCCTGCCCAAACAAGCCTTTAGCGGTGTGGCCAACGTGATTTTTGTTTGGATTCTTCCGACCGTCGTCATCAGCAACGCTCCGGCGCGGGCCTTAATCTCCGGATTTTCGCTACCCGATACCGCGTGGATACTGGGCTCAACCCTGACCTGGCTGACCCTCGGAATCTCTGTCTTTCGCCGTGGCATTCGTCGCTACTCCAGTGCTTCCTCCTAACCCATGGACAGTCCCGTCGAACAACTGCAAACCAGAATCTCGTATCGTTTTCGCGATCCCACCCTGCTTGACCTTGCCCTAACGCACCCGTCTTGGCTGCAAGACCATCCTGACGGTCTGGATAGCAATCAACGGCTTGAGTTTCTGGGAGACGCCGTGCTTCAACTCGCGCTGACCGAACACCTCTTCGAGTTATACCCTCAAGGTCGCGAAGGAGATCTCAGTAAACGCCGCGCCGCGCTTTCCAACGGAACCTACCTCGCCAAGATCGCCAAAGAAATCGAGTTAGGTGACGCACTCAAACTCTCTCAATCCGAACAAGACACGGGAGGTCGGGAAAAGAGTTCCGCGCTCGAAGACGCTTTTGAAGCCCTCCTTGGCGCTATCATTTCGGACAGTGATTTCGAAAAGGCCAAATCTGTCATTCTCCATCTCTTCGGCGATCTGCCCAAGCGCCTTGATGAAGTCATCCCGGAGGAGAACCCCAAAGGGCGCCTCCAGGAAAAGGTCCAACCCGGCCTCGGAAACGAAGCCCTTCGTTACGCTGTTCAACACATTGCCGGCGATGATCACGCGCGGGAATACGAAGCCCAAGTTTTCCTGCAAGACCGTCTGATTGGCACCGGTCGCGGCTCCTCTAAAAAAGCGGCCGAAGAAGAAGCCGCGCGTGATGCGCTGGACTCGCCTGATCTCTTGCTGACCTAGGTTTTTGAGACTCTCCCCTTTCAATCGCTCACCGAGATAGCCGCGCCATGCCTTCAATTTCTGCTGCCACTCGCCAAATAATCGGCGTATGCCCACCCGCTCGCGGGGTTGTCGTGACAGAGTTGATCCAGTCGGCGAATGCACCGGTGAATCTTATCCTGTGCCCAGATTTAAAGATCGCGGAGCAAATCGCCGAGGACGTTGCGCTATTTCACCACGAATCGAGCACCGGATCAGTCGAGCTCGACATCGTCGTGCTGCCTCAGTCCATGGCCACCGACGCCGACATGCGCGAAGCATTTGCCGCTTCTGCGGATCGCACAACCGTCCTGTCCAAGCTCAGAGCCACGCGAGCGCATACCAAAGCGCATCGCAAGGCTCCCTTACTGGTGGTCGTTTCATTCCCCGGAGCGGTGGTTCAATCGGTGCCAGCACTGGAGAAATTCGCCGAAAATGAGTTCGAGATTAAACCCGGCTCAAGCATCGGCTACAAATCACTCCTCGAGAAACTACATACCCTCGACTATGATTCCGAAGCGCTTTGCGAAGCTCCCGGTCAATACGCCATTCGCGGTGGTTTGATCGATGTTTATCCCGTCACCGCCAACGAACCCTACCGGCTCGATTTCTTTGGAGACGAGTTAGAAGAAATCCGCGCATTTGATCCCGTCAATCAGCGCTCGGGCGTGAGCGTTACCGTCATCACGTTAAGTGCCTCGCCCCGATTGAAACTCGATGCCGCCCGCAGCGGATTGTCCGACTACCTCTCGGCCGGCACGGCCCTGGTCATGATCGAACCGACCGGCATCGAAACAGCGATGAGCAGCTTGGCCGAGCAGTCGGAAAAATCTCCCCACGATAATTTTGCGGCGATTCTCAAACGAAGTGTATCACTCACCGGATTACAGGACCTCGATGAATCATCCCTCTGGTTCTCGCCCGATGACGACACCACCACCACCTGGAACTCCGAAAGCCTGGTCCACCATCGTCGCTATCCCACGGACGGACTCGTCGCGCAGGATCGCCTCCATGCCGAAGCCGACGCGCGTCTCGAGTTCTTGCAACAAGTCGTATTGTGGGAAAAGGCCCACTACGCCGTCCGGTTTGTGGTCGCGAAGAAAGCGGAAGAGCAACGCATCAACGAAATCCTTCGCGAAGAACCTGGGTTGAGCAAATTGCTACCCGCCTTCACCACCGGTTCCATCAACGAAGGTTTTCGCATCACGTTTCGCGATTCAGCCGCGCTGCATTGGAAAGGATTTGGCAAGAAAATAATCGGCCTCATCGTGGTATCTGAAACCGAAGTATTCGGCCGCCAAAGACCGCGACGCTCGACCCCCAACAAGCGCGCCTTGGTGCAACGGGCTCAAGTGGATCAGCTCCTTGATTTTGCTGACCTTGTGGAGGGAGATTTTGTCGTCCACTTGCAACATGGTATCGCGCACTTCCGGGGGCTCTCCAAGTTGGATACGCGAGACGGCACGCGCGAGGTCATCTCTCTCGAGTTCGATGACGACGTCACCCTGCACGTCCCCTTACAGGAATCCCACCTCATCAGCCGCTACGTCGGTCTGAGTAAAAGCAAACCCAAGCTCGGTCGGATCGGCACGCAACGGTGGGAGAAAGCCCGCAAAGCCGCCGAACGCTCCACCATCGATCTCGCGGCCGAGCTCCTGCGCATTCAAGCCGCCCGCGAAGCTCAACCTGGCTTCGCTCATCCGCCGGATACGGATTGGCAACAGGAGTTTGAAGGAGCGTTTCCTTACAACGAGACGATCGATCAACTTCGCGCCATCAATGAAGCCAAATCGGATCTTGAACGAGCCCAGCCCATGGATCGTCTCATTTGCGGTGATGTCGGTTTTGGTAAAACCGAAGTAGCCATCCGAGCCGCTTTCAAAGCCGTGCAGGGCGGCAAACAGGTCGCTATCCTTGTGCCCACCACCGTGCTCGCCCAACAGCACCTCAACACGTTCCGCGAACGCATGGCCAGTTACCCCATTGCGATCGAGATGCTCAGCCGCTTCCGCACGGCCAAACAGCAGAAAACGATCATCGCCGAGACCACTGCCGGACAAGTCGATATTGTAATCGGAACCCATCGTATCCTCCAAAAGGATGTCGTCTTCAAAGACCTTGGCTTGGTCGTGATTGATGAGGAACAACGCTTCGGCGTGAAGCACAAGGAGCGGTTCAAAGACATGCGTGCCTCAATCGATGTGTTATCGATGAGCGCCACTCCCATTCCTCGCACCCTTTACATGGCGATGACCGGAGCTCGAGATATGAGTGTCATTGAAACGGCACCAACCAACCGGCACCCCATTCAAACGATCGTGAAGACCTACGACGACAAACTCGTCGTCGATGCCGTGCGGCGGGAGATTGCTCGCGGCGGGCAGGTATTCTATCTGCACAATCGCGTTCAAACGATCGAACTGGTCGCGGCCCATCTGGCCCAACTCATGCCGGAGATAAAAATAGCGGTGGGGCACGGCCAAATGGACGAAAAGTCTCTCGAAAAGGTCATGACGGAATTCGTAGCCGGGGACCATCAGATGCTGGTTTGCACGACGATCATTGAGAGCGGTCTCGATATCCCCAACTGCAATACGATCATTATCGAAGGGGCCGACCGTTTCGGTCTGTCCCAACTTTACCAACTTCGTGGCCGCGTTGGTCGATTTAAACACCAGGCCTACGCCTACCTGCTACTGCACCGTCACACGCGTCTCGTCGAACTCGCACGCGAGCGACTCAACGCCATGAGAGCCCACACTCAGCTGGGGGCCGGATTCCGCATCGCAATGCGGGATTTGGAACTGCGGGGAGCGGGCAACCTGCTCGGCTCCGAGCAAAGCGGTCATATCGTCGGGGTCGGATTTGAGCTCTACTGCCAATTGCTGCGGCAGTCCGTAGCCCGCCTGAAGGGCGAAAAACAGGCCGCTGCGATCCGCGCGACAGTGAAACTCGATTTCGTATTCGTCGGCGATGGGAATCCCAATAGTGGACGGTACGGCAAGCATCAGGATGGCTACACCGCCCTTCGGGACGCTGAACACGCTGCCAGTGGCGTATTGACCATCGAATCCATCCAGGCCCGCCTCCCGGCCGGTTATATCAACGAGACCCGCTTGCGAATCGATTTCTACCGCCGATTGGCCATGGCGGGCTCGCTCGAAGACCTAATCCAGCTCGAATCTGATCTCAAAGACCGCTTTGGAACGTTCGGCGATGAAGTGCGGGCCCTCATAGCGGTCACAGAAATCCGCGTTCGGGCGGAACAAAAGGGGATTGGGTCAGTCGAGAGCAGTAATTCTAAACTCAAGTGCCTACGGGCCGGTGGTAGCCGAGATGACTGGGTCATGCACGGGAACCGGTTTCCGAGGTTGACCGCTCCCACTGCCCTTCTACGTTTGACCGAAATAGCTACGTTTCTCGACAATTTGACGCATCCATGACGCCCCCTAACTCATCCCCAATCCGTGCTCGTTTGACTGCCATCGCGGGTGTCTTGACCCTCGCTTCATCTCTCAGTGCGCAACCCGCTTCCCCAGCCGCCCCCATTGGCGATTCGAATATGCGATTTGCCAACGGCATCGCCGCCGTAGCCGAAGGTAAAATCATCACGGTCGATGACATCCGTCGTGAGATCTCACCGTTGATCCCCGAGTTACAGCGATCCGCTCGTAATGAGGATGAGTTCAATCAACGTCTCGAGGCTCTCCAAGATGACACGATTCAGCAAATGGTGGATAGAGTTCTCATCGTAAAAGACTTCTACAGCGACGAAAAGCGACGGATTCCATCCAGCTACGTCGATAACGCCGTGGATGAAAACATCATCAACGAGTTCGAAGGTGATCGCTCCAAGTTTCTCGCTTATCTCCGCTCCCGTGGACTCACCCTCCGTGACTACCGCCGGGAAGTTGAAGAAGATATCATTTACAACTACATGCGGAGTCAGAAACGGAAATCCTCCACCGTCGTTTCCCCAGTGCAGGTCCAAGAATTTTATGACGAGAATGAGGCCGAGTTCTACCAAGAAGACTCCGTCCAACTTCGCCTGATTCAGTTCCAACGTAAAGATGGCCGGGTTGATCGTGACTTAATCGCTCTAGCCGCTCGGGTGCAGGCCCGGGTCGATGTAGGCCACGAGTTCGCCGATATTGCCAAAGAAGTTTCCGAAGATTCGCGTCGATCCCGCGGCGGTGATTGGGGATGGCTCGATCGCTCGGGCCTGAAACCCGAATTCTCCGATCCACTTTTCGAACTCGCCAAAGGTGAGACCACCCGCCCGATTCTACTACCCGAAGGCATTTTCCTCCTCCACGCCGAAGATCGCAAATATGCGGGCAATCAGGAGATCAACAGTGTGCGTGAGCAAATCGAACGTGTTCTGATCTCTCGTGAAGCTCGCCGGACCCAGGAAGCCTGGCTCGAACGCCTCCGCCGGAACAGCTACGTGAAGCTTTACTAAGGCTAACCGCTCCTCTCCTTTCTTTCGAAGCCCGATCCTCTGGATCGGGCTTTTCGTTTGGCCGGGGCTGCCCAACTTCGCTCCAATTTAAGGGATCCGACTCAATCCTTTCAATAGGACGTGACATTCTGGTCTGGAATCACCGCGAAATTGCGCTTTTGCTTACTCTGTGTCTGACCCCATTACCCGTAGAACCGCCCTTAAAACCCTTGCT